>Ga0315912_10006651_pt1 | contig 10302 bp, 17 predicted proteins | sample VfabasoilMG_FD_204469 | JGI IMG/M metagenome (GOLD analysis project Ga0315912, IMG submission 204469) | Garden soil microbial communities collected in Santa Monica, California, United States - V. faba soil | ecosystem: Environmental > Terrestrial > Soil > Garden | place: USA: California... | reverse complement strand
GACCGACCCAGCGTCAGGCACCGGCACGGGCGGCAAGGCACTCAACAACGGAGGCGCTGGCGGTACCGGTGGCAGTGGCGCCATCGGTATCGGGGGCAACGGCGGATTTGGTGGCGGTGGAGGCGGGGGAGGTGGCGCCAGCGACATGCTTGGCGGCGGCGGCGGCGGCGGTGGTCATGGTGGCGGCGCGGGCGGCTATGGCGGGGGCTATGACAACTACACCGGCGGCAGGCCGGGCGATGGTGGCGGCGGCGGCGGTTCCTATCTGAATGCAGGCTACGGCCGGGCCAATCCGTTCCTGAACAGCTATGTCGGCATCGGCAACGGCTTCATTCGCATCGTCCAGATCACGAATGGCGATTACATAAGCGACCCCAGGGCGTTCCTGCAGCCGACCGGCGCCACCGGGATCCCCGAACCCGCGACCGTGGGCCTTTTCGGCCTGGGCCTCGCCGGCCTGGCGCTCGCACGGCGACGCAAAGGCGCGTAGCCCGTCGCGAAAAGCGTTTGGGGGGGGGAGAGGAAGGGCGGTGCCGCAGGGTGCCGCCCTTTTCGCGCCAGGGACATAAAAACCCCGGCGCCGGATGGTTACAGCGCCGGGGAAGTTTGTGGAATAGAAAAACGAACCCGTCCGGGGAGAGCGGGCCCGGCACCGATCATGGGACATGCTGGTAGGCGTCAAGCCGCGCCGATCCAGGCACTAAATTAGGGTGCAAACACGGTGAAGACGTAGGTGGAGAGCAACACAAGATGCACGATGCCGGACAGCAGATTCGTTCGCCCGGTGCCGTATGTGATGATCGCTACCACGAAACCCAGAGCCATCAACACGCCTCCACCCGCCGATATGCCAAGCTCGAGCGGCTGTCCGATCCACGACGACACGAGTGCGACAGTCGGGATTGCAAGGCCGATCGACGCCACCGCGCTGCCAAGCGCAAGATTGATACTGGCCTGCAACCTGTTGCGCGCAGCAGCCCGAACCGCGGCAGCCGTCTCTGGCAGCAGCACGATAGCGGCGACGATAACGCCAACAACGGCAATAGGCGCGCCTAGAGCCTTCACTGCGGATTCCAACCCCGGCGCAAGCTTCTTGGCCAGCAGAACTACGACGAGGAGTGCCACCGACATTAGACCGACGGACGCCATTGCAATCCGTCCACTCGGGCGCGCGTGATCCCCCGCACCATCGTCGCCCGGGGGTAGAAAGAATGCCCGGTGCCAATTGATCTGAATGAACAGAAAAGCGACGTAAAGCCCGACGCAGGCGATTGACACGAAAGCAAGCTGAGCAGGCGAATAGAAGGGGCCTGGCGCAGATACGACGTAGTTGGGGAGGACCAGAACCAGAGTTGCCATCGGTATGAGGACCGCTAGGAAGGCATTGGCACCCTCGACTCGGAACTCGGTCTCACGCTGGCGGAAGGCGCCAACGACGATGCAAGCGCCTGCGAGCCCATGTAGCACCAACATGACAACGGCATGCACCGAGTCCCGTAGCAATGCCGGGTTGGGGTCGCCGCCCAGCATCATCGAGATGATCAGCCCGACCTCAATGACGGTCACGGCAAATGCGAGAACAAGAGTACCGAATGGCTCTCCCACGCGCAGAGCCACGACCTCGGCGTGGTGCACGGCGGAGACCACATTTCCGAGCAGCACGACGGCCAAGACGATTGCAAGCAGCTCGACACCTACCGTGCCGACCGCCAGCCAAGCGCCAACCCCTATGACCGGGAAGATGATGGTGTGGACCGGAATCCGATCGATTGGGGCGCTGGACATACCGAAGTCTATGGGTTGTGCGCCGATCGCTCAATTCATCCCGGCCAGAGGGTGGAGACGGACAGCGGCAGGGCTAGTTCATGGTCCTGTCGCCCCCACCCTCACCTACGACTTTCGCCTCTCACGACGTCGCTCTGGCTCCGCCCTCACGCGCGACGCCAGCGGGATCCACAAGCGCACGCTGGAAGATTTCGAAGGCGGCAATTCGGTTCCTCGTGTACGCACCCTCACCGCCATCCGCACCGCCCTGGAGGCCGCCGACGTGGAGTTCATCGTGGAGAACGGCGGCGGGGCGGAGGTGCGGTTGACGCAGGGAGAATAAGCGTCAAAGCCGAAGCCGAAGCTCACATATTTGATCATTCAGTTGGAACCGATAGTTGAAATTTCCGCCCTGCCTCGAATTCAGTAAGAAATATCTTTGAACCGCAGCGCTTACAGGTGAAACAGACAATCTTCGCATTGACCTGAAAGGTGGCGCTCGTGATTCGGATTACTAAAACGGCGACGTGTATCAATCGCTTTGCAGCGGCAGCGTTGATTGGCGGGCTGCTTTCCGGTGGCAATTCGCAAACAGCGCAGGCACGAACACCGGAGGAACTGCAGCAGATCGCCACCGAAGTCGTCGGCGACCTCGCCAAGACCTGCCCGCACATTCCGGGCAAACTGAACGATGCGGACGCTTTCAAGGCGTGTGCGGCCAAACTCGCGCAGATCAAGAGCCTACCGTTCGCCCCAGCGATCCTGTGGGGTGGCGACCAGGCACAGCTGCGTGTGAGGGATCGGAATTTGACCCGTTTTCGGCCCGATGTGTTCCGAGACACCTACATGCCCATGCTGGCCTTCACCGGGAAGTTCACACTGGCACGCGACGACCGTGAGAACATGGATATCATTCGGGCAGAGGCCTATTTTCGGAACGATCTGCCTGCTGGAGACTACCCTTATCCGTTCTGGCATTCGGATGCTAAATGGTCGGCCTACGAGACGATGAACACCATGAGCTTCTATCTCGACAATAGCGGCCGGATTGTTGTCGTCACGCGCGGTAACACGGGCAGCGAGCAGGCCCGTGGAACCTATGGCCATGTCGCGCGTCCGGCCTTCGTGAAAGACCGATGGGTTTGGCAGGATGCCTCTGGAGGCACCCAGCCGCAGGTGATGCTTTTCGCGTCCCGATACCGCTCCAACAACCCCAGCCTACCGCGACTGGACGTCGCCTATCGGGCGTTCGCCGACAACATGCGTGAGGCGTCCTGCGTAAGCTGCCACGCTCCCAATAATTCCCAGGGGGCCAAGAAGCTGATCCTGCTTCAGACACCGCTACATGCGGCCGGAGAAATTGACTGGGTGATCCAGTCGGTGGACTCGAAAAAGATGCCGGAGGACGAAAAGGGCTTGCAGGCCGAGATCGATCCCAAGCTGCGTGAGGCAATTCTCCGGACCGCGCGGGCTTTCCGCGACGAGCTACGGGCCGCCGATGCATGGGAAGCGCGTCAAAGGCGCACCGATGTCCAGGGCGGGTCTGCTTTAGCTGGTCGCGATCCCGGGCAGAGTGGGCAGAGTCGATGATTGCGCTGACAACACGAGAAAGAACAAACTAACACGCCAGCCACCGCCTCCTCGGCCCAGTCGAGCAGCGCGTCGGCTTCGGCGGCAGGGAGAGCGGCAACTTCGGCGTGGTGCTTGAAACTCAGACCGTCCCGCTGGCGGGACGGTTCAAAGGCGTCCGTGATGGCCGCCGCGTTCCGACAGGTCTGATAACTGGGCCCGTCCCACGTCTCGGCCCTCACGATGGTCTTGCACCCTCTCCATCGGCCATCTGCACGGCATTCGGCGATAGCTACGTGCCCACCCATAATTCAGTGTTACTTGCACTGACCTATCACGTCAGCATGCTGTTACCTGACATATTTGAGGTCCACGCCGCCAATGCCAGCAGCGACGTTTAGACCGACGCTGCCTTCGATGCTAACCGGCTGCAAGGTGATCTGGCTATTGCTGCCCCCAACAAGAACATTCGCCCCGACACCGACCCCAATTGTTGCGGAAGCAGTCGCACCACCATAAGTGCCAGTCAGTGCGCCGCTCGCGACTTGGCCTGGCGCGAACACTAACCAAACGATTTGGGCTTCTTTTGTGAAACCGATGTCCACTCCGAACTTCTGAATATCACCAACATAGCGCTCGGCCTTCCCGTCTGTTCGAGTAAACAGGCAGCTTAAGGATTTGGAGGAACCAAATACAAAGCCCACGCCGCCGGCAACATTACAAGTCAGAGTTCCGGCATTAACACCTGATTGGCCGTGGGCCAGACTTCCGCCGGCCAACATAATCATAGCCGCGGACGCCAAGGCCTTAAATCTGAACATGCATGTCTCCTGGGAAATCAGTTGAGAAACCACGGACCCAGACGGTCCGTGTTGGATGCTTCCATACGTGTGCAGTTATCACAATGTGGTTTGGCCACGAATCCCATGTGAGAGATCACACGGTGTAGTGATCTGGCGGTCAGGAGGCCGCGTCGGCTTTCGCCGCCAATTGCCAATCTCACGGCCATGTCCTTCAATATGCCCAAACTCAACGAAGGACCGAACGATGAAGCGTGGTGTGATGATGGCTTGGACGCTGCTGCTGGCCGCATCTGGCATCGTGTCGGCGGGCTCGGCCTGGGCAGGACCTTCGCCCGAGGTGCAAATCCCGGAGCCCGGCAGTCTGGCGCTGATCGCGGTTGGCATCGGTGCGATCGCGATCTTCCGAGCGCGGCGCGGCAGATAGATCGAGGCTGATCGGCGCCATTTAATCCTGCGGGGGACATGAGCGGACCGGTTGTCGGCTGGTGCGACAACCGCTGGATGCTATTCATTGACGCCGAAGGAGCCCAGTTGCGTGGCGCTACGGATTTACACGTGCGCCGTGAAGAGCTGGGCGAGATTGCCGCCGCGTTGTTTGCCCCTGATCGACCGCTAGGTACCGCAGATTGACTTCGTGTGCGGGTGGGGCGACTCTTGCGCAACTACACTCCGCCCGGAACTGTCCGCTTCCCATGAGCAGGCGGATAAGGCGACGCTCGTGTGTAATCGTCAGGTCGTGCCGATCGAAGTTTTTAACCAGTCGCGGGCAATTCGCTTGTCCTCGGTGGAGATCGAGTGGCCGACTGGCACCACATGATGTGTCACCATCGCCCCGGCACACTCCAGACGTTCGGCCAGCCGCATGCCATCGCCGGGTGAGCGCCGGCTGTCTTCTTCTCCGTCGACGATCAGCACTGGCGTTCCGTCGATGCGGTGTGGCAGGTCGTAGGTGAACGGAGACAGAGGACGAAACAGGACCGCTGCAGCCAATAGTCCTGGATGCGTCAGCAGCAGGGCCGCTGCCATGATCGCGCCATTGGAAAACCCTACGGCAATCGGTCGACGGACGAGGCCATAGCGCTTGCAGGTCACGTCGACGAATGTTGCCAACACCGGCGCTCTGGCGGCAATGTCCAACTCATCCACCCGACGATCTGGAAATCGACGGAAAAAGGCATAGCCACCATCGATGTCGACGGTGCCACGAACGCCAAGCTTCACTACCCCTGGCGCCAGTTCACTGCCCATTTTTATCAGATCAAATTCATTCCCGCCGGACCCGTGCAACATAATTAGCGGAGGCATGGCGGCGCCTGTGCCAGGCACGAAGCAGTGCGCGTGCGCCGAATCAGTCACGAGGGCCATACAGGATATCTGCAAGGCACGAGATAAACATGTCGCCGAAGGTCACCCCAACTTCAGGTTCGTCGCCGCAGCCTTCCCCCGGTCCATCGAAATCTCGAAGCTGACCTGCTGGCCGTCATTCAGGCCGCGCAGGCCAGCCGCTTGCACTGCCGAGACGTGCACGAACACATCCTTTCCGCCGTCGTCGGGCTGGATGAACCCATAGCCCTTCGTCGTGTTGAACCATTTCACCGTACCACTCGCCATCGTCGTTCTCCGTTCCCCGGCAGCCCACACCATGCGGACCGAATTACCTTTCCAGCGGGGCGGACAACAATGCGATGCACGCACGGAACGCATTCGATGGGGGAGGTAAGCGCCGATGGCGGCATTAATGCCCGCGGCCGGCTGCGATGCAAGCTGTCAGGCGGAGGCCACGCAGGAACGTCGCCAACGCCTTTTCACCCCCTCCCGCTACCGTGGCGCCACCTACCAACCCTCGAAACCCCGCCGGACTTCGAAAAAATGGGGTCAGCCTCGACGTTGTCACCACTCCGGCGGTTCTGCTGGAAACACCGCCCGCCCGGCTCCACCACCACCCGTCGTGGCGAACGCAAAGCCAAACGACATCGCGCGTTATGGCTTGTGCCGCCCCGATGTTGCTGACGGTGACTCGCCGAATAGGCGCCGATACTCTGCGGCGAAGCGGCCCAGATGCGTGAATCCCCAGGTTAGGGCGATCTCCGTCACGCTCCCATCGCGTCCATCTTGTAGCAAAGCCGCTCGAACTCGGGCCAAGCGAGCGTCTCGCACATAGCGCATAGGGGAAACGCCACGGTGGTGCTGAAAATGTTCCAGCAGGGTGCGGCCAGGCACGCCCGCGGCGAGTGCGATGTCAGGTAACGTCAAAGGCAAGTGCAGATTTCCCTCGATGAAGTCGATTGCTCGTTTCACATCACCGGGCGCGATCCGACTTTCCAGCGCCTCCAACGCAGCGGTATAGTTGCTCGGCTGGCTGAGCAATAACTCTGTGACAATCATCTGCTCATACATCGCCATCGTTGCCGGTTTGACCCCGGTATCGGCGATGTCTTGCAGGTCCGCCATCATCAGATCCACCCGCCGGCGCAGGCGACGGGCTGTTGCGGTGTTAGGGTCGAGTTCGGCGTGGAAGTCCAGTGCTCGCGTCGGCACATCGCCCAACAACCCCATCAACTGGTGCATCAAGGTTGCCTTCTTCATGGTGAAGGTAAGACGCTCTGCGCCTTGCGTCGCGCGAACCGTGTACCCACCAGGATAGACACCCAACCGGCCGGGGTCTGAGATGAATGTACGGCCCCCGGTGACGATTTCCGCCGCGCCGTTAAGCGGGAATACGATCCAAGTTTCGTCGGGCGGCTGGTGGTCTGGCCGCAAACCCGCCTCCCCTTCTGTGCCGTATCGGATATAGCCAAAATAGCTACCGGGCAGGGTCACACCGCGCACCACCAGGTCCATATCCTGTGACCCGGGTCGGCGTGGATTGAAGAACATATTGTAATTATACAGGAATTCCCGCGACGCCTCCAAATCCCCACAGGTGAAATATTCCAGCGATCGCGGCAGCAGGTCCGTGCCGACATAGCGGCCAGTCGGCGATGTTTCGCGCGCCATCCCAGCGTCTCCATGACCGTGGCTTCATACCATTAACGGGAGAGTGACATTTTTCGCGATTTCCGGATAGCTCCCGCGGGAAACGGATAGCGCGGTGCGCGGACGGTTACCTAGTTTTGCCATATGACCGGGTCGCGCATGGCGCGCGACTTGTTGACAACGTCAGGAGAGAAACCCAATGGCACTTGCTATCAACGACATCGCACCGGATTTCGAGGCGCAGACCACCGAAGGCAAGATTCGCTTTCATGATTGGATTGGCGATAACTGGGCAGTGTTGTTTTCGCACCCAAAGGACTTTACCCCAGTTTGCACCACGGAACTCGGATACATGGCCCGGATTAAGCCGGAATTCGATCGGCGCGGCGTGAAGATCATTGGGCTTTCGGTCGATACGGTCGATCATCACACGCAATGGGCTGTCGATATTCGGGAAACACAGGGCGCGGCGCCCAATTATCCGATGATAGGCGATACGGACTTCAACGTCTCGAAGCTCTACGGCATGCTACCGGCTGCGGTCTCCGGCGATACCACGAAGCGCAGCCCGGCGGATAACCAAACCGTGCGCAACGTCTTCGTCATTGGCCCGGACAAGAAGATCAAACTCATTCTCGTTTATCCGATGACCACTGGCCGCAACTTCGATGAAGTACTGCGCGTCATCGACTCGCTGCAGCTCACAGCCAAGTACAAGGTGGCGACCCCGGTGAACTGGACCCATGGCCAGGACGTCATCATCGCCGGCTCGGTGTCGGACGACGATGCCCGTAAGCAATACCCGGACGGCTGGAAAGCTCCGCGGCCGTACATTCGCATGGTGCCGCAGCCGATGGCATAGGAAGCGCCCTGGGCCTCGCGCGTGCCGTGTTGGTACGTGCGGGGTGGCCGCGGCGTCCCCATCGCCACCACCGTCTCCTCGACCCAGTCCAGCAGCGCGTCGGGTTCTCGACCCATTCCGGCGGCGTGGACCGGCTTCAAGCCGAGCGGAGCAGGGTCAGCAGGCTGCCTTTCGCCACCGCGCCGGCGTCGCGTCGGGCTTCGCCAGCCGTGCATCCAGCCGCGCGGTGCTGCGCCCATCACCGGGGCTGGTGCCGAATTCACGCCGAGAGGCTCGACTGAAGCCGGACATGTCCGCAAAGCAAAATTCCTCCGCGATCGCGGCAATGGGCCGATCGACCGCGGGATCGGACAACGTCGCATAGGCCCCCAGCACGCGCTGGCGCTTGAAGACATACGCAACGCTACCTTCGGCCTCCATCAGCCGGTAGAGCTTCGAGCGCTAGATTGACAGCGCCTTGCATAACAGCCGCGGGCCGAGCGCGCGAGAGCGCAGGAAGCGGCGCACGAGCCGGCGAATCTGTTCCAACCGGACAAGATCAATCTTCGGGTCGGCGATATAGGCGTCGCCGTCCTCCGGCGCCAAGCTTGCGGTGATCATCGCCACGATCGAGTCACTAATCCCTGGCAGGTCCTCCGCCGCGACATCCGGCAATACACGCTGTAGGATCGTCAGATAATCGCCAATAAGGTGACCAAGAGCGGTGTTCAGCATCCGACCGCGAGCCCTTTCCAGCGCCGGCGCGATATGGGCCACCTTGTCGAGGGGGATATAGAGCTGCAACCGATCATCAGCTGGCCGGTCGCACGTCAACTCATCGGCCAGGGACGTGACGAAAGGAATGCCAGCGGGAACTGAAAATGTCGTTTGGTTGATGCTGACTAGAGTCGCACAACGCCCAACGGTGACCATCCAATGTTCGGCGGGGTTGCGGCGACCATGCGCGATGGTACGCGTGACCTTGATTCGAGGAGCCTGAACCTGGCTGAACAGACGTCCATCCAGCGCCCAGTTCCGCGTCCGCGCCGCGAAACCCAAGTTCGCCGGGATTCCTCAGATGACGGACCACGTCGACCGTCCTGAAAGTAAAGTAACGAGCGATTAGACTGCCTTACAACTGCTCAGCGGCTGGAGACGCAGCTACAGGTATGCTGACTGGTTACGGGGCGCTCCGCAAGCCGCCATCCAAGGCGATATGCCAGCATCGGGGCGTACCGGCCCCGCAGGCGCTGTCACTCCTTCACCAGAAGTTCCGCGTCGGCCTCGGCGGAGGATAGGGAAGCGACTTCGACGTGAGGCTTGAAGGACTGAACATCTCGCCGGCTGGAGATTTCGACGGCGTTGGCCATTACTAGCACCCTCCGTTCGCCGAACTCTTCTCGCGGAAGATCCACCAGTCGCCCGGCAACAGGGCTCAAGCGATGAGCCGCTCCCTACACCAGCATCATCTTGCCAGTAGCAAGGTCGTAGACACCGCCCACGACCTTCAGCTGCCCCTTGGCGATCAACTCAGAAAGGATTGGCTTGGCTTGCTGCAGGCGCTGGACGTTGTAGCGGACATTGGCGATCACCGCGCGCTCTGCCAGATCATTGCCAGGCTTCTTGACCTCTGCCTCGAGCGCCGGTTTCACCGTCCGAACCAGCTCAGCGATGTGACCCGGAAGAGAATTGCTCGTCTTGAGCGTTTGAACAGTTGCGTCAACAGCACCGCAGCTACTGTGCCCAAGCACCATGATCACCTTCGTTCCGAGCACGGCCGCACCAAATTCCAAGCTCGCCAAACCGTCCGTCGTCACGTATTTGTCGGCGACGCGAACCACGAACAAATCGCCCGAGCTTCGATCGAATGCCAACTCCGGTGACACGCGCGAATCCGCGCAGCCCAAGATGGCGGCGAACGGTGCCTGACCAGCAGCACGACTGGCACGACCTGAAGAGAAGTCGCGCTCCACGGGCTGATTGGCCACATAGTGGGCATTACCCTCCGCCAGCAGCTTCAATGCGGCATCTGGTGTGTCCGCTGCTCGCGATGGTTGGGCCATGGCCGAGCCGTTCGACATGGAATCCATCAGTAGTCCGGCGCCGCCAAACAACATCTTACGCCGCCCAGGCCGCTCCGAACACAGGCTACACACATAGCTCTCTCCCTACTCGTCTGATTTCGTTTATCCAGGGGCGCATCCAGCGATGCACCGAAGGTAAGCCCAGCATGAGGTTGGCTGCCGAAGTCTTACCCGGCTCCATCACCACCTCGTAGTTGATCTACTGGCCGTCATTCAGGCTGCGGAGGCCGGCCGCCGGCACAGCCGAGACGAGCACGAACACATC
>Ga0315912_10006649_pt1 | contig 10302 bp, 8 predicted proteins | sample VfabasoilMG_FD_204469 | JGI IMG/M metagenome (GOLD analysis project Ga0315912, IMG submission 204469) | Garden soil microbial communities collected in Santa Monica, California, United States - V. faba soil | ecosystem: Environmental > Terrestrial > Soil > Garden | place: USA: California... | reverse complement strand
CTGCGCCTGCAGTCGATGGGCGTGACCGAGCCCTCGACCGGCACCGACACGACGAAGATCAAGACCACCGCGGTGCGCAAATCGGGACCCGGCGGCGACCGCTTCGTCGTCAACGGCCAGAAGGTGTGGATCTCGCGCATCCAGCATTCCGATCTGATGATCCTGCTGGCGCGCACCACGCCGCTGGCCGACGTGGCCGAGAAGAGCGAAGGCCTGTCGATCTTCATCGTCGATCTGCATCACGCAGTCAAGCACGGCATGACCGTGCGGCCGATCGCCAACATGGTCAACCACGAGACCAACGAGTTGTTCTTCGAGAACCTCGAGATCCCGGCCGACAACCTGATCGGGCGCGAAGGCCAGGGCTTCAAGTACATCCTCGACGGCCTGAACGCCGAGCGCACGCTGATCGCGGCCGAATGCATCGGCGACGGCCGCTGGTTCATCGACCGCGTCACCGCCTACGTGAAGGACCGCGTGGTGTTCGGCCGTCCGATCGGCCAGAACCAGGGCGTGCAGTTCCCGATCGCTGAAGCGCACATCGAGGTCGAGGCCGCCGACCTGATGCGCTACGAGGCGTGCCGCCTGTTCGATGCGAATCAGCCGTGCGGTGCTCAGGCCAACATGGCCAAGTACCTGGCGGCCAAGGCGAGCTGGGAGGCGGCGAACGCGTGCATCCAGTTCCATGGCGGCTTCGGCTTTGCCTGCGAATACGACGTGGAGCGCAAGTTCCGCGAGACGCGGCTGTATCAAGTGGCGCCGATCTCGACCAACCTGATCCTGAGCTACGTGGCCGAGCACGTCCTCGGACTGCCGCGGTCGTACTGACCGAGGCGTGACCCAGAGGGATCTTCAAGGTGTGAAAGGCATCCGACGGCGCCCGGTGCGGACTAGGTTCATCAAAGACGAGTTCGATGCCTTCCTTGAGTGCGGCATCCTGGCGCACGGGTTCCTGAGGTGGCGCTGCGCAGAGTGCAGCTGCGACAAGCTGCTGGCCGTTCGCTGCAATCGGCACGGGGTTCTGCCCATCGTGGATACTCCTGGCGGGACAGTAACTTTCTTGCGAGGCCGAAATGCAAGGTCCCACGCCCTGGATGCCCGGTGACGATAGCGCGGAGCGCAAGCATGCGCCGGCCACTTTGCGCAACCGCGAGCCGATCGCCGAGGTGCTGCAGGAGGAATTGCCGGTCACCGGCAAGGTGCTCGAAGTGGCGAGCGGATCGGGCGAGCATTGCGCTTTCTTCGCGGAGCTCTTCCCCGGCCATGTCTGGCAGCCGACCGATCCGGACCCGGGTACGCTCGGCTCGATCGCGAGCTGGTGCGCGGGGCTCGACAACGTTTTGCCGCCGCTCGCGCTCAACGCCGCGTCGGCGGATTGGCCGGTCGATGCCGCCGATGCGGTGCTGTGCATCAACATGGCGCATATCAGCCCGTGGGAAGCGACGCTCGGGCTGGTCGCGGGCGCGGAGCGGCTGCTTGCCAAGGGCGCGCCGCTGATCCTCTATGGCCCGTGGCGCCGCGAGGGCGTGGAGACCGCGCCGTCGAACGAAGCGTTCGACGCTTCGCTCAAGGCGCGCGATCCGCGCTGGGGGCTGCGGCGGGTAGAGGATCTCGACGCCGCCGCCGACGCGCGCGCTTTCGCACGCACGCGGCTGGTCAAGATGCCGGCGAACAATTTGATGCTGGTCTATCGCCGGTAGCGCAGCATCTCCATCGTGGCTTCGCGGTCGCGGTGCAGGCTGTGCTCGCGCCACGCGATATAGATGCCCGGTGACGGCTTTCCCTCACAGACCAGTCGCTCGGTACTGCGGAAGCGGACAGTCAACGCATCAACTTCGCCCTGGGCCGATTCGAATCTGGATGCGAGCCGCGTCACTGAGCTACCCGTCCACGCTCAGCAATAGCGTGATCCTCAGGCCAATCGACTGCGCAACATTCAGGCTAGAGATCAAATCGAGTTTCGTCACCTGCTCAATGCGTAAGAGCCGAGCTCCCGGGTTAAGACGCATCCCGCTATGCTTGCGCGCGAACGATAGTCAACTGAATCGGAAACCACATGCAGGCAATGTCTTCCACCGCGAGCGATCAGGTCGCCAGCCAGAATGCTTTTATCTGCGTAGAAGGTCATGGAGCAACATAGCGATCCACGGGAGGCGCATGTGGCATCTGCGTCAACGGCAAACAGACAGCACGGCGTCGTCAGTCTGATCGACTATGTTTGGGGCGCGATCCTGCTGGTCCCAGTCGTGACCATCTTTTCATCCACGCACGTCTGGGATCTTGGCGCCGCTTACCCCCTTGCCGCGACCGCAGTGTTCTTTGGCTTACTTCGGGCGATCCTGGGGCTTCGAGTATTCCTGGTCCTGACTTACGTCCCCGCGCTGTTCGGCGTTCTAGCCGTGGGAGCCGACCTTCTACGCGATGTCAACCTTCTCGAGGCGGCCTTGATTCGGCCGGACCCACACGAAGCGTGGCCAGTAATTCAGCCTCATGCCCACTGGATAGCCCTGACCGCGGTCCTGCTCGCCGTGCCGATCTGGGTGTTGTTTCGCACTCCGTCAACCCGGACGGCGCGCGGGAAGTGGCCTTCGGCCACCCTTGCGGCAATCACTTTCGCCGCAGTCACATGCGGCGCCGTCTTTCATGACACCGTGCTGCGCGCGTGGCCGCTGAATGTGATTTCGGTTGCCGCGGCTTCTGCGATCGGCCGTGACGAATTCATCTCGACGGCGTTGCCCTATGCGCCCATTAATCCTCGTTCGGCGTCCGCGAGTTGGGGCGTCTCGCGGTTGCCGGGACTTCACCCGCAGAACGAGACATACGTCCTCATCATCGGGGAATCAGTGCGTGCCGACCGGCTCGGCGCATGCGGCGGCCAAAAGCAGGTCGCCATCAGCCATCAAGACGCGATCATCTATTGCGATGTGACGTCCGGATCCAGCAGCACGCATACGTCGGTCCCTCTGCTCGTCTCGCGCGAAATGCCTGGCGGTGCATTTCGGGTCAGCAAGGACGCAACATTTATGAAGGCTTTCGAGGAAGCTGGATTTCACACCTATTGGCTTGCCGTCCAGGAAAGAGGCATTGCGTGGCCTGACGCCAGCACCGAAATGTTCGTAACAAAAAAGAAGACCGATCGAGAAAGCCTTCTGCCATCGCTCAGATTGGTGCTCGCGCAGAACGCGCCCAAGAAATTGATCTTGCTGCATACCTACGGCGCACACTTTTCGTACTGCGATCGCTATGAGCCCACAACAGCTGCTTTCCAGGCCGACTGCTCGAAGCTTTCTGAATTCCCAGATGATTCCACCCTGCCGGATTTCATCCGCGCCTACGACAACGCCGTAGCCGAATCCCTCCGATTCGTCGATGCTGTGATCTCAGCGCTAGGGCAGGCGGGCGGCTCGTCCTTCGTGATGTACACGGCTGACCATGGTGAGAACCTGCTTGACGACGGACGAAAGCTTTTTCAACACGCGCTGAAGGATCCGACGCGCTGGGACACGACAGTCCCGGCCGTAATGTGGGCGAGCGATGAATGGCGCGCCAGCAACTCCGCGCGTTGGGAACGGCTCCGTGCCAACCATGAAGCCATGGCGATGCATGCCGACCTTGTGCCCACCCTGCTCGGTTCAGCGGCCATAAGATATGTCGACGAGCGACAAGTGGCTATCGATCTCGGAGCGATGTCACCGGCTGCTGATAGAACCCGGTGGGTAATGCGACGTCTCGGTGAGAAGGTTGATGGCGATCAATTGCGCCAAGTACATCCCCGGGTGGCAATAGGCGCGGGGACCGGAAAATGACAAATCCTAGGCCGAAGCCGGGGGCAACTGCGACGCCAGACGGTCACTAAGAAACGAACATCGGCTGCTCGAGTTGGCCATGGTGACCAACCCCTTACCAGCCTGTCGCGAGGGTCGTCGGAGTAATCTGTCGGGCTGCTGCTGTTTGTGGAGCCCGACATGTTCACCAAAACGGATCGTCGCGGGTTGCAAGGCACCGGCGCCGCCATCCCCGACACGCGGCGCGCTGGGGCTGCGGAGGCGGACGGAATTTCATCCGCCGCATTCGACGGTTGGGCACCGTTGTCGGCTGTCGCCCGCCCTGCGTTCCTCGCGGTGACCCGCCCAAACCGACTCAAGAGACCGGTGTCCAGGGGATCGTCGCCCCAGGTTGACACCCTGACCGACATCAATCTCGACGACCTCTTCGATGCGGGTGGGCTGTCGTGCCTGCGGCACACGCCACTTCGGCGGCTCGTTCGGCCGTCGGCCCGACGATTCGCTCTCGTGGCGCATGAGTTCGACAGCCGCGCAGGCGAGGAGGGTCTTGCGCAAGCCAGTTCGTGGTTGTTGCACCGGATGAGTGGGGGCGCGCAGGTGACGGGTGTCGAGCACATCCCCGCCACTGGTCCGCTGGTCATTCTTGCCAATCATCCCGGCATGACCGACACCGTAGCACTGCTGGCAAGTCTGGCGTCTCGCCCCGACCTGCTTGTGATCGCATCGGACCGCCCCTTCCTGCGCGCCTTGCCGAACGTTGCCAAGCGATTGATCGTCGTGGTCGACGACGACGCGAGGCGCTTGTCTGTAGTACGCGCTGTCGCGCAGCATCTGAAGCAGGGTGGCGCCTTGCTGACGTTCCCGGCCGGCGACATCGAACCCGACCCTGCGACCTTCGGTCGGCGCAGGGCGGTCGAGTCGCTGGAGCGCTGGTCCGACAGCTTTGTCCTGTTTGCGCGCTTGGCGCCGCTGACCCGATTCGTGCCGGCGATTGTCAGCAATGTCATCTCGCCGGAGGCGCTGCGGCACGGACTGACGTGGCTGCGCCGCACGGCTCAAGATAAGGAGCGGCTCGCAGCGGCCCTACAGGTGGCCATGCCGCGATATCAAAAGCTGGTCGTGCGCGTCGCGTTCGGGCCTTCGCAACCGGCTCGCGCTTCCGACCCGACCACGCTGCGGCCTGCGATCGTGGCCCGGGTTCGCCAGTTGATTGAAACGTTGTCCGGCGGTGGTGAGATCGACGATGCGCCCGAGGACGCCCACCGCGGCGCCGGGCTGCAGCATTGCGAGTGTCCGGTTGTGCCGTGGCCGGTGATCTGAATGGCGGGATCATCCGCACACGCCTGCTGGTTGGTCGAGCCGGGTTGCGCCGAATTGCGCGCCGAGACTCTGCCTGGGCCGACCGCTGAGCAGGTGCGGGTCCGTACCCTGCACAGTGGCATCAGCCGTGGCACCGAGAGCCTGGTCTATCGCGGTGAAGTGCCGGTCAGCGAGTACGAGCGCATGCGCGCACCCTTTCAGGCGGGCGATTTTCCGGGCCCGTTGAAATACGGCTACAGCAGCGTTGGCATCGTCGAAGAAGGCCCCGCTGCTCTCTTGGGCCGTGCGGTGTTCTGCTTGTTCCCGCACCAGACCCGGTACGTGGTGCCTGTCGATGCCATTCATGTCCTGCCCGACGGTGTGCCGCCGGCACGGGCCGTCCTCGCGGCCAACCTGGAGACTGTGGTCAACGCGTTGTGGGACGCTGCGCCGCGGGTCGGTGATCGAATCACCGTTGTCGGCGGCGGCACTGTGGGTTTGCTCGTCGCCTGGCTGGCTGGCCGTCTCCCCGGCTGCGTGGTGGAGGTGGTGGATACGCAAGTTGCGCGCCGCGAAGTGGCCGAACGGCTGGGTGTGGATTTCGCGGTGCCCGAGGCAGCGCGTGGCGAAGCCGATCTCGTGGTTCATGCCAGCGGCCGGGCCGAGGGCTTGGCGACGGCCCTACGCCTGGCTGCCTTCGAGGCCACCGTGCTCGAGCTGAGCTGGTATGGCAGGCGCGACGTGAGCGTTCCTCTGGGTGGCGCATTTCACTCGCGCCGGCTGACCCTCAAGAGTTCGCAAGTGGGCCAAGTGGCCGTTGCGCAGCGCAGCCGCTGGAGCCATCGCCGGCGGATCGAGCTGTCCCTGTCACTGCTGACCGACCCGGCCCTGGACGCCCTGATCACCGATGCGGCGCCCTTTACGGCCCTGCCCGCCGTGCTGGCACGCCTGGCCGCGTCCAGTTCGGACCCGACCTTGTGTCATCGCATCGACTACGCCTAACGGATGCTCATCGAGAGGGCCAGCCATGTACAGCGTCAACGTTCGCGACCATTTCATGGTCGCCCACAGCTTCCAGGGCCAGGTCTTCGGCCCCGCGCAGCGCATGCACGGCGCCACCTACGTGGTGGATCTGGAACTGCGCCGCCCCGAGCTGGATCGGGACGGCATCGTGGTCGATATCGGCCTCGCCACGCACGTGCTGAAGACGGTGTTGGGTGAGCTGAACTATCGCAACCTCGATGAAGAGACCGCCTTCGAGGGACGTAACACCTCCACTGAATTCCTGGCTCGCGTCATCTTCGATCGCGTGGCCACGCGCATCGCGGCCGGCGAGCTGGGCCCGAGCGCGCAGGGTGTGAGCTCGTTGAAGGTCACGCTGCACGAGTCGCACGTCGCGTGGGCCGCCTACGAAGGTGCTCTGCCAGCGTGCGGGGCCGTCTGACGCCGTCACTCATCTGCGGACATGTCTGCGCGCAAGGTGGTGTTCGTGGTGCCAGGCGATCTCGCCACCCGTACGGGCGGCTACGGCTATGACCGCCAGATCATCACCGGATTGAGTGCGGCGGGGTGGGCCGTCGAGGTGGTCGCGCTGGATGCGGCATTCCCCTGGCCCGACGCGATCGCGCGGGACCGCGCGGCGCAGCGGGTCGCCGCCCTCGCGGATGGCTCGCTGGTCGTCGTCGACGGCTTGGCCTTCGGGGTCATGCCCGACTTGGCCGAGCGACATGCGGCACGGCTGCGCTGGGTGGCGTTAGTGCATCACCCACTCGCGCTGGAAACCGGCCTGACCCCGCAGCAAGGCCGTGCGGTCTTTGACAGTGAGCGACGCGCACTGGCCAGCGCACGCGGCGTGATAGCGACCAGCGCAGCCACCGCACGTGAGTTGATTCGGTATGGCGTGGCCGCCGAGGGCGTTCACGTGGTGACCCCGGGTACCGACCCCGCTCCGCTGGCAGCGGGATCGGAGGCGGACTCGGCGAGCCGTGGCCTGTCGCTCCTGTGCGTGGCGACCCTGATCCCTCGCAAGGGTCACGCCGTTCTGATCGAGGCTCTGTATGGTCTGAAGGATCGCGCCTGGACCCTGCATTGCGTGGGGAGCGCGACGCGAGATGCCGACACGGCAAACGCCCTGCGCTCCGCGATTGCCGCGCACGGCCTGGGTGAACGGGTCCACTTGCACGGTGAGGTCCCAGCGCATTCGCTGCGGGCGACGTACGAGCAAGCCGACGTCGTCGTATTGCCCTCGTTCTTCGAGGGCTACGGAATGGCACTGGCGGAGGCGCTGGCGCGTGGGTTGCCGGTCGTGAGCACCACGGCCGGCGCCATCCCCGATACAGTGCCCCGCGATGCTGGCATCCTGGTGCCGCCGGGAGACGCGTTGGCGCTCCGCGCCGCATTGGCGCTCCTGCTCGACGAGCCCGTTCAGCGGGCTCGGCTGGCCGCTGGGGCGCGAGCCGCCCGTGCCGTCTTGCCCACCTGGCCTCAGGCTGTCTCGCGCTTTGCCGCAGCGCTGGTGGACCTCAGCATGGGACACGCTGCCGGTGCCGTGCAATGACTGAATTCAGTGCCGAATGGCTGCGTCTGCGTGAGCCCTTTGATCACACGGCCCGTCAAACAGCTGCAGGGACGGCGGCACTGCTGGAACGGATCGGGCGATGGCGGGAACGCTCACCGAGCAGGGCACTCGCCGTGATCGATCTGGCCTGCGGTCACGGCGCGAACCTGCGTGCACTAGCGCCACTGTTTGGTGGTGTGCAGCATTGGCGTCTGGTTGACCATGATCCGGCCCTGTTGGCGGCGGTACCTGATGCACTCGCCGACTGGGCGTGTCGGCACGACTACCGGCTCACGGTTGAAGACCGAGCGGGCGAAGTTCAACCCATCAACATCATTGGCCCTAACTTTCGCGCCAAAGTCGAGCGCCAACGTGTCGATCTGGCGATCGATCTGCCACTGCTTGATTTCAGCGAGGCCACGCTCGTCACCGCCTCTGCTTTGCTGGACTTGGTATCGGCATCGTGGCTGCAGACGCTGATATGCAAAGCCAAGGCCACCCAAGTCGCCATGCTATTTGCCTTGAACGTCGACGGTCCGATTACTTGGGACCCAGGAGACCCAGCCGACGCGCACGTGCACGCACTGTTCAGCCGGCATCAGAACCGCGACAAGGGCTTCGGTCCGGCGTTGGGGTCTCAGGCGGTCGCCATCGCTTTGCAGCGGCTGGCGAGCGCCGGCTACCAAACGCAGCAGACGCGGACCGATTGGCTCATCGATGGTGCACGGGCTCCCGAGATGCAGCTCGCGATGGTCCAAGGCATGGCGGTTGCCGCCTTGGAACAGGACCCGACCACACAAGACGCTGTGCAGTCCTGGAAGGCTCGACGCGGCGCCAGCATCGGTGTCTCCCGTCTGCGGGTCGGACACGTGGATATCGTCGCTACACCCACTTAACTCGATGTGCGCAGATCCAGGTCCCACAAATGATCCAGCCCCATTCGATAAACGCTGCAACGCGGCCGAGGGCAGTCCACCAGGTGTGCCGGGCCCTCAAACTGCAGGCCCCGTCGACCGTCGCCGATGATGACCGGCGCCACCGCAAGATGCAGCCGATCCAGACATCGCTGCGCGAGAAAGCGCGACACTGTCACGCCACCCCCTTCGACAAACAGCCGCGTCAGACCCCGGGTCTGCAGTGCCGTGACGGCGTGCGCCAGGTGCAGCGTGGCGTCGTCTCGCAAGAGGTTGCTCACCGCCAGCACGCGATCTGCGCCGACCCGCGCGACGGCTTGGTCCCGCCATCTCGCATCACACAACCACAACGTCGGTGCCTGCCCGTCATTGAACAGATGCGCAGTCTTGACATGCTCTGCGAGTTTCAATTCTGGGTCGAGCAGCACGCGGATCGGATTGGGGCCGCGAACACGGCGAGTCGTCAATTGAGGGTTGTCGATCGCCACCGTGCCCGCCCCCACGATCACGGCGTCACAGGCGGCACGCAACCGATGCAGATGCAGCAGATTCTCGGGGCCATTGATGAAGCTTGAGTCGCCGGCGCGCGTTGCCACACAGCCGTCCAGGCTCTGGCCCAGCTGGGCGATCACCCAGGCCGCGCCAGTTAGCCCAAAGTCCAGCAAGGGCTTGAACAGATCGAACAGCTGTCGCGCCGCTGGGTCCCAGTGGCCCTTGAGTTGCCAGCCGTCGGCTGTCCGTGTCAAGGTATCGAGGGCCAATATCGACACATCGCATGCGCGGCGCGCCCGCACGGAGTCAAGGAGGATCGGCCACAAGTCGTCCACCGACCGACCATTGGTGTTCGGCGCAGGTGAGCCCGCGGACGGGGATGAGGCGTTCATCTGGCGTACGACATGGGCGCATGGCAGGCAAGAAAGTCGCTCGGCCGACGTACGCCACAGCATGACTGCATGTCGGTCGCGTAGCGACGAGCGCGCCACGTCCATCGTACCCGTCGCTGGTGGCCGATGTGGTCCCCCGGACCGGTCGGTTCACAACCCGCTGCCGGCTCACCGAGCAGCCTCCAACGAGACGCAACTTGCAAGGACAACCAGGCGATGAATCCACCTTCTGTGAACATCCACGAGGCATGCGATGACGTCGCTGCAGCGCAGGCCGCCATTCGCCTTGACCGGATGCAGACGGAGTTTCGGCGTGGGCGTCCAGTTGTCATGGAGACCGCCGATCCCGCTGCGCCCGTCGTGGTGCTGGCCGCGGCAGAAACGCTGAACGCGGCCCGGCTGCGTGCACTGGTCAAGGCAGGAGGCTTACCGCGCCTCCTGCTCACCGCAGAGCGCTTGCGATCCATCGGCGGCTCGTCGCAGGCTTGTGGGGCACGTTCGTTGCTGCTCGGTTCGCCCGTCACGGTTGGACGTGTGCAGCGGCTTGCTGCGGTTCTGCCCGGAGCAGTCACCACGGTGGAACACGCAGACCTAGTCGGTGTGCAGACCGCCAGTGCGGCACTGGAAGGCGCCTTGATACTGACCAAGCGGGCCCGGCTCGTTCCCGCACTTCTGGTATTCGAACTCCACGCTGCGGCACTGCCGGGCCTGCTGCAGACCGAGGTGCTCCGGGTTTACGACACGGACTTGATCGCACCGCAGCCCAATGCGGCATCGAACCTGATTCGCGTCGGCGATGCGCATGTGCCCATCGCGGCCTGCGAAGACTGCGCGCTCGTACTCTTTCGTGAGGCTCGCGGCGA
>Ga0315912_10006648_pt1 | contig 10304 bp, 6 predicted proteins | sample VfabasoilMG_FD_204469 | JGI IMG/M metagenome (GOLD analysis project Ga0315912, IMG submission 204469) | Garden soil microbial communities collected in Santa Monica, California, United States - V. faba soil | ecosystem: Environmental > Terrestrial > Soil > Garden | place: USA: California... | reverse complement strand
CGTTGCCCCATGGCTCAGCATAACCGGTGTGTAGCCCCATCCGTACCCGCAGACCCGGAATGCCTTCCCAGCGCTCGGCGTGGAGGGCGCGTTGCGCGGCGAGGGCGGCGGTCACCGCTTCAGGCGCAGTGTCGAAGGCCGTGCAAAACGCATCCCCAATGATCTGAAAGACATGCCCCTGATACATTTCAATCGCATGGCGCATCAGTTCGTGATGCCGCATCAAGGCGGCCTTCATCGCTTCGGGGAACTTCTCCCAAAGTTGGGTACTGCCTTCAATATCGGTGAAGAGGAAGGTGATAGTGCCGGTGGGGAGGGGCATGATAGTTTCAGAATGTTAGTTCTATTTGCAGGGTTCGTCAACAAAAACAGGCCACTCACTTATCGTAAGCGGCCTGTTTTCTTTGAGCGCAAAACTTTACTGTGTAATCAGTGTACTCTTTCGTGACTTGGTAACAAGTTTTCGCTTGAACACGCGTAACATTCTTCTCACTCAATCGTCAGCGCCGCGCGCAGTTGACCTTTTTCCTCATCCGTGAGGTTGGGCATGGCGTCAATCGCCGGGCCAAAGTAGGGGCTTTCGCGGTCGCGCGAGAGGCTTTCCAAATCGGTGCGTTGCAGAAATTCCCAGAATGAATTGCCAAAGGCGGCGATGAAGCCGTTGATCACATCTTGGTTGGTGGTGGTGGGCAGGACTTCTTCTTCGGCGGCAAAAGAGACCGGCTCATCTGGCACGGGCGCGAGGGGTTGTGAGCCGCCCGCGTTCACCCAATCGGTGAGTTCTTGTGCCGTGCCGTTGTACCAGTTGCGATCGACTTTGCCGCGAATGCCATCCAGCGCACCCGATTCGGTATATTGCCAGATCGTCCACGCATTCCAGCCTTTGGGCAACATGGGCTTGGGGCCAGTGGTGTAATGCGCCGTCCACAACGGATAGTTTGCCGTCCAGTCGGGATATTGGCCACTCTTGAGATCGCGCAAGTAGATGTTCCAATAGGAAGCGCGGGTGTAGAGGATGGGGCGGCGGCCCAGGAGCCGCTCGACTTCTTGCAACCATTGCGCCGCGCCATCGCGCAGACCCGCCGGGCCGACACCGCCCGTCGTTTCAATATCAAACACGGGTGGCAATTCGCCGGGATCGCTTGCGATCTTATTGAAGAATTTTTGGGCTTGCTCGACGGGGTTCACCGTCGGCTGATAAAAGTGATACGCGCCGCGTAACAGCCCAACGGATTTCGCGCCCGCCCAATGCGAGGCGAATTTGTCATCAATGCCGGACGTGCCTTGGGTCGCTTTAACGAGTACGAACGAAGTCCCGGCCAACTTGACACGCGGCCAGTCTACAACGGGTTGCCAACGGGATACATCTATCCCTGCTGCTCGGTCGGTCATAGTGAATCTCCTAGGGTGAGTTGCCCAGAGTTTAATGCAGATGGGCGAGAATGCAAAATCATGCGCCAAACCCCAGCCACGCCAAGAACTCTTGGTTGCCCTTTGGCCCAATGACCGGGGAAGGGAGAACGCCGCGCGCAGTAAACCCCTCAGCTTCGGCGGCGATGAGCACTTCTTGAATCACTCGCTCATGTATGACTGGGTCACGGATGACGCCCTCGCCGCGGCTCACTTCTTTGCGTCCGGCTTCAAATTGCGGCTTGATGAGAAGCACAGCAGAAGGCAGAAGGCGGGCGGCAGACGGCAGAGCAAACCAACATTTGATGACGGGCAAGAGGAGTTTGAGGGAAATGAACGAGGCGTCAACCGTGATAAAGTGGATCGGTTCGGGGAGGGTTTCGAGATAACGTGCGTTGGTATCATCCAGCGTCACCACGCGCGGGTCGTTGCGCAGGTGATAATTCAAGATGCCGCGCCCCACATCAATCGCGTACACTTTCGCCGCGCCATGTTGCAACAAACAATCGGTGAAGCCGCCGGTTGAGGCCCCCACATCGGCGCATACCAGATCGCGCACGTCTATTTGAAAATGCGTCAGCGCCGCTTCGAGTTTCTCACCACCCCGACTGACAAAACGGGGCTTTGCTTTCAATGTGATCTGCGCGTCAGCCGTGATCTGAGTGGCGGGGCGATCTACCGTATGTCCATTGACCAGCACCTCGCCGGCCATGATCAACCGCCGCGCTTGTTCGCGCGACACGGTCAGGCCGAGGGTGAGGAGATGTTGGTCGAGGCGGGTTTTACCCGCAGTGCTTTTAGCCACGACTGACACGCATTTTTGCGAATAGCACAGATTGGTTTTTAGCTCGCCTCTTTCGCCTTCTCCGCCACTTTACGAATCACCGTGGCAAACCCTAACGCCGGATCGATCAACGTGTTGGCGACGACCTGCGCAATATCATTTGACATCCCCGCCACATATTTAATCCAACGCTCTAGGCTACCCACATTCGCCGCGTCATCTTTCTTCGCTTCTTTTTCGATCTTTTTAACCGTGTCCTTTAAGTCTTCTTTATCGCCGTCGCTTAATGGCAGTTCTTTGATCTGGCGCTGGATCCCCATAAACGCCTTCATCCGTTCGGCGGTGAGGCCGCCATCGCCGCCAGTGGTGATCTTATCCCCACCGACGATGTCGCCCCCGACGCTAACCGAGCCGACGTTGTTAAAGTTGACCCCGCCACTTTGGTTCGTCACTGTCTTATTACTTGTAACATTAATTGTGTTGCCAGTGCCTTGAACGGCCACATTGCCATCGCCGGTTTGCGTGATGTTTTGATCGGGCATCGCTTTTTCCTCCTTAGGCTTATCCGAAAATAATTCGCCACTGACGATCCGCGAAAATAGCACCGGGATCGCCCAGTCGGTGCTGTGCTCATCAAACACGATGTTGCGGGCTTGGCTGAGGGCTTGGTCTACTGCGCCATGTTCGAGCAACCGGTGATAGAACGTTCCCGAGAGTTCGCGCGCGAGATCAATCGGCACTTGTTTTTGCATCGCGACTACCGCTGGCACACCGGCTTGCACCAGTTTTGGCCCCAGCCCGATGAACGGATGCTCGGCTTGTTCTTCGCGCTTAGCGCTTTCGCACGCTACAAAATAAGCGAGGTGCGGTGGTTGACTCATCCCGCCGATCTTCGCGCTGATCTCGCTGTCGCTGATCCGCGCCGGCGCGCCATCGTCTTCTTCCACGATCAGCCACGCTTGTCCCGCGCCTCGATCACCGTCGCGTTTGAACTGCCCATGCCCGATGAAGTGCAGAATGTGCATGCCCGGCAAGTGCTTCATGATCTGATCAAGATCAGTCTGCCCTGCGATCACCTGCCAACCGGCTTGTTCGACTTCGGTTTTAAGCTCGGCAGGGAGGCCACTGTAGCCCGGGAGCAAGGTCACTTGCACCTCTACCCCCTTCAAGGCCGACAACAAATTTTTGATCTCGCGGGCCATGTCTACCGCCGCGAGTCCGGCGGGTAGATTGGAGGGATTAGCAATTGCGGCGAGCAATTTGAGTGGGCGTTTGGCGATGGGTGCGGGCTCGTTCGTCTGAAGGCTGGTATACCGGGAGAAAGGCGTCGCATCCGAAGTGGTGAGGGGGATGAGCCGACCATCCGGGCCGGGATGGTAGAGGCGTTCCCAAGACAGGGCGTGCAATTCCACCGCCGCGTTATCTACCCACAACCGCATCCGCACGCGCCCGTCGGCGCTCCCCTTGGCGCGCTGATAGGCCTGTAAAATTTCGCCCGAAAAAAGCGCATTGAATAAGAGTTGGCCGTAAGTCGCTGGTGAATTTTCTTGTTCTAATAACGCGGCGCGCTCAAGGCGCAACTGGCCGTTTTCAAAACGCGCGCCGCCCCCTAGCTCCGCCTCGACGGGGTAAAAGTTTTTCGCTGGGTCCCAGGGGAAAATGCGGATCAATAAATCCGCATAAGCACTCATCGGGTATTACTCCCACCTATCACCACGAGCAAGGCCGAACACGCGACGGTGGCGAGGGCGGGCAACACACAACAGCCGATGACAAAAGCAGTGATGATCGCACCACTGGCCCGTTGCATGCGTTGCGGGAGCGAGGTCAGCCATGATACTTTGCGTGCGATTTCTACCGGGTCAATGGATTCGGGTTTGAAGACGGGCGGGGTAAAAGTCGGTGGCGGCGGGGTGGGGGCCTCGGCGAGGCGTTTTACATTGCGCGCTAACGCTTGCAAGGAGGGGTCGGTGAGGCGGGCGACGGTAGCGTCAAATACTGGTGGCGCATTTTCTAGCAAGTATTCGAGTTCGTGTTCCACTTCTTCTAGATCACGGCCACGTTCGCGCTGGGCGTGCATCCGAATCTTCCGCACAGCTTCCTTGAGGCGCGCTTTGTCGGTGTTGAGGTCATTCGGGCGCGCGTCAATGAGCTGTTCAACGGAGTCAAAGGGATCAGCGGGTTGAGGCTTGACCAGATCGCCGCTCACCATGTCACTGCTGACAGGGATATTACCGCTGGTATTGAGCGAGATACCGCCGGTTTGCGGCGCGGACTTGGGCACAATGACTGTCGCGCCACAATACGCACAGGCGACAGCCGAGCCGGGTGCCACGGCACTTTCAAAGGAGGCGCTACAGTTGGGGCAAGTGAGAGAAGACATAGATGGATGAAAATAGTGTGATAGATAATTTGGACGAGTATAACACTTACGCACCTAACTTTAGGGCGTGGAGGGACGCACAGCGAAATGGATCGGCAGGTCGCTGGTCTCAAGCAGTCCCAGTTGAGTTGCGGTCGGCTCGCCGATTTTTTGGAAATACAACCCCAGCCTTTGCTCAGCCTCGCCGACAAAATAAAAGGCAGAGTTGTCGAACCATTTGGCGTCTACTACTCGTAATCCCTCAGCAAAAATTTGAACCTGACCTTGGGTGTCGGCAATGCCGCCGCTCGGTGCATCCACTAGCCCTAAAATCACATGTTGCGAATCTAAGGCCCAGCCGAAGCTGAGGATATTCCCCCCCATGTTCAAGCCGATCTCTCGCGGGCCTTCCGTAGAGTACAGATGGATGCGTTCTTCACTACGCTGGGTCAACCAATTACCATCTGGTGAGACACTATAGCTCTCCGCTGGCCGGCCAGACAGCGTCACCCATTTCCGCGCACTACCGCTAGTGCTCATATAGTAGTGCGCCACCGAAGACGGATTAGCGAATTGGGCCTTGTAGATGATGATGAGGTTGTACGCCGTGCCATCTGCGCTCCACGACAAAATCTCCGGCAACGTCGCCGATTCGGTGCGGGTTTCAAAGGTCTCGAAATCATAGGCTTGGCGGAAGTTGCTACCGTCAGGGTGGAGCAAGTAAATCTCGTTCTGATAGAGCATCACCAAACGCCGCCCATCCGGAGCAACGCCAAAGTGTCGTGCGACTTCGCTTGTTCTGCCTACAACATTGGTGAGTTTTCCGTTATCCGCGTTTACATTCCAGATGTCGTTGTAGGTCCCAGTATGCGTCCCGCTTGAATCTGTGAACCGGGTGCTGAAAAACAGCGTGTGCGTCCCGACCAACCACTGTGCCTCATCGGGGGAGATTGGGAGATTGGTTAGATCTTGCGAAAGTTCACCCGGCCCCACCACGCGGCGCGCCCCAGAGGGATAGTTGGTGACGAACTGTGTCACGTCTACCACCCAGAGTTCCTGAAAGGCTTGATCGTGACGCGTAGCGGTAAACGCGACCAACTTGCCATCCGAGGAAAACTTTATCTCACGGATGAAGAAATCGCCGGTCACGCCCGCTACCAAGACCGAAGTTCCCTGCTGATCGAGACAAAACAGCGAATAATCACGCGCGTAGGCGACCGCACAATCGAGCAAAGGCGGCACAGGTGTGGGGGTGGGTGTTGTGGTAGGCGTGTTTGTTGGTCGCGTCGGGGATGGGGTAAACGTCACCGTTGGCGTCCCCTTAGTATGTGTCACTGATGGGGTAAAAGTTGGCGTGCGCGTGGGCGTCAAGGATGGGGTTAGGCTGGGGGTGCGCGTGGGCGTTGGCGTTGGAAAAGCCAGATGCTCAAAAGCGGCGGGCCATAGCTTCACGGTCTTATCGTGATTGGCCGCGGCTAACATGCTCCCCTCTGGGGAAAACGCTAACGCATTCACATCCGCCTGACCCTGCAAAACGCGCGGTGAGGGATTACCCTCGACCATCCAGAAATGAATCATTTGGTCTTGGCCACCTGCCGCCAAAAATTTCCCATCTGGGCTAAACGCGACACCCCACACCCGCGCGCTGTTTTCGACGCTCCACGCCTCGCCAGTGATGAGATTGTGTAAAGACACTCGCCCCGCGTCATCTGCCGAAGCCAGATAGTCGCCATCGGGGCTATAGGCGAGGCTCAAGATGCCTTTCTTGTTGCCTAGTAAGGTTTCTTGAACTTCGCTCGTCTCAGTGTCGCGCAAGACAATATCGCCTTTGCCGATCCCCACCGCTAGCGTGCGCCCATTGGGGCTGTAAGCCACGCTGATCGCGCCGCCCGAGAAACCAAAGAGGACGTCCAATTTTTTCCCGGTCGCCACGTCCCATAAACACACCGTGCCATCTTTACTGCTGGTCGCCAACTTACTACCGTCGGTGCTAAAGGCCAAACCCCAGATCAAATCCGTATGACCGCGCATCGTGAAGAGCTCTTGGCCCGACTTAACGTCCCACAAGCGTACGGTCTTGTCACTGCTGACCGAGGCGAGTTTGTCACCCATCGGGTTAAAGGCGACGCCTAACACAGAGGCGGTGTGGCCTTTGAGGATCATGACCTCTGCGCCATCTCTCTGCCATATCCGGATCGTTTTGTCCTGACTACCCGATGCCACCAACTGCCCATCCGGGCTGAAGGCGACACTGCTGACATAACCCGTGTGCCCTTGTAAAAGAACTGGCGCGGCCGGGGTGTTGGTTGACGCTGATGTTGGCGGCAAAGTCGGCACTGGCGTTGGCGTCAGTTCAAGGGCCGGGATGGCGGTCGCGGTGTTCACGCGAACAGCGGTGGGCGAATCCACCACTTGCGGGGCCGCGGTATCAGTAGCGGCGGGGGTGGGTGAAGAACAAGCGGCCAAGAGCCAAACTAAGCCAACGAGAAAAGTGATATAGGATCGCATCATCATCCCCAGTGAAAATATGAATGGCCTGTAACTGATATACATCTCTCCCGCCTTTCGCTTCTCTTCCCCTCCCCTCTTTATCTCTCACTTCAATTCGATATTCTCATGCAACTTCGGTGCATACACATTCTCTAACCCCTCCGCCTTCAGCGCCGTCGTTAGAGCCGCCGACGATTCGGGCTCGCCATGCACCAGGAAGGTTTGTTTCAGGCGCGGTTTGAGCGCTGTCGCCCATTGAATGAGTAGGTCACGCCCGGCGTGACCCGAGTAGCCGTTGATGGTAACGATCTGCGCTTTGGGGTGGAAGACATCGCCGAAGATCCGCACCTCGGAGGCGTGTTCGGCAAGGCGGCGGCCCAGCGTATTCGGCGCTTGCCACGACACGATCAAGATCGTGTTGCGTTTATCTTCAATGTTGTTGCGGAGATGATGCAAGATGCGCCCAGTCTCGCACATCCCTGAGGCGCTGATGATGACCATCGGCCCTTTCTGATCGTTGATGGCCTTGCTCTCTTCTACCGAGCGCGTGTACTTGAGTGTGCGAAAACCAAATACATCGTCAATGCGCCCCTCACGAATAAATTTTTGGGTCTCATCGTCGAAGCTTTCCGGATGCCGCCGAAATACATCCGAAGCGTTCACGGCTAACGGGCTGTCCACATACACGGGGATGGGCGGGATTTCGCCCGCGTGGATCAGGCGGTGCAGTTCATACACAATCTCCTGGGCGCGCCCCACCGCAAATGACGGCACAATGATGCGCCCGCCACGCTCAATGGTGCGCTTTACCAATTCGGCGAACTCGGCTTGGGCCTCCTGTGGCGCACGATGGTTCTTCGTGCCATAGGTGGACTCCATCACCAGATAATCAATGTCGCGCAAGAACGTTGGGTCGCGCAAGATGGGGAGGTGCTTGCGGCCAATATCGCCCGAAAAGGCAAATCGGAATTTGCGCCCGGCCTCTTCCACCTCCAACACCACCATCGCCGAGCCAAGGATGTGTCCGGCATCATAAAAAGTGGCGACCACGCCGGGCAACACTTCAAAGGCTTGTTCATAACGGCGGCTGGTGAAGTGTTGCAACGCTTGCTTCGCGTCCTCTTCAGTGTAGAGCGGCTGAATGCCGCCGCTCTCGCCGCGTTTGGCGGCGCGCTTGTTGGCAAACTCGGCATCCGATTCTTGGATGCGCCCCGAATCGCACAACATGTGTTCACTGAGATCTTGCGTGGCGGGCGTGGCGTAGATCGGGCCGCGATAGCCTTTCTTCACTAAGGAGGGGATATTGCCCGCGTGGTCAATATGCGCGTGCGACAAGATCAGCGCGTCTACTTTATTTGGCTCAAAGAGAAATGTGCGATTGCGCAGCATAGCCTCCTGCCGCGCGCCCTGATATAAACCGCAATCCAGTAGAAGTTTGCGCCCGTTGATCGTGAGCAAGTGTTGCGAACCAGTGACCGTTTGCGCTGCGCCGTGAAAGGTGATGTCCATGGGTTGCTCCTTATAAGAGTTTGTCTGTCAGTTGCGCCGAAACTTCGCCGAGGCCAGCCAAGTGAACCGTAAGCTCTATTGTATGCGAACCGGGCCAGAGCGCATGGTGGCGCACTAAGATCGCTAAGAGCGCATGGGTTGGCACTTCCAGTGGCATCTCTGGGTGGATGGTGGAGACTTGGCGCGTCAGCCCGCCGTGTACCACTTCCAACTGAGCGGGATCAATCACTTGCCCGTCCACTTGCATCGCGGTCAGGCGTTCTAGCCGGACGGGCATGGCTGGGTTATACAACATGAAGGTAAAACCCTCCTCGGTGTGGCGCAAACTGCCCGCTTGATACACTTTGTTGACCAACAAGCGCGGCGCGCGGCGTGGCGTTGGCAAGCGGACTTGTTTCTCGCCCACTCGAAACGGCAACGCGGCGCGATCGAGTTGGCGCGCTCCCTGCCACAAGGCCACTTGCAACACGTACTCGCCAGCGGCGGGCATGGGGAGGCGCAGCGTGCGCGCCAACCGCGCTGGCTCATCGGCGGTGGGCAAAGGCAGGCGCGTGCTACCGCTCCGCCACCACAACCCCAAACGCCGCCCCCAGCCGCGCCAGCCGGGAGGCAAGTCGTGTTCGAGCCACCATGTGAGGCGCGCGTCGCCTTGACGTTGATAATCATCATTCACTACATACACCTTGACGCCCACGACGCCGCGTTCGGGGTACACTAAATGAAAGCCGTGTTCGATCACATACCCGTCTTCAATATCCAAACAGACATGCGTCGGGCGCGAGGCTTCGGCGAGGGCGGTGTAGGCCAATTTGGGCTGGCGATAATAATCTAACACCGACCAAGTAATCGCCGGCCAGCCATCGGTGAACAGGAAATGGATATAACCGCCCACCGGGTTAAATTTTTGGCGACGCCATTGATCGATTACATAGCGAGTGAAAAAGGCCTGATACATTTGACTCTCGCGCACATAATCGGCTAACGAGGCATAGTGGGTGGGCAACCCCACGCCCGGGCTGGCCCAAAATAGATTTTGATACCCAGCATGGGCCCAGGTCGCATCTTCGGCCTCGACTGGCCAGGTGGTGTTAAGGTTGGCCCACACGGGCGAGTCGAGATTGGGTAAGGCCTGCACGCCAAACTCGCTGGGGAAGCCGGGGCGCAAGTGGCGATTATCGGCCCATGAACCAGTGTACCAACCGTGATAGAGATGTTGATCATGTTCACCCGATGCGGCGAGCACGGTGCGTGTTGGGTCAAATTGCCGCACCTGTTCTGCCGCGGCTTCATCCACTGCCCGATTAGTGGCTTGCGCATGCAGGTCGCCGCCCAAAAAACTGCCGTCTGGAGTCCACGGTGGCTCGTTGTGCATAGACCATAGCACGAGGCTGGGGTGCGACCCCAAGCCTTCCACCATCGCTTGCGCTTGTACCAGCACACTCGCCCGAAACGCTTGGGCCTCCGCCTCAGGCATATTGTAGGCATACGTCCAAATCAGCGGGAAATCGCACATCACCATCACCCCTAAGCTATCGCAGAGGTCATAAAACTCTGGTGGGGCGATATGGGCGTGGACGCGCAGTAGATCTAAATGCGCTTGGCGCGCGAGTTCCACGTCGCGCCTTAAACTATCCACGGTGACGCGGTCTAAATAAAAATCGGAAAAGTAGTTGCTCCCTTTGGGGAAGATGCGCCGCCCATTGAGCCGCCATTCCCATCCAGAGCGACTGGCCTGCGCCGTGATCTCGC
>Ga0315912_10006647_pt1 | contig 10305 bp, 8 predicted proteins | sample VfabasoilMG_FD_204469 | JGI IMG/M metagenome (GOLD analysis project Ga0315912, IMG submission 204469) | Garden soil microbial communities collected in Santa Monica, California, United States - V. faba soil | ecosystem: Environmental > Terrestrial > Soil > Garden | place: USA: California... | reverse complement strand
CGAATACGCTGCGCCATGCGGAACGCGCCGTACACATTGCCGGGGAAGGGTGCGGTGATGGCCACGACGTCGGGGCGATGTGCGGCGAGCAGTTCGGCGGTGATGCCATCGAGCGTGGTGTCGATCAGCGTCGGCTCACCGGTGAGCGCATCGTGCAGCGGATCGAACGACGCCGCGCTGGCGGCGAGGCGCTCGCCGTATTTCGCGAGTTCGAACCGCGGATCGATGCCGATGCGCCACACGTCCGCGAGATCGTCGACGTACAGGCTTGCGAGATAACGCGCCTGCTCGGTGGTGCCTAGCGTCCCGAATGCGGACCGGATCTGTTCGTCGAAGGCGTGTTCGAAGCGCGGTCCTTCAGGCAGGAAGGCGCGCCCGACGATGCGAAAGGCGAGACTCGGGTCGCGGCGTTGCAGGAAACGGATCGCCGGGTCTACTGTCTCGGCGTAATGCCCGGCGTGTTTCAGGAAATGCGCGATGGAGGGCGGCATCACCGCCGCACGCTTCGCATTTCGTGCGCGCTGGCGCAGTTCCTCCGCCATGCGCTGGATCGAAGATGCCGAGAACAATCTCAGGAAGAGCAGGATCGAGGCGTCGGCCTGGGTCACCGTCAATCCGAGGTCGCCGCCGTATTGGCGCAGGAAACCGGTCAGATACGCCGTCGCGGGGTACGGCGTATTGAGCTGGATCATCGGGGGCGTGACGAGCAGGCAGCGCATCGGTCACGAAGGGTAACTTACCGCGGCCTGCCGCGACAAAACCGACGGGAAATTCCATGAACACGCTCTACGATGCCGCCGGGGAATACGAGGGGATACTGAAACTGGCGGATGCCTGGCACCAGCGCGTGATGGCGGACGAAGTGGTTAGTCACGCCTTCAGCCACGGATTCCACCCGCAGCATACCGAGCGCCTCGCGGCGTATTGGGCTGAGGCGCTCGGCGGTCCGCCGATGTACAGCGAGCAGTATGGCGATGAGTCGCGGGTGGTCCGGATGCACAGCGGCAACGGCGAACACGGCGACATGGACCGGCGCGCGATCGCCTGTTTCGACCAGGCGCTGATCGATGCCGGATTCGAGCGCGACGAGCGTCTGCGCGCGGTACTGCACGACTACTTTGCCTGGACGACTTCGAACACCATGGCTCGCTACCATCACTCGGCGGATGACGTCCCGGAGGGACTCGCCGTACCGAAATGGTCGTGGAACGGCCTGCTCAGCGGCTGGTAGGAGTTCGCATGGCAAAACACCGCGTCTATGGCATCAAGTTCGCCAGCGTCTATCCGCTCTACGTGCAGAAGGCGGAGCGCAAGCAGCGCACGAAGAAGGAGGTCGACCAGGTCATCTGCTGGTTGACGGGTTACGACCTGGCCGGATTGCGGCAGCAGATCAAGAAAGAAGTCGACCTCGAGACTTTCTTTGCCGAGGCGCCGCGCATGCATCCCAACACCAGGCTCATCACGGGCGTGGTCTGCGGCATTCGCGTCGAGGAAATCGACGATCCGCTGATGCGGAAGATCCGCTACATGGACAAGCTGGTCGACGAACTTGCCAAAGGCAAGGCGATGGAAAAGATCCTGCGGCAGTGATGACCCGGATCTTCGAAGGTCGATTCTGGGTCCACTACAGCCAGGCGTACGTCCTGGAAGTCGGCAACTTCCAGATCGATCTGGAAGGCGCGTTCTGGGGGCAGAACAATGGGCTGTGCGGCGCCGCCGAAGGCAACTCTTTGTTCCTGACAACTGGCCTGCACACGGGCGACGTCCATTTCACGCTCGATGTCCTCGACGCCGAACCGGCGATCGATAACTCCTGGGAAGAGATCGTCGAAGCGTCCTTCTCGGTAAGCCCGCGCGGAATCGTGTTCTCGTCATGGGGCGGGCAGAACGGGCGCGACATCCCGGTGCCGCCGGGAAGTTATCGCGCACGTTACTGCGCCCGCGACATGCAGCGCGGCCGTGACCAGGACAACATCCAGTCCTGGCAATCGACTGTCGACAGCTATTGGCTCGGCATCTGGCGCGCCGACGCGGCGCCGGATGTGATCATCAAGCAAACCAGCGAAATCGCGGCATACTGGCACGACTACGCGAGGAATCTGCGCCCGTGATTCGTGATGCACTCCCCGGTGACGTTCGGGAGATCTGCGAGGTCATCAACGACGGCGCCTCGGCATACAAGGGCGTGATCCCTGACGACCGCTGGCACGATCCCTACATGTCTCTCCAGGAGTTGCAGGATGAGATAACCGCCGGGGTCCGCTTCGCTTGTTACACCGTGCACGAAGACGTCGTAGGCGTGATGGGCACACAGGACAAGGGTGCCGTGGTGCTGATTCGCCATGCCTACGTACGCAGCGCGGCACAGGGCGAGGGGATAGGAACCAAACTGCTGCTGAGCCTGCTCGCAGGCGTAGAGAAGCCGGTGCTGATTGGGACCTGGAAGGCGGCCGACTGGGCGATCCGGTTCTACGAGAAACACGGGTTCAGGATCGTGCCGGATGCGCAAGCCCGTGACCTGCTGCGCACCTTCTGGAACATCCCGGCGCGGCAGCTCGAAACTTCCGTGGTTCTCGCCGACGAAGCATCGATTGCCCGGGGGTTGTGCGACTATCTAGATCGATAGACCCAAGGCGGATGAGGCGGGCGTAACCCATCTGTTAGTCCCAGGTGGGAGAATTCCGCCAGTCGCGACACAGATGGACAGGTATGTTCAGCATCGACGCGCTGCGCTGGTTCAAGGAAACCTTCGGCACCCAGCTCAAGGCCGGGACCGATCCGACGCCGTTCGGCGTCGACCTGCTGGTCGCGATCGCGGCGCAGGAAACCGGCTTCGTCTGGGCGCCTAACCGCAACAAGTTGCCTCTCGACCGGCTGCTCGAGATCTGCGTCGGCGACACGCTGGATGAGAACAAGGGCCGCAAGGCGTTCCCGCGCACGGCCGCGCACCTGCTGGAGAACCCGCGCGGCGCCGAGATGCTGGCCATTGGCCACGATTCGCTGGTCGCACTCTCGCAGCACGTGCCCGGGTACAACACGGTCGCGGCGAATCCGCGCAAGTTCTGTCACGGCTATGGAGTATTCCAGTACGACCTGCAGTTTTTCCTGGTCGACCCGGACTACTTCCTGCAGCGCCGCTGGCGCACGTTTCCCGCGACGCTGGGAAAGTGTCTGCAGGAGCTGAAGGCGGCTGCGGGCCGGATCGGCCTCGACGACGGCCACAAGCTCAGCGATTTCGAAAGCGTCGCGGTGGCGATCGCATACAACTCGGGGCGGTTCATTCCGAAGAAGGGCCTGAAGCAGGGCCACATGTCGGACGACGGACGTTTCTACGGCGAGAACATCAATGACTACCTGCGCATGTCCAAGACCATCGCGACGCCGCAGGTCGCCGCGGTCATTCCTGCTGCCGCCCCCGGTGTTGCCGCGGTATCGCCGCCCAGCCCCGTGGTTGCGACCGGCGACTTCTACATCGTCGACGTCGACGAATCTCAGCTACGGGTGCGCCGCGAACCGAAGATAGACAGGGACAGACCTTCGGCGAATGTCGTCGCGCATCTGCCCGACGGTCACCGCGTGCGCCGCGTCTCCGGATCGTTGAAAGACAAATTCCTGGAGATCGAGACCAGCCTGAATGGCGCCCTGGTCCATGGCTTCTCGTCGACGAAATTCCTGGTGAAGGAACCGGGTGCGGCCCACATCGCCGTCGCCCAGCCGGCCGCGGCGCCGCCCACCTCGGGTGTCATCGCCGTGTTCGCGCCACCCAGGCCCGGGCAGGTCACGAAGCGTACCGGCATTGCCACGGCGCTGTCGCTCAACGAGCCGAATCAGCCGGGGCGCAAGGGCACGACGCCCGAGGAGCTGCGCCAAGAGTTGTGGAACATCATCGACTACCTCGCGGTCGACAAGCCCTCGCACATCCGCTACCAGCCGGTCAATGGCACCACCTTCTGCAACATCTACGCGCACGACTACTGCATGCTCGCCGGCGTGTATTTTCCGCGCTGCTGGTGGACCGGGCAGGCCATCGAGCGGCTGGCGCGAGGTGAGACGGTCGAGCCGCGACTTGGCGCGACCATCACCGAGCAACGCGCCAACAATCTGTTCGACTGGCTGCGGGACTTCGGTCTGCGGTTCGGCTGGCGGCAGACGGGCACGCTGACCAAGCTTCAGACCGAGGTGAATCTCGGTGCCGTCGGCCTGGTGATCGCCAAGCGCAAGGAAAACTCCAAGCCCGGGCACGTCGCCATGGTGGTACCCGAGCCCGCGGATTTTCGCGCCCGGCGTAATGCCGCCGGCGAGGTCATCCTGCCGCTGCAGAGTCAGGCGGGCGCCAGCAATTTCCGCTTCGGCACCGGTGCGGCCAACTGGTGGAACGGCGAAAAATTCGCCGATAGTGCATTCTGGGTGCATAACTGACCCAGAGGGAGTGCATGCAGTCTCGTGATTTGGTGATCGCCGGGGGAATCAGTCTGATCGGCGGAGCGCTGGCCTTCGTCGGCGTGTTCAGCTACCTGGCGGCGAAGTTTTCTTATCCGAAGATTCTCGATGGCGCCGCCGAAGAAGTGCTGCCGCGGTTGCGTGGCGGCGGCGCGCCGATGCGCGCCATCTGGGCGATCTATTCGCTGTTGCCGTTACTGCTGGTGGTGGGGGCGGTGGGCGTGGCCGCGGCGCTGCCCAACGCTTCGGCGGCGATGATGCTGGCCGTTGCCTTCGCGGCCATCGGCTCGCTCGCGATGTGCCTCGGCCTGATGCGCTGGCCGAGCATTCACTGGGAACTTGCGCGCGCCTATGAAACCGCGGGCGCGGAGTCGAGACACTCGATCTCCGCGACCTTCGCGGGCTTGAACGTCTATCTCGGCAACTACATTGGCGAGTTCCTGGGCGAGTTGTGCATCGGCGCGTTTTTCCTGGTCGTCGGGCTCGCGATGTATTGCAACGCTGGCTTTCCGGGTTGGCTGGGCATCTGCGGTGCCGCCTTCGCATTGCTCTTCGTGGTCGGCGCGTTCCGCAATGTCACGGCGCGCGTGCAGTGGATCGCGGACATCAACAATTACCTGCTGCCGATCTGGATGATCGTGCTGGGCGGCGCCATCATCTGGTATCCCGGGATCGCGTGAAACGCCGCAGGCTCGATGACAGACAGCGTGCGGCGCGCGCGGCCAGCGTGCCGCAGGTTCGTTATCCCGATGAACTTCCGGTTTCGCAGAACCGGGATGAAATACGTCGCGCCATCGAGCAACACCCAGTGGTCATCGTCTGTGGCGAGACCGGGTCGGGTAAAACCACGCAGTTGCCGAAGATCTGCCTCGAGGCCGGGCGCGGCGTGGCCGGCATCATCGGTCACACGCAGCCACGGCGCATCGCCGCGCGCGCGGTGGCGTCACGCATCGCCGAGGAGCTGGGCGTCTCGCTGGGGCAGCTGGTCGGTTACAAGCTGCGCTTCCAGGACCACAGCCGTCCGGAAGGCCTGATCAAGCTCATGACCGATGGCATCCTGCTGGCCGAAACGCAAGGTGATCGCTTTCTCGACAGCTACGACACGCTCATCGTCGACGAGGCGCACGAGCGTTCGCTGAACATCGACTTCCTGCTGGGTTATCTCAAGTGGCTGCTGCCGCAGCGCCCGGATCTGAAGCTCGTCATCACCTCGGCCACCATCGATCCGGAGCGCTTCTCGAAGCATTTCGGTGATGCGCCGATCATCAATGTCTCCGGTCGCAGCTACCCGGTGGAAGTGCGTTATCGCCCGGTGTTGCTGGACGAAGAGGACGACGAAACCGCGGCCAGTGAACAGGACGCCATCCTCGGGGCCATCGACGAGCTGTGGAGCGAGCAGCCGGGCGACATCCTGGTGTTCCTCAGCGGCGAGCGCGAGATCCGCGAAACCGCCGAGTCGCTGCGCAAGCACCATCCGAAGAACTGCGAGGTGTTGCCGCTGTATTCGCGGCTGTCGCAGGACGAACAGCAGCGCGTGTTCAAACCTTCGGGCCGCCGTCGCGTGGTGCTGTCCACCAACGTGGCCGAGACCTCGCTGACCGTGCCGGGCATCCGCGCGGTGATCGACACGGGCGTGGCGCGCATCAGTCGCTACAGCCACCGCAGTCGCTTGCAGCGGCTGCCCATCGAGAAGGTATCCCGCGCCTCCGCGAGCCAGCGCTCCGGCCGATGCGGACGCGTCGGGCCCGGCGTCGCGATCCGGCTCTATTCGGAAGAGGATTTCCTGGCGCGACCGGAGTTCACCGAGCCCGAGATCCAGCGCACCAATCTGGCGGCCGTCATCCTGCAGATGCACGCGCTCAAGCTGGGCGATGTCGAAGCATTCCCGTTCGTCGAGCCGCCCGATGGCCGCTACGTGCGCGACGGACAGCGCACGCTGCGCGAACTCGGCGCGCTCACGGAAGAGGGAGATCTCACCGACATCGGCCGGCAACTGTCGAAGCTGCCGCTCGACCCGCGGCTGGGGCGCATGCTGCTGGCGGGCGCCACGGAACGTTGTCTCGAAGAGATCGCCATCATCGCCTCGGCCCTGTCGGTGCCGGATCCGCGCGACCGGCCCGCCGACAAGCAGACCCAGGCCGACCAGAAACACGCGCCGCTGCGCGACGAGAAGTCGGACTTCCTGACCCTGCTGAAATTGTGGAGCGTGTTCACCGAGCAACGCGGCAAGCTGTCGCGCGCCAAGTTGCGTGCCTGGTGCAAGGAGAATTTCCTCTCCTACCTGCGGCTCACCGAGTGGCACGACGTGCATGGCCAGGTCATGGACGTGGTCAAGGGCGAGCTGTCGTTGAACATCAATGCGAAGCCGGCCGACTATGACGCCATCCACCGCGCGTTGCTCACGGGGCTGCTGTCGCAGGTGGCCGAGCGGCGCGAACAGGGCGAATACCTGGGCGCCAACGGCACCAAGCTTTTCATCCATCCGGGCTCGGGGCAGTTCAAGGCACGGCCCCAATGGATCGTGAGCGCCGAGCAGGTGCAGACCACGAAGGTCTATGCCCGCAGCGTGGCACGCATCGACCCGCGCTGGGTGGAGGCGGTCGGCGGCCATCTCATCAAGCGGCAACACTACGAGCCGCATTGGGAACGCCGTGCGGCGCGCGCCGCGATCTACGAACGCACCACGCTGTATGGGCTCACGCTCACCTCGGGGCGCAGCGTGCCGTACGAGCAGGTCGATCCCGTCGCCGCGCGCGAGATGTTCATCCGTCACGCGCTGGTGCTCATGGAATACGACTCGCGTGCGCCGTTCTTCGCCCACAACCTGAAACTGCTCGAGGACACCGAGTACCTGCAGCAGAAGGGCCGGCGCGTCGACCTGCTCGGCGATGAGCACCAGCTCTACGCCTTCTTCGATGCGCGTGTGCCGCAGGGAATCTCGACGGGCGCGGCCTTCGAGCGCTGGCGGCGAGAAGCCGAAGCGAAGACGCCGAAACTGTTGTGGCTCTCCGCCAGCGACATCGCGCCGGGTGATGCCGAACTCGACGCCGATCGATTTCCGGATCACCTGTCGGCGGGGCCGCTGGTGCTGCAATTGAGATACCGCTTCGAGCCGGGACATGAAGACGATGGCGTGTCGGTGCTGGTGCCGCATCACGTGCTCAACCAGCTGCCGGAGGAGCCGTTCCAATGGCTGGTGCCCGGACTGCTCGAGGAAAAAGTCGAGGCCCTGGTGCGCTCTTTGCCGAAGAACCTGCGCGTGCATTTCGTACCCGTTCCTGAAGCGGTCGCGAAGGTGCTGCCACGGCTGGAGCGCGATCGCGGGTCGCTGCACGCGCAACTCGCCGACGCCTTGCTGCGAACGGGTGGTGTGCAAGTGCCGCGCGATGCCTTCCGCGAAGACCTGTTGCCGCCGCACCTGCGCATGAATTTCGTGCTGCTCGATGACGCCGACAAGGTGATCGCGCGTTCGCGCAGTCTCGCGGCCTTGCGCGAACGTCACGGCGGCACGGCGCAACAGGAATACGCCAAGCAGTCGGAGCTCACCACCGGCGCGAAGAGCTGGGTGTTCGGCGAATTGCCGGAAAAGCAGGAGGCGGCGCCGGGCAAACGACAGCAGGTTGGTTATCCGGCGCTGGTGGACGAAGGGGACAGCGTGGGCCTGCGGGTGTTCGCGACGCCGCCGGAGGCGCACGCCAGCCACCTGCGCGGCTGCACGCGGCTCATCCGGCTGGTGCTGGCGCGCGATCTCAAGCCACTGCGCCGCGACCTCGCCGTGAACGTGCAGGGTGAGATCGTCTACAAGTCGCTCGCGGCGCACCCGTTGCTCAATCCGGAGCTGAAAGCAGGACGTGACCTGCGCGAAGACCTGCTCGACCGCATCGTGATGACGGTATTCCTGGAAGGCCTTGAGCCCATCCGCGATGCGGCCGCCTTCGAGGCCCGCATCGCGGCGCAGCGCGGCGGCATCGGACTGCCGGCGCAAGAGATTTCGAAAGCAGTGCAGGCCTCGCTGGAGCGGCTGGGCCGCATCCAGTCGTTGCTCGCAAAGGCCGCCGCACCTGCATCCGCCGACATCCGTGCGCAGCTCGCCTGGCTCACGCCGGCCGGATTCCTGCTGACCACGCCCTGGGAAAGACTCAGGGAGTTCCCGCGTTACCTGCAAGCCCTCGAGCAGCGCCTGGAGAAGCTAGGCCTGGATGTGCGCCGCGACGCCAAGCTCGCCGCGGAGATCGCGCCGCTGGAAACGCGCTACCGCGAACGCGTCAAGGCCGAGCGCGGCATGCATCCGCCGGGCGACGATGAATTCCGCTGGCTGCTGGAGGAGTTCCGGGTGTCGCTGTTCGCGCAGCAACTGAAGACCCGCGTCCCGGTGTCGGCGCGACGCCTCGAGGACGCGTGGACGGAGCGCCCGCGTTGAGCTCAGCGCACCGGCCGGTCGCCGTACAACCTGACCATGTTTTCGAGGTGCTGCAGCAGTACCGGGTAGTTGCCGACGCGCGTCGGGATCTCAAGCACGCCGCCGCCGGCCGCGCGTACTTCGAGAATCCGGTCGCCGCGGCGTTCGTGCAGCGAGCGGATGTCCTTCCACAACATCTCGCCCACCTTGAGTTCCTTCCAGCGGCCGCCGCTGATGCGCGAGGCCATGCCGACGATGTCGAAGCGTACGGAAAACGAGCGCATGAACGACAACGCCGTGAAGGCCACCGACCAGGCGGCGGCGATGGTGGCGACGAACCACATGTTGACCTCGTAGCCGGCGATGGTCTCGATGGCATTTTTCTGGCCTTCGACCACGGCGAACACGCAGACGGCCGCCGTGATCACGGCGCCGGCCGCGGTCAGCGCGGTCGGCAGCAGCGGGTCGTGGAAGTCCAGCACCAGGCTGGCGGGGTCGGCCGGCCGGTTGCCGGCGAGATTGCGCTCCAGGTCGCGCATCTCGGGCGTATTCAGCCGCGCCCGCATGCGTTCCAGCTCCTGGCGCGTGGCCTCGTCGCCGGCCTGCGCGATCAACTGGTCGATATGCTGCAGCAGCTTCTGGAGTTCGGACGGCGGCTGGTTCATCGACGCACAGTATAGGGGTTACACTCGGCCCCCTGATGACCCAGGATCGCGTCAGCATTTATCCACACTGGATCGGCGGCCGTGCCGTCGCGGGCAGCTCGGGGCGAGCCGGCGAGGTGTTCAATCCGTCGCTGGGTGTGGTGGCGCAGCGCGTCGCGTTCGCCTCGGAGGCCGAGGTGGATGCCGCCGTGCGCGCGGCGCGCGAGGCCTTCCCCGCCTGGGCCGCGACACCGGCACTCAAGCGCGCCCGCGTATTGTTCAAGTTCAAGGAAATCGTCGAGGCGCGTCGCGTCGAACTGGCGCGCCTGATCGCCTCCGAACACGGCAAGCTGGTCAGCGACGCGGCGGGCGAGGTGACCCGCGGACTCGAAGTGGTGGAGTTCGCCTGCGGCGCGCCGCACCTGACGAAAGGTGAATTCGCGGAGAACGTCGGCACCGGCATCGACAGCTACTCGCTGCGCCAGCCACTGGGTGTCGCGGCCGGCATCACGCCATTCAATTTTCCGGCCATGGTTCCGATGTGGATGTTTCCCGTGGCGCTGGTGTGCGGCAACAGCTTCGTGCTCAAGCCGTCTGAACGGGATCCCGGGCCCTCGCAGCTGATCGCGCAATGGTTGCTCGAGGCGGGCCTGCCGCCGGGTGTGTTCAATGTCGTGAACGGCGACAAGGTTGCCGTGGATGCGCTGCTGCGCCATCCGCAGGTGAACGCGGTGAGCTTCGTGGGTTCGACACCGATCGCCGAGTACGTGCAGCGCGAGGGCGTGGCACACGGCAAACGCGTGCAGGCGCTGGGCGGCGCCA
>Ga0315912_10006646_pt1 | contig 10306 bp, 8 predicted proteins | sample VfabasoilMG_FD_204469 | JGI IMG/M metagenome (GOLD analysis project Ga0315912, IMG submission 204469) | Garden soil microbial communities collected in Santa Monica, California, United States - V. faba soil | ecosystem: Environmental > Terrestrial > Soil > Garden | place: USA: California... | reverse complement strand
TGACTCCGAGGTTGAGCAGCGCCTGGATGATTTGATTCGAATCTGCGGTCACCAACCAAGGGCGTACCGCGGGTTTAGGAGCGTCAATCGCGACCTTGGGATCGACGCTGCGCCGCAGCATGAAGACCACCTGGTCGAGCACGTCGATTAAATCGAGCGGCCCAAAGACCGGCTTGCTCTGGCGGCTGAAAGTTTGGAGCTTGTTGACCAGTTCGGCTCCGCGGCGTGCGCTGGTTTGGGCATAGATCAAATGTTCCTTTAATCCCGTCGGACATTCCACAGCGTGCAGCACGAGATCGATCTGGGAGATGACCGCAGCGAGGACATTGTTGAAATCATGCGCAATACCGCTGGCTAGCGCGCCGATGGCCTGAGTCTTGCGTGATTCGTAAACCTCCTTCTCCATCTGTTGCTGGAGCGAAACATCACGAATGACCGCCGTGTAATGCCGACTCCCGTTGACGAGCGCGCAAGAGACGACGGCTTCCATAGGGATCGTTTCGGTGCCGCCTACACTTACCTGCAGTTGGCGAACGGCCTTTGATGCCCCACCGACGCCAGCGACTTCATGGAGGTTCAACTGCCGGACAGTATCGGCAACAATCGGAAAACGACTAGTGGGTTGCCCGATGGCCATTGACCGGTCACACCCAAAAAACTTCGCTGCTGCATCGTTGATCACCACGAGGATCGAATTCTCGTCTACGCAGAGAATCGCGTCTTCCAGCGAGTTTAAGATGGTGGCCAGTGGCAGGTCCATGCTCGGTTCCGGAATGATGGCTGGCGCGGTCCCGATCTACGGGGCGGCGCGCGCATTACGGTCAAACCAGAGAGTCGTTGACAAAGAAGAAATTGAAAAGAGATAGTTTTCTCGCGGGTAAAACAACGTCCTTGAAACTTTCGGTCGGATCAGTGTCGTCATGAGCCGGATTGCGTCAACCCGGAGTTTGAACATCGGGACGACCGGGATTAACTGCCTGATGTCTCAAAGGTCGCAAATAGATTTCTGAATTCTCAAGCATGGAGGCATTTCTCAGTTCATTAATGCAACACTGGCCGGGCATCCTATTTCGCCAGCGTCCGGACTTGAGCTTCGAACTGGCCAGCCCGCGACTGGCGGAACTCACCGGGCACCCTTTGGACAAGTGGCAACTGCAACCTGGATTGTTCTGGGAGGTGCTTCACGAACTCGACGTTGACGACGTGAAGAAAAGCGTGGCTCGCTCAGGGGAAGGAGTCGAAGGTGTGACGACCGATTTTCGCGTGCGCCACGCGGCGACGGGGCGCGTTGCGTACATTAGCGAATTCCGTCGGGCGCAACGCGACGCCGAAGGCAGGGTGGTTGGTTACGAAGGATATTGGCTCGATATAACCCGCCAGACTCTATCGGAGCGAAGACTGGCAACCGCCGCTTGGAAAGAGACTGTGGGGTTGGTCACTCTCGGGTTGGCGCATGACTTCAACAACATTCTCGCTGGGATTCTCGGCCTCAGCGAATCATACCTGTCGCAAATCCAGTCGAATCATCCCTTTCACGAGGGCTTGGTGCTGGTGAAGAAGAACGCTCAGCAGGCAGCGCAACTGATTCAACGCATCGCTCAACTGCATCGAGGAAAGACTGGGACTCGGAGTTACCACAACTTGAATGACCTCGTGAAGGATGCTGTTGAACTTTTGCGCAAAGTGGTGCCTCGGCGAATAGAGGTCGTGACTCATCTTGATTCGGCTCAGCTGCCGCTTTACGTGGACGTAGTTGAATTGCAGCAGGTCCTGATCAATCTCGCTTTGAACGCGGCTGATGCGATGCCTGAGCGCGGAACGCTCACTCTGCAAACCTCGCAGCACGGAGCGGTGCCGTCTGGGAAGGGTTGTGTCGACATCCAGCGGGCTGCGCCCGCCGCTTGTCTGGAAGTGACGGACACCGGTTCGGGAATCAAGTCTCGCCTGCTACCATTCATTTTCGATCCGTTCTTCACGACCAAGCCGATGAATCGCGGCTCTGGACTCGGGCTCTACAACGCTCGACTGTTCGCGGAAAAGCACAGAGGCGGTATCTCAGTCGAATCGCTTGAAGGTTCGGGAACCACCTTTCGCGTGTGGCTGCCTTTGGCGGATTTCACGGAAGCGGACCGTGCGCTGGAACTTTTCAGCAAGCGTCGGCGGAGCATTCTTCTCGCCGGACATCCGGGACCACAACTCGAGAGTACTGTGGAGTTTTTGCGCATGCACAATTATCATGTGGTCAAGGGTGGCTTGGATGCGGAAGACTTGCTTCGTTCGAGCGACTACTTGTTTGATGGCGTGATCCTGTTGGCCGAACCTGAGGATCAGCAGGCGTTGGCGCTCGCGCGATTGGTGCGACAGCAGAAGCTTCCCGTGAAGTTGATTTTGAAGACCGTGGGCTGCAACCCGGACGAACTCGATCCGCAATTGTTCGGCAAGGCTGACCTCGTCATCTCGGCTGACCTCCCTGAAGACACCATACTCGACAGGCTCGCGGCGATATTTGATTTTCGAGATGGAGGATGACTATCCTGATCGTGGACAGTGAGGAGTTCCGCACCGCCGATCGGAGGTTCGTCGCGAAAATCGTTCTTCCCTCGCCTTCTGCTTCAGGCTAGTAAATACGCGATGCCGATAGAGAAAATCATCGTGTTGGAGGACGACCTTATCGTCCGCAAAAGCCTCGAACAGCAACTGCGCTACCGCCGGTACGATGTGGCCTCAGCTAGCACGATTGCGGCCGCTCAGGAACTGCTGACCAAGGACAACTTCGACCTGATGATTGTCGATGTGAAGCTGCCTGACGGCGATGGCACCGAGCTCTTGAAGCAACTTCAGCTTCGTCCGACCAAGCCGCTTGTGGTGATGATCTCTGGTTTCGGTACCGTGGATCTGGCGGTCGATTGCATGAGCAACGGCGCCTTCACTTTCCTCACCAAGCCATTCTCACCGGAGCAACTCGCGGTCACCCTTAAGAAGGCCGAGGAGCACACCCAGTTAATCAAAGTCAATCAGTATCTCAGCCATGCGGAAGACGAGGAGTCTGGCTACGAATTGATTGGCCAGAGCCAGCCGATGGAGCAGTTACGGCAATTGATCCGCAAGGTCGCTCGGACTCAAGCCACGGTATTGATCCAGGGGGAGAGTGGCACCGGCAAGGAACTAGTTGCGCGCGCGCTCTATCGCCAGAGTCCCCGAGCTAGTGCTCCTTTCATTAAGCTCAACTGTGCGGCCATACCCGAGAACTTAATCGAGAGCGAGTTTTTCGGACATGAGAAGGGCGCATTTACCGGTGCGATCAATAAGCGTGAAGGACGTTTCGAATTGGCTCATTCCGGCACCATCCTTCTCGACGAGATCAGCGAGATTTCTCCGACAGTTCAGGCGAAACTATTGCGTGTGTTGCAAGAACGTGAATTTGAGCGTGTCGGTGGCAACCGGACCATCAAGGTAGATGTTCGCGTTATCGCTACTACTAACCGGCGTCTGGAGGAGAGCGTGGAGCGGAAGGAGTTTCGCCAAGATTTGTTCTTCCGTCTGAACGTGGTGCCGGTCGTCATTGCGCCCTTGCGTGAACGCAAAGAGGACATCCCGATTCTCGCGGATCAGTTTCGGCAACGATTTGCGCGCAAGCACGGCATCGAAGTTCACGGGATTAGCAACGCCTGCATGAGCATGTTGATGGATCATACGTGGCCCGGTAATGTGCGCGAGTTGCAGAACGTCTTGGAGCGGGCAGTCATACTGTGCAGCGAGGGCGGCGTGCTCGAGTCGATGCATTTGGGCATCGCTCGGCTTGACGGGCCTGCTCCGGTCAAAACGTCCGCTGACGGCGCAATTGCGGCAGCAGGTGCGGGCGGCGAGTTTCTGACGCTGAGCGAAGTGGAGAAGCAGCACATTCTCGCCGCGCTAAAACAGAGCAGGGGCAATCGTACTCATGCGGCGAAGATGCTTGCGATCAGCATTCGGACGCTGCGGAACAAGCTGAACGAATACAATTTCAAGGGGCCGAATGAAACTGGCAGCGCGGAGGATGCCGCGGCGTGAAATAAGTGGTGACGCTTAGTGCTCCGCTGAGGGCAGTTGGTTGCCTCTCCCGGTTCGGCAGTAACTCTCGAAGTCAGTGTTCAAGCCACACGCTTCATTCGGTCAAATGCAAAGGACACTTTAGCGAATAGGATTCGTCGGCTACCTGCTAGGATCCCAAGTTCAATCTACATTCTCGGCGGATTTTCTGACCGCCTCATTCCTTGAGGTGTTTGTCCACGTAGATGACAGGTTCACTCAAGAGTGTCCTGCAACGATCCGTCGTCCCGCTGAGTATGTCCACGATTGAGACACGCTTCGGCCATACTGTCCCGGTGTCTCGTGGTGGTTTTGAGTAGTTGATGGAGGTAGTCAGTGCGCTCGCTGCGGGCACCGGTTCATCAGCAGGCGCGGAGGTTTAACCACAGTATTGACGCGGTTATTCGTATCCCCACTCTCGCGGTCCTCATTGCTTTCCCGTTCGTGGCAGACCAGTTGCTAAAGAAGGGCGAGTTCAAACTATGAACAACATTTTGATCATGAACTGCAACAATGCCTGCCAAGTCATCCTGGCAGTTCGGAATTATTCGATCGGGGGAGCAAGGTTATGATTACGGACACTCAGTCTTGTGTAGGCAGGCGAAGCCGTGGACGACGCAGAGCGCGTGCGGGATCGGTCAAACGAAACGAGTCGTGGCCCAGTGCACGACGCATGAAGCCAGGAAGCGTGCTCGAAGGCGAACTTGTCGAGAAGCATGTGCCGCTGGTTCGGAACGTCGTTGGCCGTCTAGCGATGACATTGCCACCGCATGTGGATGGCGAAGATCTCTACAGCGCCGGTTTGACTGGTTTGCTCAGTGCCGTTCGCAAATACAATCCCAACGCCGGCACCTCTTTTGAAACCTACGCTCGCCTCCGGATTCGCGGTGCGGTATTCGACGAGTTGCGTCGGATGGATTGGGTGCCTCGTTCCGTTCATACCAAAGCCCGCTGCGTGCAGGGCGTGATGCACGAGATTGAGCAGAAGAAGGGGAGAGCGGCCACAGAACAGGAGATGGCCACCGCCCTTAAAATCTCCATTCCTGAATATCGCCTATGGCTGGAGGAAATTCGGCCGGCTACGTTCGTTTGTCTTGATGCAGCCTTCAACAACGATTTCGACGACTCGATTTCCCAGTACGAAAGTCTGGCAGACCAGAAGCAGGAAGATCCACTGGACGGTACCTTTCGCCGCGAAATGGCGCGAGTCATTGCGGAACGCTTGCAAGAACTGCCGGAAATGCAACGTAAGGTTCTGGCTTTGTATTATTTCGAGGACATGCGCCTGCGCGAGATTGCTGAGGCGTTCGGGTTGACCGAGTCGCGGATCTGCCAGATTCACGCCCAAGGCATTCTTGCCATTAAGGCGTTCCTTCTCAAGTTCGATCCTCACTTTGCATAGTTCGCTTACATACTGCCCGCGCGTGCCCTTCGATTATCTAGAACGACCGAAGGGTTTGCTGGCATTACCCCTGCTTGAAGTTGAGTCAATGCTCTTGCAAATGACACTCGGTGCCGCCACGGAAACATCGCTGCCTCACCGGCAGGGCGATGTGCTCAAGGCGTGGCACCTATTTCCGTCATGGACCGATGACCAAAGCCCTCCAACAGGTAATTGACTCGCTTCGCAATGAGTTGCAGCAATACGGCGAGATGCTCGCGCTTCTGGAAGTGCAGCAGGATGTCGTCACGCAGCGCGAGCCGCAGTCGGTCCTGACCTCCATCGCCGCGGTGGAGACGCAGAGCGTCGCCATCGAGGTGGCCCGGAACCATCGAGAGACGACCCAACGTCAGCTTGCCTGGGCTTTGGGCCGGGCGGACAAGAGTCACAGCTTCCAATACCTGCTTCCTCTACTGCCGGATGAGTATCGCCCTCTGGTGACTGCGTTGGTCGAGGAGATCAACGAACTGCTCCAGCGAGTGCGCGAACGCGCTGAACAGAATCACACTCAGCTCCGCCGCGCCCTCGAATTGATGGAGCGGTTCATTTCCACCATTTCTCCGCAGGCTCAATCGGCTCTGCTTGTCGGGGAACAGAATCCGTCAGATGCCGAACCACCGCCGCTGTCTGCCATCGCGTAACTCAAGCCGTTTGACCCATGCTTATCCTCTCCCGAAAACTCAACGAAAGCATCGTTATCGATGGCCGCATCATCGTGAAGATCCTGCGCATCGAGCGCGACACGGTGAAGATCGGCATCCAGGCGCCGGCTGAACTGCCCGTCCATCGCCAGGAAGTCTTCGATATGATTCAGAAAAACAAACAAGCGTCACTCAACGCCGGCACGGAAACGGTACCGAAGTCACCCATCGCCCAGGTCACTCCGTTGACCGACAAGCTAAAGGCGCCGGCTCCTCCGCTTCCGCCGCGAGGTGGCCAAGGTCAAGGTTCGGGTTCCGGGTCGGGCAAGTAGGCGCGGTTGCGGCTCGCGGACCTGCTCGCTGCCGATCTGGCTTGGGAGCCTTCCCTGTCGGAATCTGCATTCGCACTCCTACGCTTCGGAGCGATTCTTTACTCCGAAACCTCTTCCACCAAGGCGCTCGTCTTCGGTGCCTTTCGGCCCAGCTTAATCTCGGGAATCAGCATCGCCGTGGCCAGCAGGATCAGTCCGCTACTAATGGCGGCAAGAATCCCAAGAGACAATTTGCTGACGAAATAGAATGCAAACATCGGCGCCATTACTCCTCGAACTCCGGTGAGGAACGTATGGACCGACATGTAGTCTGCTACGCGTCCGGGCGGAGCGAATTTCGTCACCCACAAGCTCCACGCCACGTCGCCGCCTGCGTTTGAAATGCCGAATACGATCGCGCCAACGACGAGGCCCGTGAACGAATTGGTGGTGAAGAAGGTCAGGATGCCAATCGCGAAACCGATGTTTAGCGTGACCCGCAGCGCGAAGAAATTCATGTGGTCGAACAGGTAGCCCCAGATGGGGCTAAGCACGAGGCGGGCGAGGTTAGGGATGACGCCGGTCAACAATGCGATCATGCCGACAGTCACCGCTTGGTTGTATTTCGGATTCGCCAGGTACTCGACGCGCAGCGGCAGCATCATCAAGTTGGCGAAGCCCATTAGCATCCAGCAAATCAAGGTGCGCCGGAACAGCGCGTCGTCGCGCACGAACCGCATGGCGCGGAACGGATGCGCTCCGCCGTCATGCGGAATCGGTTGCGTGGGACAGCGCGACAGACAAAAGCTGGCAAAGGCCAACGCCACTCCAAAGACGAGTAGAAGCCAGCGGTATTGTTCGATGCGTCCGTCTAGGGCATCGCCCGCCAACTTGCTGAATCCGGCGGCCATCGCGATGCGCACCATCACCGTTCGGGAAAAGAGCCGACCGCGTTCGCGCTCGGGATAGTTGTCCTGATACATCTGGGTGAGCAGCGGAATGACCGCCGCCGATGCCGTCATGCCGAGGACGCTGCACGCGACGAAGACCGGGAGGCCGGGAACGACCACGGCCACCAGAAAGCTGAGTGCGCCGATGGCGAGCACGCGCGCGGCTGCCTTGCTGGTAGGCCATCGAGCAGAGGTAACCAATGAAACGACGACTGGTGACACCAGCAATCCGAGGCTTCCTGCACCGGCAACGATTGCTTTCGCGAAGGCGCCCGCCTCGAACTGTTTGACCGCGATGGTGAGGAGGAAGGTGCTGCCAGCGGTTTCGAGAATGCCGGCGCTGGCAGAACGCCAGAGTTCGTAGAAGTAGGTTGTGCGAGTGCGATGGTGACCGTCGCCCATGTGAGCCGCAGCGTAAGGTCAGCGCGAAGGGTGAGGCAAAGAGATTATCTTTGCTGCCGTGATGGCGGGTGCAGAACCTGAAGGAACCTAGTTTTGGACTGAGCGGTGAACGGGTTCGAGTCGGGAGCCAGTCTTCAGTTATCCAGCTTGAAGGCTGGATTTTGCCCTGGCGGATGGGCCGGGAGATAAACCGTGAACATCGTGCCTTGACCAGGCTTGCTATGGGCGTGAAGGGCGCCGCGTGCTTCCTTCAGCAGGCGCAGCACAATGCAAAGTCCAAGGCCGGTGCCCTGGGTTTTGGGCTGAGTGGTGAAGTAAGGTTCGAAAATTTTCGGCATCACTTCCGCCAGGATTCCCGGACCATTGTCCTGTACCGACAGGGCAAGCAGGGGACCTGTGTTGTTGAATGCCTCGCGATTGACGAAACGATCCTCTGGGCCGTCGGCAAACATTCCAAGGTCGAGTGGTTGTTGATGAAACTGTCCGCGGATCTCAACTCGATGAGGCTGCTGAGTGGATTGAAGGGCGTTCAAAGTCAGGTTTAGCAGAATCTGAATTAAATCCGTTCCGTTGGTCGGTACGGCAACATCCTCGGGGAGGGGATGGATCAGCAGTTGATTGTTACGCGTGTTGGGGTGAACGCGGAGAAGTTCGCCAAGATCGCCAAGGATTTGGTTGACCCACACCCGGACGTTTTCGTTTGGATTCTGTCGGAGGAAGCTCAGGTAGCGCCGGGAAATCTCTATGCAGTTGGTCACCTGCCGAGTGATTCGCTTCATGCGATCCTTGACTAGTTCGAGGTCTTCGCCTTCCACATGGTTTACATCACCGATGCGCTGATTGATGATCTGGAGCAGCCCCGAGATGATGGTTAGCGGGCCATTAATATCGTGAATGATGCTGGCGTAAATCTCGCCCCGGGTGCGGACGATCTCTTCCTCCATACGCAATTGCTGCAAGTCGTCCTGAAGTCTCAGCAGTTTCTCGCTGTTGGTGCGGAGTTCGCCGCCGAAGGAACGTCGCTCCAACGCACCGCTCACCGCCGCGCGCATCGTCGCGATGTCGAATGGCTTGTTGATGTAGTCGCAGGCGCGTAGACGGAGGGCTTGGCGTATGGTGTCAGTCGTCTCAAACGCCGTCATCATCACCGCCTCGATGCTAGGATCGAGGTAGCGCAGACGCTCTAACACCTCGATGCCCGACATTCCGGCCATGCGGATGTCCAGCACGGCGACGTCGATCTTATGAGTCTTGGCCAAATCGATCGCGGATGGTCCGTCCTCGGCCATGAGGATGTTGAAGTCATCGTTGAAAACGACCTTCAACGACATGCGCGGCCCTTCCTCGTCGTCTACAACCAGCAAGGTTGGCTTGCTGCTGGTAGGCTGCTGAGGAATTGAGGTGTCGCTACTATACGTGGTGACCAGCGGCAAGGGTAATGGCATGGGCTTGGAACGGGTGGCTCCGGTCAAGGCTCGGCGGCAGACGACGTGTTTGCGTCGCGCTCCGGGCGGGTTTGCATCTTCGAGTTCGCACACCATTACTGAACAGATGAACAGTCCCGTGGGGGTTGGAACTTGCCGGATCTGTGATCGCTGCGTTTTGATCAATGTCAGTGGCTCTCTCGTTCACACGCTGACTCGTCTCCAACCAGCATGTGGTCTCTCCTTGCAAATTAATTTCGCCCGATTCGTTCTTTGGTGGAGAAGCAAAATCGCATTTGGAATCGATTAAGATTTGAGGGGGAAAACCGGTTTTAAAGCCAGGTCGGCAGGTCGAATCGACACAGGGGAAATCAAACAGCCACGGCCTTCCGCAAACTCCAGCGGGATCATAATCCGAGCTAAGGTTGTTTTTCTGCTTCGCGTCAAAATGCAGAGGCACAACGCCTCCCCCTGCGGTGCGCGAGAACGCTTTCAAGTCCATTTTCAGAGCTGCTACGACTGAACGCGGCGACATCCTACAAAGTTTGGGTGTGACGACAAGAAAGAAACGTCGAGACTGGCGTCGATTTTCAACTCGGACAAAATCGCGCGCGCAAAGCCGGACAGGTTATAGTGATTCCATTATTGGGCAGGAAGGCGAGGCGCTTTTCGTGAACGAGAGTGCAAGAAAGTGGTTTTGATGATCGAGTGAACGACTCGGGTGCCAGTGCGCCTGCGAGATACACAGATGTTTTCCGCACAACAAATTGATGTCCGTTTGGCCTAACGCCGACAACGTCGCCGAAAGTGTCCACGGATAATTTCGGGAGAGTGCCTGAACTGGGAACAGCTGCGGACCCTGATGGACGCGCGGGCGACGATTTGAAATTCCCGGCTGGAGTGCAGCCCCAGCAGAGCGCACAGGTGGACCAAGGCTAATTGAACTGAGCGTCGGATTTGCAACAAATACTTCGTCTCCGGCTTTAATCGGGCTCTGCCTGCCCTTCACCCGGAAGGACAAAAAGAGAATAGACCACCACTGTCAACGAGCGCCTGAGACAGTCACTCC
>Ga0315912_10006645_pt1 | contig 10309 bp, 9 predicted proteins | sample VfabasoilMG_FD_204469 | JGI IMG/M metagenome (GOLD analysis project Ga0315912, IMG submission 204469) | Garden soil microbial communities collected in Santa Monica, California, United States - V. faba soil | ecosystem: Environmental > Terrestrial > Soil > Garden | place: USA: California... | reverse complement strand
ACTTATAAGACCAACAATCCGGAAGCTGAAGTCTCCTACCTGTGGGAAATAAAAACGGTTAACTCCAAAAAGCGGCTGATACTTCGAAATGTAGAACCATGCTGCGACAATACTTTCGAACAACATTTTGAAATGGTAGAAGGGACAGGGTTAAATGGCAACAAGTAGACTTGATTTTCCGAAAGGATGGTCATCCGGATTGATTCAGATGACCATCACTTGATGAAAAGAAGTTTTTCGGTCTGGATAAAAACACCCGGAAATTCAGCTATTACTTCTTTGGAAAACCCGGGTTGCTCTTTACCTCCTCAATCTGTAACGTATGCCTTTTCGTGTGTCCGGTCATGAACAGAAATAACTGATACGAATCCATTGTGCCCAGCGCTTCAACGGGGAACGTAAAAAAATGATTGCGCAGATCATCATCAGTGGATTTGATGTACTTAATCGTTTCAGCACGTTTCGATTCAAACTCTTTTACCGTTGCCTTAAAGGAACCAAATTTACCCGTAGGTTTAAAAGCCTCCTGGGTTTGAACTTTGTAACTTCTGTCGGTGATACCCTTGAAGATGGCATCATCAGCAAGTTTTATCTCACTTCGCCGCGCCGGGTTTGCTTCCTCCTTTAAAGTTCCCATGATCATTCCAAAAAGATTACCTTCCGAGATGGCGATGTGCTCGACACATTCGGCAACCGACCAGGATTCAGGACTGCTTTTGAAGTTCAGTTGTTCTTCGGTGAGGCCTTTTATACTCTTCAATAAATCGTCTTTGGTACTTTTCAGGTAGTCCAGGACGACTTGACGTTCAGCAGTTGTCAGTTCCGGAGTAGCTGTCCGGAAATTCATCAGCAACAATACCGGGATGAGTAAAATCAATCTGAGAGTTTTCATACTAATTGTTTGGGGTTAATAGTTAATGACTAATACATCGGAAAATCGCTTTCTCTGGCTTGAAGACGATCAGGGGATCGAAGAACGGACAAAACCGTCAAATAAAACTGAATATTTTTTGATTTGCTCACGCGAATAAGGGCAAATGGTTTGGCGCAATAGTTTCCACACCCTATCCATGCGAATTAGCGATCAGGAAAGTAGGCCACTGATGTCAATCAAATACATCTGCCTGCCCTTCCCTTCGTGGGTTGAATCAATTACTACCTTGTCGCCTTTCCGGTTAGTCCGCGGATGCAGATCGCAGCGCCACTCACCGGAATAAGATGTGCCTGACAAAAATTTTCCAAGATCAATCCGACGGTCGCCCGGGATATGATAGAGGTAAAGGTGCTGTAATCTGTTTTCCAGCGGGTAACTATCGTTCAGTAACCACTCATTCTGCCGATTCGGAAGGTACGTTTGATGTCCATTCGTTGGCATTTTCGTTCTACCTATCTGCTCCACTCTGCCGGTCTTATCCTCAATAACGTAGAATCCCGTTTCATAATCCGCCGGCTTGGTAAACGCACAAATGTGATTAGGGTCGCGCCAGACAAAATGTGATGTAAATCCGGACGGATCAATTTCATAAAGATCTTTACCATCGCTATTGGCGGTAAACATCCTGGTAACAAATCCTTTGCTTGCCGACACTTCACTACTCTCACGCCAGCGATGCAAAAACGTGAACCGAGAACCATCTGTATTTACCAGCAAATGATTAAACCAATGCCAGTAATCGTCGAGCGGTTTGCCTTGATAAGGTATTGATGCTATTTCGGCAAGTGAGAACAGCATCTTATGAACACCGGTTGTAAGGTCCATCTTGTACAAACCTATTTGTTCCGGAGCCTTCACCTTTTCATACGGATCCGGCACACTCGCGTATCCATAACCGGGCCGTAGCTTTTGAATTCTTGAGAATTCAGTTCCGATGGCCCATTTTCCAGACGGATCCAGTGTATAAACTGGTTTCGGGAGCGTTCTGGATGTCCCGGTTTTTATATTCAGAATCCTTGAAATCAATTGACCATTCTCACAATCGTTCCATATTACTTCATCCGCTGCACCCGGCACCCATTGCAGCATACATCCCTGCTGCCATCCCCAAGAACGACTTTCTCCTAACCGAATCCATTTATCGCCGCCCGCAAGGTCGATCATACCAATCTCTATTACATCATCTGGCCTGGGTGACCTACCTTCAAAGTCAACCGCCATACCCAGGGCGTACCGTCCAGTGCTGTCAAATTGAAATTTATCATAATACCCGAACCAGTGGAACTTAGGGCCCTTTGTGATCGCTCTGATTGGAATATCTGCAATACCGCTTTGCAGCAGTGACGCCAATCCGGGAAATACGCTTAACCCGGACGTTGCCAGAAGTGATTTGGTTAAAAAGTCCCGTCGCGAATTGTTCATATGAGTCGGGTAAAAACATGCATATTGATAGCAGGACCAAATTAGTTCATTGAAAAGAACATTCTATTTCTTCAACGAATATTTTTTGTATGTATCTCCGAGCAATGTACAACGCGACTTGACCTGATCGAATTTGGCTACTTCTTTTTCTTTGAGATTTTGTTTTTCAAATGGGTCAGCCTGAAGGTTAAAAAGCCACTCACCTTCGTTTGGTGCATTCACGTATTTCCAATTTCCGGTGCGGTACGCCACCCAATGCCCCCTTTCCAGCTCAGCATGACTGCCTAATTCCCAATACATTTCCCTTTCAGCTGGCGGTATATTACCAGTAAGTACCGAATTGATATTCTTGCCGTCTAGTATCAGGTCCTTCGTATCTGCCCCGCCGATTGAAGCGAGGGTTGGAAACCAGTCCAACGCCCATGTCATCGCATTACTTTCGACATTTGGTTTTACTTTTCCGGGCCATCGCACGATACAAGGCACTTTAATTCCACCCTCAAACAACGTAGCCTTTCCGGCGCGCAATGCTCCGTTGCTGCCTCCGTAATTGGGATCCCCTCCATGATCGGACATAAAAATGACAACCGTGTTTTCTGCAATTCCAGCTTTATCCAAATAATCCAGCACCTTGCCGATACCATCATCCAACGAAGCTACCATGGCAGCATATTTTCTTCTCGAGGGGTCAGCTACCTTTGTAACTCTTTCTAGATCCCGCGGGTGAGGCTGAAGAAGATTTATTGACTTGTCGTTACCATCATCCCATCCCTTCCCAAAATGGGGAGCGTTGTAGGCTAGAAAAAGGAAGAATGGTTTCTTTTTATCTCTTTTGCCAAGGTAGGAGATGGTTTCCTCAGTAATTAAATCCGTAGCATAGCCGGTTTCATCAATAGGAACATCATTTCTGTACCAATCGGGCGTATTTCCATAATCCATGGTAAAATAATCCACGCATCCGGCGGTGTGACCATAGGAATAATCAAAGCCATGATGTGACGGACTGAATGTTTCATCACCATGCCCCAGGTGCCACTTACCTAATAAGGCCGTTTGATAGCCGGCACTTTTTAATACTTGCGGGAGTGTGGTCTCTGAGGGTTGAATTCCTAATTTCGCATGACTTTTATCTTCAAACATCAAGGCTGACAATAATCTGTCTTGTGATCTGCTGGGGTTTCTTCCCGTTAAAAATCCAAAACGCGATGGTGTGCAAATGGCGGACGCCGCATAAAAATTAGTGAATTTTATTCCTTCCGACGCCAACCTGTCCATGTTAGGCGTTGGGAATTCACTACCATAACAACCCACATCCTTGCTTCCCTGATCATCGGTAAAGATCACTAAAATATTTGGAGGTGCCTGTGCCTTTAAAGCAACCGAGACGCCAGAAGCGAACAGTATCAGGAATATAAAAAACAAACCAAAATTTTTCTGCTTCGGCATCTTGCTGTATTATGAGTTACAAAAACTATTTCAACTCAAAGTCGGTGGGCTTAAGTCCCTTTTTAAACGCATTGAATCCAAACATAGTCGGAGAATATACTCCCGGAATCTCCACCTTGTTTTTCTCCGGAATCAGGTGCTCCATTTTTAGTCCCCAGTAACAACCGTTCACCAGCAATCGCCTTAAATCCTCGTTCTTCAAATCAACCGAGGCTCCCATGGTGGTCGTGAAAATTCTGGACACCTTTCCTCCATCGTTTTTATACTCTTGAATCCAGGCAACAGGCATTAAAGACTTATTGTAGTTTGGCGCCGTTTCCGGGCTCATCCCGCTGGAGGTTTGCCCGTATACCAAGACCAGTGAGTTTGCATTCAGATTCTTAATGGTATAAACATCCGTATACCCCCAAATGTCCTTGACGCCTTTTAACAACGGATGATCATCCAATAGCCCGTTCGTTAGCCCTCTTGTTCCCTCCTTTCCATGATGACCATGGTGTGCTACCCAGGTTTCACCCAGTATCCTTTTTCCAAATCCTCCCTCCCAGCCTGTCACTTTGCTATCAAAACTGTATTTCGCATAAGCACTTTGCAGATTACGTTTATATTGAAAGGCATGTGTTGACGTACGCAAGGCTATATAAGGCTTGCCGGATTGAATATACTGATCAAAATATTTCATCTCGTCGTCCGGAAATTCGCGGAACCGCAACGACATAATCACCAAATCTGCGGTCTGTAAATGAAACAATCCGGGAATATTGGTTTGATTGTTTGGGTCAACTGTCCCTGTAGCCGGATCAATGGGAAAGAGAACGGTGCATTTAAAACCGTGATGTTCTGCTAATAATTTTGCCATCATCGGAAGTGCTTCTTCCGAGCGATACTCTTCATCGCCGCTGATTAAGACGATATGTTTTCCTTTGCCAGGGCCACTTTTACCTTCATAGGTGACCCATTGCCCGGCTTGCTGTGCGAATGACGGCAAGATGCACAAAACCAGGAATAGGCTTAACGCGCTAAAACAAAAAGTCATCAATCCTGAACGTTCCATCGGTTTATATTTTAATTCTCATTACTAGCCTTCATCCCTGCGATGATCTTAGTTTGCAAACATGACATATTCTATGCCAACTGTGCCTGGTACATTGTGCCAATACTATGAGGATAATTCCAAAATTGCAAAACACCCATCACCCGGTCCGGAATGGTGGTCCTGGAAAGATACAAACCATAACGGTTATTATATAAAACCAAAAACGATTGAAGGCTGTATACTTGAATACGGAAACAAACTATCATAAGCGATGACCCCAACTGCCTCAAAGTCGAAAGAAAGTATAACCAGCCACTATACAAGAAACACCTTCCCGGTGCTGGAAATGAGCTGTGCCGCTTGCGCTATAAGTGTCGAGTCCATGTTAAAAGCAACCCCTGGCGTGAAGGATGCTGGTGTGAACTTTGCGAACCAATCCGCCTGGGTGGAGTACGATGAGTCTATTGCCAAACCCGCGGACCTTCAAAATGCCGTTCGTTCAGTAGGATACGACCTGGTTGTCGATGTGGACGACCCGCAAGCCGTAAAAGAAGAAGCACAACGGAAACATTACGAAGAAGTTAAGAACCGCACCATCTGGTCGTCCGTGCTCGCTTTGCCGATAGTCGTCATTGCAATGTTTTTTATGGACTTGCCCTACGGGAACTACATCTCCATGATCCTTTCAGCGCCAGTCGTATTTTATTTTGGGAGAAACTTTTTTATAAATGCCTGGAGGCAGGCAACCTTTGGCCGGGCTAATATGGACACACTGGTTGCTCTCTCAACCGGTATTGCTTATTTGTTTAGTGCCTTTAATACGTTCTTCCCCCAGTTCTGGCACGCCAGAGGGTTGCACGCACATGTATATTTCGAAGCAGCATCCGTAGTGATCGCCTTTATTTCCTTAGGTAAGCTGCTGGAAGAAAAAGCCAAATCAAGTACTTCGTCCGCTATTAAAAAACTAATCGGGTTACAACCCAAGACAGTCAGAATTATTGCCGATGGTGCTGAGCAGGAACTTCCTATTGCTTCGGTGCGGATCGGAAACATTATCGTGGTAAGACCGGGTGAAAAAATACCGGTCGATGGTGTTTTGACATCCGGTTCATCTTTCGTTGATGAGAGTATGATTTCGGGCGAGCCGGTTCCCGTAGAGAAGAAGTCGGGTGAAAACGTCTTTGCCGGTACCATTAATCAAAAGGGTAGTTTTCAATTTGAAGCTCAAAAGGTTGGAGGAGATACCATCCTGGCACATATTATAAAAATGGTGCAAGAGGCTCAAGGCAGTAAAGCGCCTGTTCAATTACTGGTCGACAAAATTGCCGGAATATTTGTGCCTATTGTCCTGGGTATTTCAATTCTCACGTTCGTCGTCTGGATGGTGTTGGGAGGCGATGATGCTTTCACGCACGCCTTGCTAACTTCGGTGACGGTGTTGGTGATTGCCTGCCCCTGTGCACTGGGATTAGCCACTCCCACGGCCATTATGGTGGGCGTAGGAAAAGGTGCCGAAAATAATATACTCATTAAAGATGCAGAAAGTCTTGAGTTAGCACATAAAGTAAATGCTATCCTGTTGGACAAAACCGGGACGATCACGGAAGGTAAACCTGTCGTTACCGATCTTATTTGGAGTCTTCCACCTGATTTTACTTCCACACCGTTTAGAGAAATACTTTACTCCATGGAATCTCAATCCGAACATCCTTTGGCGGAAGCGGTCGTGAACAGGCTAAAGGACGAAGGCGTTACAAGTACCAAGATTGAAAAATTTGAAAGTATTACCGGACGTGGGGCGAAGGCCACATGGAATGAGAGCCCCTATTTCATTGGAAACAAAAAGCTGCTGGAAGAGAACGGCATTGAATCCGGCGCATCCCATATCGGTATTGCTACACGTCTACAGTCCGAAGCCAAAACGGTAGTCTATTTTACGGATGGCAATCACGTACTCGCGGTCATCGCCATCGCAGACAAGATCAAGGCAACGTCTGCCGCAGCAATTAAGACCTTACAAGACATGGGTATTGACGTCTACATGTTGACCGGTGACAACGAACAAACGGCAGCAGCCGTCGCCCGGCAGGTAGGGTTGAAGCACTATAAGGCGGAGGTTCTTCCTGCTGACAAGGCGGAATTTGTTAAAGTTCTTCAGCAGGAAGGAAAAATAGTTGCCATGGTAGGTGATGGTATTAACGATTCTCATGCGTTGGCCCAGGCAGATGTAAGTATCGCTATGGGGAAAGGTTCTGACATTGCGATGGATGTTGCTAAAATGACATTAATAACCTCCGATCTTCAGCTAATACCGAAAGCCCTGCATCTTTCTACGAAGACCGTGATGGGTATTCGCCAGAATCTGTTCTGGGCATTTATTTACAACGTAATCGGAATTCCACTAGCAGCCGGTGTGTTATATCCGGTTAATGGGTTCCTGCTTGACCCGATGATAGCAGGGGCCGCTATGGCACTAAGTTCTGTCAGTGTGGTGAGTAACAGCCTTCGGCTGCGTTACGCGAAAATCTAGAAACAAGATTAACGACACACCTAAATGCAATTTGGTTCGAACCACAGGCCTGATTTCTAAAAAAAATCTCCACAAGAATTACAAAAGTTCGACAGCCTGATAAATATTGATCTACATCAAGATTTTCGCATAACCATACGTCAAAAGTTGCCGTACAAGGCATTATGTAAAAAAACAAAACGGCTCGATTAGATTTAAGATCATGATCAACATTGGAATACGGGACACATGTTTCAAGTAATTCTGAAAAAACAAAAATGAATTCTGTAAACCCGCGACAAACGGTTTCCAGTTTAATTAACCAGTAATCAAAAACAACAACTTTTATGACTAACACGTATTTGCCCTCGAGGCTCTCATTACTTTTTTTAGCATTTTTTTGGATAGCTTGTGAAGAGGACACACAGCAGGTTATCGTTCCTTCTACCGCACAATTTGAAAGCAGTCAACTTTCACTTTCAGAAAACGCCGAAAAAAGCACCGTTAAGATTCTATTGAATAGCGCCGCAAGGAAAAGCGGAGAGTTGACAATTCAGCTCACGGCTAATGATGCTAATCTCGTTACCACCGAGCCTGCTGCTGTGGGCGGCGTCCTTAAGCTTCCGGTAACGGTCGGGCAGTCTGTCATTACTTTCGATGTACTCCCGGTAAACAACCATCTGCTTGATGGCAACAAAACCATCAGTTTCACCATCACGTCCATTTCTGAAGGGTTCCTTGTAGGTCCTGCCAAACAACTGGCGGCAACTCTAGTCGACGACGAGACACCAGCCCAGGCAAGCTTTATGCTGAACCTTGGAACAATCGGCGAAAATATCACGACAGGATCCACTATCATTATCAACCTGTCACACGCAGCAACCGGAACTGGCGCTGTTCGTATTTCATTCCAATCGGAGAAAGCGGTTTATGGAACGCATTTTATTACGGAACCCGCTGCCTCCAATGGCCTGCTCACCTTGCCAGTCGCCGTCGGCATCGATCATCTTGAATTCAAGGTACTGCCTGTGAACGACGAGCTTTTTAATGGAGACAGAACCATCACCTACCACATTGCTGACGTAGAAGGCGCGGTAACCAAGGGGCAGAACGTGCTGCATGAACTTAAGATCACGGACGATGAGTTGAGGGGCACTGGTAAAGGTTATGAAATATTTGCCGGCAACTGGAGATACAAGAGAAATTATGAGTATGATGATGCCGGCAGACTAAGCTTGGTACGGTGGGAAAAGAATACTCCGAATTTTTCCGAGGGAACCATCAACTATGTTTACAATGCTTCGGGTCAGGTGGTAAAACAAATTGAATCGGCAGTAAATGAGACCGCCTTTCTGTGGGAAAATGGTAAGGTGATCAAAGATGAAGAATACAAAAATGGGGTGTTGACCAAGTATACATTATATGGATATGATGCCGCAGGAAATGTTGGAGAAGTGGCCGTTCACCATCGCCAACCGAACGGCGAGTATAAAATGAGTTTCCTGTTTGTTTATCTCTATAAGGTGGATGGCAATCTCTACAAACAGCTGGTTCATACTCCCGTGGAAGGTTCGGACGACTATACCCTCATTGCAACGCGTACGTATGACAATTATCTGGATGTGGAAAACCCGTTCCCAATGGTTGAAATACTTCCCCATATGACCACTCAACCGCAGTTGCCTACAACCTATCGTGTGGAAGAAAACGGCCATGACATATTGTACCAGTTGTCGTATGAATTTTCTGAAGATGGTAAGCCGGTTAAGCGCACAGCGACGTCTCCAAGTGGGTCGGAAACTGCTTACTACGAGTATTATTAATCCACCGGCTGTCTAAAGGCTCTAAAAGACCTGGCAATACACCGTCATCCGCCTTGATGACGGTGTATTTTTTTTGCCTTCGCCGAACCCGGAACATCCATGCCCCCATTCAATGACTTTGCCTTAAGATTGTTCAGGGGAAAATCTAAACGTAAATCATATAAAGACAACCTGTTTAAGTGTAACACGCCAAATGGGTCTACTCTATACTTTTGGTGTAACAATGCAACAAGCCATGAAAGATGCACAACGGATTGTACTAATAGTACTTGGGACGATGGTGGCAACCATCTGTGTCGTTATCGTTTTCTCTGCCGGCCCCTACCCGACCGAGTACATACTGAAATGATGTAAACCCTATCATACAGAATGTAAATACAGAGGGCTGTTTGTTACGTTTATACAATTAAAACAATAAAATTATGGAAACAATCTCATTAACGATTCCGAACATGAAGAGCCCACATTGCCAGATGACCGTAACCGAGGTCGTTAAAAATATCGGGGCGAATGTAAAAGGAATAGCCCCTGCCCATGCGGAGATCGAACTTACGGAAGGGGTAAGCAAAGAAGCTGTTATCGGCGCTATTCAAAAGGCAGGGTATAAAGTAGTATAATTAACTTAATTACAGAGACGATATGGAATCAATCAAATTCAAAACCGACATCAAATGTATGGGCTGGGTAGCAAAGGTAACACCTCATTTGGACGAAATCGTCGGCAAGCAGAATTGGGAAGTTGACATTACAAATCCCTCGAAAATTCTGACCGTTGGTGGTGACGCCAATGAAACGAAAATTAAAGAGGCAATACAAAGAGCCGGATACAAGGCTGAAAGAATATAAGTCAAGTTCGGATTTCCGGATACGTCACATGTAGGAATCGTTGTCTGTTAATCCGAATTTCTAAATTTCCTCCGTTCTGAATCCTGAATTTTTTCCATCTTAGCGAAAAAATAAAGATCATGGGTTCTTGTTCCAGCAAGCCTGCTTTGTACTTCAATCATTATTCCTTACTTTTTTCCTGCACCCTGGCATGCAAAGTTATTCTGCAAAAGCCAGGGATGCGGATCTGAAAAACTACAAATTCTATACATGGATCAGATGTTAAATCTGACACAGTCAAGGGAAAGATGATA
>Ga0315912_10006643_pt1 | contig 10310 bp, 6 predicted proteins | sample VfabasoilMG_FD_204469 | JGI IMG/M metagenome (GOLD analysis project Ga0315912, IMG submission 204469) | Garden soil microbial communities collected in Santa Monica, California, United States - V. faba soil | ecosystem: Environmental > Terrestrial > Soil > Garden | place: USA: California... | reverse complement strand
ACAGACTTCTGCACACCCGGTTTGAGCGAGGCATAGTAGCTGATCAGCCTGGACTCAAGAGCCTTTCGGGCATCCACAGCCGTTTCTGCCTGATTGTGAAGTTCATTGGGATCTGCAACCAAATTGAACAACTCCGGGCCGCGCTCGCCTCCAATGATCAGTTTCCACTCCCCGCTGATAATAGAAAATCGTTCTGAGTGGAATCTTTGATTCGTCTTATAGATGTACGGACATGGACTCATCTCGGCAAAAATCGGGTGATTGCGATCACGATTTTTCAGGTCCACTCCCGCGATGCCCGAAGGAATCGACGCGCCGACGGCCGAGAGAATGGTTGGGAAAAGATCTACTCCGCTTACCGGATCGGCGACAACTTCACCTTTCCGCTGCCCCGGCCATTTTACAATAAGCGGAACTCCGATCTGTTCCTGATAGAGGGACGTCCCGTGCTCAATCATTTCGTGCTCACCAAAAGATTCTCCGTGATCGGATGTCACGATCACCATCGTATTGTCGTGAAGCCCAGTGGACTTGAGATAATCAAGCAGCCGATGGATTTGTGCGTCCTGGTAAGCGATTCCACCGTCGTACCGGTCGATGAAAAGCTGCTTCGCTTCGCCATCCAACCGATCAGACCCAATCCGAATGGACTTCACTTTTTCGAGGAAAAAGTGATCTGGAATCCGTGCAGGTCCGGCCCCGAAAGCATTCGCGTAGGGGAGCGGTGGATTGTAAGGAGCGTGGGCCTCCATATAGTTAACAATGAGAAAAAACGGTCGTCCGCTTGAGGTTGCCGTGTCTATCAAGTGTTCCGCAATATCAGTAACTCTTGCTGCCCTAACATATACATCCCGAGGCGGCGGCGGGACGAGCAGCCGCTCAAGGCGCAACAGTACCGATCTCATCAAAAAGGGAAGGGGGCGTTGCCTTTCGCTTCCAGGCCGGAGTGCCTGATAGAAGTCGAACGCCGAACTCTTTCCGAGTGTTTCCTCCAGCACTTCATCGTTGGCAATGACGGCCAGATTCATGTAGCCCCGCTTTGCAAGCTGTTCCGCCAGGGGCATTTCCTGGCCGCTAGGCATGTCCGATTCATCAGAAGAAGCTTTGCAGCGGTTACCGTGTTCGGTCGGGTATTTTCCAGTGAACATGCTGAAGTGCGATGGAACTGTCCAATTCGATGAGGAAAAGGAACGGCTAAAGCGAATCGCGGACTTTGCGTACTCCCGCAGGTTGGGAGTCGTATCGCGTGCGTACCCGTTGAGACTCGTGTGATCCGCCCGGACCGTATCCATGATAATCAGCAACACATTTGGGCTTGTACGGCGGCTGCTCTCAACAATATCTGACCGTAGCCGGACATTGGCTTTCAAATCGAACTGCACGGCGAATACCAGGCACGCAAGAGCAACAGCAACCGGACGCCACCAGACGAGAGAACGCAAATGCTTCGCCAGATTGGTGATGACGAGCATGATGGCAACGTAACTAACCCCGGCAATCCGGGCGTGCCATTCCTTGCCCACCTGCCCCGGAAGCACAAAGGCAAGTGTACTGGCGGCAAAGACGATACTTGGCAATAACTTATCAACCGAAGGAAAAAATCGGACACTCGCCAGAAACGCTAGCATGACAATCGCCGCAAAGACTAAGGCCCTTAGCGAGGCGGATTCAAAGAGAAACGGGTCCAGGCTATCCACCCCCGCAAGCGCAACCATGCTGGAACCAGCGAGGAAAACATGCCCGAGATCCAGCGTGCTGAAGATTGCAAAACGTCGGACTGGGCGGATCGTAAGCGCAATACTGGTCCACGCCACGAGAACGAAAGCAAACCATACGACAAGGAATTTGGTGGAAGATGGATCGTAGCTGCCGGGAGCCAGCGTCCAATACGAAATGACCGAGCCGAAGATGAGTCCAACCGCTGCCATGACAAGGCCGAAAAGGCATCCGGAGAACGCGGTTTCACGAACCGATTCCTGGCACACGATCAAAACAGTCTCCGGCCTTGTAGCTTCGGTGGCGGCGTCACACCGTACTCATTCAGAAAGGTGAAGGGCAGATCCGCCAAAGCCGGATGCTCTAGTTTGGTGCGTTGATTGGTGATTAATAACCCGGGAACAAACCGGTCCGAAATACAGTGATCGCCCACCCAGGCATCCGTATTGTCTTCCACCAATTCCGCAGGCACCGATCCCAGCACGGTCTTCCAGGATGCGCGATACCGGGGCATGTAGCCAACCAGAAGGTCTGGCGCAGTTTCTGGATGTTGTGGATTCAGGCGGTAGAGACGATCAATAACGGCTTCACCTGTACCAGGGTCGCGGAAGGTCAGTAGTTTTTTCTCCATTTCATCCAGCAAACGCTGACGCTCCACAGGATGGACTGAGCCTCGCTCTTCACGCCCAACCTGATTGATGTAGATCGCATTCAAACCGACCGCATAAGCTTTTGTCTTGGCCCAATCCACGTTCACGAAAGCTTCCGCATCCCCAACCAGTTTTGGATCGGTGAGTGTGAGGTAGCCTTCCTTCATGAGCCAGGCATTCAAATTGACGGCCCGGTCAAACGTATTGAAACCATGGTCCGACATCACGATTAACGTTGCATCAGGTGCCTTCTTCATCACCTCACCAACGGTTCGGTCAACAAGCTTATAAGTCTCCAACAGCTCGCTGTCGTATTTTCCCCAAAGCATGTGAGAATTCTGATCAATGCCGAAAAAATGAAAGAACAGGAATCCATCTTTTTGCTTTTCAATGGCGTGGTGGAGAATAGCCAGATGTTCCTTATGTACGAGTGCGGCTTGTTGAAGATATTCTTGCCGAGTGAGTACGCCTTTGCGTAAAGCCGCCGTATCCTCTGCCATTCCTTGCGTGTAAAACTCGCCGATGGCCGCCGCTAGATCGGCGCTGTATGTTTTTGGATTGCTGATTGGCAAATCAGGCTGGGCCGCGTCGATGTTAACGGGTGAGACGTAGACCCTGAACCCGGGCTTGAGCTCCTTCGCATAAAGCCGGATCATTCCGTGCGCCGATGCTACCGGTCCCAACATAGGAATATTTACGGGAAGCCATTCGGACCATTCCCCCTGCTTCAGTACGATCTTCTTTCCTCCCGCTTCAAAAAGCGCCACAGGCTTCTCCGGATCCACATCAACCTTTACGGTAATGGTGGTCCGTGGGTGGTCCTTGCGGAGCGTGTTGTCGGGCCCATCCACAATCAGCTCGGTATGCTGGTTGTCCAGCCGCACCGGAATGATTGCTCCCGGGCTAAGATCTTTGCGCTCCAATACCTTCGGATCGTCCGTATAAAACGAGAAGGTTCCAAAGGTTCCGAGAAGATCCGGCGTCCCCATTCCCGATAAAGACTGCCCTTCGCACTCGGCGGCTGGAAAATCGGTTGGCATGCGCAGGATCGTTACAGGTACGCCTTTAGCGGATAACGAAAGCCAGAAGGGCGTTCCATCGCGCTGCATCTTCACCTTGCCTTCCGAGAGCGGGATCAGGTAAGGTCCAACAGACAGCTGGTGTTCCGGTGCCTGTACTTCTGCCATGGAAGAAATCGGCATTGCCGTTCGCGGCTCACGGTGAACGAAATCCCATATCCCGTGTTGCTCAGGTGAGAGTCCGGTGATGAACGTCGACCAAGCAACAGGACTCTGCGGCGGCATCACCGTTGCCAAGCGCTGAAAGGTTCCCTGGTGGCGGAGTTTGTCCAGATTAGGAAGCGAATCCCAATGACGTTCCACAAAGCCCGGGTCCATTCCGTCAATTCCAAGTACGATGATGCGTTTGCTGGCTGTGTGTTGTTGGCTTGTAGAAGAACATCCAGCCAGCAGGAACAGTGCTAGCGCCGACAGTGTAACTTTCTTCATCCCGCCTCCTTCGAACGGAAGACCGACCGGCCCTCCATCCACGCTGGTGGCGCGACACCAAAAAGTTCCAGCGCCGTAGGAGCCATATCTTCAATGCCTGGATCTTCGGCGACGATTTTGCGATTTGTGAAAAGAACTCCGGGAACCAAGCCCGGGTCAACGCAGTGATCCCCGCTCCAGGCCTTGCAATTGTCTTCGAAAATTTCCAGCGATACCTTGCCAACTGCGGCGTCCCAGGACGTTCGATAGCCTTCGTTATAGCCGATGATCAAGTCTGGCGCTTCTATCAGGTAAGGACCGTTGAAGACACCGCGAGCGGCGTAGGCTTCTCGAATCGATATCCCACCCTGCGGATCCGGCAGCCCATTCAACCTGGAAATAAGTTCTAGCTCAAGGTCTTTGGCATCGGCCTTATTGACGATACCCTCCGCTTCGCGGCCTTTCAGATTCAGATAGAGCCCACCAAGGCCAAATGTATAGGCTTTGGTTCTGCTCCAGTCGACGTTCTCGAAGTAAGGTCCGCTTTCGGTGGCACCGTCTTTCAGACCAAGGTAGCCATTTTGAAAGAGCCACGAATTGAGATTGATGCCCCGGCGGAACGAACAGAAGCCATGGTCAGAGAGGACAAACAGCGCTGTGTTTTCGTCGGTGTGAGTCAGCGCTTTCCCGACAAGTCCGTCCATTCTCTGGTAGAGATCCTCGATTGTTTTGGCATAGCGGGAATCTGAGTTGCGTCCGTCGAGATAGCGAAAAAACATATGTTGGACGCGGTCGCTCGTGTCAAAGACACAGGCCACAACCCCGTTCCTAGTCTTGGCAAGCGCGTTGTCGAACATTTTTTCTCGCTCGGCCATGATGTCATAGGCTTGGCGAAGAAAGTCGTCTTCGTCGATTACACCTTCATTCAACGCCCAGGTATCTTCAGCCATGCCTAACGTCGAGTAGGTGCCAATCAATTTTGCGAGATAAGATGCATAAAATGACGGGTGACTGATGGGAAGCGCTGGACTCTCCGGATCTATCTGCACCGGAGCCATATACATATTGACTTCCGGCGAGGCGTCCTTCAGCAGGAAACGCGTAATGCCTTTCACGTTGATACCGGGAGCGGCATGGAAACTGAGTGAAACCCAGGGTGTGAAATCGTTGAGCTTCAGCTTGTGTGTGGAATTTTGGATCTTGAGTTTGCCACCGGTTCCATTCAGTTCGATTGTGAAAGGAACCTGTAGTGCGCCGGACCCCGGCTTGAGAGAGTTCTCCGGCCCTTCGACGGATCCTTCCAGCACGTTGCCCACGCGCTTAAGCGGATAACGACTCCCCCCCTCATACGTTGCCGACTCAACCAATGTGGAATAGTAGGAAAAACTTCCTTGGGTTCCACGCAGGTCCGGCGTACACATCGCCGAAAGTACACGACCGTTGAACTTCTCCGGCGGAAACGTGATCGGCACCCGGATGATAGTACAACCGATTCCGTCCTTCCCTAACAATTTCCAAAACGGGATGCTCTTTCGCTTCATCTCCACCGCAGGAATGGACAATGGGATGCTGTACCCGCCGAATTTGAGCGTTCGCGTCGGCTGCCCTACCTTTGCCGAGGAAAGCTCAGGAACGTAGGTCTTCAGATTACGATTTAGGAAGTCGAAAATATTATGTCGGCCGGGGTTAACACCAGTGGCAAAGGTAGACCAAGCGACGGGCGAAAGCGACGGAAATGTAGTTCGAAGTCTTTTGAAATCGCCCATCTCGCGCAGCTTTGCGAGATTCGGCAGCTTACCTTCAGCCAGATATCGCTCGGTGAGCCCCGGATCCAGGCCATCCAATCCGAGGAAGATTGCTTTCTTGACTTGCGCATGGGCGAAACCATGGCGGCGGCGTAATGCCCTGCGCAACATGCGAAACGGAAAGACCAGGAAGGAAAGCAGTCCAAGTCCCACGCTGACAACAAGACTGAATAATGAACCAAGGAAGGCGAATCCTGCACCGGGGCCAATGTAGCCTATGTAAACGTCGTGTTCATTATGCGGCAGCAGAAGCGCGGCCGCCATCAAAAGCAGTGGAAACCAGGCATTCCGCCTGCGTTGCAATGACCTCACCGTATTTTGCCTTCGACAAACGGCACTTGAAAGACTTTTTCGTGTTGCACCGGACCATGACCAAAGTAGCCATCCTCGCCGAAGAGTTCCCCGTGATCCGCAGTAACCGTGATGTAAGTATTCTTCGGCACCATATCAAACAGCTCTTCCAACACCTTGTCAATGTAACTCACCGAACGAATCTGGCGCTTGCGCAACTCATCCATCTTGCTCTGGTCGAAGAACTTGTCCTCACCTTTTCGCTTAAGGAGTTTCCCACCCACCACTTCGTCATCCAGATGCTTGAAGACACCGTGAACCCCGCTAATGCGTGGCCAGCTCTCAGGCGGTTCGTCGGGCAGCGCATAGGGATAATGGGTCTCGCCGATATTCAGCAAATAAAACGATGGATGCTCATCGCTAAATTTCATCTGCTTCAGCATCGCGCGCATGTCGTTGTGGCGATCCATGAGCTTGTAGCTGTCAAACCCGTTGTTGAGAATCGTCATCGGGTTCAACACGGGAAGAGACACCATCGCATGGGTTCTATAGCCAAGATCGTCCCGCAGGAATGCGGGTAAGTACATTTTTGGCACCAGGGATCGGAACTCGATATTCTCGACGCCAAGACGCTCATTGAACTTCAGGAAGTCGCGCTTATAGTACTCCGAGGCGAATACGTTCTTGGGACTTGTGTGCGGCATCAAGCCAATCAGGAAGTTGTAGTGAGACGGCGAGGTCCAGGACGCATAGGACCAACGGCCTTCCACCTTCCCCAAACTCTTCACAACTTTAGGCCGCGCTTTCACGAACGAGTCATAGCGGCAGCTATCCAAGATCACTAGAATGAAATTGTTGGGTGTTTTCTTACTCCGATGGATCACCATGTACTTACTAATATACCAGTGGACTACTCGCTAAGGCCTAAGGCGTTAGTCTAGTACCAGACATGAATGTAATCCTAGCCGAATGGCGTCAACTTCCGCAGCGAATAGGTGGAGTGATCGGGATAGTCATGTTCCTAGCGTTCCTCATGCTCATCGGAGTTTATTTCCCACGCTCCATGGGGCTGGGGTTTTTCGATCCGCATCTGACCCTCGCGTACGCCTGTTGCGGCCCCTTCTTCCAGGCCTCAGTTGTGGCCGCATCCGTCTTGACTGAACCACGGACGCACTTTGCAGAGAAGCTTGCCGCGTCTACTTTGTTTGGATGGTTCACCGGCATCCTATTCGTGGTGACTGGACTGATAGCAGTCAATAGCAAGATATGGCGAGGAATAGTTGCGCTTCCAGACACCACTGTATTGGTTGGCTGTATCATCCTCGGCCTCTGCGTTTCGCTATTCGCGGCAGCTCTGTATGGAGTGCTTGCCCTCAGGCAAGACAATCTTGAAGACGCAAAAAAAATAAACCGGAGGTTTCTATTCGTAACAATGATCCTTCTGGTCCTGGCCACCCAGAACGGACCAACCGGATGGCGGGACCAGATTAGCGAGCGACTCAATTCCGACGGAATGCCGTTTCTTCTGGCTGCCCTGGGCGTTCCGCTCCTGCTCCTATCCGTGGCGCTGGCAAAAATCGGTGCTTCCAAACACCGCGACTCACGAAGTAAGCTGGAAATGACATGAACGCGACAGGCCAGGACGAAAAAACCAGCGCAATAGTACGAGCCGTGGCCTGCGCGGTATTTTCCGTCATTGCCCTGGGCTTTTTTGGTTTTCTAACCTCGCCGTTCGGCTATGCACTGTCTGCGATCTTCGGCGTGTTTGGTGCCGCATTCACAGCAAACACGATGGCACTCCGAATTTTCGAACAAGGCAAATTGACAGACATCGGTTTGCGTTGGACACTGGCATCCAAACGCAATCTCGGCCTGGGGATTGCGGCGGGATTGGGTGCAGCTACCGTTACCACAGGATTGCCTGTATTGTTCGGCGTCGCGTCCTTTCAAAGCCAGCCCGATCCGAACGTTGTTTGGTTCACTCCGATCTATATTTCCGTGGTGCTCCTGTTCGGAGCCTTTGGAGAAGAGATCCTCTTTCGTGGATACGCATTTCAGATCCTATTACCAGCCATTGGACCTTGGGCCACGATTGTCCCCATTGGGCTGCTATTCGCCCTTGCTCATAACAACAATCCTGGGGCAACACAATTAGCGATTGCGAACACGGTCGGCTGGGGACTCCTGCTTGGGTTCGCCGTAGTACGCAGTGGCGACCTCTGGCTCGCCACCGGGCTTCACTACGGCTGGAACGTGGCTCTCCCCCTTTACGGCGTAAGTGTGAGCGGGCTTACAATGAAGGTGACGGATTACAAGCTGGTCTGGAGCATAGCCGATCTTTGGAGCGGTGGAGCATACGGGCCGGAAGGTGGTTTGATATGCACAGCCGTATTGGTCATACTGGCCGTCTTTTTGCTGCGGGCTCCCATTGGCCGCCAGCAATTGCTGCTTCGCGCGCCGCTTCCACGCCCGGCCGATCCGGCCTGAGATGCCTCGCGATGCTCATCGCTCCCTTGAGCCTGTATGCAGCGGGTCCCAAACTGACTCCGGAAGACCGAGTGGAGATCCTCCGAGGCTTGACTGCAGAATTCGCTCTCACAAAAATTGAACTACCCAGCTCCAAAAAGGCTCTGCCCATTTCCGCCACCGGAGATATTGATGTGCAGGCCTGGGATGAAGCATCGCGCAGCCGTCTGATGACCGCAAAGCAAGGCGATCAAATACAGGTCACTAAGGTAAGTTTTAGCGGCGATGAAATCGTACTGGAAATTAACGGCGGGTTGAAGAGTGGTGTTAAGTGGACAGACCGGATTTCCATTGGCACAGGAAACAGTACTCAACCCATCGGCCGCGGCAGCGGAACACCAACCACAGGAACATTGATGGTCATCAGGTTTCCCGGGGGCGTTCCATCCATGGAGACCAAGGACATCAAGAAATTATTATCGAAAATTCTCGATTTTGAAAAGCATAGTGCCACGGAGAACTACATCGACACACTACCAGCGCCAATCCAGGAAGCAATCAAGGACAAACGCGTCATTGTCGGAATGAACAAAGAGCAAGTAATCATGGCCCTGGGCCGCCCAAGACTGAAACAACGGGAAAGTAAGGACGGAGTCGAAGAAGAAACCTGGGTATACGGAATCACAGGAAAAGTATCGTTCATCTCATTCCACGGAGACGCCGTGACAAAGACAAAGGACAGCTACGCATCCCTAGGAGGCACAACAGCAGCCCCCCTACCCGTGAATTGAGCAGATGTTATATTGAGAATGAACTCCTAATCGAGCGGGAGTAATTCAGTGGTAGAATGCCAGCTTCCCAAGCTGGACGTCGTGGGTTCGAGTCCCATCTCCCGCTCCATTTTCAACAGGTTACGGGCACACCGAAATCACACCCTCCATAGCCCTCCATTAAGAATCAGGCCGACCGCTTTCGAGGCTGGGAGGGCTTGGACTTGACGGAGTCTTCCAAACGCTTCGCTGCTGCTGCCCGATCCTTCATGCTCGACTTCGTGTAAACGTCGAGCGCGACCCCGATACCGTGGCCCCGCTGGTCGGCAGAGACCTTCGGATCGACCTTGGCTTCATGCCCCAAGCTGGCGTGCGTACGCCGCATCACCTGGAAGTTCACCCAGCCAAGGCCCACCGGATCGAGCTTCGCCTTGATGTAGTCTTCAAGAAGCGAAGACCGCCATAAGGGCTGGCCCGACTCGCCGGCAAACACGAACGACTCCGGCCCCGGTTCGACGGCATTCTCAATCCACTCGCGGAGGTGCGATGCGGTGTCTGGAGGAATGGCCGCTTTTCGGGCCAGACCGTTCTTTGGCGATGCGAACTTGCCACGATAGACACGTTGCCGAATTTCGATCTCCGAAGCGTCGGGACTGACCTGGTCCCGCTGAATAGCCAACAACTCGCCCGGACGCATTCCAGCAAAGATGGCCAAGCGGAGGATTACCTTCTCACGTTGTTCGACCGCTCCCAGCGCAATCTCAACTTCCGCGGCGGACATCGAGTGACTTTCGCTCCGCTTGGCCGACTTCGGTGTGTATAGCGATCCGGCAGGGTTCACCGGAATCACCCTCTCCGCGACCGCCATGTCGAGCATAGAGGTTAGATCCCAGCGAAGGTGATCGACGACGCTATGGGATAACCCAGACGCCGCCTTCTGCTCCAAGTACTTCTGGAGCTTTGCCAGAGTCAGATCCATCAATCGTTCACGGCCGAGTTCCTTGCCGATGTGATGCCGGATCCGGTTCTCGGACGTGCCTGCCGTGGACTCCTTCCACTTGCCAAGGTAGAACGGCAAGTAGGTCTCATCCAAGAACTCGATGACGGTGGTCGGACGGACTGGGC
>Ga0315912_10006641_pt1 | contig 10310 bp, 17 predicted proteins | sample VfabasoilMG_FD_204469 | JGI IMG/M metagenome (GOLD analysis project Ga0315912, IMG submission 204469) | Garden soil microbial communities collected in Santa Monica, California, United States - V. faba soil | ecosystem: Environmental > Terrestrial > Soil > Garden | place: USA: California... | reverse complement strand
GCTGCGATTGCTTTGATTTCAGCAATCTGAGCATCAGTGAGGCCACTCGTATCTACCGCAGTTTGTCCAGCATATGTGGTAGCCGCACAAAGAAGTGCAAGGCTGGCAAGGATTTTACGAAGGAACATTATAGACCTTTCTTAGGTTGGTATTGAGAACTCTTATCGACATTTATGTTAGGCAATCCATGCCTTGCATTGGTTTCTTCACAGATACGCAATGCCTCATCCTTCGAATCATGACGTGTTCGAATACCTTCGAACATAACATAATGCTCTCTGGTACCTACATATGCATAATATGCGGAAGGATATTTTTGAACAAGTGGTTGTAGCATGACTTAAGTATAGGGCGTTTCCGACCTATAGTCAATCAGAACGCGTCGAGCCAGTTGAGAGGCTTTTTCACGTAGCTTTCACGGGAGATAACAAACACAGCAGTGTTGGGACCATCCTCGTTGACAAGATAAGTGAAAGTACCAGCATCAACATCGATCTTCTTCAGATCCTTCGGAGTTATCTCGATATTCAGACTATCCTGATCATCCATGTCCTCATCTTCACCTTCCTTGGGCACAGCCTCAATCCAGAACTGGAGTTCTTCCTGTGCAATAGGATTGCCGCGGATTCGGTTAGGACTAATACGACTCGATTCCACCTTCACACCATCAAGCATCACTTCCACATTGTGGATGACAGTTCCAGCATCGTACGGCTTCGCATTCAACATTTCCATTGCTTGCTTCGGACTTTCATCATAGCGATTCATTTCCTCGACCAAAGCTTTCAGCATATCAAAGTTGAACGAATCAAACAGCAGCGTAAGACGACACACCTGAGCAATGTGCGACTTATTTTTAAGGTTATCCAGGCAATATTCCTCGATAAAGCTTGCGTCAAGACCATTGAATTCAAGGTTGTAAAAAATACGACCCGGACGATTCTTCATATGGGTGTTGATCTTGTACCTATCATTGGCGGTCAGGATGAACAGCTTCTTGGAAGGATACACACCATCCAACAGAGTCAGGATAGCTTCCTGTTCCTTGTCATCAAACACCTTCTCGAATTCATCAAAGATAACAACGCAAGGTTCATCAATGCTCTGGATGAACATGTTGAATGCATCGCCACCGAATGCGGTGTTGATAACCAGAGTGGGAATATCCTGCATAGCAGCCTTCTCAGAAATCAACTTCGCAAGCATGGTTTTGCCGCTGCCTTTTTCACCATTCAGCAGCACACCAGTGGCATTGGGACGATCAGCAAAGGTGGACAGGATACGATCAGCCTGGCGAGTAATCTTTCCATAGATTTTGCCAGTGATCCTGAAATCTTCCATAGGTTCGAGGAAGAAGCCCTTCATGGAAGATCCCACCATGTAAGTGCCAACAGGAAGATGGTCACGAACATCGAATGCGCCTTCACTGGTGGGCCAATAAATCTCACCATCCTTAAGATAAAAACTCATGTATGTCTTTCAGTTAAATTTGTAACTACGGATCCACGCTGCCACGGAATCAAGGTCAGTGTAAATCCTTAATTCAGGTCGGTTATATCCAGCTTCTTCCGCAACATAGTTTCCACTATGTTCAAGCTCCAAGGCTTCCATGAATTTACCAATGTAAATTACATTACCAAGGCTAAGTGTTCCTCCATCGAAACCAAACTTAGCCTTTCGCGCCTTCAGTTCACGAAGGATCACTTATTCGCTTTCAGCGCAGCAAGCTCATCTTCGATGCTCGGACCGGAGTTGAGTGCGGCAACTCGAGCTTCCAGACTATCACCGCTTCGATCATTCACAATCGAAGTAGCTGCATGAGCACGGGCTTCTTTTTTGGTCAATGCATCTTCTTGAGCAGCAAGACTGGTAGCAGCACCATTGCCGCCCAGGATTTCCGCAGCTTGAAGCTGAACATCGGCTACTTCGCTTCGAACACCAATCAGGTCAGCTTGATTGCCAAGTTGATCACGTTGGGAACGAAGTTTCTCGATGTGCTCTTCCATTGCTTGGACTGTAGGTTCGAACTTCGCCATCGTAGCTTCAATACCATCCAGTTGAGACTTAGCTTCAGCTTTCTTTTGCAAGCATTCACGTGCCAGTGCATCATCCTTGCCAGCAGCATTGCTAGCAGCTTTCAGCCACTTCGCAACTTCAGCTTCAGCCTTTTCCTTCTTGCCCTTCAGGAGTTCGGCTTCTGCACGAACATCCACTAGAGCAGCATCAGCTTTCAGGAGTTGTTCATCCAGGTCACGGATGTTCTGGCGCGCGTTGGCGGCCAAGTCTTGATGATTATCCAGCACGTCATTTGCAACGGCTTTGGCGGAATGAAGCAGTTTTTCAAAGAAAGACATAGTTAGATCCTTAAGTTATATCGCTATTTTAGCATCAATATTTGTCGTCGTCACTCGAGCTAGAACTCGAATCCATTGCAGGAGGATCAGAAGCGTAATCATCCGTGCTACTCGATCCCGAATCATAGGACGGAGCTTCTGTGGGTGCAGGAGCAGGAGCACGGTCTTCGTAATCATCCCGTTCGTAGCGGGGAGTATCCATTCGCGGCCGTTCCACAACCCGTTCCACCACTCGTTCAGTATGATGGTGTTGATTCATCAAGGATCCAATCACAACTCCAGTCAGCAGTCCATCATTATTGCTCACAACAATCGGAGCAGATGCCGGTGCTGGGTTATGATAATGATAGCCAACATTCGGACGCGGAGCAGGTGCGGGAGGAGGCGTAGTGGGAACACCGGGAATCGAATGTGGAGGAGTTGTTTCAACAGGGACCGGATTGATTGTAGTTTCAACACCAGGAATCGAATGCACAGGAGCAGGCGTAGGTGCTGGAGTATGATGCGGCAAACCATGAGTCGATTGATCCACAGCAGTATTAACATGAGATTCCAGCGTAGACAAACGCACCGAACTAACTTCTTTACCGTCCTTCAGTTCAGCCAACATATTTCGAGTTTGAACCTGAAGACTCTGGATTCGATCCAAAATCTGCCGTTTCTGTGCGTCATTGTAGGATGCGGTTTTGGCAATCAAGGTTGCGTCTTCAAGTTGCTTAGAAAATCCGAGCAATGTAGAATTCTTTTCACGACGTGCAGCAGTGATTTGATCTTCGACTTCCTTCTTTTCTTTCTTTCGGGTAACCACGTAGAATGCACCACCTGCCACACCACCAATAAGAAGGATAATCAGGATGGCAGGAAGCACAGATCCACTTTCAGATTTTGGTGGAGTAGAAGTTACCGTTGCCGCTTGTACTGCTGGAATAGAATATATTACAGGAGCAGCAGAACGAGGCGGAGCGACCATTGCTTGCGCGGTTTCCAACTTCTTGGTAAACTCCGCTGCATTGGATGCAAACTTCAGGGAAGGATCCATTATTTGTGCTTGTCGATATTCATTCAATGCAAGATTGTGCTTGCCTTGGAAGGTATACACCTGGCCCAGATCATAATGGGCACGAGCGGAAGGCTTCTCCTTCATTACTTCCAGCAACAGACTTTCAGCCTTGACATAGTTACCAGACGCAACCGCGGCCTTAACTTCGGAAGGCTTCGGAACAGCAATGGCAGCAACGGATGCACAAGCCAGTAGAGCAATTACAGCAAGACGTTTGAACATGGGGCAACTCCTATTTATATCACAATTATACATTAACTCAACAGCCTGAGCAATAGAGTTTATTTAGTAGTTACAGTATTATCCGGAAGCCACAATGTGACCGGATAATCCATTGTTTGCTCAATGATCTCCCGAATGATTTCCCAATTACCACCTCCACGACCTGCACCAATAAGAGGAATATGAACTTCCGTAGGGAAATAATCCTTATATTGTCCAATCAAGTTATTAATCTTGGCGAAACAAGTTTCAACAGCATCATAGTTAACCTGCCTATGACCCGTTCCATAAAGGTTTTGAGTAATAGCATTCCAAATAACAAGTTCGTTATTTTTAACAGTGACAGCATAAGCATCACCGAGTACAAGTCCAGGTTCATCGGGTGTGGATTTTGCATGTCTTTCAACATAATCCTTGAAGACTTCAGGATATTTCTGCTTCACAGCAAGTGCAACACCTGAACCCATTACACCTTGTGCATTACATCCATGCACAATATGTCCACGTTCAACATTCAGCAGATTACCAGTTTTGGTTTCAATTTCGATCATTATGCTCTTTCCAGACATTGGACAGTAATTACCATAGCCCGATTATAGTTTTGTGGTTTCCCATCAAACAAAACAATAGCATCTTGCCCGTGGTATCCAACCACAGTTGCAGGTTGCCCATCCAACACAGGGTCAGTGGTTTTCACCAACTTTACCCTATCATACAATTCAAATTTGTTCATTATCTTCTTTCAGCGCCTCGTGGCAATTATCTACCACAGCAGCAATATAAGCAAGTGTACCATATTCATTAATACGATTTTGTGCTTCTTTCACTCGTTCTTCATTACATAATTCCGGTGCATAAATGTTTGTCCAATCATCTAAAGCTGTGATTGCTTCCTGCATTGCTGTCCGCAATGATTTACGTGATTTGGTAATTGATTCCAAAATCAATAGTCCCAAGAATTTACTTTTTGCCCATCATCTCGAACAATTTTGATTCTGGCACAATATTTTTCTTTCCAGCTCTTGTAAGCATGTTCAACAAAACCATCCGGCTTATTAGCCTTTTCCTCCCTAAGACGATTTTTTAGTTCGAAATACTTATTACTAGCCTTTTCCATTATCCAAAATAAACTTATTGAAGCGATAATGGTACTAACAACAATAAGAGTGATCTCTCCAATCGTACTTACAATCCATGCTCCGATCAATAGACTAAAAAATAAACCAAAGAGCATTTCGACAAGAGCCAGGGCAACAATATATGTTACAACAAAGATAAGACCGATCAATAAAAACCCGAGCACCACTCTTCGAGTATAGGCACAAATTTCCAATTGATCGTCATACACCTTATAACCTGCCCATTTAGCAAGTTTATAATGCCAACTATTCACATTGAAAACAAGTTCTTTCACTTTATTTCTTCCATTGCCTGGTCGATTTCGACATCTTCATCTTCACTGTATTCCTTGCGTTCCTTTTCGAGAATGTTAAGAACAGTTTCAGCCAGCACCTTATAACCGAGTGGCTCCTGATTTTGCGAACCTTCACCACACTGTTTAGTCCATACCTTTCTGGTATACGACATGAAAGAGTTGACCCACGCACCAGTAAGGGCTTCCTTTACAAAAGCCGCAAGACCATCCCAATCCTTAGACTCAGCATATTCATTAACCTTTTCACTTGCTTCAATCAGTCCATATGACATGTTGCTGTTATTCTTGAAGTATTCCATCCATCGACCCGCAAGGCAAGGATCATCCCAGGTAAAGGTGCTTCTGTACACGGTATTGAAAGCTTTGTGTAAGGCAGGAGTCATTGCAACTCCTGGCTTCAAAGCAGTCAATTCTTCACGCATTTTGCCGATTTCTTCGTTCTTCTCTTTCATCTTTCCGATGTATTCTGGAATACTGTCAACCAGATCCTTGAAATAAAGATGAACATACGAATTATTATAACCTGTATTACCTTTACCACTGCCAACGTAATCTTCGATGTACCATTTGTTCATGATAGAATCGAAAACATCACCATGAACGATAACGTGAGTGACACGACGGAAAGTATCAACCTTCTTAATTTTATTGATCAGACGGTCAAGTTCGAAGTTTTGCTCAGGAGTAAGTCCGTTGTTTTCTTCTTTCTTTTGCTCGAGTTCTCGCTTGTCGTATTCATCTTGATTGAAGTTCCGATGATTATGAACACCGAGACGATCTTCGTGATCAGCTTCAAAAAGCAATTCGAGATTGAAATCTTTCTTGGTAACAATACAATCGTGATATTCATTCGGACCTTGTCCAAATTCATATAGTTGCGAGCGCAATGCATCAACAACTAGATCCAATCCAAATCCATGACATTTTTCAACCGCACCATAGTCGTTGTATTCCCCATAGAAAGGAATAGGACAAAGGTCATACAGAGCATTTCCATAACAGAAAGATCTTTCTTCTTTGTTTTCCAACAGAAGAAATACTGTTACCCGTTGACTTGCCCTGACGTGCAAATTGGAAATTGCACAAGTACCGCTCCAGCATCCCATTATTTCTCTCCTAATACTTTCTTCAACCGTTCAAGTTCAGCACGATCTCGAGCACGACGAGCTTCTCTCTCCTCGAATTCTTTCTTTATGCGAATATCGTGCTCTTCATCTGTCTCTTCACGATTGCGTTTAATATTGAATCGTGGAGAAGCTTGAGTATCATAAGAATGCCAAAAATTAGCATCCCAATCTAGTTTTGCTTCAGGCCCATATTCGATAATCCAATCCTGTATTTTCTTTTGTAAATCCCCAAGACTAACTTCCATATCATAGGGAGATACATTTTCAACAGTTTCGGTAATAATTATTTTAGTGTTAATCATTTTGATATTATAGGCGCTTGCCCATTAGCTTTGCAACCATCTCCTCTTCGGAGATAAATGTTTTCACATCTTGAAGACATTGAATCAGACTATCAATGTCGCATCTTTCAAATGAAATCATATTCTTTAGCATGTCACCATCATATTCGTGTATTGTGATTGTACTCTTAACATCTACACTAATACGCAGTTCTACAACAGAGAGTTGCCTGCCATTCCAGTGATTCCTGTCAGCAACAGATTTTACGTGTCTCAGTACAGCAGTAATACGATCGGATCTGTATCCGTCTTGTGCGACACTCAAAATTTCAAACTTCATTTCTATTAAACATTCAATAGTTTAGTAAGACGCAGCATTTCCCCTGCAATCATGTCACGATGCTTGGTAGTCCACTGAATGTCGGCATAATCCGATTGTACATCTGACCTGGTATTAATCCACACATTGTTACTATTGATTTCTTCAGTAAGGAATCGTTCCCAGGCTTTGCAGTTATTAAGTGCAATCTCGAGAAGCCATTCATGTGTATTTTCTTCCAAATCAAAGATGTTGGCATAACCCGGAGTCAGAGGATACGGACGAAGGAAATCGCCATCTTTTGCCCTAGCTTGTGCAGTGTCCAACAGGGTGTTGTACAAGTATTCTTCGGAAAACATTGAAGCATCCACAGAGACTTGTTTGTATTTTGCACACTGTTCAGCCACATACTCTTCAGTTTCGGGCATGATATCCTTGTACCTTTCGGCAAAGTTCCTTTCTTTGTCGTGACATTGTTCAATCAACTTTTCCCAGGCAGAAGAACTCATTTTCGGATATTCATGAATGAAACGTGGCTTATTGCTGTAGCCTTCATAAATCATTCCAGTGTTAATATCAACATGCAGACCCGTACCATTCGTGAACAGAATATGATCCAGGAGTTGAACAGTATCCGGAAAAATCGACTGATATTCGCACAGTTGCCGATTCACGTAATTGAAGAAGCCTTGCATTTTGTTTCCTAAATGAGTAAAGGTTGTACACTTATTATAGTGTACAACCTTGGATTGAGCAACAGGTGTTGCCACCTGTTAGTTCACTTACTTCTTGTTGGTAGCGGCGCCACCCTTCACACCCAGATCAACACCGAGTTCTTTAGCCGTCTTGACGGTAAGAAGGTCGATGAGTTCGGATGCACGGGAGCCACCATCCTTACCACCACTGCCACCCATCTGTACCACAGGAGACCATGCACCAGGTTGAGCCTTTTCAATCGCAGTTGCATATCGGTCGTTCATCTTGATAATGGCTTCGAGCTTTTTGTCGAGTTGACCGTCCGCTTCCATTACCAAACGCTTACGAGCAGCTTCACCTTCACCGCGCAAGATTTCAGCTTTCTTGAACGCTTCAGCTTCTTTCACGCTTGCATCCGCAATCGTAACTTTATCTTGAGCATCTGCAATCGTTTTCGCGTTCAGTACTTCTTGTTGCCACTTCGCAGTAGCAGCATTCGCCTTACCCTGAGCTTCCGCAGTGATCGCATCCTGGTCAGCCTTCTTGGCATTCGCAGCGGCAACCGCAACAGAGTTGGTGGCCGCTTGTTGTGCCTTGATCTGATCTTCAACACGGTCTTCGTACTTGAAGCCGCTGATGGTCATCGGAAGCATCGTTACGTTGTACTTCTGCACATATGATTCCTGAGCACGAACCGGAGCACCCTTATCGTCGCGGACGATTTCAATAATCGTCAGATCCTTTTCCACACCAGCCAAATCCTTGGCGCGGATTTGTTTAGTAACAGTCTTGTACACACCGTGGAGCGTCTGATCATTTAGAATCTGTAGCAGTTCGTTTCGTCGACCAGCAGCCGATTCAAACGAAGTCATAGTAGGGCCAGAGAATGTAGCAGCCGATTCCATCGAGCGTCGAATAGCCTGATGTTCGAATGCCTCAGCACTTCGGAATTCCTTGTGGATTTCAATCACATCCTTCGGAGCCAGCGGCATCAACCAGGAGATAGAACCTTGTAGGGTTGCGTTACCACCATCATAAAATCGAACTGCAAGTCCCGGACCAGTATCACGATCTTTATCACCATTCACAGGACCGAATTTGAATTCAAGTCGCCGCGGATATTTCGTTACCGAACCGAAGCCTTGATACTTCCACCCAGGATCCGTATACACAGTAAGATCACCAGCCACAGGGCTTTGGATCACCATGATTTCAGATGCATCCAGGTTCTCTACCAGCATAGGGCCGGCAATCAGCAGAAAAAACGCTGCGACGACACCGACAATGGCGGTAATGAGACGACCAGTAGTAAACATGTTATTCCTTTTCCAGTTGTGCCTTGCGGCGGTTGATTTCGTTCAACTCTTCTTTGAGATGAACGTATTCGGTGGTTTCTTCCAGTTCACGCTCTGCGGCAATGACCTGTTCCTTCAACGGAGTCTTCTTCCGAATTTGAGGGAAAAAGGGCGTACCTGACACGAACGGAATCAGAATCTGCGTAATCACAAACAGAAGTAGAAATACTCCGAGTGCAAGAAGCAGCAATTCAAGTGCAATACCCATTTTTATCTTCTCCGCTGACACCATGCCAGCTACACGCATTGTATAGCTGGCATAGCCTTGCGTCAATAGGTGTAGGTCAAAACAATTTGCTGCATGTTGACACCTGGATTAGGCTTCTTTATGCTGGCATTGGAGAAGTGGGTGATTCTATACCCAAGTCCCACATGGTCAGTAATCATAAAGTTAAGTCCCACATGGTCATTGAATTGAAAATTAGATCCGAATTTTCTTTGAAAAGGTTGACCGTCTCCCAGATGTTTTTGGTTGATCCAGGATACTCCAACGCCCGCATCGACCGACCATCTTTTAGTGAATCGATAACGGAATTTAGGCGTAACGTAAATTTGAAGTAGTGAATCATTCCATGCATCATATCGAGCAAGACCAAATTCTGGAACAATTTCAAATTTACCGTTTTTGTAAATTGGACCTGCTGTATATGTAACGGTAGATCCAGTAAACTCGTCCAGTTTACCATGCATTACAGCTACTTCACCTGCGAACGAGGAGAACACAAACATCGAAAATACAAAAGCCAAGAAGTTTTTCATTTTCTTTCCTTGATCCTAATACCAAAAGATAGCATTATCATGCTTCCGGTTATCGGATGTAAACCATGTTCGTATAGATCTGGTCGGAATACCTCTATACGCCACCAGCGTTTCACTGGGCCCGAACAATACATTCTTTGTTCGGGGTTATCAGGACGTTTCAACATTATGTTCATCCTGACATGCTTATGTCCTTCAAGTACCGGATCTATGTGTTTCATGACACTACACTTATCCGGAAACTTTAAAATATAAGCATCAGCACTGAGTAACTCCGAAAACCAACCAGGAAAAAGGGCAAACTTCGAATAGCTACCCTCTTGCCTGCCTCGTTTCCATCTCAGGAAATTACTCATACCTCATTTAGAGCAGCCTTCAATTTTTCACGATAGATTACACGAAATCTTTCGCGAATTTTTTCTTTCCGCTCTCTTCTATCTTCAGTAGTAAGCCCTTCAAATTTGATAGGCATATTACCGACTCTGAATGTGGCTTCCCTCTTGATTTTGCAATATTCGCAATCACATCCTTGGCTGAAGGAACGTTTTGCATGAAGCAAAATTCCTCTTTCGAAGAGTACAGCCGGTAGCCTTTCGGCCACACGTCTTTCAACTTCATCAAGGATGGATTGTGTATTCATTACTCAACCGCAGGCTTAGCAATATTATACAGATCACTATAGTCATTGTCAACCAAAGCCTT
>Ga0315912_10006640_pt1 | contig 10311 bp, 9 predicted proteins | sample VfabasoilMG_FD_204469 | JGI IMG/M metagenome (GOLD analysis project Ga0315912, IMG submission 204469) | Garden soil microbial communities collected in Santa Monica, California, United States - V. faba soil | ecosystem: Environmental > Terrestrial > Soil > Garden | place: USA: California... | reverse complement strand
AGACCATCCGCGGCGGTTTGGAAGCGCGACATGGCTTCTTCCATCTGCTCGGCGACCGGCAGCAAGTCCTCGGCTGCTTTGGTCGGAACGATTCCATCGCGACCCCGGTCGAACAGCGTGATGGCGAGAGTTCGCTCGAGCAATGCCAGGCGACGCGACACGGTCGACGCATCGACGCGTAGGCTACGCGCGGCGGCGCCCACGGTCGGCGCGCGGAAGAGCGCGAGAAACAGGCGCACGTCGTTCCACTCGAGCTGCTGCTGGCTGCGTCGGCTTCGTTGCATCAATGCAATGATACACTGCAAACACGCTGCTAGCGATGCATCTGCGCACGATGCAAGGTGAGCCTCGCACGACGAACCGAGGAGAACACATGACCATCGAACATCAGACCTTGATAGTGGGTGGTACGGGCAAGACCGGTCGCCGCATCGTACGGCGGTTTCACGAGCGCGGCCTCAGCGTGCGCGTGGCCGCTCGCTCGGTGACGCCCGGCTTCACCTGGGAAGACCCGCGTACCTGGCCCGCGGTGCTCGAACGAGTACACGCCGTCTACTTGGCCTATCACCCCGACCTCGCGATGCCCGAAGCCAAAGACCAGATTCGCGCCTTCAGTGAGCTCGCGCTCCTAAGCGGAGTGCGGCGCATCGTGCTCTTGTCGGGGCGCGGGGAAAAGGGCGCGCAAGCGAGCGAGCAGGTGGTCCGTGATTCGGGCGCCGCCTTCACCATCCTACGCGCCGCCTGGTTCTGCCAAAACTTCAGCGAGGGACACTTGCTCGAGCCAGTGCAAAGCGGCCAGATTCGACTGCCGGCTGCGGACGTGGCAGAGCCATTCGTCGATGCGGAGGACATCGCCGACGTCGCGTTCGCCGCGCTGACCGAACCCGCGCACGAGGGCGTGACCTACGAGCTCACCGGCCCACGCCTATTGACGTTCGCGGAAGCCGCGTCGGAGATCGCGCGAGCGGCCGAGCGTCGAGTCACTTACATGCCGGTCTCGTCCGAAAGCTACCGGGACGAGCTCGCGGCGCAGATCCCAGCTGAAGTCGCGGAGTTTCTGACGACTCTGTTCCACGAACTGCTGGACGGACGCAATGCGCACGTCGCTGATGGCGTGCAGCGTTCGCTCGGGCGGAAACCAAGGGACTTCAGCGACTACGCGCGCAGCGCCGCGGCGACCGGGGTCTGGTCGCCGTAGAAACGAAACAGCCGCAGCTGCGCGGTGAGCGCGCGCTGCGGCTGCTTTGACTCGCGAATTCGTTTACTCGCGCGGGGGGATCGAGGGCGGGCGATGACCGGGGTGGCTCACCTCGACGGCGCGGCCCTTGGGTTGGCGAATGTCTTTGAGCATCTCGTTGAACCAGGGAGTCTCGATGTCGAAGGGCTTGCCACCCTTCACGCGCGGAAACTCGATGGCGCGCAGGCGTCCGCCGGCGTCTTCGTCGTGGCCGACGACGCCAGACTCGCCGCGCAGGCCGCACTCGACGCCGTGGTCGACCATGCTGTGAATGAGGCGCAAGTCTTCGGCGTTGGCGGCGGCCGAGCGCGCGAAGTAGCCAGACTTTTGCACCAGCGCCTTCTCGGCGCCGAGCAACTTGGCAAACTGCTTGCTGAACCACTGCCCAACGTTGACCGCGTCGAGCTTGTAGTGCCCGAACGCATCGCGCGGCACGGACTCGCCCTTCGCGTTCATCTCCTCGACGATTTGCTCGACGCAGGCGCCCTCGGAGACGAACACGTTGACGCAGTCTTGTTCGTCCATCACCGCACTCAAACGCTTCGCCTCGGCAGCGATGTCGAAGCCCATCTCGGGCAAGTACACGGCGTCGAGATCTTTGTGGGCGCGCGCCAGGTTGAGGCCGGGCAGAAAATCCGGCTTCATCAGGCGTTCGCGGTACACCTTGGCAGTGTAGGCCGTTAGCCAGCCGCAGTTGCGGCCCATGACCTCGTGCACGATCAACATGCGCGGGTTGGCCGAGTGCTCGTTCACGATGTTTTCGAAGTAGATGGCGCCCTGTTCGGCCGCCGTCCACGCCCCCAGCGACTGGCGAATCGGGTAAACGTCGTTGTCGATGGTCTTGGGCAAGCCGACCACGGTGAGGTTGTAGCCGTTCTTGGCGAGGTAGGCGGCCAGATCAGCAGCCGTGGTGTTCGTGTCGTCACCACCCACGGTGTGCAGAATCGTAACGCCGTCCTTCGTGAGTTGCTGCGCCGCGACCTCGAGCGGGTTCTGGCCTTCCTTGACGAGGCCGCGCTTCACGCAGTCGGCCACGTTGGTCAACTTGACGCGGCTGTTCTGAATCGGACTGCCACCGTGCTTGTGCAAGACCTGCGCGTTGGCGCGCACTTCGGCGGTCACGGGCACGCTCTTGCCGAGCAAGAGGCCCTTGTAGCCGCCCAGGTAGCCGATGATTTCGATCTCCGGAGCGAGCTCCGAGTAACGCTCGATGAGTCCGCCCACTGCCGACGAGAGGCAGGGAGCTAGGCCTCCAGCCGTCAAAATCGCGACCTTCTTTTTCTCGCTCACGGTGTTCTCCAAACGCTGTTGATTAGGGTCCCCCACTCACCGAGGTCAGAGTCTCGGCGCGGGCGGCAGGCGCAGTGCTACGTCGGTGCGCACAAAAAGCAAGCCGCGCTGCGCCAACCGGCAATTTTGCGGGCCGGCCCGGGCCCGCGTCCCAGCTCCCCTCGAGCTTGCGCAGGCCCGCAGCCCCAGGACGCCGGCTGGCGCCGCCCAGCAACACTCGGAACGCGCGGTCACGATCGGTAGCTTTTTCTGGGCATCCAAGCGAGGTTCCCCGCAATTTTCGCCTGCGGCACGCTGCTTGCGGTAGCGGGGGCATGCTGACGATTCGACGCGGCGCGGCGCTCGCCGCGCTTCTGAGCCTGGTGAGTGGTTGCATGAGCACCCACACCGATGAGCTGCGAGTGCGTGGGGCCGAGAGTCGCCGTGTGATCGATCCCGATGCGCGCGACTCCGTGCTGGTGGGAACGTTCACTTACGAGGACTCCGTCGCGCAGGGCAGCGTGCGCTGGTCGTCGAGCTGCCGCGAAGCGCTGGTGCAAAGCGAGAGCATCGAGGTATGGCACACCAAGGCTCCGATGCATGGGGCAGCCGTGGCGGCGCTGGTGTCTGGCGTGGCGCTCGGCGTTGGCTCGAGCGCGCTGCTCGCCAACGCGCCGAACTACTCCAGTCTCCCGAGCAGTTGCAGCGTCGACGACTCGGGGCACGAGAGCTGCTCGAGCCCGCGCGACGTCGCGATCGCGCTCGGCGTGACCGGCGCCATCGTCTCGCTCATCGCCGTGTCCGCCGGTGTCGCCACCTTCGCGACGAAGACCGAGCGCACGCGCGGCGAATCTCTACCGCAACCCGATCGCGTGGTCGAAATCACTCGCCAGGGGGTCGCCTGCGGCCATGGGCCCGTCGCCGGCTTGGGCGTATCGGTGTTCCGCGCGAACGAGCGCGTTGCCGCCTCGGTAACCAACAGCGCAGGCCAGGTGGCCTTCGCGGTGCCGCCCAACGTGACGGGCGAGCTTACCGTGGTGGTGGACAGCGTGCCGCCACCACTCTCCAGGGTGCGCGAAGGTGATGTGGTGGGCACGTTTTCGGTACCTCCAACGGGGCCGGACGCCGGGTGATTTCGCGCGATTCGCGAGGATCAGCGGCGCCGCGGACGTCCAGCGGACGTTGCGTGGACGCTGGGGGAACACTGTCGGCGAGACACCCACGACCATCCGGGTCGCTGATATTTTGCGGATTTGCGCGCACTTTTCGGCGCGAGCCCCTGAAGACGACGGTCGAGCACGCCGCTTGCTGAGAGGCGGTACTGACGGCGACCACCACGGTCGTGCTGACCCTTTCAGGAGCAAACAGCGCAAATGGGCATTTCGCGATCCTCGTGCGGACGGTGGTTGTTGGTTTTCTCGCTCGGCGCGAGCGCATTCGCCTGCGGCAGCAAGGAGTCGAAGTCCGATGCTTGCGCGAAGGGCTCGGAGGGATGCGCCTGTGACGAGGGCAGCTGCGCGCCAGGGCTCTCCTGCCTCTCGATGTTGTGCGTCGATCCGGGCGCGCCGAGCGGAGGCAGCGGCGCGACCAACGGCGGGCACGCTGGCATCGGTTCGGTAGCTGGAGCGGGCAGCGCAAACGCGGGCGCAGCAGGTGGCGGCGCAGGAAACGTCGGCGCTGGCGGAACCTCAGCGGGCGCTGGAGGCGCAGGTCCCGTGGGCGGCAAGGCAGCGGGCGGCGGGACGACCGCAGCCGGCGGCACCACGGCGAACTCTCCCACTCCGGTCTCGTTGCACGGGGCGCTCTCGGTGAAGGGCGCGAACCTCGTCGATGCCTCGGACGCTCCGGTGAAGCTCGAGGGCATGAGCAGCATGTGGCTCAACTGGGATCCGGCTGGGTACGCGAGCAGCAAGGAAGGCCTTCGCTGGATGCGCGACAACTGGAACCTACGCGTGCTGCGCGCCGCCATGGGCGTGGCTCCAGAAGGCGAACCGAACGGGGCGTACCTGGGCAACCCAGCCAAGTACAAGGCGCAGATCAATCAGATCGTGCAAAACGCCGTCGACCTTGGCGTTTACGTAATCATCGACTGGCACGACCACGAAGCCTTGGCGCACCAAGCGGACGCCGTGGCGTTCTTCCAGGAAATGTCTGCCAAATGGGGCGGCTACCCCAACGTGCTCTACGAGGTGTTCAACGAACCCTTGGCGTTGAACTGGGCCAGCGAATTGAAGCCCTATCACCAGGCGCTCGTCGCGGCCATCCGCGCGAACGACCCCGACAACGTGATCATCCTCGGCACCCCCAACTGGGACCAGGACGTGGACGTGGCCTCGAACAGCCCGCTCAGCGGCACGAACTTGATGTACACGCTGCACTTCTACGCTTGCACGCATCAGGCAGCCATTCGTGCGAAAGCGCAGACCGCGCGCAGCCGTGGGCTCCCACTGTTCGTGACCGAGTGGGGCGCAACTCACGCCGACGGCGGCGTCAACGGCGTGGTGTGCGAAAGCGAAGCGCGCACTTGGCACGATTGGCTCGACGCCAACAACATCAGTTGGACCGCCTGGAAGCTGGACGGCTGCAAGGACAGCAGCTGCATGTTCAAAGACCAAACCGTGCCCGTCACGGGGGGCTGGACCACAGCGCAGCTCAACGGTCACGCGCCGATCGTGATCGACGAAATGAAAAACGACGCCCCGACCGGAAGCGGCGGGACGACCGGAAGCGGCGGCGCTAGCGGCAAGGGGGGCGCCTCGTCCGGCGGCGCACCTGGAACCGGCGGAACCGGCTCCGTCAATTCGTTTCCACCCAACCCGGCGGGCTGCGCGCTCGTCAGCTCCTGCGCGAGCTGCTGCACTACGAGCGGCGTCTTCGCGCTCGACAGCGACTCGAACGACGCCACCAGCCGTGCCGTGACCGCGTTCACGGCGAGCGCGACCTCGGCCAGCGCGGGGTTCAGCTTCTCGACCTACGACGAAATCGGGGCGATCTTCTTCGCGCTGACAGCGCCCACCAACATCAACTGGCTCGACCTCGATTTCACGGGCAGCGGCGGCGGGTACGAGGTCGCGCTGGTCAGCGGCGGCGGAAAGCACGGCTGCATTTATCCCATCGCGGGCGGCGCGCTGGCAGAGGTGCCCGACGTCTGTTGGGGTGACGGCGCGGGGCCTTATGCGGGTGCGCCGGTCGACCAAATCGAAATCCGAGTGCGCTCGCTCGGCAGCGGAAGCGCAAGCTTGGTCGTCCGCGACCTGCAGTACGGCGCCCTCTGATCGCCCTCTGATCACTTTCCCACCCAAGGGCTGAGCAGAGCCTCGGGTCTCAGAGGGTGCGCGCCCCGAGCGCGAGCCCCGAGACCCAGCATGGCAGAGCTCCGAGAAGACTCCCTTTTGTTCTCGCTGGAAACCCTGATGGTCCGCGAGCGCGAACGCGTGCAACTCGATCGCGCCGAGGCCGAGCGACGCCGCGCCGAGGAAGCCCGAGCCGCGGTTGCGCGTGAGAAGCAACGCCTGGAAACCGAGCTCGCGCGCGAACGCCAGCGCGAGCTCGAACGCGCGGCCGAGCAAGCCCGGCTCGCCGAGCACGCAGCCAAGCTCGACGCGCTTCGGCAAGCCGAAGTCGTGCGCGCACAAACCGAAGCGAACGCTCGCGCGCAGAGCGAAATGCTGGCACAGCGGCACGCGCACGAACGCGACCTAGCGGAGCTTTCACTCAAAGGTAAACGCACGCGCGATCGCGCGCTCGCGATCGGCAGCAGCGCGCTGCTATCGCTGTTCGTGCCCGCTGCCTTGCTCTTCCATTTTTCTCACACGCTGCCCGCTGCCAAAAGAACGGAAGGCGAGCTTCGCAGGTTGGTTCTGCTCGAGCAGAGTCGCGCCGAAGAAGCGAGCAAGCAGCTCTCGCAAGTCGAAGCGCGAGGCCAACGCCTTTCCGAAGAACTCGCTCGACTACGCGTGACTTCCCCACCCGAAGCAACCCCCTCGGGACCGGGCGCGGCCGGCCCTGGGCTGCGTCCGCAGCGAGTGGCGCCGGCGCCGCAAGTGCGCCCCACCCGGCCGCAACGGAATACGCCATGTCGCGACAGCGGGGATCCGCTCGACCCCTGCCTGCATTGAATCGAGTCCGCTAGCGAGGATAATTTCGCCGATGACTTCAATGCGCCGCTTCGCGGCCCTTTGAAGTGGTCAATTTACGCTCGGGGTGTCGCCGCGGTCGGCGAAACTCACTTATGCTGCCAAGCGAGGACCATGCAAAGAAACCTTCTCGCGTTGACGGCTGCGGTGCTCGTTGTGCAAACACTTTGCGGTTGCGGCTCGTCGAGCGACGGAGGGAGTGGCGGCAGCTCCTCGAGCAACGGGGGTAACGCCACCGCGGGCGCCGCGGCAAACGCAGGCAAGGGTGGCGCGAGCGGCAGCGCGGCGGGAAGCGGCGGCAACGCGGCGGGAAGCAGCGGCACGGCGGGCGCCACCGCGTGCCTCACCGGGCTCGACTGCGGAGATCCGACGACTCAGGTCTGCGACGCGAAGACCGGACAGTGCGTGTCGGGGCAGTGCAGTAGTAACGCCGCTGACTGCGGCACCGGCAAGCTGTGCGTGCAACAGGTCAACGCAGTCAGCGTGGGCGCCTGTTACGACGACTGTGTGCCGTACGTCACGCCGTGCAGCGATGCGTCGAACGAGTGCGTCCCGATCTTCCTCGACGACTCGCAGGGCGTCTGCCTTCCGCGCGGAAAGGCCGTGGACGGAGCAACCTGCCAAACCAGCCAGATCAGCACCGGCTGCAGCGCGGGTGATCTGTGCGTACGAGAAAGCGGCGGCCCGATCTGCCGCAAGCAGTGCGAGTACTTTGCAGCCGCGCCGGCGTGCGCCGCGGGAAACCGCTGCTCGATGGGCGACATCTGCACTCCCGGTACGTTCGATCCAGCCAAGCTCGGGGAGCTGTGTGCTCCAGACGCCCCGGTTGGAAGCGATTGCGGCGACGACGGGCACGCGCTGCGCGGGATCTGCGGCAACCGCGGCGCCGGTCTCAGCTGCTATCCGATCTGCCGAATCGACGGCCAGGATTGCGCCGCCAATTCCACCTGCACGCCTGTCTTTTCCGCCATTCCCGAGCTCGGTGTGTGCTTCGAGAGCAGCGCCTGCACGACCGGTAGTTTGGATGCGACCAGCTGCGAGGCCTGCGCCAACGCCGCGCTCGCTACTGGGGGGTGCTGTGAAAAACAGCAACTTGCCTGCGATAATCAGCCGGACTGCGTCGACTTGCTCAAATGCCTCGAGGCCTGCGACACGGACGCTTGCCAGACCGCGTGCGAAGACCAGTATGGGCTGCTCGGCGGGAATGCCCTCAACGCCCTGCTCGGTTGCGTCTACGGGACGTCCAACGGCAGATTTTTGGGTGCGTGCGCCAACGTTTGCAGGTAAAGCCACGCACGGGCATCGAAAGATTGGCGCGCCGCGAGGGCTGAATGTATGTTCAGCTCACCATGTCGACCCTCACTCCGCCCATCCAAGCCCTTTTGGACCTTTTCCAGCGCGAGCTCGCGGAGGTTCGCTTCGGCGACATCGACGCGCGACGCCTAGCCGCACTCGCCACGGACGTTCAGGCAGCGGCGGAGGCGCTCGAGGCGCACGAGGCAACCACCAGCCTCCTGCGGCGAACGCTCACCGACAGCCAGGAGCTCTTGATGCAGCAAGCTCAGCGCGCGCTGGCTTTCGCGCGCATTTACGCTGAAAACGACGATGAGCTCGCGGCCAAGCTGAACCAAATCGCGCTGCCGCGAGCCGGCAAACGCGCCAAGTCGGAGGCAGGCCCCAAGCAGCCCGCCGCCACACAGCAGCCCGTCGAAGTCGAACCCGCCGTCGAGGCAGCGCCAATTCCAGCGGAAGTCGCCGTTGTCGAAGAGCCCGCGCCGGCCAGCCCGAGCTCCGCCGTCTCGCGCCGCGGAAAGCGTCGCGACGCAACCCGTGTGGTGGCGCGCGACGACGAAGCTTTCGACGGCGCCAGCGAGGCCTGAGGCGAAAACCGGTCGTTGCGAATCTGCACCAGAGTGGTGCCGGGCCGAAGCTTCCCCTCCAAGCAGAGCCGACTCATCATGAGTCGAACGATCATGACACAACATCTGGTTTCAGGAGCTACGCCGCGGCGCACGTTCACGGCGGGTTTGGCGGGCGCTGCCGTCGGCGCGGCGTTGCCCGGAGCCTCGTCCAGTTCGGACGAAAGCGCGGAGCACGCACCCAAGCGCATGCCCGTCGTGTTCATTCCTCACGGCGGCGGCCCTTGGCCGTTCGTCGACGTGGGGATCGGCAAGCCCGAGGAGCTGGCTGCGCTGGCTCAGTATCTGAAGTCGGTCTCGGGAGTCCCCACGGGCGGAACCCGTGCCTTGCTCGTGATCTCGGCTCACTGGGAGGAGGCCGTGCCCACCGTGATGAGCTCCGCGAACCCGCCCATGCTCTACGATTACTACGGCTTCCCTCCCGAGTCGTACAGCATCACCTGGCCCGCTCCGGGCGCTCCCGAGCTCGCGCAGCGAGTCCGAACGTTGCTCGAGAAGGCAGGGTTTCAAAGCGCGAGCAACGCCGAACGCGGCTTCGACCACGGCACCTTCGTCCCGTTGAAGCTCGCCTACCCCGAAGCGGACGTACCGGTCGTACAACTCTCGTTGAAGCGCGGGCTCGATCCGGCAGAGCACCTGGCCATGGGCAGGGCTCTCAGCGAGCTGCGCGATGAAGGCGTGTTCATCGTCGGCAGCGGCATGACGTACCACAACTTGCGCTCCTTCGGTCCACGCGCAGCGCCCGTGGCGGAGGCGTTCGACGCTTGGCTACGCGAGGCAGCAACCGCCGAACCCGCAGAGCGCGACCGGCGCTTGACGGCCTGGGCCGAAGCTCCGTCGGCTCGCAGCGCGCACCCACGCGAAGAGCACCTGCTCCCGTTGATGGTGGTGGCCGGGGCAGCCGGCAGCGATCGCGGCAACGCCGCCTTCAACGGGACCATCCTGGGCCTACGCGTCTCCGCGTATCACTTCGGGTGAACGAAGTCGCGGAGGGCCGCTCGCGGCCGAGCGGCGTCGATCCAGCGCTGCGCCAGCCGCTGAAACGCCCGTTCACGCCGCACGATCGGCGCAAATCCGGAACAGCGAGGCATGCGAGTTCGCTCGGGGCAGCTCAGACACGCCGCACGGTTGGGGCCGCGAACTCGGTACACTTCGCGCGCGACGAGCAGCACGAAGGGCACGCCCGCTAGCGCGCACCAGCGCGTGAGACCACCCGCACGCAGCGCCGCGAGCAGCGCAACCGCGCCAAGCAACGCGGGCAAAAAGCGCCCCACCAGCTTGGGCAGGCGCAGCCGCAGCGACAGCACCAACAAACTGCTGCCTAGTAGCGCGGCAGACACGCCGACCTGCACGCTGATCGACAGCATGGCGCCGAGAGCAATGCCTAGCGCCGTGCCCAGCGCCGCGAACGCGCAACCCCGGCAAATTCGCCCGCGCTTCCCGAGCTCCAAAAGCTCAGTGCGATAGTTCGAGCACAAGGGGTGATGCGCAAAGCGATGAAACGCATGCGCGTGGCTCGCCAAGCGATCGATGCGCCGCACCAGGGCCGGCGCGAGATGCGTCACGGCAACCGCGCCGGCGCGAGGAGCACCGCCGTACCGTACGCCACAATCTCGTTGGTGTTCTGCATGAGCTCACCCGAATCGAAACGCATGGCGAGCACGGCGTTGGCGCCCATTTCCTTGGCGTGCTGTTCGAGCCGGTCCATCGCGACGTTGCGTGAGTCGGTGGCTAGCTCCGTCAAGGCCGT
>Ga0315912_10006639_pt1 | contig 10311 bp, 10 predicted proteins | sample VfabasoilMG_FD_204469 | JGI IMG/M metagenome (GOLD analysis project Ga0315912, IMG submission 204469) | Garden soil microbial communities collected in Santa Monica, California, United States - V. faba soil | ecosystem: Environmental > Terrestrial > Soil > Garden | place: USA: California... | reverse complement strand
CACCCGTCCAATCTTCCTCAAAGCTATACCGTACACGCACCACATCCGAGCCCAGCTTCTTGACTACTTTGCTGATGCTCTTTTCGATCTGCTCTCTGCTGCTGGTTACGGTAACGAAGGGCACGATTCCATTATCACTCAGCGTGATATGGTTCGCACAAAGAACTGATTGTCGTGCGCCCCACTGCCTTCGCGGAGCGTAACAGCCGCAAGAAAATCTGCGCAGTAATGAACGCATCGCCGCCTGCGGTATGCCGATCATGCGGCACTACTCCGAACATGTCGCATAGTGTGTCGAGCGAAAAGCCTTCTGGTTTTGGTTTATCCTTGAACGCTCCGTCGTCGTCCAGATGGAGGGTTAGATCCATCGTATCGAGGGAACGATTCTTGAGCGTGAATCCAAAATGACGTTCCGTCGCGCAGTTGAGCGCTTGAATATCATGACCGATGTGATGCCCCACAATCACGCCGTCGCCCAGATAATCCAAAAACAACTTGATGGCTTCCGATTCCTCCATGCCTTCGCTCGCTTCATCGCGCGTAATTCCGTGGACCGTGACGGACGAGTTGTTATATGCAATCCTTAGCAGCGCTTCAAACGAATCGTCGAGCAGAATCTCCCCGCCGCGAACTGCCACGGCGCCGATCGTAATGATCTTGTCGCGACGCGGATCAAGGCCGGTAGTCTCGGTATCAAGCGCGACAAACCGGACCTCGTCAATCGGAGTCTCATCGCTCATAGGTCAGGCACCATAGTCGAAACCGTGAATTCCAGGAATCGTTGAATGGACGCGAATGCCGTCTTCAACAACGTCTGATCAAACTTGGCGAGCTTGGCAGGATTGATTCTGGCCCCATCAGAAAACGCCTGGTAATAAAGCCCGATGCGGAACGCCTCGGCGGCTTCGCGCAATAGCGCCGCGCTTTCCGGATAATCCAGCGCAGCCTGCTCAAAACGCTCCAGCGTGTTGGCCCGCGCCAGATTCCGTTTCGCCAAAGCAAATACCCGCGCCGCATTGGAAAGCGGAGCAATCACGGTTTCCGCAATGTCGAAGCCCTCATGCTGACCGCCTTCCAGATCCAGCACCAGCCCTTGGAAAAAAGTCATGGGAGGCAAATTAGCAAGAGTGTCATTTGCAAGCAAGGCCACTGCAGCTTGATAGACTTCCAACTCCGCCTGAATGTGTCCCTGCAATTGGCGAAGAATGCGTTCTTCGCCGGCAAGCGGACTCAGGTCAAAGAATTCGCGACGCGCATAAAGGTCATACGCAATCGGGTTGCGAATTGTTTCTTCGAAAAACTTCATCCACTCCGATAGGGGCATGCTCGGCTGAACACCTTCAGGCCAGTGATCACCGGGTCCAATCAAACCACACGCATAGAATTGATTCGCGGTCTCGCCGACAACAGCGGCATAGTAAATGGTGTCTCGAACCGTGGTCTCGCCGGAGTCGTCATAAACAGCGGCAATCGTTGGCAAGCCAGGGAAAGCGGAGTCGCCGCGGCCCGATGCTCCAAACAGCACCCAACAACAGGGAATACTCGACGCGGCGATCCCACGCTGCTTCACAGTATCTTCCGCCATGCGAATGCACGCCTCCGCAATGGCGCACTGCACTTCCGCAGCGATGCGGCAACAATCACCGGCATCACCTGGTTCGGCAAGCGCTTCCCGGATCATGCGCTCACATTGCGGGAGCAGTGGCTTGATCTCCGCCAAAGATTTTGCGCCGCGAAGAATCGCGATCATCCGAGCCGGGTTGTGATTGCAAAACAGCGCCAAATCAGACGCCGTAAGAACGGGGCCAGCAGGAGTAATCAGGATCTCCTCGCTGCGCAACCGAAGCATTTCCTGAATCGCCGAACGCGTAGTGAAAGAGACAGAAGCATCCCCTCCGTTAGAACGCGCAACGAGAAACTCCGACGGAGGAGCAGCAGCTTCCAGCCACGATGTCCGCTTAAACCCTTGACTGCTGGAAATAGAAAAGTGCGCCGCGAGAAAGCGCTTGACGTCGGGATAGCGGTCAATCAACGACTCAAAAACCGCCGCCGCGACCCCGTAGAGAATCACGTCATTCGCCGTGCGGGCAGAGTATCGGCAGGAGCCGTCGCCGTCGAATTGATCCAGCCCTACAATGTCACCCTCGCCGATCACATCACACAAACGCTCACCACTGGTACCCTCATCAATGAGTTCCACGCGTCCCTGCTGAATCACCCAAATGAACGGAGGCTTGGGACCATTTTGACGAACCACGTACTCTTCAGATTGGTGAAACTTCACCTTGCCGCTGCCCGCCAGTTCCAAAAGGTCGGCTTCGGAAAGAATATCGAATGGTGCGTGTTGTTTTAGAAAGTCGGCCACGCGCTGCCGGATCACGGAAGTCTGCATATTATTCTACGAGATCGCTTGCGCGGCAGACAAGGCGTTGCAATAGCTGCTTGTAGTCAGGATACACGAAGCCGATGCGCCATGTCTCGCTTGCAACATAGTACCGATGGATACACTTGCAACCGAAAGTACCAGTACTTCTGTAGGTTAACCTTCCGCGTTTTAGGGGCAAGTTGCCTGATATCAGAAGGTGGCAGTACTAGGCTATTCTCCCAGTGAGGGAGAATCTTTATGGCTATTGACCACATGAGGAAAAAGCGCGGATTCAGCCTGGTTGTCATTGCAGTTACTCTGACCGTCATGGTCGGAATGCTAGGAATCAGCGTTGATCTGGGCCGAGTTTACACGACCAAGAACGAATTGCAAGCCTTTGCTGACTCCGCAGCAGTATCGGCTGCATATGAACTAAATGGAACGTCCGCCGGAATTACGGCTGCAAAGAATGTCGGCGCTGAAGGTCCAGGTTCAGGCGTAACCACAAACAAATGGTATTTCGGAACCAAGGCCGTCACCGGGGCAGAAGTAGAATTCGCCACAACGGCCAACGGGCCTTGGCTAGCGAATCCGAGTAGTGGTACAGGCTACCGATTCACGCGAGTCACCACGCAAACCGATCTCGGGCTATATTTCCTACCTGTGTTGAAGAATCTTGCGACGTCTCAATTGGTAAAAGCTCGCGCGATTGCCGGGCAAACCCTTACCAATTCTATTGGAAACGGAGCCGAACCGTTTTCGCCAGATGCGCATGACAACAATGACGCAGATTTCGGATTCACAGTCGGTCAGTTACATACCATCAAGTGGGCACCTCCAGGGCAGCGCAAGAAATCCAGCGGGAGATGTCCAGGAGACTTGGCACCGTTTGAACCGGGTGGAGGATCCAGTGACCGAGGCTACATCGACATTGGGCAAGGAAATGGGAATTCCGCACTGCATGACGCAATTGTCAACGGGAATTACGCACTTTCGTCGCCACTGACCATCGGAAGTATCATCGACACAGTGCCGGGTAACAAGCATGTGGGTCCGGCGATTCACGATCGATTCCACCAGGACACCGACCAAGCCTCGACGACCTTCGCTGCATACCACGGTAACGGGCGCCGGCTATTTGTGCTGCCAGTAAACAACCGCGATGACCAAGGCGTGGTACTGGGTTTTGGATTATTTCTGATCCAAAGCAACACATGCGGAAACAACAACGATCCCTGCTGCGCAACCTATGTTGGGAACACGATGTTGAATACGGGAAGCGTCGGTGGCGCAAGCACGCCGGGCCTGTATCAGGTGAAGCTGATTTTCTAGAACGAGGTACTTATGCGAAATACAAATCGAAAAATCCGAGGCCACGCGATCTTAGAGCTCTGCCTTTCGTTCACCGTGATCTGGTTGCTGTTCACCGGCGTCTATCAGTTCGGCTACTCGCTCTATCTCTACAATAACCTCGCCACTGCGGTGACCAACGGTGCGCGATACGCTGCGCGGGCTGATCTGAACCCGACCAGCCCCTCTTCGTTCACAACGGCGGTCAAGAACGTGGTGGTCTATGGCAGCCCCACGGGCGGCAGTTCGACTCTTGCGCCAGGATTAACGACAAGCCATGTTCTCGTCACGTGGTCAGTAGATTCCGAGGGTGTTCCCAAGGATGTGACGGTCAAGCTGAACAACTTTCAGATCAGCGCAATTTTCAAAACCTATACGCTGGCGAACAAGCCATCGGTGACGGCAAAATATGGCGGGGTGTACAAGTCATGAGAATTCGATCCAACCGACCACGGAGAGGGCAGGCACTGGTGGAGGGCACACTGGCCATCATGATCCTGATCTTCCTTATTGTGGCTACCGTCGATCTGGCGCAAGTGATGCTGTTCATGCAGAATTTCAGTGAACGCTCCAGAGAAGGGGCGCGCTGGGCAACAGTGCATAACTACGACACAGTGAAGATCAAGAATTACGTTGCGTATGGTTCACCAACAGCACCGACCAACCCCGACGCCAAAGGCCTACTGGGCCTGATGCCATCGCACGTTACCGTCAACCGATTTGATGCAAACACGGAGCAGGACAGAATTGAGGTAACCATTTCCAGTTTTACCCTCCGCATGTACACACCGTTGATTTCGAAGATCTACACACCGCGACCGTTTAAGACGGTCATACCTGTAGAAAGCCTAGGGGCGACCAACTAGCCGAGAACGGCCAGCGAGTCGCCCCTGTTATTCACTTTGTTCCGGTTCAGTTGGAAATGGAGAAGGCATTCCCCATTGAGCTAATGGAGAGAACGCAGGAGAATGCATCCGGCCGGGAACACCATTGTCCTTGGGCGATACGCGGCGACTGTTTGCCGACCATCGGTGATGGTGAATGCGCTCTGCGGTAGCTATAGGCGTCCAAGTGGTCCCAGCGATCTCCGAATCGCTACTCTACCGCCCCCCACTCCCTCAGTAGCGCAATTGTCCTTCTGTGACTTTCGCCGCCAAACAGCAGTGCGTATCCCAAGGGCGTGCACTCCACAATCTCGCCGGGCCGCTCGTAGGCCCCCGGAAGCTTCACGCGAATTGCGAGATCTGCACCGCGTTCAACTAGTAACTGCCCTACCAGTAAGCCTTCATCGTCGAACTGCGTCACCGCATGGAAGATTGCCGTTTTCCCGCCGACGCCGACCTCATCTACTATTGCGCGGGCATTCACTTCGGCCCCACGGTCGAGGAGTAGAGCGACCGCTGGAACGTTGCCGTATTCCGCAGCCACATGCAAAAGCGTTCCTCGCGCAGCTCATCTTGTGGTGAATGGGACCACCCAAAGCAGTCTCCACGCTAACCGAGAGCGCCCGCTTTCCATTTCCCACTGAACTAACACAACTTGATCGGTTACTGCTGTGTGGGCGCGGGAGGTGGTGGTGCGCCTGCACCGGGTCCACGGCCTGCACCGGCTCCGCGGCCTGCACGGGCCGGGGCTACGTAGCTGACCAGTTCATCCACAGGTTTCTTGGCAGCCCAAGCAATGCCGCGCAGCAATGTCTTCTGAATCTGAGGATGAGAGAAGTTCACGTAGTTGTGACCTTGCATCCAGGAAAATGCGCGTGCGGGCTGTCCGCCGGGGAGCGTGTGTTCGTAGGACCACATCTGAGGAACAATCTCGCCCTTGTGCGTTCCAGCGCTCGGTGTTGCAGCGATTTCTGCGGTTGCCAGGACGTTGATACCGGGATTTTTTGCCCAGGTGATGCTGAAGAAAGCCTCATCGGTGATCGTGAAATCCGTCATGTCTTTCATGATCGGGTTCGTCTTGTCAACAACCTTGTAAGGGATCGGGGCTTCGAGAGTGAAGTTCGTCTCGCCGTGCTTTTTAGCGCCGCCCAACAACACTGCAAACGCCTCAGGGTCGGGTCCACACAATGCATCGTGGAACTGAACCAAACCGCCACCACGCTTGACGTAGGCCTGAAGCGCAGCGTCATTGAGATAGCCAGCATCGCCTTTATAAATAACCACAACATCAGTCTTTTCCAAGTCCGCAGCGCTCGGCGGATGCAAAGATCCATCCACAACAGCACCACGCTCGGTCAGAAGCTTGCTCCAATCGGCCACGAACTGAGGATAGTCATGCTGACCCACGGCGTGAGTCTTCAGACCGCCCCACAAGTAAATCCGCATGCCGTTCGGGTTCTGTCCGGGAATGGTGGGAACGCCACCGCGCGCCGCCTGCGCCCATGCAGTTTGTTGTGCGGCCCCTGCCACCAGCAACGCAAAAAGAAGGACCCGCTTGTCAGCCAGAGTCATAATAGCTTTCCGCCAGTTTGTCATTATTAGTTACCTCGCCTTAAACAAAGTTGGTTGCGGCAAGCCGCACACTGCTAACTAGAGATATTATCACTCCAGCCGCTATTGTCAAACTACTAGAGCTTGCGCAAAGCCTGTTCCAGTGCTTCGACAAAAAAGTAATCGCCCCAGATAACGGACTCATCCACGCCAATACGCTTGTTGTAGTGATAGACACCGCCCTTGAGAATCCCTTCCCAATCCGCGTCGGCCTCGGCCACATAGTCCTCGCACAGCGTCCTTAGAATTCGCACTCCGGTGGTCCAATAAAAGTGACCCTTCACGTGATCCGGAACCATACGGCACAGCCGCAGGAATCCTGACGCAGCAATGGCCGCCGCAGACGTGTCCACCTGTTTGCGACTGTCCGGCGGCGCATTGAAATCCCATGGCGGCACCCCATTCGCGGGAGTGTGGGTGATGTAGTAATCAGCCAGGGCTTCCGCCGTCCGTAGAAAATTCGGATCACGGCTGTATTCGTAGCAAGTCGTGAAACCGTAGAGACCCCACGAAAGCCCTCGCGCCCAACAAGAGTCCGGGCGAACACCTTGCTGGGTAGCCTGATGAAGAAACTCACCGTTCGCAGTGTCAAAGATGCCCTCGTGAGCGGCAGAACCATCTCCACGAACCAGCACGCGCCGCGTGGTCAGAGCATGTCGTATCGCGATCTCACGCAAGGTACGGTCGCCGGTTTCCTTGGCCGCATAGAAAATCAAACCGACATTCATCATCATGTCGATGAACACTGATTCATCGCCGACTGGTGAAGAAAGGTATTGGCCTTTCTCCTTGAAACCCGTGGCGAGTGTACGTCCGGCCTGAATCAAAACGGCTTTCAAGGCCTTGTCACCGGTAGCCTGATACCAGCGATGATACGTGCTGAAAAACAAAAAACCAAGGTCGGTTATTTCACGATCAAACTGGCGCTCTTCCAAGGGCTTTGAATACTGAATAGCCAATTTCAGCCAGCGTTCGGCATCACGTCCGCGGGCTGTTTCATAGCGATGTAGGATCCACATCATCCCCGGCAGAAACCCTTCACACCAGTGCGAATACGCAGGTCCGTCATGATTCCACACACCGTCTTCGGTGTACATCGGATAATAATCCGGTTGCTTCTCTACAAGCCGCAGGATCTGCTTTTGCGCGAACGTCAGCGCGCCCGCCATCAGATCACGATCAGAGTCCAGTTCGAAATGAATCACTTTCTTCCCCCAGTTACGGCCGCCTCAACTCGCAGTTTCAACATCGATCCCTTTGGTATCTGACGCACGGCGACTCCTACGATTATCGCGCCTTCGTCGACGTTGTGATCGGGCGAGGCGACATTCCCATTCCGTCCGGCACTTAGCAACGCTGTTTCCAGGAACGCGGCAAGGTCGGCTTCCGCTCCGGGAAAATCCACCGACACAAACTCCAACCCCAAATAGACTGCCTGTGAAACTCCAACCGTACTTTGCAGCCGGTTAACCCGTCCCCGAATGATCGCCCCCTTCGGAACAATCACCTTGCCCTTTAACTTCGCATCATTGAAAACAGTGGCGGTGAATGGATCGCCGACTGCACCTTTGACAAGATCAATCGGAGCATCAAGCCGGGCATCGAGCAAAAGCCCCCCAGGAAGTTCCATCTTACTCACAGCCTTTGGAGCGGCCACCGACTCCGTTGTCGTAGGCTCTTCAAACGATATCGTGCTCTCACCCGAGTATTGACGGCACGCACTCAACTGCATTCGATTGCGGCTTTCACCACCATCGATATCCACCATACTCAGCTCAGATCCCAAGGGCAGCAAAAAGTCCGACTCGCCAATCTTCACCCGCGAATAATCCATCATCGTCGAGGCTTCCTTCAACTGTAAGATCGGATCAATCTCGCTCGCATTCACTTCCAACCGTACAAGGTCAAGCGTCTTGGGATCAATGAACACACGGCCAAAATAACCGACAATGGCGCGGTCTTTGCCAACACGAATCGTGTATCCGCTGAACATCTGCGGAACACTGTAACGGTAGGTCAGTACCTCTTTTCCGTTCACCAATTGCTGACCCTCAAAATCAAACTTCGCCGTGTTGGAGAGAAAAACGCTCCGTGCATGAGAACCAAACGCTCCCGTGCCAATCGCGCCACCGCTCACCATATCCGTCAATTCACGATCCTCAAATTTACGCGACCCAGGCCAGGCGTACAATTCCTTGCCATTCGAAATCGCAACTTCCAACCGTAGCGTATCGATCAATTGAAATCGACGATTGGCAGCATTGCGACGACTGCGTTCGGTAGTTTGCGTGCAGGTGTAGTTGGGAAGTCTCTCAAGATTCTCTTCCATACGCAGCTTCGCTTTTGCAAGGTTGAGAACTTCAGGCGAGAGTCCGGTTTCCTCCGGCGTCTGGCCGCACGCCAGACCCGCCCCAAACAAAGCGAAAACGACAACTCGCCACATGCGTCCCATTATAGCGGCGAGGGATCGACTATCCTTAACTTATATGTCAACTAAAATTACCGCCCTCGACAACGGGCCTCTGCGCATTGAAGGTGAGTTCAGTATCTGTGATGCTTCTGGAAAAGAGTTCGGACTTGCCGGACGAACCAAGCTATCGCTGTGCCGCTGCGGACACTCGGAGAAGAAACCATTCTGCGATGGATCACACCGCGGAAAGTTTGAATCAAAAGTAGAAGCAATCGAGTTGCCTCCTCCAGCCGTTTGATAGACCGAGGTGACCGTCACGGATTTCCGAGTTCCAGTTCTTTGCAGGTTCTCGTTCGGCGAACGTAACGCTCTGCCACTTCGTGAGCCTACTTCGGGGTCTTCGCCAACTGCTGCTGAGCCCACTTACGATCCGGGTTCAACTCCAGTGCCTTCGTAATCGACTGCCTCGCCTCCGGATTCTTACCAGCCTTTCGCAACGCGATCCCGAGCCAAAGATGCGCGTCGTGCGACTTGGGGTCTAACTGGATTGCCTTGCGAAGATCCGCAATCGCCTTATCAACACCGCCTCCAAGCATCGCCGGCAAATAGTAATTCCCTACCCCGCGACTGACGTAGGCCTGCGCAGATTTCGGATCCAGCTCAATAGCCTTGTTCACTTCATCAAGCGCACAGCGGCCGTATTTCATGCCAGCCATCACATTGGCCGGGATCACTTGTCCGCACAGCGTGCCAAGCAGCCGGTGGTATTCAGCGTTCTTAGGAGCACCTTCCACGGCCTTCCTCGCCGCCACGATTCCAGCTTCCGCCGCTTTCCCCGCTCCAGCCTTGTCACCAAGTTCAATCGCCACCTGCGACAGAAAAGACTGCGCACGTGCCACATCCGGCGCGGCCGTCGACTTAGCCGCCAGCTTTTCCAACGCCGCACGGTCCTGAGCATCAAGCGCCCGCTGGAGCGGCTCTTGCGAGGCCAGCAGGAAAACCAGAAATACAGAGTTCATAAGCGTGACACCTTCTTCTGAACTAATAGATAGTACACTCCGAGGCATGCAAGCAACACGCCGTTCAAACCAACAACCAGCGGTGCGCCGAAATGCTGGATCAGGTTGCCGTTGACAAGCCCGCCAAACGGGTTGCCTCCGCGAAAGGCCATGTTGTACACACTCATAACGCGGCCTCGCATGTGGTCAGCGGTAATCAACTGCACCAGCGAGGCAACCATGGCAAACACGGTCATCAATGCCGCACTGCCTACAAAAAGGAACGCAACAGAGAGGTAAAAATGAGTGGACTGCGCAAAACCCGTCGTGCAGATTCCGGCGACGATGATCATCACCAAAGCCAGCATGCCTTTGCGCTTAGTGCCATGGAAGGTCGCAACCAGCAGCGCTCCTGTGATGGCTCCCACTCCGGTACCAGTGAGCAACACCGACAACGTCTCTGGGCCGCTGTGAAATACGTCCTTAGTGAATACAGGAAGGAATGTCATCAGGGAAAGTCCCATCATCGTCATAAGGAAAGCAAGGATGACCAGCGACCCCATGGATTCCTTACTCTTAATAAAGTCAATTCCTTGCATCATGCTTTCCAACATGGGGCGCTTATCGGAGGTAGGCGTAAAGTTGGCCTTGACCATAATCAGCGTAATGATGACTGCGATGAAACTGAGACCA
>Ga0315912_10006638_pt1 | contig 10312 bp, 7 predicted proteins | sample VfabasoilMG_FD_204469 | JGI IMG/M metagenome (GOLD analysis project Ga0315912, IMG submission 204469) | Garden soil microbial communities collected in Santa Monica, California, United States - V. faba soil | ecosystem: Environmental > Terrestrial > Soil > Garden | place: USA: California... | reverse complement strand
TGAGCCAGGACCACCTCGACTTCTACCCCTCGATGACGGAGTACGGCGCGGCCAAGGAGCGGCTTTTCACCGCACTTTCGCCCACCGTTTCGGTGATCGCGGTCGACGACGAGTTCGGCCCGGGGCTCGCCACGCGGGCGCAAGGCCGCGTCCTCACGACGGGCAGGTCGGAGGCCGCGCAGATCCGCCCGCTGTCGTTCAGCGTGGACGGTCGCGGCGTACGGGCTCTGGTCACGACGCCGAGCGGCCCCGCCGCCCTCGAGTCCCGCCTGCTCGGCGAGCACAATCTCGAGAACCTGTTGCTGGCGCTCGGCGTGCTTTTGGCCCTCGACGTCGAGCCCGCGCAGGCCGCGCGAGCGCTCGGCTCCGCACCCGCGATTCCGGGCCGGCTCGAACGCTGTGACGAGGACGAGGACGACGTGCGCGTGCTCGTCGACTACGCGCACACGCCGGACGCCCTCGCCCGCGTGCTGGCCGCCGTGGGGAAGATCACGCCGGGCGAGGTGGTCTGCGTGTTCGGCTGCGGCGGTGACCGGGATCCGGACAAGCGCCCGAAGATGGGTGCGGCGGTCGGTCACGGCGCGGCGCGCGCCATCCTCACGAGCGACAACCCGCGCAGCGAGGATCCTGCGGCGATTGCCGCGGCCGTGGAGGCGGGGCTCCGGACCGGGAGCGCCCGCTACGAAATCGAGCTCGACCGCGCGACGGCAATCGAGCGCGCGGTGCTGGAAGCGCGGCCGGGCGACAGCGTGCTGCTCGCGGGCAAGGGGCACGAGCCGTACCAGCTCATCGGCACCGAGAAGCGTGCCTTCGACGATCGCGTCGAGGCACGCCGCGCCCTTGAAAAGCGCCGCGCCCGGAGGCCGAGCTGATGGCGAGCGCCTTGCCCGAGAACCAGGCGCGCTTCACGCTCGGCGAGCTCGCGCGCGCGACGGGCGGCACGCTCTCCGAGCCGGAGTCGTCAGGGCGCGAGGTCGTGGGCGTCAGCACCGACAGCCGCGCGGCGCTCCGCGGCAAGCTGTTCGTCGCCCTCACGGGCGAGCGCTTCGACGGCCACGCGTACGCGCGGGCCGCCGCGGACGCGGGAGCGGCAGCCGTGCTCGTCGAGCGCGACGTGGGTGCGCTCTCCGTGCCGGCGCTGCGCGTGCCCTCGACGCTCCGCGCGCTCGGGGCCGCGGCCGCCCTGCATCGGACCAGGTTCCAGGGGCCCGTCGTCGCCATCGCGGGCTCGGCGGGCAAGACCACGACGCGCAGCGCCGTCGGTGCGGTGCTCGAGCTCCTCGCCCCCGGCCACGTGCACCAGACCTCCGGCAACCTGAACAACCTGATCGGCGTGCCCCTGGTGCTCCTCGGCCTCACGCCCGAGCACCGCTTCGCGGTCGTCGAGCTCGGGACCAACGCCCCGGGCGAGGTCGCGGCGCTGACGGCCATGAGCCGGCCCGACGCGGGCGTGCTCACCCTGATCGGGCTCGAGCACACCGAAGGGCTTGGCGACCTCGACGGCATCGAGCGCGAGGAGGGCGACCTGTTCCAGGGACTCCTCCCGAGCGGCATCGCGATCGGCAACGCGGACGATCCGCGGGTGCGGGCGCGCCTGGAGCAGGCCAGGGCGTCGCGCAAGGTGCGCTACGGCTGCGCTCCGGGCGTCGAGGTGCGCTGCGTGCGTCGCACCGGCGCCGGGGTCGGGCGGCAGCGCGTCGACGTCGAGACGCCGCGCGGTCGCCTCGAGCTCGAGCTGTCGCTGCTCGGCGAAGCCGGCGCGTACGCGGCGCTCGCCGCCGTCGCCGTCGCCCAGGCCGTGGCGAGCGAGCCCCTCGAGGCGCGTGCCGTGTCGCGCGCGCTCTCGGCCGCGGGCGAGCCGGGGCGCCTGGAGGTGCACGAGCTTTCGGACGGTACCGTCGTGCTCGACGACGCCTACAACGCGAACCCGGCGAGCGCGGTTTCGTCGCTCAAGACGGCACGCGAGGTCGCGCGCGATCGTCAGGCGCGGCTCGTGCTCGTGCTCGGCGAGATGCGCGAGCTCGGGGCCGTTTCGGCGCGCGAGCACGAGAACCTCGGCAGGGAGATCGCCCGGAGCGGTGCGGCCGAGCTCATCGCCGTCGCGGGCGACGCGGCCCTCTACCTCGATCCGGCCCAGCATGCCGGGATCTCCAGCGTCTTTGCCGCCGATGCGGAGGGGGCGCTCGTGCTCGCTCGGGCTCGGGTTCGCCCGGGCGACGTGGTGCTGGTCAAGGCGTCGCGCGGCGTGCACGCCGAGCGCGTGGTCCGCGGCCTCGTCGAGCGAGGTGCGGCGTGATCTACGAGCTTTTGTACCCGCTCCGGCACCTGCCGGGGCTCGGCTGGCTCAACGTGCTCCGCTACCCGTCGTTCCGCGCGATCATGTCGGCGATCACGGCCATGATCGTCTCGTTCCTGGTCGCGCCGTGGTTCATCTCCAAGCTCCGCGGCAAGCAGATCAGCCAGATCATCCGCGAGGAGGGGCCAGCTTCCCACCAGGCGAAGAAGGGCACGCCCACGATGGGTGGCGCGCTGATCCTGCTCAGCGTGCTGGTTCCGACCGTGCTCTGGGCCGACGTGAAGAACGTGTTCGTGATCGCGACCACGAGCGTGACGGCCGGCTACGGCGCGGTCGGCTACCTCGACGATCGGCTCAAGATCGAGGAAAAGAGCTCACGCGGGCTCGCGGGTCGCTACAAGCTCATTGGCCAGTTCGCGATCGGCGCGCTCGCGCTCGGGTACCTCTTCTACCACGCCTCCGATCTCCCACCGCAGTGGCTCGAGCTGCGCGGGCGGCTCGCCATTCCGTTCGTCGCGTTCGACAAGCACCCCATCGAGCTGCCGCTTCCCGTCTACGTGTTCCTGGCTCTCGTCTTCGTCGTGTGGACGAGCAACGCCGTGAACCTCACGGACGGACTCGACGGCCTGGCCATCGGTCCCGTGATCATCAACGCGGGGACGTACTCGCTGTGGGCGTACGTGGCGGGCTCGGTGCTGTTCGGACGGCCACTCGCCGACTACCTCGACGTGGCGGGGTTCCCGGAGATGGTGGAGCTCGCCGTCTACGGCGCCGCCGTGGTCGGCGCCGGCATCGGCTTCCTCTGGTACAACACCTACCCGGCGCAGGTCTTCATGGGCGACGTCGGCTCGCTCGCGCTCGGCGGCGGGCTCGGCATGATGGCCGTCATCACGAAGAGCGAGCTCTTGAGCGTGATCCTGGGCGGCATCTTCACGATCGAGGCCGTGAGCGTCGTCACGCAGGTGATCTCCTTCAAGCTGTTCAAGAAGCGGGTGTTCCTGATGGCGCCCATTCACCATCACTACGAGAAGAAGGGCTGGCCCGAGCCGCGCATCATCGTGCGCTTCTGGATCATCTCGATGCTCCTGGCGCTCGTGGCGCTCTCGTCCTTGAAGCTCAGGTGACCATGGAGCTCAACGGACAGCGCGTCATCGTCGTCGGGCTCGGCAAGAGCGGCCTCGCAGCGGCTCGCCTCTGCCAGGAGCGCGGGGCGAGCGTGCTCGGCACCGACAGCGCCCCGCTCGAGCGCCTGCCGCCCGAAGCGACGACGCTCGGTATCGAGCTTCGTCCGGGTGGTCACGAGGGCGTGCGCTTCAGCGAGGCGGATCTCGTCGTCGTGTCGCCGGGCGTGCCGGCGTTTGCGGCGCTCGAGCTGGCGGAGCGCGCCGGGGTCGAGGTGATCGGAGAGCTCGAGCTCGCCTGCCGCTTCATCGACGCGCCCCTCGTCGCCGTCGGCGGCACGAATGGAAAGAGTACCACGACGACCCTCGTCGGAGAGCTCTTGAAAGCCGCCGGAAGCCGCGTGTTCGTGGGCGGGAACCTGGGCGAGCCGGCGGCCCACGCCGTGGCCGGGGACTTCGACGTCGTCGTGCTCGAGGTCTCGAGCTTTCAGCTCGAGCGGGCGCCGCTCTTTCACCCGCGCGTGAGCATCCTGCTGAACGTGACCGAAGATCATCTCGACCGCTACGCGAGCTTTTCACTCTATGCGGAGGCGAAGGGCAACGCGTTCGTCAATCAGGAGCCCGGCGACGTGGCGGTGGTGCCGTTCGGTGACGGGCTCTCGGACGAGCAAGCGCGGCGCGGGCGTGGCGACGTGGTCACGTTCGGCAACGCCGGCGACTACGCGGTCGAGGGACGCAGCGTCATCGAGGCGCGCAGCGGTGAGCGGGTCGAGCTCGCGCAGAGCAAGCTCCACGGCCGGCACAACCTCGACAACGCTGCCGCTGCCATCGCTGCGGTGCGCGCGCTCGACGTGGGCTTCGACGCGATCCAGCGTGGTCTGTCGCGTTTCGAGCCGCTGCCGCACCGCATGGCGCTCGTGGGCGAGCTCTCCGGCGTGACCTTCTACGACGACTCGAAGGGCACCAACGTGGGGGCTTCGGTGACGGCGCTCCGCGGGCTCTCCGAGCCGCGTGGCGTGCTGATCGCCGGCGGGCGCGACAAGCAGGGGTCGTACGAGCCCCTGGTCGAAGCGATCCGCGAGCGGGCGCGTGCCGTGGTCGTCTTGGGTGAGGCGGCCGAGCGCATCTTCGGCGCCATCGGCGGGGCCGTCCCGGTCGAGCACGCGGTCGATCTCGACGACGCCGTGCGCCGCGCGTTTCGCCTCGCCCAGAGCGGCGACGCCGTGCTCTTGAGCCCCGCTTGCTCGAGCTTCGACATGTTCAAGAGCTACGCCGAACGCGGTGACCGCTTCGTGGCCGCCGTCGCCCGGCTCAAGCAGGAGGCTTCGGCATGAGAACCCTTCACGCACCGCCCGCTCTGAAACACCGCACGGGCTCGCTCGATCCCGTGCTCGCGGCCGCGGCGATCGCCCTGCTCGGCTTCGGCGTGGTGATGGTCTACACGTCGAGCGTGGTCGAGGCGACCACGACGTTCCGCGACCCGCAGTACTTCCTCGTCCGGCAGTCCATCTACGCGGGCGCCGGCCTCGCGATCATGCTCGCGGCCTCCCGCATCGAGTACCACCGGCTCAAGCCCTTCACGTACCCGATCCTCGGCGTCGTGACGGTGCTCATGATCATGAGCGTCACGGGCTTCGGCCACACCGGCGGCGGTGCGGCGCGCTGGCTCGCGCTCGGACCGATCCACGTGCAGCCCTCCGAGGCCGCCAAGCTCGCGCTGATCTTGTGGCTCGCCTACTCGCTCGAGAAGAAGCGCGAGCGGATGAAGAGCTTCTCGATCGGCATGCTGCCGCACTTCTTGATGGCCGGCTTCCTGATGGTCTTGTGCCTGAAGCAGCCGGATTTCGGCGGCGCCGTCGTGCTCCTGTTCCTCACGTTCGCGCTGCTCTTCGTGGCGGGAGCACGGCTCGGCTACCTGCTCGGCGCGGCGATGCTCGGTGCGGTGTTCGCCGCCTGGGCCGTGCGCTTCACGAGCTACCGCTGGGAGCGCATGCTCGCCTGGTTCAACATGGCCGAGCACCGGCAGGATCTCGCGTACCAGCCGTTCCAGTCGGTGATGAGCTTCGGCTCGGGCGAGACCACGGGCCTCGGGCTCGGCAAGGGCCTGCAGGTGCTCTACCTGCCGGAAGCGCACACGGATTTCATCTCGGCCATCATCGGGGAAGAGCTCGGCTTCCTCGGGATCGTCGCGCTCGCGAGCGTGTACCTGCTGATCGTCGCGCGCGGGGTGCGGGCGGCGCTCTACGCGGAGGACGAGTACGGCTCGTACATCGCGTTCGGGATCTCGGTGCTGTTCGGCACGCAGGCGCTCGTGAACCTGGCCGTCGCCATGGCGATGCTGCCGACCAAGGGTCTCACCCTGCCGTTCGTCAGCTTCGGCGGGTCGTCGCTGCTCGTGTGCTCGGCGGCGATGGGTGTCCTCCTGGCCGTTTCGCGCGGGAAAAAGCTGCCGAACGCCCGGCATTCGCTGGCCGGGCCGGATCCGGAGGCGAGCGCCGTGCTCGTGACGCAAGCCGGAGAGGGTGCGGTCTCGTGACGCGACAGGCCGCGCGCACGCTCGTCTTCGCCGGTGGCGGCACCGGGGGTCACGTCTTTCCGATGATCGCCGTGGCCGAGGCCGTGAAGGCGCTCGCGCCCGACGTGCGGCTCGTGTTCGTGGGGACCTTGCGCGGGCTCGAGGCGCGCGCCGTTCCGGAGCGCGGCTACGAGCTCGAGCTGATGCGCGTCTTGCCGCTGCGCGGCGGCGGACTCGCGGGCTTCTTGCGTGGCGTCGGGCGCGCGGCGCTGTCGCTGCCCGAGGGGCGGGCGCTCGTGCGGCGGCTGGCGCCTGCGGCGGTGCTCTCCGTGGGCGGTTATGCGGCGGGGCCCGTGTCGCTCGCGGCGTGGTCGCTCGGGGTGCCGCTCGCCTTGCTCGAGCCGAATAGCGTGATGGGCCTGACGAACCGCTGGGTCGCTCCGCTCGCGGCGCGCGGGTACGTGGCGTTTGCGGCCGCCGAGCGGCATTTTCGCCGCGGGCGCGCGCTCCGGCTGGGGGTACCGCTCCGGCCCGGCTTCGCGCCCGTGCCGTACACGCGCGCCGGCGGGGCGCTGAAGCTGCTCGTGCTCGGCGGGAGCCAGGGCGCGAAGGCGCTGAACGAGGCCGTGCCTCGCGCGGTCGCCGAGCTCGGGTCCAGGCTCGAGGTCGTGCACCAGTGCGGTCCCGCTCACGCCGACGCCGTGCGGGCGCTGTACGCCGAGGTCGGTCTCGCCGAGCGGGTGCGCGTCGTGCCGTTCATCGACGACATGCCCGCGGCGCTGGCCGCGTCCGAGCTCGTCGTGGGGCGGGCGGGCGCGGGCGCGCTCAGCGAGCTGTGCGCGATCGGGCGGCCGAGCTTGCTCGTGCCGTACCCGTTCGCGGCCGACGACCACCAGCGGGTGAACGCGGAGGCCCTGGTCCGAGCGGGGGCGGCCGTGTGCGTGCTGAACGCGGAGGCGACTCCCGCGCGCCTGGCCCAGGAAATCGCGGCCCTGGCGCGCGACGGCGCGCGCCTGCAGGCGATGGCCGCCCGAGCGCGCGAGGCCGGGCGTCCCGGCGCCGCCCGCGACATCGCGCTCGATCTGCTCGAGGTCGCGGGGTTGCGTGTCCAGCAGACGAGCGAGTCAGTCGGGCGCTCCGGTGACGTGCCCACCAACCACCCGCTCAAGCTAGAGGAGGCGAGCTGACCATGTTCCGCGGTCGCGTACGCCACGTGCACTTCATCGGAGTCGGCGGCATCGGGATGAGCGGCCTGGCCGAGATCCTGCGCACGCTCGAATTCGACGTGTCGGGCTCCGACCTGCGCGAGGGCGAGAACACGCGCGCGCTCGTGCGGCTCGGCGTGCGCGTCGACGTCGGGCACCGCGCCGAGAACGTGCACGGCGCGGACGTGATCGTGTACTCGAGCGCGATCGACGAGAAAAATCCGGAGATCGTGCGGGCACGCGAGCTCGGCGTGCCGGTCATCTCGCGCGCCGAGATGCTCGCCGAGCTGATGCGCGTGAAGTACGGCGTCGCCATCGCGGGGTCGCACGGCAAGACGACGACGACCTCGCTCGTCGCGACCATCCTGCGGGCGGCGGGCTTCGATCCCACGGTCGTCGTGGGGGGACGCATGGCGGCGCTCGGCTCGAACGCGCGCCTCGGCGCGGGTGATCTGCTCGTGGCGGAGGCGGACGAGAGCGACGGTTCGTTCCTGCGCCTCACGCCGACCATCGCGGTGGTGACGAACATCGATCCCGAGCATCTCGACTTCTACGGGACCCACGAGGCGCTCAAGGAAGCGTTCGTGCAATTCACCGACAAGGTGCCGTTCTACGGCCTCGCGGTCCTGTGCCTCGAGCACCCGCACGTGCAGGAGCTCTTGCCGCGCATCGGGCGGCGGCACGTGACGTACGGGCTTTCGCCGCAAGCCGACTACTACGCGCGCTCGATCGCGATGAAGGGGCTGGTTTCGACCTTCGTCGCGTACCGGCGCGGCGAGCCGCTCGGCGAGTTCGAGCTCCGCATGCCGGGGCGCCACAACGTGCTCAATACGCTCGCCGCCATCGCGGTGGCCGACGAGCTCGAGGTGCCGCTCGACGTGACCAAGGCGGCGCTCGCTTCGTTCAACGGCGTGGCGCGGCGCTTCACGGTCGTGGCCGAGGTCTCCGGGGTGGCGCTCGTGGACGACTACGGCCATCACCCGGCCGAGGTCGAGGCGACGCTCGCGGCGGCGCGGGGCGCGTACCCGGGCAAGGTGATCGTCGCGTTCCAGCCGCACCGCTACTCGCGCACCGAGCTACTCTTCGACGAGTTCACGCGCGCGTTCAACAACGCCGACAGCCTCTTCCTCGTCGATATCTACGCGGCGGGCGAGAAGCCGATCGAGGGCGTGACGGCCGAGCGCCTGGCGCGCGCCGTCGCCGAGCACGGGCACCATGCCGTGCGCCACGTGAAGGACCGCGCGACCCTGGCCAAGCAGATCGCGGGCATCGCGGCGCCGGGCGACGTGGTCATCGCGCTCGGCGCCGGCGACATCAACAAGATCTTGCCCGGGATCGCCGCCGAGCTTCAGGCTCGGGCCGGCCAGGGAGCCCCATGAGAGCGCGAACCAAGAGCCTGCACGGCGCGGCCGTCTCCGCCCCGAGCGAGGACTTCGAGGGGGCCGAGAGCCCGCCGCCGGCGCGCGTCGGGAACAAGCGGGCCGTGTCGGGCAAGAGCCCGCCGCCGGAGGGACCGAGCGCGCTCGAGCGGCTGTACGGCGCGGTGAAGCTCGTGGCGGGCCTCGCCGTCGTGGTGGCCGCCTCCACGGCCGTCGCCTACAGCCTGCACCGCTACGCGCTCACGACCACGCGCTTTGCGATCCAGAAGGTCGAGCTCGGCGGAGCCAAGCGCTACTCGGTCGAGCAGGCGCGAGCACTCGCCGGGGTGACCATCGGTCAGAACCTGTTCGCGTTCGACACGCGGGCCGCCGAGCAGAGGCTCCTCAAGGAGCCGTGGCTGAGCTCGGCGCACGTGACCCGGAAGCTCCCGACGACGCTCCGCATCGAGCTGACCGAGCGCGAGGCCGTAGCCGTGGCGGTGCTCGGTGACCGGCCCTTCCTCGTGACTCCGGACGGCGAGCCGTTCAAGGAGCTCGCGAGCGACGATCCCAGCGATCTGCCGGTGCTCACGGGTGTTTCGGCGGGCGAATGGGCGCGGGACCGCGTGGGGGCGATGGAGCGCTTCCGCACGGGGGTCGACCTCGTTCGGCAGTACGAAAAGCTCGGCATGGCGCGCGTGCACCCGCCCGAGGAGGTGAGCCTCGGCTCGAGCGGCCACACGGTGCTCACCGTGGGCCGGCAGGGCATCGCCCTGGAGCTCGGTCGGGCCCCCTTCGCTCGCAAGCTCGCCATGGCCGCCGACGTGGTCGGGCAGCTGGGCGGCAAAGGGCGCACGCCGGGCATCGTGTTCCTCGACAACGAAGCGCACCCCGAGCGGGTGGTCGTGAGGATGCGCTGATGGTCGTCCAACCCTGCGACATCACCGGCGCAAATTTGGCCCCGTGCGCGCCAGCATGGCAGCGTCGGCCGAGTCTCGGAGAGCAGCCACGGTGGAACGCATGGACATGAGAAACGCGCCTGAACAAAGCGGGATCGTCGTGGGTCTCGACCTCGGGACGACCAAGGTCTCGGCCGTGGTGGGCGAGGTCGATGCCGACGGCATCACCATCCTCGGCGTGGGCAACGTCCCGTGCCGCGGCCTGCGCAAGGGCGTAGTCAGCAACATCGACCAGACCGTCCGCAGCATTCGCGAGGCGGTCGACGCCGCCCAGACCATGGCGGGCGTCGAGATCGACACGGTGTACGTCGGCGTCGCCGGCAGCCACATCCGCTGCCAGGTGTCGGACGGCGTGTGCGCGATCTCGGGTCGCGAGGTGACGCGCGCCGATCTCGAGCGCGTCCTCGAAGGCGCCCGGGCCATCCCGGTCGACGCCGACCGCATGATCCTTCACGCCTTGCCCCGCGAGTACGTGGTCGACAACCAGGACGGCATCCACGACCCGGTCGGGATGAGCGGCGTGCGCCTGCAGGTGCGGGTGAACCTCGTGACGGCCGCGACCTCGTGCATCCAGAACGTCGTGCGCTGCGTCGAGCGCTGCGAGCTCCAGGTGGCCGACATCGTGCTCGAGCCGCTCGCGAGTGCCGACGCCGTCCTGTCCGAGGACGAGAAGGAGATTGGCGTTGCCGTCATCGACATCGGTGGCGGGACGAGCGACCTGCTCTTGTTCGCCGACGGCGGTATCGCGCACACGAGCGTGATTCCGGCCGGCGGGAACAACATCACGCTCGACGTGGCCGCGGGCCTGCGCACGCCGGTCGCCGAGGCCGAGCGCCTGAAGCGCAACTACGGCTGCGC
>Ga0315912_10006637_pt1 | contig 10314 bp, 8 predicted proteins | sample VfabasoilMG_FD_204469 | JGI IMG/M metagenome (GOLD analysis project Ga0315912, IMG submission 204469) | Garden soil microbial communities collected in Santa Monica, California, United States - V. faba soil | ecosystem: Environmental > Terrestrial > Soil > Garden | place: USA: California... | reverse complement strand
TCCCGGTCCTCCAGCGCGCGTGGCACGCCGGCGTCTCCTCCTGGCGCGGCCGCACCGCCTGCAACGACTTCTCCGTCGGCGTCGAGCTCGAGGGCACCGACGACAGCGCCTTCGAAGAGACGCAGTACCGATCGCTCGAGCAGCTGGTGCGGCGCCTGCGCCGGGCGCTGCCGCTGCGCGACATCGCGGCGCACAGCGACGTCGCGCCGGGACGCAAGACCGATCCCGGCGCCGGCTTCGCCTGGGCGAGCCTGCTCGCCCGCCTTTCCCAAGCCTGACCCCCCGGATGTAGTAGCTGTCGACGCCCGCACGCCGCCATGTTGTGCTGCGCTGCCGCATAACGCCTAGATATAGTGCACTTGGCTACGCCAGCCCCGATATTTAGTAGTCGCGCTTGCAAAAAAAAATTCCGGTGTGTAGGCTGCACCACAAGATGTAGTTTGGGAGTGGCACAAAAGAACTACAGTTAGTCGAGCGGTTGGCTGGTCGTCAGTGGACGGCCTTGGCGAGCAGTCAGAAAAAAGGGAGACGCGTCATGCAGATCGCACAGGAAAACGCCACGGCATCGGCTTCTCTGGGACTCGGCGTTTCCGAAGCGAGTAATGCACCGCGCACTCCTTACGCGGACTACAAGATCATCCGGCGCAATGGCGCGGTGGTCGGCTTCGAGCCGTCCAAGATCTCGGTCGCCATGACCAAGGCCTTCCTGGCGGTGAACGGCAGCCAGGGGGCAGGGTCGGCGCGCATCCGCGAGGTGGTCGCCGGCCTCACCGACGCGGTGGTGGGGGCGCTGCTGCGGCGCCAGCCGACGGGCGGCACGTTCCACATCGAGGACATCCAGGACCAGGTCGAGCTGGCGCTGATGCGCTCCGGCGAGCACGATGTCGCCCGCTCCTACGTGCTGTACCGCGAGGAGCGCTCGAAGGCGCGCGCCGACGAGAAGGCCGCCAAGCTCAGTGCACAAGGCGGCGAGCCCGGCATCCACGTGGTGGAGAACGGCCAGAGAAAGCTGCTCGCCCGCGAATCGCTGCTTCGTCAGGTTGCCGCCGCCTGCGAGGGCCTGCCCGGCGCGACCCCCGAGCCCATCGTCGAGGCGACGCTGCGCGACCTCTACGACGGCGTGCCGATGGACGAGGTGCACAAGTCGGCGGTGCTGGCGGCGAGGGCGCTGATCGAGAAGGATCCCTCCTACAGCCAGGTCACCGCGCGGCTGCTGATGCACATCATCCGCAGGGAGGTGCTGGGCGAGGAAGTGAGCCAGGCCGACATGGCGCAGCACTACCTGCCGAGCTTCGCCCGCTTCATCGAGCGCGGCATCGATGCCGAGCTGCTCGATCCGGAATTGGCCCGCTTCGACCTGAACAAGCTGGGCCATGCGCTGAAGCCGGAGCGCGACCTGCAGTTCGGCTACCTCGGCTTGCAGACGCTCTACGACCGCTATTTCCTGCACACCCGCGACAAGCGCATCGAGCTGCCGCAGCACTTCTTCATGCGCGTGGCGATGGGCCTGTCGCTGAACGAGAAGGAGCGCGACCGGCGCGCGATCGAGTTCTACGATGTGCTCTCGACCTTCGATTTCATGAGCTCGACGCCGACCCTGTTCAATTCGGGGACGCTGCGCTCGCAGCTGTCGAGCTGCTACCTGACGACGGTGGCCGACGATCTCGAGGGCATCTACGACGCGATCAAGGAAAACGCCCTGCTCGCCAAGTACGCCGGCGGCCTGGGCAACGACTGGACCCCGGTGCGCGCGCTCGGCGCCCACATCAAGGGCACCAATGGAAAATCCCAGGGGGTTGTGCCGTTCCTGAAGGTGGTGAACGACACCGCGGTGGCGGTTAACCAGGGCGGCAAGCGGAAGGGCGCGGTCTGCTCCTACCTCGAAACCTGGCACCTCGACATCGAGGAGTTCCTCGAGCTGCGCAAGAACACCGGCGACGACCGGCGCCGCACGCACGACATGAACACCTCCAACTGGATTCCGGACCTGTTCATGAAGCGGGTGATGGAAAACGCCGAGTGGACGCTGTTCTCGCCCTCGGACGTGCGCGACCTGCACGACAAGTTCGGCAGGAGCTTCGAGGAAGCCTACCTGCGCTACGAGGACAAGGCGGCGCGCGGCGAGCTGAAGCTGTTCAAGAAGATTCCGGCGATGCAGCTGTGGCGCAAGATGCTCTCGATGCTGTTCGAGACCGGGCATCCCTGGATCACCTTCAAGGATCCCTGCAACCTGCGCAGCCCGCAGCAGCACGTCGGCGTGGTGCACAGCTCCAACCTCTGCACCGAGATCACCCTCAATACCTCGGCCGACGAGATCGCGGTCTGCAACCTCGGCTCGGTCAACCTGCTGGCGCACATGGTGGAAGATGCGGACCGACCCCGGCTGGACTTCGAGAAGCTGAAGCGGACCATCCGCACCGCGATGCGGATGCTCGACAACGTCATCGACATCAATTACTACGCAGTGCAGAAGGCGCGCAATTCCAACATGCGCCATCGCCCGGTGGGCCTGGGCATCATGGGCTTCCAGGACTGCCTGCACCGGATGCGGGTGCCCTACGACTCGCCCGAGGCGGTGGAGTTCGCCGACCGCTCGATGGAGATGGTCGCCTACGCGACCTACTGGGCCTCGACCGACCTCGCCGAAGAGCGCGGCCGCTACGGCTCCTTCGCGGGCTCGTTGTGGGATCGCGGCGTGCTGCCGCAGGACACGCTCGACCTGCTCGCCGCCGAGCGCGGCGGCTACGTCGAGCTCGACCGCTCGGCGACGCTCGACTGGGACTCGCTGCGCGGCCGCATCAAGCAGCACGGCATGCGCAACTCGAACTGCATCGCGATTGCGCCCACGGCGACCATCGCCAACATCGTCGGCGTTTCGGCGTCGATCGAGCCGACCTACCAGAACCTGTTCGTGAAATCGAACCTGTCGGGCGAGTTCACGGTGGTCAACGATTTCCTGGTGCGCGACCTGAAGCAGGCCGGGCTCTGGGACGAAGTGATGATCGCCGACGTCAAGTACTTCGACGGCAACCTGGCGCGCATCGACCGCGTGCCCGCCGCCCTGCGGCGCCTGTACGCTACCGCGTTCGAGATCGAGCCGAAGTGGCTGGTGGAGTCCGCCGCGCGGCGCCAGAAGTGGATCGACCAGTCGCAGTCGCTCAACATCTACATGCCGGGCGCCTCGGGCAAGAAGCTCGACGACACCTACAAGCTCGCCTGGATCCGCGGCCTGAAGACCACGTATTACCTGCGCGCCATGGGCGCGACGCACGCCGAGAAGTCGACCAGCAAGGCCGGGCAGCTGAACGCCGTGCCGACCGCCTCGGCGAGCACCCTCGACGCCGCGCCCGCATCGTCCGCCGCGGGCGAGGAGCCGAAGTTCTGCGCGATCGACAACCCCGAGTGCGAGGCCTGCCAGTAGTGATCACTCTGGCCAAGACCAGGTTTGCGGGGCCATTTCTGGCACCGCTCTGGTCGCCGCCACGCTCCGCCGCGGTCTACGCGGTGATGGTGCCGGGCTGGCGGGTGATGACCTTCCGCGCCCTGCACTTCGGCCAGGCGCTGGAGCTGTCGATCGACGCGATCCGCAGCCAAAGCCGCTACGCCGAATGGCATTCCATCGCCGGCACCGAGTGGAACCTCTATATCGCGGTCCACGAGATGTCGTTTTCCACAGAAGCTCAGCGCGAGGCGGTTGCACGCGCGCTGGCCCGTGACTACCGGCCCGAGTTCAACGACCTCGTTCCGGCAAACAAGGACCACTGAGAGCCATGCTCAACTTCGAGAATCTCGACCTGGCGCCGGAAAGCATGCCCGCGCCGCTGCCCCGCGAAGCGCGAGCGCCGGCGGCCCCCGCCGCCCTGCGGCGCGTAAAGGTCGAGGACAAGCAGGTCATCAACTCCAAGGCCGACGTCAACCAGCTGGTGCCCTTCAAGTACAAATGGGCCTGGGAGAAGTACATCGCCGCCTGCGCCAACCACTGGATGCCGCAGGAAATCAACATGAGCCGCGACATCCAGCTCTGGAAGGACCCGAACGGGCTGACCGAGGACGAGCGGCGCATCGTCAAGCGCAACCTCGGCTTCTTCGTCACCGCCGACTCGCTCGCCGCCAACAACATCGTGCTGGGGACCTACCGGCATATCACCGCGCCGGAGTGCCGCCAGTACCTGCTGCGGCAGGCGTTCGAGGAGGCGATCCACACCCACGCCTACCAGTACATCGTCGAAAGCCTCGACCTGCCCGAGTCCGAGATCTTCAACGCCTATCACGAGATTCCGTCGATCCGCGAGAAGGACGAGTTCCTGGTGCCGTTCATCGACGTGCTGACCGACCCGGCGTTCAAGACCGGCACGCCCGAGGCCGACCAGCAGCTGCTGAAGAGCCTGATCGTCTTCTCCTGCCTGATGGAGGGCCTGTTCTTCTACGTCGGCTTCGCCCAGATCCTGGCGCTTGGCCGGCAGAACAAGATGACCGGCGCGGCGGAGCAGTACATGTACATCCTGCGCGACGAATCGATGCACTGCAATTTCGGCATCGACCTGGTCAACACCATCAAGCTCGAGAACCCGCACCTGTGGACGGCGCAGTTCCGCGAGCAGATCGCCGCCCTGTTCCGCAAGGCGGTGGAGCTCGAGTACCGCTACGCCGAGGACACCATGCCGCGCGGCGTGCTCGGCCTGAACGCGCCGATGTTTAAGGAATACCTGCGCTACATCGCCAACCGCCGCTGCCAGCAGATCGGCCTCGACGTGCTCTATCCGGGGGCGACCAATCCCTTCCCGTGGATGAGCGAGATGATCGATCTGAAGAAGGAACGCAACTTCTTCGAAACGCGGGTCATCGAGTACCAGACCGGCGGAGCCTTGAATTGGGAATGAATCGCAACGGCAGGGAATGAGCAACACGAGGGGGAGCAACATGCTTGAGGAGTTCGACACGATGAGAATCACCGCCTGCAAGGCTGAGGACGATTACAAGCTTTGGCTTCGCTTCGAGGACGGCCTGGAGGGGAGGGTGTTCCTCGGCAACCTGCTCGAGATCGGCGCCTTCCAGTTGTGGCGCGACGTGCGCGAGTTCGAGAAAGTGAGCGTCGATCCGGAAACGGCGACCGTGACCTGGGAAGGCGGGATACGCCTCGACGCGGATATTCTTTATCATGACGTTCGCAGCAACGGCATTCAGCAGGCCGACGGTGTTGAGCCGTCGGCGGTTGGATAACGCGGGCCGGCACGGACGCGTTCTGGTTGTTTAACTACCTTAAGGAGATTTGAGAATGGCGAAGAAAAAAGCGAAAAAAGGCGGAAAGAAAAAGAAGAAGAAAAGGGCATCACGAAAAAAGAAGAAGCTGAAGAAGGCGGCAGGTAAAAAGAAATCCGCCAAGAAGAAGAAAAAGGCGGGAAAGAAGAAAAAGGCATCGAAAGCCGCCCAACCTGCGGCCAGCCCTGCGGGCATCATGGACAGCGCGCGACCCGCGCTGAATCCAGCCGCCGCATGGCCGTTCCCTACCGGCTCCCGGCCGTAACCGGGAACCGCGGGAACTTGACGGGAGCGAGAGCTCCCGTCAGGCCCCGAAGCTCAGCGGACCGGCTTGGTCAATCGGCCCAAGAACGAAACCTAGGCCGGTCCGCGAGGCTTCACCCAGAGCTGAAAAGCTCTGTCATGGGGGTCGATTTTATCGGCCCGGAGCACCGCCCCAAAAGGAAAAAGGCATGTCGAAACAACGGTTTCGCAGTGCATCAAGCTTCTCGTGCGTTAGAGGGAGAAGTGATTGACAGCATAGGAGAGTTTTACCTATGATCCGTCCCGCTGCACCGCAGCATTCTGCGTTACTCGAGGCCCTGATCGTCGCGCTCTCGAGACCCCGTCCCCCCGCTTCAGGGAGGTCCGACATGAAAATCAAGTTGCCGGTGCTGGTCCGCGCGTTTGGCGCACTGAGGGCGACCCTGGCCTTGATCGGCTTCGCCGCAGTCTGCGCCGGGTTGTTGCTCGCCTGGCAATACGACTTCAGCGTCCCCGCCTTCCGCCAGGCGGCGGGCGAGATGTTCTTTCCGCCGGCGGTCGAAGTCGCCGGCCCGATCCAGGGCAGCGAGGCCGAAACGCCGCTCGAGCGCGAGCAGCGTGCCGTGGCCGGGTACATCGCCAAGCGCTACCGCGTCTCGGATACCGCCGTCTCGGGCTTCGTCACCGCCGCCTACCGCGCCGGTTTGCAGTACAGCGTGGACCCGATGCTCGTCCTCGCCGTCATGGCGGTCGAGTCGCGCTACAACCCGGTCGCCGAAAGCAGCGTTGGCGCCAAGGGACTGATGCAGGTGATGCCCAAGTTCCACCTCGACAAGCTGGTGGACCACGGCGGCGAGCCGGCGCTGCTCGAGCCGGAAGTGAACATCCTGGTCGGCACGCGCATCCTGCGCGAGTATCAGCGGCGCCTGGGCGACACCGAGGCGGCGCTGCAGATGTACGCCGGCGCGCTCGACGAGCCGACTGCACAGTACGCGGCGAAAGTATTCGCCGAGAAGGCGCGCCTCGACGCCCTCAGGCTGCGCGCCAGGAAGCCGCAAAGCGTCTGATCCGCGCCGCCGCGTCCGCGAGCTCCGGCCGGGGACGCGTGTAGGCGAAGCGCACGCAGCGGCCGGTGCCGTTGGCGCCGAAGTCGATCCCCGGCGTCGCCGCCACCGCCTCCTGGTTGAGCAGCTCGAGGCAGAAGCGCTTCGCATCCCCGCCGCAGTCGGCGTACACGTAGAACGCGCCGCGCGGCTCAGCCGGAACGGCCAGGCCGGCCTTCTTCAGGCCGGGCACGAACTGGTCGCGGCGCAGCGCGAATTCCTCTCTCCGGCTTTCCAGGATTGAAAGGCTTTCCGGCAGGAACGCCGCGAGCGCGGCATGCTGCGCCGCCGAAGGCGCGGAGATGAAGAGGTGCTGCGCGAGCTTCTCGAAGTCGCGCACCGACTTTTCGGGAAGGACCACCCAGCCCAGGCGCCAGCCGGTCATGCAGAAATACTTCGAGAAGCTGTTGACCACCACGACTTCGCCCGGGAGGCCGAGCGCGGTCGAAGGTTCAGCGCCGTAGACGAGGCCCTGGTAGATCTCGTCGATCAGCAGGACGCCGCCGCGCTTCTCCACCAGCAGGGCAATTTTTCGCAGCTCCTGTTCTTCGATGAGGGTTCCGGTCGGATTGGATGGCGAGCCGAGCAGCACGCCGCGCGTCTTCTCCGTCCACGCTTTCTCGACCATCGCCGCGGTCGGCTGGAAGCGGTCCGCCGCAGAAACGGCGAGCGGCCGCGCCACGCCCTCGAAGGCGCGCACGAAATGCCGGTAGCCGGGATAGCCGGGATCGGGGACGAGAATTTCGTCGCCGGGATCCACGTAAAGCGCGGCGACGGTGAGCAGGCCGCCCGACGCCCCGGAAGTAATGGCGATGCGCTTCGCGTCCACTGCCTTTTGAAATCTGTCGGAGTAAAACCCCGCAATCGCCTCGCGCAGCGCCGGCAACCCGAGCGTCGCGGTGTAGGCGGTGCGTCCGTCGCGCAGCGCGCGTACGCCCGCCTCGACCACCGGCTCGGGCGCGGTGAAGTCGGGCTCGCCGATTTCCATGTGCAGCACGTGTCGGCCCGCGGCCTCGAGCGCATGCGCGCGCGAGAGCACGTCCATCACTTCGAAGGGTTCGATCTCCTGCGCGCGGCGCGTCGTGGAAGGGGTCATCGAGGGCAGGGGATTATAATTTTTCGGTGGACGAGCAACTGAAGAAGAACGCGCTTGAATATCATCGGCGCAGCCCGCCCGGCAAGATCTCCGTGGCGCCGACCAAGCAGCTCACCAACCAGCGGGATCTCGCGCTCGCCTATTCGCCCGGCGTCGCCGCAGCGTGCGAGGAGATCGTGCGCGATCCGGCGACGGCGGTCCTTTACACCTCGCGCGCCAATCTCATCGCCGTGGTCACCAACGGCACGGCGGTGCTCGGCCTGGGCGCCATCGGCCCGCTCGCCTCCAAGCCGGTGATGGAAGGCAAGGCGGTGCTGTTCAAGAAGTTCGCCGGCATCGACTGCTTCGACATCGAGCTCGACGAGCGCGACCCGCAGAAGCTGATCGACATCGTCGCCGCGCTCGAGCCGACCTTCGGCGCGATCAACCTCGAGGACATCAAGGCGCCGGAGTGCTTCATCATCGAGCGCGCGCTGCGCAAGCGCATGAAAATCCCGGTGTTCCACGACGACCAGCACGGCACCGCGATCACGGTCGGCGCGGCGGTGATGAACGGCCTGAAAGTCGTCAACAAGAAGATCGAGCACGTGAAGCTGGTCGCCTCCGGCGCCGGCGCGGCGGCGCTCGCCTGCCTCGAGCTGCTGGTGAAGATGGGCCTGCCGCGCGCCAACATCACCGTCACCGACATCAAGGGCGTGGTCTACAAGGGTCGCAAGGAGGAGATGGACCCGGACAAGGAGCGCTTCGCGAAGGAGACGCGCGCGCGCACGCTCGACGAGGTGATGGACGGCGCCGACGTGTTCCTCGGCCTGTCGGCGGGCGGCGTGCTCAAGCCCGGGTCGGTGAAGAAGATGGCGGCGCGGCCGCTGATCCTCGCCCTTGCCAATCCCGAGCCCGAGATCCGGCCGGAGCTCGCGCGCGAGGCGCGCCCCGACTGCGTCATCGCCACCGGCCGCTCCGACTACCCAAACCAGGTCAACAACGTTCTCTGCTTCCCGTTCATCTTCCGCGGCGCGCTCGACGTCGGCGCGACCACCATCAACGACGAGATGGAGCTCGCCGCCGCGCGTGCGATCGCCGAGCTGGCGCAGGCGGAGACGTCGGAGCAGGTGGCGCTCGCCTACGGCATCGAGTCGATCAGCTTCGGTCCCGAGTACATCATCCCGCGGCCGTTCGATCCGCGCCTCATCGCCCGCGTCGCGCCCGCAGTGGCCAGGGCGGCGATGGATTCCGGCGTCGCGACGCGGCCGATCGCCGATCTCGGCGCGTACACGGAGTCGCTGACGCAGTTCGTCTACCACTCCGGCCTGATCATGAAGCCGCTGTTCACCGCCGCAAAGGCGGCGCCGCGGCGCATCGTCTACACCGAGGGCGAAGACGAGCGGGTGCTGCGCGCGGTGCAGATCGTGGTCGACGAAGGGCTGGCCAGGCCGATCCTGATCGGCCGGCCGCAGGTGATCGAGCAGCGCCTCGAGCGGCTCGGCCTGCGCGTGCGCCCCGGCCAGGAATTCGAGCTGGTCAACCCGGAGTTCGACCAGCGCTACCGCGACTACTGGAGTACCTACCATGCGCTCGCCGAGCGCAAGGGCGTCACGCCCGAGTACGCGCGCGTCGAGATGCGCCGGCGCCATACCCTGATCGGCGCGATGATGATGTACAAGGGCGAAGCCGACGGCATGCTGTGCGGCACCTTCGGCTCGCACGGCCAGCACCTGCAGTACATCGACCAGGTGATCGGCCTGCGCGCCGGCGCGCGCCACTACGCGGCGATGAACGCGCTGATCCTGCCGACGAGGACGGTGTTCCTGTGCGATACCTACGTCACGCCGGATCCCGACGCCGAGCAGCTGGCCGAAATGACCCTGCTTGCCGCCGACGAGATGCGGCGCTTCGGCCTGGTGCCCAAGGTGGCGCTGCTGTCGGCGTCGAGCTTCGGCTCGGTGCGGATTCCGTCGGCGCGCAAGATGCAGGAAGCGCTGCGGCTGATCAACGAGCGGGCGCCCGAGCTGGAGATCGATGGCGAGATGCACGGCGACGCCGCCCTCTCCGAGGAGATCCGGCTCAAGGTGTTTCCGCGCACGAAGCTGAAGGGGGAAGCGAACCTCCTGATCATGCCGACCCTCGATGCGGCCAACATTTCCTTCAACCTGCTCAAGACCGCCGCCGGCGGCGGCGTCACGATCGGCCCGATCCTGCTCGGCGCGGCGCGGCCGGTGCACATCGTCACGCCGTCGGCGACGGTGCGGCGCATGGTCAACATGACCGCCCTGGTGGTCGCCGACGCGAACGCGCCGCGCACCATGGGCCAGAGCCTGTTCTAGCCGTGGAATCGCAGAGCGCCACCGTCTCGGCCTTCCCGACCAAGCGCATGAAGCCGCGCGCGGGGCTGGTCCTCACCGGCGGTGGCGCGCGCGCCGCCTACCAGGTCGGCGTGGTCAAGGCGGTGCGCGACCTGCTCGGCAACCCGGTGAAGAACCCGTTCCCGATCGTCTGCGGCACCTCCGCAGGCGCGATCAACGCCGCCACGCTGGCGGTGTTCGCCGACGACTTCACGCGCGCCGTCGGCAGCCTGCTGGAAGTCTGGGAGCACATGCACTGCGAGCAGATCTACCG
>Ga0315912_10006636_pt1 | contig 10315 bp, 6 predicted proteins | sample VfabasoilMG_FD_204469 | JGI IMG/M metagenome (GOLD analysis project Ga0315912, IMG submission 204469) | Garden soil microbial communities collected in Santa Monica, California, United States - V. faba soil | ecosystem: Environmental > Terrestrial > Soil > Garden | place: USA: California... | reverse complement strand
GACAACTTTGTCACCGGCAAGGCGAATCAGCTGGCGCGCGCCGCCGCCATGCAGGTGGGCGAAAATCCCGGCATTTCCTACAATCCGCTGTTCATCTATGGCGGCGTCGGCCTGGGCAAGACGCACCTGCTGCAGGCCATCGGCAACCAGCTCGCTGCCGAACGACCGCAAGCCCGCATCCGCTATATCCATGCTGAACAATATGTCACCGACGTGGTGCGCGCCTACCAGCAGAAGTCCTTCGAGGAATTCAAGCGTTACTACCATTCGCTGGATCTGTTGTTGATCGACGACATCCAGTTCTTCTCGAACAAGGACCGCACCCAGGAGGAGTTCTTCTACGCCTTCAACGCGCTCGTCGAGGCGCACAAGCAGATCGTGATTACCTGCGACACCTACCCCAAGGAAATCGCCGGCATGCAGGAGCGCCTGATCTCGCGCTTCGGCTGGGGCCTGACGGTCGCCATCGAGCCGCCGGAGCTGGAAATGCGCGTGGCCATCGTGCTGAAGAAGGCCGAAGCCGAAACCCTGGCCCTTGCCGAGGACATCGCCTTTTTCATCGCCAAGCACATACGGTCCAACGTGCGCGAGCTGGAAGGCGCGCTAAAAAAGGTGCTCGCGTTTGCCCGCTTCACCGGCCGGGAACTGTCGCTGGAACTGGCGCGAGAGGCGCTGCGCGACATCCTGCATGTGGCGAACCGGCAGATCAACGTCGAAGGCATTCAGAAAACGGTGGCGGAGTACTTCAAGATCAAGGTTTCGGACATGCATTCCAAACGCCGTAACCGCAACATTGCGCGTCCGCGGCAGGTGGCGATGGCGCTGGCCAAGGACCTGACCCAGATGAGCTTGCCCGAGATCGGCGAGGCGTTCGGCAACCGCGACCACACCACCGTGCTGCACGCCTGCCGGACCATCGCGACCCTGCGCAAGCAGGATACCGGGCTCAATCGCGACTATCACCTGCTCGAGCAGGTGCTGAAGGGATGACGAAAAAATCTGGAATGAAGTTGTGCGCATCGTGGGGACAGATTGTGCATAAAGCGGGGTTCCAGGATTTCCTCTGGAATAGTGCACAAGGATGTACAGCCAGACCCACCGCTTTCGCACCGCCCGGCAACGAGGCAAGCCCCTGACGGCACGCGGCATTCGGAGTTATACAAGGATCCACGCGACTCTATTAGTTGCTATTAGTTATAGATAAAGAAAAGAAGGATCAACGATGGTTCTAGTCAAAGCGAAACGAGACGAGCTTCTGGGCCCGCTTTCAGCGGTCAGTGGAATCATTGAACGCCGGCATACCCTGCCAATCCTTTCCAATGTATTGATCGAACGTAGCGCCGGCACGCTTTCGTTCCTCGCGACCGACATCGAAATTCAGATCACCTCCAGGGGGGCGGTCGAATCCGCCGGCGAAGCCCACTCGGTCACCGTAGGCGCCCGCAAGCTGGTCGACATCCTGCGCGCCCTGCCCGACGGCGCGGAGGTTACGCTGCAGCGCCAGGACAAGCGGCTGCTGGTCAGGTCCGGCAAGAGCCGGTTCGCGCTGCAAACGCTGCCCGCGGAGGATTTTCCGCGTCTGGCCAAGCCGGCGGGGGACACCGCCCGCTTTTCGTTGTCGCAGAAGGCCCTGCGCCGGTTGTTCGGCCTGGTGCAGTACGCCATGGCACAGCAGGATATCCGCTACTACCTGAACGGCCTGCTGATGGTGGTCGAGGACAAGACCTTGAAGCTGATCGCCACCGACGGCCACCGCCTCGCTTACGCGGCCGTGGCGCTTGAAGGCAAGCTGCCTCGCCAGGAAGTGATCGTCCCGCGCAAGACGGTGCTCGAACTCGGCAAACTGCTCGCCGACAGCGGCGACGAGGTGAAGGTCGAGATTTCCGCGACGCAGGCTTCGTTTGCATTCGGCAGCGTCGAGCTGGTCTCCAAGCTTGTCGACGGGAAGTTTCCCGATTACACGCGCGTCATTCCGGTGGGGCACAAGAACAGGCTCACGATCGGCCGCGAAGCGCTGCGCCAGTCGCTGATGCGGGCGGCGATCCTGTCGAACGAGAAGTTCCGCGGCGTGCGCTGGGTGCTGACTGATGGCAGCCTGAAGATCGTGTCGTCCAACACCGAGCAGGAAGAGGCCGAGGAGACGATCGAGGTCGCCTACAAGGGCGACTCCCTGGATATCGGCTTCAATGTGAACTACCTGCTGGATGTGCTGAACAACGTGGGCGGCAGCGACGTCGAGTGCCTGTTCGGCGACGCGGCCTCCAGCGCGCTGATGAGTTTCCCGAACGAAGCGGAGTTCCGTTACGTCGTCATGCCAATGAGAATCTAGGGTGGGAGAAGAGGAAAAGCTGGCGCCGCAACCTTCATCGGTCGCCGCCGACTACGATTCGGACAGCATCCAGGTCCTGAAGGGTCTGGATGCGGTGCGCAAGCGCCCGGGGATGTACATCGGCGATACGTCAGACGGCACCGGGCTGCACCACATGGTGTTCGAGGTCGTCGACAACGCCGTCGACGAGGCGCTGGCCGGTTTCTGCGACGAGATCGTGCTCACCATCCACACCGACAACTCGGTGTCGGTGCTGGATAACGGGCGGGGCATTCCGACCGGCGTCAAGGACGACGACGAGCAGAAGCGCTCCGCGGCCGAGATTGTCATGACCGAACTGCACGCGGGCGGGAAGTTCAATTCCAACACCTACAAGGTTTCCGGCGGACTGCACGGCGTCGGTGTCTCGGTGGTAAACGCGCTGTCCGGCTGGCTGCGACTGACGATCTGGCGCGACGGCAAGGTGCACCAGATGGAATTCGCCGACGGCGCCGCCACCGGGCCGCTGCGCGTGACCGGTACCTCGGAAAAGCGTGGTACCGAAGTTCATTTTCTCGCGTCGCGCAGCATCTTCGGCGTGGTGGACTACCACTACGACATCCTCGCCAAGCGCCTGCGCGAGCTGTCCTTCCTGAACAACGGCGTGCGCATCGTGCTGGTGGACCAGCGTACGGGCAAGCAGGAGGAATTCGCCTTTGCCGGCGGCGCGCAGGCGTTCGTCGAGTACATGAATCGCTCGAAGTCTGTGCTGCACCCGACCGTATTCCTCGGCCGCGGCGAGAAGGAAGGCATCGCGGTCGACGTCGCAATGCAGTGGAACGATTCCTACCAGGAAAGCGTGCTGCCTTTCACCAACAACATTCCGCAGAAGGATGGCGGCACGCACGTGACCGGCCTGCGCGCGGCGATGACGCGGGTGCTCAACAAATACATCGAGGAACACGAGCTGGCGAAGAAAGCCAAGGTCGAAACGACCGGCGACGACATGCGCGAGGGTCTGGCCTGCGTGTTGTCGGTGAAGGTGCCGGAGCCGAAATTCTCGTCGCAGACCAAGGAAAAGCTGGTGTCCTCCGAAGTTCGCCCGGTTGTCGAGGAGATCGTCGCCGAGAAACTGCGCGAGTTTCTCGATGAACACCCGGTGGATGCGCGCGTGATTACTGGCAAGATCGTCGATGCGGCGCGCGCGCGTGAAGCGGCGCGCAAGGCGCGCGACATGACCCGGCGCAAGGGCCTGCTGGACGGCCTCGGACTGCCCGGCAAGCTCGCGGACTGCCAGGAGAAGGACCCGGCGCAATGCGAGTTGTATCTGGTCGAGGGCGATTCCGCGGGCGGCTCCGCCAAGCAGGGCCGCGACCGGCGCTTCCAGGCGATCCTGCCGTTGAAAGGAAAAATTCTTAACGTCGAGAAGGCACGCTTCGATAAGTTGCTCGGCTCGGCCGAGATCGCGACACTGATCACGGTGCTGGGCTGCGGCATCGGCAAGGAGGAATACAGCCCGGAGAAACTGCGCTACCACCGCATCATCGTGATGACCGACGCGGACGTTGACGGCTCGCACATCCGCACGCTGCTGCTCACGTTCTTCTACCGCCAGATGCCGGAACTGGTCGAGCGCGGCCACATCTACATCGCCCAGCCGCCGCTTTACAAGGCCAAGCTCGCCAAGGAAGAGCGCTACCTGAAGGACGAGTTCGAGCTGAATGAGTTCATGCTGCGCCAGGCGCTGGTCGACGCGGCGCTGCATCCGGCTGCAAAGCGCGAGCCGATCACCGGACACACGCTTGCCGAGCTTGCCAAGGCTTACCTGCTCGCCGAGGCGGTGATCGAGCGGGTCTCGCGCTGGATCGACCGCGATGTGCTGGTGGCAATGCTGCGCGGCGTGCAGATCGACCTGGGCAGGCGCGACGCGGCGCAGGTCTCGGCCGACGCGCTGGCTGCTGCGTTGCCCGGAAACGGCGTGCGCGTAACCGCCCATTTCGACTCGAAGACCGAACGCTACCAGGTTCGTATCGAGCGCTCGCGCCACGGCAATCTGCGGGCGACCACGATCGACACGGAATTCGTCCACTCTGGCGACTACGCGCAGATCCGCTCGACCGCCGAGATGCTGCGCGGGCTGGTGGGCGTCGGTGCTTATGTGCAGCGCGGCGAGAAGAAATTCCCGGTCAAGGATTTCGGCGAGGCCATGCGCTGGCTGCTGGCGGAAGTGCAGAAGTCGATGAGCCTGCAGCGCTACAAGGGTCTGGGCGAGATGAACCCGTCGCAGCTCTGGGAAACCACCATGGATCCGACCGTGCGGCGCCTGCTGCGCGTGCAGATCGACGACGGCATCGCCGCCGACGAGATCTTCACCAAGCTGATGGGCGACGAGGTCGAGCCGCGCCGCGCGTTCATCGAGTCGAACGCGCTAGGCGTCAGGAACCTGGACATTTAAGCTCGGAACAGGGGAACCGAGGTTCCCCCGTTACCCCCTCCTAGGCAGGCTTCTTTTTCTTTGCCGGCGCCTTCTTTTTCGGCGCAGCTTTGGCGTCTGGCTTTTCCACGACAGGCTTCTCGGCGGCCAGCGGTTTCTTGCCGGGCTTCTCGGCCCGCGGCAGGAATTCGAAGCCGATCTTGCCGGTTGGCTGCTTCACCAGGAACGCCTTGAACTTGCGGTTTTTCCTGGACATGAAGTTGGTGAGCAAGTCGGTGCGGCCGGTGGTCAGCAGCTTTTTCATCTGCTCGCGCTCGATCGGCTGCTGAAGGATCATGCGGCCGGAGCGGAAGTCGCAGCTGCGCTGCGGCCCGACCGATTTCTCGCACAGATACGACACGCCGTGCTCGAACACGCGGCTGGCGCATTTCGGGCAGGAACCGAGCGGCTCCTGGCCGGAGAAATCGACCGGATCGTCGGCGCCCGCACCATCGGCCTGGCCGAAGTCGAATTCGATCTTGTGCTCGCCGGTCAGCTTCAGGCCGGCGGAGAACGGCCGCCCCTTCTTGCTGCGGAATCCGTTCAGCGGGCCGATGAACTTCTTGGTGACCAGTTCGGCGACTTCCTCGGGCGACCAGTCGCGGCCCAGCAGCACCGGCCAGATGTAGAAATCGCAGGACTGACACTGGAATTTGCGGTAGGTCTCCTGGATCACGCCGCCGCATTTCGGGCATGGCGCGGCGACGGTGGCAAAGGCCTCTTCGGGGATGGTTCCCACCTTGACGCGTTTGACGAGGTCGCGCGCGACCTTCTGGATGTGCTGCATGAATTTCTCGCGCGGCAGCTTGGCCTGCTCCATCTGCTTCAACTTGAATTCCCAGTCGCCGGTCAGCTCGGGTGAGGTGATCTCGTCGACGCCGAAGTGGCGCAGCGCGAAGAACAGGCGGAACGCCTTCCAGGTCGGCTTGAGCTCCCTGCCGAGGCGCTCCACGTACTTCTCGTTGATCAGGCCTTCGATCACCGCGGCGCGCGTGGCCGGCGTGCCCAGTCCCTTCGCGCCCATCGCTTCGCGCAGCTCGTCGTCCTCGACCAGCTTGCCGGCCCCTTCCATCGCCGAGAGCAGGGTCGCTTCGTTGAAGCGCGCAGGCGGGCGCGTCTGATTGGCCTCGGCCTTTACCTCCAGCGTCTTGACCGTCTCGCCCTGCGCGATGGCGGGCAGGGTAACCGTGTCGTCCTGCAGGCTCTTACCGTAGACGGCGAGCCAGCCAGGGCTTTGCATGACGCGCCCGTCGGTCCTGAAATGCGCCTCGCCCACCACCGTGATCCGGGTGGTCTGCAGGAATTCGGCGGACGGGAAGAACACCGCGAGAAAACGCCGCACCACCAGGTCGTACAGCTTTGCTTCCGGCTCGCTCAGGTGGCTGGGTGTCTGCAGCGTCGGGATGATGGCGAAGTGGTCGGAAATCTTGCTGTTGTCGAAGATCCGCTTGTTCGGTTTGACCCACCCGCCCTTGAGGACCTGTTTGGCGAAGGGCGCGAACTCCTTCATGCCGGCGAGCGCATCCATAGTCTTCTTGACGGTGGCGACGTAATCCTCGGGCAGCGCGCGCGCGTCGGTCCTGGGGTACGTGAGCGCCTTGTGCTTTTCGTACAGAGCCTGGGCGATGCCGAGCGTGCCCTTGGCCGAAAAGCCGAAGCGGCCGTTGGCTTCGCGTTGCAGGCTGGTCAGGTCGTAGAGCAGCGGGGAGGCCTGCGTCGAGGGCTTGGTCTCCTCGGTCGCGGTACCCGGCTTGCCAGCGCAGGCCGCCGCGATGGCTTCGGCCCGCTTGGCAGTCCAGATGCGCTCAATTTTTCGCTCCGGATCCTCATCCTTTTTGAATGCCGGGTCGAACCAGCGGCCCGGGTATTCACCGCCCTTTGCGCCGAAGCGAGCATGCACTTCCCAATAGTCGCGCGGCTGGAACGCGCGGATCTTCTCCTCGCGCTCGACCAGGATCGCCAGCGTAGGCGTCTGCACGCGCCCGACGGTGGTCAGGTAAAAGCCGCCTTCCTTGGAGTTGAAGGCGGTCATCGCGCGCGTGCCGTTGATGCCCACCAGCCAGTCGGCTTCCGAGCGCGATTTGGCCGCGTCGGCGAGCGCCAGCAGTTCCTTGTCCTTGCGCAGCGTCGCGAAGCCGTCGCGGATTGCCGATTGCGTCATCGACTGCAGCCACAGTCGTTCGATCGGCTTCTTGGTCTTCGCGTACTGGGCGATGTAGCGGAAGATCAACTCGCCCTCGCGGCCCGCGTCGCAGGCGTTGACGATGCCGGTGACGTCCTTGCGCTTCAGGAGTTTGAGCAGCGTGTTGAGCCGGCTTTCGCTCCTTTCGATGGGCGCAAGGTCGAAATGCGGCGGAATCACCGGCAGGCGCGCGAACGACCACTTGCCTTTCTTGACGTCGTGCTCCGGCGGCAGCGTGAGTTCGAGCAGGTGGCCGACCGCGGACGACAGCACGTACGCATCGCTCTCGAAATATTCGCCCTTGCGCGTGAAGCCGCCGAGCGCGCGCGAGATGTCCGCGGCGACCGAGGGTTTCTCTGCGATGATCAGTTTCTTGGACATGCGGGGGCGCGAAGGATACCCGCAAAGAGAGCGGCGCATCAACTCCGGGAAAATTCCTCGCGCGCGTGGGCGCGCGATTTCAGCGCGTAATCAGGACGGTGCGCGTGCGATCAGGACGGCTGCCGTGCCGTGGCCGGCGCGAACAGGTCCTCTGCGATCAGCCGGCTGCTCGGGGTCTGCTGGTTCCACAGAACCATCAGCACCACCAGTTTCAGTTGCTCCAGCGTGAGCCCGTCGCCGGTGGCGGCAAGCGCCCGTTCGATCACGTGTTCGCGCGTCTGCGGCGTGAGGATGCCCGACTGCTCGAAGTAGATCAGCAGGCCGCGGCATTCGGCGTCGAGTTTGGCAAGCTCCTTGGGCGCGTAGGCGCGGAACGCGGCGCCGGATGCAGGCAGCGGCGCAACGGAGCGGTGCGGGCCGCGCACTACGCCCGCGAGCCAGGTCAGCGCTTCGCTGATGTCCGAGTCATCGAAGCCGGCGGCAGAGAGCTTCTTCGCGACCCGGCTGTTCTGGTCCGACAGTTCGTAATGCTGACAATGCTCGAACACGTACACGAGGATGTCATACATATTGTTTTTCTCTCCCCAGTTGAGTCATCAGTTTAGCCGCTGGTAGCGTCCTCCCGGCAACGCGGCGACGCGTCCGGCGAGTTCCAGCCGCAGCAGTTCCGCGGACACGCGCTCGGCCGGCAGCCCGGCGCGCGTGCATAGCGAATCCACGTCGACCGGGTCAAATCCCATGCAGCCGAGCAGCGGCTCATCGGCGACGGTTTGCGCCTCCGAGCCGCCGGGCCGCGCACGCGTCGAGGCAAAGCCCGTGCGGCGAAAAGAGGCCAGCTCCGACAATACGTCCTCGGCGGACTCCACGAGCTTCGCTCCCGACTTGATGAGTGCATGGCAGCCTTTCGAGAGCGGCGAATGGATCGACCCGGGCACGGCGAACACTTCGCGTCCCTGTTCGGCGGCGCTGCGCGCGGTGATCAGCGATCCGGAGGCGAGCGCTGCCTCGACCACCAGGCAGCCCTGCGCCAGGCCGCTGATCAGGCGATTGCGCCGCGGAAAATTGTAGGCGAGGGCCTTGGTGCCCAGCGCAAACTCGGAGACCAGCAGGCCGTGCTCGGCGATTTGCGCGGCAAGCGGTGCATTGGTCGTGGGGTAGGGATTGTCCACGCCGGTGCCGAGCACCGCGATGGTCGACGCTTCGGCCGCGAGTCCGCCCAGATGTGCGGCGGCGTCGATGCCTTGGGCCAGGCCGGAGACGATAGTCAGCCCGGCCGCGCTGAAGCTGCGCGCAAACTGCTGGGCGTTGCTCGCGCCCTGGGCAGTGGCGTTGCGGCTGCCGACCACGGCCAGCGCGGGCCGGTTGAGCAGTTCGATACGGCCGTGGCAGTACAGCAGCGGCGGCGGGTCGGCGATTTCCAGCAGCAGTCGCGGATACGCAGCATCGGCCAACGTGACGATTGCGTGCCCGGGCAGTGCCAGCCATTCAAGCGCCCGCTCGACCGCCAGGGCAACGGCCTCGGAATCGAGGGCCCGCACGGCATCTGCGCTTGCGAATTGCGCCAGTTCGGCGCGACGCGCCGCGAGAACGTTCTCGGGAAGCCCGAATTGCGACAGCAACTTGCGGATGGCTGCGGCGCCGAAGCCCGGCGTGAGGGTGAGTTGCAGCCAACCCGCCAGCGCCGGATCCTGCGTCATTCCGGCGGTGCGCTCCGGCCGAAAGCGCCGGTTAAACTGGTCCGGCGATTAGGGATTTTGGACAACGTCGTTCAGGTTGACGGGCCGGGTTGCTTGCATGACCAGCGCATAGGATACCCGGTCGAACACGCGAAACACAAACGCGAGGCCATAGCGTTCGTTGGGAAGCTTGAGATCGGCGCCCTCCTTACTGGTCCAACCGTACTTCGCGCCTTCCGCAACGCCGACCGTGGTGCCGAGCCGGTAAAGGGCAAACACATTGCCGGTTTCGACGCCCTGGGATTTGCCGCGGTTGATCGAAACGATGGCGCCGATGGCGGCTTCGGCAAGCTGCGCGCGGTCGCCGTAGAGCGCCATGACCTGGCCTTGTACCTTTGAGGAGGGCGCGCGCGGCGCATAGACCGGGACTTGCGGCTTGCCTGCGGGCACCAGCTTGTCGCCGATGACAACCTCGCGCGTTACCGAGGTCACCTCGATGATCGCCGGCTCGCCGGCTTGGAAGACCTTTGCAGTGCCCAGGTAAATCGCCTCGTAGCCGAGCGTGGTGTTGGTTTCCGGGTCGACCAGCGGTTGGCCCCGGCGATAAATGAACCAACTACCCTCCTGGGATGCACCAATGCCCCGGACGAAGCCGCGACTGCCGGCATCCAGGACGCTGCGCGAAGAATCTGCCGCGACGATGGTCGGCGCGTTGTCCAGGCCATCGGGCTCGATCACTAGCGGGCGCGACAGGAAAGGCTCGATCACATTCGGCGGGATGCTTGGAATCACCGTCATCGCCATCGATTCGGCGCGTACCTGCGGGGTCAGCTTCACGGTGCTGCTGTCCAGTGCGAGCTGGCCGCTGGCGCGATCGAGTACGATGATGTTGCCCGGGTAGATGCGGTTCGGGTCCTTGATCTCGTCCTTGTTCAGGTTCCACAGCTCCGACCAGCGCCAGGGCGAGTCCGTATAGCGCTGCGCGATCGACCACAAGGTGTCGCCCGGGACGACGGTGTAGCGCTCGGGCGCATCCGGTTTGAGCGTTAGCGGGGCCTTCGGGGCCTGGGCCGACACCCCGGCGGGGATCGCCGAGACCAGGACAAAAGCCAACGTTGTGATAGACTTACGAAGTTGTTGGTGCATAGAGCCCCCGATCGGTGGCTGACATTCTGGGCCGGTTGAGATCGCGCTTTCTGCTCCCAAATGTAGCATAACGCCCTGACTGCTTAAGCATAGCCTCAAATACTGCACGTAATCGATTCTATTTGCAAGCAAATTACGAATTTATGGCC
>Ga0315912_10006635_pt1 | contig 10316 bp, 12 predicted proteins | sample VfabasoilMG_FD_204469 | JGI IMG/M metagenome (GOLD analysis project Ga0315912, IMG submission 204469) | Garden soil microbial communities collected in Santa Monica, California, United States - V. faba soil | ecosystem: Environmental > Terrestrial > Soil > Garden | place: USA: California... | reverse complement strand
GAGGTAAGCGTATTCCGTCAACCTCTCTTGGGCGGCACCATCGGCTTCGGTTTGCGAGGTGAGGTGATAGGTATTGTAGGTATAGAGATCGACAACGCCGTTTTCGTCGTCGACTCTGAGGAGGCGATATTGTCCTGATGTCTCATTGGTCATCTGCCGATAGGTGCCGTCTCTGGTAATTCGGCGAACGATGCGACGAGAGGGGCTGGCAGTCTGGAAGGTGAATTGCGTGCTTTCCCCGTTAGCGTCCAAAGCGGTGGTGACGCCATTGGGGGCGTAGTCGAACGAAAAACCTCCAAATCCTCCCGTGTGCACGGTAGATTCCGGGTAGCCGCGCTCGTTGTAGGCGAAATCTGCGTACCGGATACCAAGCTCATCGGTTATCCCCGACAACCAGCCGGGCTGCTCAGGATCGTCATAGTGGTAACGGATCTGTTCGCTGTCCTGATAGGTCACGTACTCGAGCTGTCCCGTCGCCGCACCGTTACCGGTACCGACATAGTCGTACGAGATCGGCTCGCTCGCCGCGTCCTCGACATAGTCGATGCGATCGACATAGCCGGTGCCGATATCGACTGACGTGTAGTGGAATTCAAGCGAGTGACCAAATGGTCCCACTACGGAATCTGGATGAAGGTCGCACTCCGAGCTGTAGTTGACTTCAGTCTCGCGTCCGCCGGCATCGATGAGGCTGTCCAGTCGATGAAGGCCAGACGAGCAACCTGTGTCGGAGTGGTACCCATAGACCTCCATCGATCCGTCTGCCAGATAGACAGTGATGTCGTTGGCACCTGAGCCGCGCGCCTGGATACCTGACGCATCCGTCGCGAGATAGATATTTGCACTGGTTTCGTACACAGTTACCAAGGAGCCATCCGGACGAAAAAGTGAAGACGGTTCGCCGGACGTCAGGAAAATCCTGCTGGCGTAGCTGTGAGTCCAGCCAGCCGCCATACGGCCATCCGCTGCGGTCGAGAAGCCCGCAAATCTTGTTGTCGCTGGTGCCGTCGAGCGCCAGGTACGAGTGAATAGAATTCCCGGGGCCTCGTAGTCGACGAACGTCTGGAGCTTTCCCCGCGATGCCGGCGAGCACGGATTCCCCATCCGTATTCCGCCTACCCGGCTATCGCATTCGTTTGGGGGATTCGCCGGAGTGCCGCCGTTGATGCAACCGCCGATCGTAGTATCGAATGTCTCGCCGGCACTGGTGCAGCTATTCGTGAAATGCCAGTCCTGAGTCGAGTAGGCGTACGGCCCGGCACAATTGATTGGCACTGAGGTGTCATGCTTGACCCTCGTACTGAAGTGATAGTTCGGCGATATTCCCGTTACTCCAGGTGATACGACGTAGATCGAACAGATCATGCCGCCAATCCAGTCTTGGGCATGCGCCTGTACGCAAGCGACGGCCTCACCGATGGTTTGACTGTCTGTCTCACATGGAGGATTGCTCCCGTATATGTGCCCCGTGTTCCAAGTGTTCGTTCCAGCAAGTGTGGATGACGATTCGAACAAGCTTGCCAAGCCGAACATGCCGACCACCAACCATGAGTTGGAATGGCGTCTTGGCGGGGAAATTCTGGACGGAAGCGCCGAACGGTCCAGTGTTGTCGACGACATGCGTAATCCCCCGGTTGGATGCTCTGGAACGTGCGATCCTCTTCAGGATCCTTGATAACACGGCCTGGCGACGGAGATCTGTCAGGTATCTGACATTTCTCATTGATATCGAAGCACGCCGTCTACGCCGGTCGCACTCTCAGATGCGATCGAGCCCCAGCGCCTGGCGCATCAGCATCCGCTTCGCCGGCTCCGTCCGATTGAAGGCCGCCATGCCGAGCCGTCGCAGCCGTGCGGCGAATTCAGGCACTCGCGGCCCGAACAGTGTGTTGATCCCGTCGAAGGCAAGCTGCATTCCGAGATTTCGCGCTTTCTGTGCCCGGGCGTAGCGCCGGAGCACGAAGTCGTCACCCGGGTAGTGACCGGCAGCCAACGCTGCGGCAATCGTGTCCGCCAGGACGGCCGCATCGCGCAGTCCCAGGTTCATTCCCTGCCCGGCCAGCGGATGCACGCTGTGCGCGGCGTCGCCAATCAGGACGATGCCGGGCCGCGTGTAGTTCGTCGCGTGCTTGAAGGCGAGCGGGAACGACAGGCGCCGCGAGCAGGACTCGATACGGCCGAGCACGCCAGCACTCGCGCCCTGCAAAGCGTCGAGAAATTCCGCGTCGGCAAGGCCGAGCAGGCGGGTCGCCTCGCTGTCGGGGCAGGTCCAGACGATCGAGCTCCGCCCGTCGGCGAGGGGCAGAAAGGCCAGCGGGCCTCCGGGCAGAAAACGCTGCCAGGCGGTCTCGCGGTGGGCGAGCTCGGTCACGACGTGCGCGACGAGCGCGCGCTGCCCGTAATCCTTCTCGAGCACGCCGATGCCGGCGGCGGCGCGCACGCGCGAGTCGCCGCCATCGGCGCCGACGAGGAGATCTGCGTCGAATGCATCCCCCGTGGTCGTGACGAGCGAAAGTCGCCCGTCCTCCTGCCGAATGGACTCGACGCCGCTGCCGAAAACTGCCTCGACCCCCGAGCGCCCGAGCGCCTCGAGCAGCACGCTGCGAAGCAGATTGTCCTCGACGATATGGCCGAGGTCGGGCTCCCCGATCTCTGCAGAGTCAAAGACGATCGAGCCCTGCCCCGCGGGATCCTCGCCCTCGAATACCTGCATGCGGCGATAGGGCGAGATGCGTTTCGCCGCGACGACAGCCCAGAGATCCCCGAAGAGCCGTTGCGACTCTCGCGAAAGCGCATAGACACGCGGGTCCACGGCATCCGCCTGCCAGCGCGCGGGCGAGCCCGCATCGACGATGCGAAGCCGCAGCCCTGCAACCGAATTCTCGCGTGCAAGCCGGAGCGCGAAGAGCAAGCCCACGGGCCCGGCGCCGGCGACGACGATCGTGAGCTCGCGCTTCCGCCCCGTCATCGGACGAGCCCCAGGTGCCGCGCAAGCCGCGGCACGCGTCCCGCGAGGCCCATCGTGTGGCGCGCGAGCAGCGACTTCGCGCCCGGCACGAGATCGAAGGCCATCAGTGACAGCCCGCGCATGTCGCCGAGCCCCGGCAATCCAGCGCCGAATCCCTGCACGAGCGCATGCGTGAATCCCGCGAGCTTCTGCTGATCCGAGGCGCGCCAGCGGCGGTACGCGTCGAGGCTGGCCGCATCGCCGGCATCGAACGGAACGTCGCGCCCTGCGATGCCGTCGGCGAGCACCTCGGCCAGCGCGGCGACGTCGCGCAGCGCCAGGTTGAACCCCTGCCCCGCAACCGGGTGCAGGGAGACCGCGGCGTTGCCGATCAGCACGGTGCGTTCGCGGACGAGCTCGTCGGAACGCACGCGCGCCAACGGGTGTCGGTCGCGTCGCCCGACTTTCTGGAAGGCACCGAGCCGCCAGCCGAAAGCCGTCTGGAGCGCCTCGCGAAATTCCTCGTCGCCGAGGCCGGCCATGCGTTCCGCCTCCGCGGCGGGCAGCGTCCAGATAATGGCGACGCGCTCGCGCGGCAGCGGCAGCACCGCAATAGGGCCGGTCGGCGTGAACCGCTCAAAGGCGCGGTTCCGCGGCGGTTCCGCGGTCGTCGCATTGACGACGATCGCCGCCTGCTCGTAGTCGTCAACGTGGGCGGCGACGCCGAGCGCCTCGCGGACCTGCGAGCGCGCACCGTCGGCCGCGACCATCAGCCGCGCACGAATCGGCCGCGTCTCGCCGGCGACGGCCACCTGCGCCGTCACGGCGTCGGCGTCGACGGCGAAATCGACGACCTCGGCCGGGGCAAGGCACGAGAATCGCTCCTCGGCGGCGAGAGGCTCCCAGAGTGCCTGCCCGAGCACCCGGTTCTCGACCGTGTATCCGAGGGCGGCGACACCCTCCTCTTGCGCATCGATCCGCGCCGCGCCAAACCGCCCGCGCTCGCCGATGTGAATCCAGCGGATCGGCTCGGCTTCGTGACGGATCGAATCCCAGAGCCCGAGCTGCTCGAGCACGCGCTGCGAGCCGTTGGCAAGCGCCGTCGCCCGGCCGTCGAAGCTCGGGCTCTCGAGCGTGTCGACGCGGCGTGCTTCGACGAGAACGGTCTTCAGCGGCAGCCGCGCGAGCGCGTTCGCGAGCAGGGAGCCGACGAGGCCGCCGCCGACGATCAGCACATCGCAGTCGGTCGCGACCCCGTTCGCCATCAGGCCGCGGCCATGAAGCTCTCGACCTCGGCGACCGCGGTCGGAATGCCCGTCGTGAGCACGCGCGGCCCCTCGCGCGTGACGAGCACGTCGTCCTCGATGCGGATGCCGATGCCGCGCCAGCGCTTCGCCTTGCCCGTGGCGCCCGCGGCGACGTAGATGCCGGGCTCGACGGTCATCGTCATACCGGCCTCGAGCAGGCGCCAGGTGTCATCGAGCTTGTAGTCGCCGACGTCGTGAACGTCCATGCCGAGCCAGTGCCCGGTGCGGTGCATGAAGAATTCCTTGTAGGCCTCCTCGCGGATCAGCGCGGGCAGCCGGCCCTCGAGCAGCCCGATCTCGCGCAGGCCCTTGGTGACGACGCGCACGGCGGTGTCGTGCATGTCGTTCCAGTGATTGCCGGCCACCGCCATCTTCGTCGCCTCGATATTGGCCTCGAGCACGATCTCGTAGAGCTCGCGCTGCGGCTTCGTGAAGCGACCGTTGACCGGGAACGTCCGCGTGATATCCGAGGCGTACATCTCGTACTCGCAGCCCGCGTCGATGAGCACGAGATCGCCGTCCTCGAGCACGGCGTCGGCGGCGCGATAGTGGAGGATGCAGGCGTTGGCGCCGGCCGCGACGATCGGCAGGTAAGAGCAGCTCGCTCCGTGCTTCGCGAACTCGTGCAGGAACTCGGCCTCGAGCTCGAACTCGCGCATGCCCGGCTCGCAAAGCTGCATGGCGCGTCGGTGCGCCGCGACGGCGATCTTTGCGGACTTCCCCATGACGGAACTCTCGGCGCGGCTCTTGATAAGCCGCATCTCGTGCAGCAGATGGCCGAGCGCGACGATCTCGCTCGGCGCGTGCCGGTTCTGGCGCCGCGAATTGAGGACGTTGATCCAGTTGAGGAGGCGATGGTCGAATTCGGGCGAGATGCCCATCGAGTAATAGACGCGCTCACTCTTCTCGAGCAGGCCCGGCAGGATCTCGTCGAGATCGCCGATCGGGAAGGCGTCGTCGCAGCCGAGCTCGCGGACCGCGCCCTCGGGCCCGAGGCGCTTGCCGTCCCAGAGCTCGCGCTCGGGATCGCGCTCGCGGCAGAACAGCAGGAACTCGCCCTGCGGCCGCCCGGGCACGAGCACGGCGACCGTCTCGGGCTCGACGAATCCCGTCAAATAGAAGAGGTCGCTGTCCGGGCGATAGTCGAAGAGCGTGTCGCGACTCCGCACCTTCTCGGTCGAGGCCGGCAGCACCGCAATGCCGCCCTGGCCGATGAGCTCCATAAGATGGCGGCGACGCCGCGCGTATTCCTTATCCGACACCGTCTGGCTTCCTGCGCTAGTGAATCGTGGGTGACTCGCGGCCCGCGCTGCCTGCGACGAGCTCCTCGAAGATGCATTGAGCGCCGACTCGAACGTATTCGATGAGCTCGGTCAGCGAGCTGTCGCCGGCGTCGTCGGACTCCTCCGCCTCGGCACCCGCACGGCTGATCTCGGCGAAATCCCGGACGAGCTCGTTGATCTCGGCCGACAGTCCCGACGGATCGCCGGCGAGGTCGACGCCGCCTACGACGAGTCCGGCGAGGAAACCGTGGCACCAGAGCGCGAGCGCCTCGGCGCGCAGCGCGATTGCGCTCTCATCGTCGGGCAGCAGCGGGTTGAACTCGAACGTCCAGCCCGAGAGCGCGTTGAAGGTTACCGTGCCGAGCGTGCGGAGCTGATTGTCGAGCTCGGCGAGCGTCGCGGCATCGCCCGTGCAGTCGTCCATGAACTCGTCGAGCCAGCCGGACGCCGCCTTGCGGCCGCTCGCGCAGATGACGCCGCAGAGACCGCCATGCAGCTCTGCGGGCGGCAGCGGCGAACCCGAGCGAGTCAGAAGCGCGGCGAGATGGCTGTAGTCGATGGGGTTGGCGGTCACGGCAACGGCGCGCGAATCCTTCTGGGGAGCCATGCTAACACCGCGCCCGGCCATGTTGACCCCCGAGCCCGGGCACCACTATATTGCGGCGATGGGCAACGAAGGGGGCAACGAGCGTTTCGACCTCGAGCTGAAACGGCTCGAGAAGCGTCTCGACGAACTCGTCATCATCTGCAAGAAGCTCCAGGAAGAAAACGCCTCGCTGCGTCATCGCCAGGACACGCTCACTGCCGAACGCGCCACGCTGCTGCAGAAGAACGAGCAGGTGCGCGGTCGCGTCGAGGCGATGATTTCGCGGCTCAAGGCCATGGAGCAGACCTCATGAGCGACATGTTCGCCCATGTGACGGTGCGAATCCTCGAGAAGGAATATCACGTCGCCTGCCCGGCCGAGGAACGCTCCGCGCTGCTGGCCTCGGCCGAGCTGCTCAACAAGAAAATGCGCGAGATCCGGGACGCCGGCAAGGTCGTCGGCCTCGATCGCGTCGCCGTCATGGCCGCCCTGAATCTGGCCAACGAGCTCATCAATACGCAGGGCAAGGACGACGAGCTCAAGAATATCGTCGGTCTGCGCATCCGCTCGATGCGCGACCGCCTCGACGAAGCACTGGGTCCCGCCAAGCAGCTCAGTCTCTGATTTCTTAGGCGTCTCCTGCTGTGTTCGACGCGGATTGGAATGGCTTTCGACCCTAAATCATGATCCAGGGGTTGTGCCCTGTAGGTGGCGTTGCGCTATCCCGGCCTTGCCGGGCAGCCTTAAACCACCGCGGCTTACCCCACTTGTTGCTCCGGTTCGAGGGCAACCATTCGTGACGGCACGAGCGGGAGACGCCGCCTTGCGACGCGAGGTCCGGGCGGCGCGGCGCGCCATCCCCGAGGCCGAGCGCCTGGCGGCGGACCAGGCGATCATCGCCCGGATCCGATCGCTACCCCTGTGGCGCAGCGCGCGTCATGTGGCCCTCTTCCTCCCCTTCGACGGCGAACCCGATCTCACGCCCTTGATGACGCCCGCGGGACGTCGGCGCTTCTTCGTCCCCGTGATCACGCGCAAGGCGATGAATTTCGCCTGGCTCGGCCCGGGGGTTTCGCTCGTGACGAACTTCTACGGCATTCTCGAGCCGCAGCCGCAGCTGCTCGTCGATCCGCGCTCGCTCGATCTCGTGCTGACGCCCCTCGTCGCTTTCGACAAGACGGGCACGCGCGTCGGCGTCGGCGCGGGCTATTACGATCGCTGCTTCCGCTTCCTGCGACAGCGCGAGATCTGGCGCAAGCCCAAGCTTGTCGGCTGCGCCTATCAGTTGCAGCAGCGCGACAGCATCAAGCGCAATCCCTGGGACGTTCCGCTCTGGGCCGCCGTCACCGAGGAAGCGTTTTCGTCATTCTGGTGACGCGCCTATGTCGTACTGGCTGCTCAAGTCCGAGCCCGCAGGTTTCAGCATCGACGATCTCGCCCGGTCGCCCGGCCGGACCACCGCATGGGACGGGGTACGCAATTTCCAGGCGCGCAATTTCATCCGGGACGGCATGAAAATCGGCGATCTGGCCTTTTTTTATCATTCGAGCTGCGCCGAGCCCGGCATCGCCGGAATCGTGAAGATTATGCGCACTGCATACGGTGATGCGACGGCTCTCGATCGCGCGAGCGAACACTTCGATGCGCGAAGTTCCAGCGACGAGCCGATCTGGTATGTCGTCGACGTGCGACTCGAGCGCAAGCTTGCGCGCGTGCTCACGCTCGAGAAACTCAAGCAGCACGCGGCCTCCAGCCTGAGTTCGCTGCCGCTGCTCAAGCGCGGCAATCGCCTCTCGGTGATGCCAGTGACGAAGCACGACTGGGATTTCATTCTCGCTCTCGAGTGAACGCGCGAGATTTCTGCGCAAATGCGCGATGTGTCTCTCGCGTTTGCGGTGTGAACGAACGCACACTCGAGACGCGCGTCGCGCGCATCGTATGCGCAAAAATGATTAACACTCTGGAAATTCTCGTTCTTTTATATATACTCGACGCCGTTCATCCCGACACGGAGACTACCCAATGGCATCGAAGAAGCGCAGAGCGAAGAAGCCGGCCAAACGTAAGGCCAAGCGCAAGGGCAAGAAGAAGCGGAAATCGGCGCGCAAGAAGCGCTAAATTCGTTTCTAGCTGAGTCAGCAATGACTCATTGCCAATACAGTGCCCGCCCCAGTGCGGGCACTGTTTTTTCCGGAGCATGAGCGAGCACGACGACAACAAGCGACGCGCTGCACTCGCAGCGATGAGCTACCTCTCCGACGGCATCGTCCTCGGCGTCGGCACCGGCTCGACAGTAAATTATTTCATCGACGCGCTGCAGCGCGAGAAAGCCCGGCTCGACGCGGTCGTCTCGAGCTCGGCGCAGTCGACGGCACGGCTGCGCGCAGCCGGCTTCGAGGTCGTCGAGCTCGCCGACGTCCCGACCATCGACCTCTACGTTGACGGGGCCGACGAGGCCACCAAACACCGGCATCTGGTCAAGGGCGGCGGGGGTGCCCTGACGGGGGAGAAGATCCTGGCCGCGGCCGCGCGGCGCTTCGTCTGCATCATCGACGAGTCCAAGCTCGTCGGGCATCTCGGCAAGTTCCCGCTGCCGATCGAGGTCGTCCCGATGGCGCGGTCCTATGTCAGCAAGCAGATGGTGAAAATCGCCGGCCAGCCGATCTGGCGCGAGGGCTTCGTCACCGATCATGGCAATCACATCGTCGACGTGCACAACCTGACGATCAGCAATCCCGTCGAGATGGAGCAGCGGTTCAATCAGATCGCGGGGGTCGTCACCGTCGGCATCTTCGCGAAACGACCGGCCGACGTTCTGCTCGTGGCGAACGCGCGCGAAGTACGCACGCTGAGCTGAAGAAAGTTTGGCTGGGGGACTAGGATTCGAACCTAGGTTCTCGGAGTCAGAGTCCGATGTCCTACCGCTGGACGATCCCCCAGTGCGGGATCAGCGCTTCGAGAACTGAGGCGCCCGACGGGCCTTGCGGAGCCCGACCTTCTTGCGCTCGACCTCGCGCGCGTCGCGGGTGACGAAACCCGCCTTGCGCAAGGGCTGACGCAGGCCCGCATCATACTGCATGAGCGCACGCGTGATGCCGTGGCGAATGGCGCCGGCCTGGCCCGTGATGCCGCCGCCGCTAACGTTGACGAGGATGTCGAAGCGACCCTCGACGTTGGCAACGGTGAGCGGCTGCTTGACGATCATCTGTGCGGTCTTCCGGCCGAAGAACACTTCGAGCGAGCGGCCGTTGATCTCCCACTTGCCGGTACCCGGACGCAGAAAGACGCGCGCCGCCGAAGACTTTCGCCGGCCCGTGCCGTAATACTGTTCAGTCGCCATTTGCTTATAGCTCCAGCTTGATCGGTTGCTGCGCCTGGTGCGGATGCTCCGCCCCGCGCATGACCTTGAGCTTCTTCAGCATGGCACGACCGAGCGGAGAGCGGGGCAGCATGCCCTTGACCGCCAGGTGGATCGCCTTTTCCGGCGCCCGCTGGAGCAGCTTGCCGAGCGGCTCGTGCTTCATGTTGCCGATGTAGCCCGTGTGGTGGTGGTAGATTTTGTCCCGGAGCTTGCGGCCGGTGACGCGGACCTTCGCGGCATTGATGACGATGATGAAGTCGCCCGTGTCCACATGCGGCGTATAGATGGGCTTGTGCTTGCCGCGCAGGCGGCGGGCCAGCTCCGTGGCGAGGCGCCCAAGGGTTTTCCCTTCGGCGTCAATCAGATACCAGCCGCGGCGGACTTCCTCGGGTTTTGCGGAGACGGTCGTCATCGGGATCTTGCTTCGTTGGCGGCCGGGGTGGCCGGCGAAAGAGGCGGAAGTCTACTGACCGTGCCAGCCCGGCGCAAGCCGGAAAATGGGGTCGGAACCCCTTTTCCCGGCGGCAGCTCCAACTTTCCGGTCCCGGTCCTCGAACAGGCAGGCGCTGGCTCAGACAGTCCTCGCGCGCCGGGTAGGCGCGCTGCGGAACTCGCCCTCGCCTGCCTGTTCGAGGACCGGGACCTGCGCCGTGGTGCCAGCCGGGGAAAAGGGGTTCCGACCCCGTTTTCCGTATACTCGGGCGATGGCTGAAGCGCTGGGCTGGATTGACCGCCTCATTGATGTCGCCGACCAGGGGATACGGGCGGTCGCGGCGGAAACGCCGGCCCAACGGCCATCTCCGGCGGAACCCGTCGCTGATGCGCCCCTCTC
>Ga0315912_10006634_pt1 | contig 10317 bp, 9 predicted proteins | sample VfabasoilMG_FD_204469 | JGI IMG/M metagenome (GOLD analysis project Ga0315912, IMG submission 204469) | Garden soil microbial communities collected in Santa Monica, California, United States - V. faba soil | ecosystem: Environmental > Terrestrial > Soil > Garden | place: USA: California... | reverse complement strand
CCACCGGCTTGCCGGTCTTCTTGATGCCTTCCACCACGCGCGAGGTCCACTGCTCCTCGATGCCGATCACCACCACCGCGGCGACGTTCGGGTTCGAGCCGGTGCCGATCAGGGTGCGGAAATGGAGCTCGAGGTCGGCGCCGAACTGCAGCCTGCCATATGGATGCGGCAGGGCCATGGTGCCCTTGATGTTGTTCTCCACCGCCTGCGCCGCGGCGTTGGAGAGATCGTCGACCGGCAGGATGATGACGTGGTTGCGCACGCCGATCCGGCCGTTCTCGCGCTTGTAACCCCAGAACGTGCTTTTCGAGAGATTCATCACCACCGCTTCGTTTTCACGTTGTGCACATGCAGGTGCTCGCCCTTGCCGATGGGCTTGACCACCTTGCCGATGTCGACGCCGTACTTGATGACCGTGTCGCCGACCTTGTAATCCTTCAGCGCGAGCTTGTGGCCGATCGGGATGTCGCTCTTCGCCGTAACTTCGACGTCCTTGTCGTCCTCCATGATCCAGCCCTTGAGCGACTGGCCGGACTTGACGCCCTCGACCACGACGACGCCGACGCCGTCGCCTTCCTCGTGAACCACGAAATGGACCATGAGCGTTATTCTATTCATATGATCGACCGCCGACGCTTCCTGCAAAGCCTTGTCTCGCTCGGTGTCGTCGCAGCGGCGCCAGCTCGCGCGCAGTTCAATCCGAAACCGCGTTTCGTGGCGAACCCGTTCACCCTCGGCGTCGCCAGCGGCTACCCGCAGCCCGGCGGTTTCACCCTCTGGACCCGCCTCGCGCCCTTCCCCGAAGTGCCGGGCGGAGGCATGGCGCCGGAAACGGTGCCGGTTGCGTGGGAGGTGGCGCACGACGAGGCGTTCAAGGACATCGCCGCCTCGGGCACGACGTACGCGACTCCGGACTGGGCACACTCGGTGCACGTCGAAGTCACCGGCTTGCAGGGCAATCGCCAATACTGGTATCGCTTCGCTTCGGGAGACGCTCGCACGCCGCCGGCGCGCAGTCGCACCGCGCCGGGTTTCCAGACGCGGCCGACGCGGCTGCGTTTCGCGCTCGCCTCCTGCCAGCACTACGAGCAGGGCTACTTCAACGCCTACCGCCACATCGCCGCCGACCAGCCCGATGTCGTCTTCCATGTCGGCGACTACATCTACGAAAGCTCTTGGGGACGCGAGCACGTGCGCAAGCACAACATTCCCGAGCCGATGACGCTCGACGATTACCGCATGCGCTACGCGCAGTACAAATCCGATCCCGACCTGCAGGGCGCGCACGCCGCCTGCCCGTGGCTCGCGACCTGGGACGACCACGACGTCGAGAACGACTACGCCGACGACCGCTCCGAGAACAACGATCCGCGCGAATGGTTCCTCGCGCGCCGCGCCGCGGCCTACAAGGCCTGGTACGAGCACATGCCGGTGCCGCGCGAAATGGTGCCGCACGGCCCGTATGCCCGCATCTACACGCGATCGGGCTTCGGCAACCTCGCCAACTTCTTCGTCCTCGACGACCGGCAGTTCCGCTCGCACCAGGTGTGCCCGCGCCCGGGCCGCGGCGGCTCGAATACGGTCGACATCGCCGCGTGCGCCGACCTCGCCGACCCGAAGCGCACCATGCTCGGCGCGGCGCAGGAGCAGTGGCTCGAAGCGCAGCTCGCGGCGTCGCGCGCGCGCTGGAACTTCATCGTGCAGCAGACGCCAATGGCGCAGTTCGACCAGAAGCCCGGGCCCGGCCGCTCGGCCTGGACCGACGGCTGGGACGGTTATCCCCTGGCTCGGAAGAAAATCCTGAACGGGTTGGTTGAACGAAAAACAAGCAACCCCGTCGTCCTCGGCGGCGACGTTCATTCCTTCAACGTCAACCATCTCAAGCTCGACTTCGACGAACCGAATTCGCCGATCGTGGCGAGCGAGTTCGTCGGCACCTCGATCACCTCGCAGGCCTGGCCGCAGGAGCGCCTTGCGCCGCTCCTCGTGGACAACCCGCACATGACCTTCAGCGATGGCCGCTATCGCGGCTATGCGCGCTTCGACCTCTCGCGCGAGCGCCTCAGCGCCGACCTGCGGGCGATGGAGTCGGTGCAGAAGCGCGAAGCGGCGTGCAACACGCTCGCCAATTTCGTCGTCGAGGACGGCAAGCCCGGCGCCGTCAAGAACTCGGCCTAGGCCGTCGCCTTGCGCAACCGGTCGAGCACCGCCTCCCAGCCCGATTCCGCCGGCGGCGCTTCGATGAGGATCGCGTCGCACTTCGCGCCGTCGAGCTCGCGCAAGGCTGCATAGAGCTTCTGCGCGTAAGCCGCCGGGTCGCGCGGCATGCGCAGCCAGAAATCGACGCGCTCGTCGGGTCGCGAGAAGGCGAGCACCGCCGCGCGCGCCTTTAGCTGCGAGATTTCCCTGTCGAGCTCGTGCGTCGGCACCAGGCGCGCCGGCGTCTTCGGCGCGTAGTGCCTTTCCATGCCACCGGAATGACGGACCGAAGAGGCCCCGCTCTTCATGCCCAGCTCGGCGCTGGAGATCTTTCCCGGCCGCAAGACCACCGGTACGCCGGATGACAGATCGACGATCGTCGACTCGATGCCGATCTCGCTCGACCCGCCTTCGAGCACCAGGTCGACGTCGGCGCCGAGATCCTCGCGCACGTGCGCGGCGGTGGTCGGGGAGACGCGGCCGAAGCGGTTCGCGGACGGCGCGGCGATGGGCCTGCCGAACTCCTTCAGCAATTGCCGCGCGACCGGATGCGACGGCACTCGCAGGCCTACGGACGGTTGCCCTCCCGTGACGAAATCCCCGGCCTGCTTGCTTCTCTTCAGAATCAACGTCAACGGACCGGGCCAGAATCGTTCCGCGAGACGCTTCGCCGCATCCGGGACTTCGCTGGCCCATTCGAAGGCCTGCTTCGCGGACGTGAAATGCACGATCACGGGATGGTCGGCGGGGCGGCCTTTCACGGCGTACAGGCGTGCCATCGCCTTCTCGCTGGAGGCGTCGGCGCCCAGTCCGTAGACCGTTTCGGTGGGAAAAGCGACGAGGCCGCCGGCGCGCAGAATCTCCGCCGCGCGGCGGACCTCCTTGCTCACAGCTTGAGCGGCGCGGCCTTGAGAACCGCTTCCGTCTGCTTCACCCGGAAGTCAGAAAGTTTCTTCTGAAGGTTGGAATCTGAAAGAGCGAGGAGCGCGACAGCGAAGAGCGCGGCGTTGGCCGCGCCCGCCTCGCCGATGGCGAAGGTCGCGACCGGGATGCCTTTCGGCATCTGCACCGTGGAGAGCAGCGAGTCGAGGCCCTGCAGGTGCTTCGACGGCATCGGCACGCCGAGCACGGGCAGCGTGGTATGCGCCGCGACCACGCCGGCAAGGTGCGCCGCGCCGCCGGCCGCGGCAATGATCGCCTTCATGCCGTTTTTCTGCGCGCTCGACGCCCATTCGGCGACCGCCTGCGGGGTGCGGTGCGCGGACATCGCCTTGGCCTCGTAGCGGACGCCGAACTCCTCCAGGACCTTCGCCGCCGCTTTCATGGTCTCCCAGTCGGAGGTCGACCCCATCACGATGCCGATCATGAAAGCTTTCTCCCTGTCAGGCGCTCCAGCGCTTCGCGATATTTTTCGGATGTTTTCTTGATCACCTCGGCCGGCAGCTTGGGCGCCGGCGGCGTCTTGTCCCAGTCGAGCGTCTCGAGGTAGTCGCGCACGTACTGCTTGTCGAACGAGGGCGGCGACATGCCCACCTTGTAGGAATCCGCCGGCCAGAAGCGCGATGAATCGGCCGTCAGCACCTCGTCGATCAGCACGATGTTGCCTTTTTCATCGAGGCCGAATTCGAACTTGGTATCGGCGATGATGATGCCCTTCTTCGCCGCGTACTCGCTCGCTTCCCTGTAGAGGCGGATGCTGATGTCGCGCACCTTTTCCGCATTGGCCTGGCCGACCAGCTTCGCCGCTTCCTCGAAGGAGATGTTCTCGTCGTGCCCGGTCTCGGCCTTGGTCGCCGGCGTGAAGATCGGCTCGGGGAGCTTCTGCGCCTGCTGCAGGCCCTTGGGCAACTCGATGCCGCAGACCTTGCCGGTCTTCCGATAGTCCTTCCAGCCAGAGCCGATGATGTAGCCGCGCACCACCGCTTCGATCGGCAGGGGTTTGAGTTTCTTCACGACGACCGAGCGGCCTTGAACCTGGGATTTTTCCGAGGATGAAACAACAGATTCAGGATCGACCCCGGTCAGCTGGTTGGGAACGATATGGCCAAGCTTGCCGAACCAGAAGTTCGCCATCTCGTTCAGCACCCGACCCTTGTCGGGAATCGGATCGGAGAGCACCACGTCGAAAGCGGAGAGGCGGTCGCTGGTGACGATCAGCATCTTGTCGGCGCCGACCGCGTAGATATCGCGAACCTTGCCCTTACCAATGCGCTTGAGAGAATCTATTTTGGATTCAAAGAGAGCCATGTTCAGGCGGCTTGCTTCTCGAGCTCGGCGCGCCACTTGCCCTGCGCCGCGAGGCCGTTCATGTGCGCGCGGTGATGGAAGGCCTTCTGCGCCGCGCCGACGTTGCCCGCCTGGCCCTTCCAGGCCTTGAGCGCCGGGTTCTGCAGCGCTCGCGAGTACGAGAAGGTGAGCGGCCAGGGCAGGCCCTTCATCGCCGCCATGGCGTTGAGATGCGCGGTCGCCGCCTCGTCCGACTGGCCGCCGGAGAGGAACACCACGCCGGGCTGCGCAGCGGGGACGGTGCGCTTCAGGACGCGCACCGTGCGCTCGGCGACTTCGTCCACGCCCGCCTGCCGCGCATTGTGCTTGCCGGAGACGACCATGCTCGCCTTGAGAATGGTGTACTCGGGCGCGGCGTCGTGCGCGGCGAGCGCGGCATAGCAGGCGCGCAGCGTCGCTTCGGTCACCTCTTCACAGCGCTCGATGCTGTGGTTGCCGTCGAGCAGCACTTCCGGCTCGATGATCGGCACGATCGAGGCCTCGTGGCAGGCCGCCGCATAACGAGCAAGAGCATGCGCGTTGGCGTAGATGCAGGCGTGGCTCGGAATGCCTTCGCCGATGGTGATCACCGCGCGCCACTTGGCGAAGCGCGCGCCGAGCTTGAAGTACTCGGCAAGCCGCTTGGGCAGATTGTCGAGGCCCTCGGTCACCTTCTCGCCCCTGTGCAGGGGAAAGTCTTTCGCGCCGGCGTCGACCTTGATGCCGGGAAGGATGCCTTTCTTCGCCAGGTAGTCGCCAAAAGGCACGCCGTCGTTCGTCTTCTGGCGCAGCGTCTCGTCGAACAGGATCACGCCCGACAGGTACTGCTCCACGCCGGGTGTCGTGAAAAGCAGGCCGCGGTAGCTGCGGCGGTTCTCCTCGGTGCATTCGACGCCGACCGACTTGAAGCGGGTCTCGCAGGTGCCGCTCGATTCGTCGGCGGCGAGAAGTCCTTTGCCTTTGGCGACCATCGCCGCGGCGGTCTTGGAAAGTAATGCTTTGTCCATGGGGGAAGTGAAGGTGGATTTAGCCAACAGGAAGAAATGATTCTCACGTACAATGCGCGGCTTTTCAAGGATCTGCCGCTTCTTTCCCATGCCACGCGCACTACGCAATCTCGCCATCATCGCCCACGTCGACCACGGCAAGACCACGCTGGTCGACCAGCTCCTGCGCCAGTCGGGAACCTTCGCCGCGCACGAGCACATCGAGGAGCGGGTGATGGACTCGAATGACCTCGAGCGCGAGCGGGGCATCACCATCCTGGCGAAGAACTGCGCGGTGCGCTACCGCGGCACGCACATCAACATCGTCGATACCCCGGGACACGCCGACTTCGGCGGCGAGGTGGAGCGCGTGCTGTCGATGGTCGACGGCGTGCTGCTGCTGGTCGACGCGGTCGACGGGCCGATGCCGCAGACGCGCTTCGTCACGCGCAAAGCGCTGGCGCTCGGACTCAAGCCGATCGTGGTGGTCAACAAGGTCGATCGCCCGGGCGCGCGCCCGGAATGGACCGTCAACCAGACCTTCGACCTGTTCGACAAGCTCGGCGCCACCGAGGAGCAGCTCGACTTCCCGGTCGTCTATGCCTCCGCGCTGCTCGGCTGGGCCACGAAGAATCCCAACGAGACGGGCAAGGACATGAGCGCGCTGTTCGAGGCCATCCTCGAGCACGTGCCGGTGCGCGACGAGGACCCGGACGCACCGCTGCAGCTGCAGATCTGCTCGCTCGACTACTCGAGCTACGTCGGCAAGATCGGCATCGGCCGCATCCGCCGCGGCCGTCTCAAGCCGGCGCAGGAAGTGCTGGTGCTGCAGGGCCCGGACTCGACGCCGGTAAAGGCCAAGGTCAACCAGGTCCTGATGTTCGAGGGCCTCGAGCGCCAGCTGGTCGACGAAGCGGTCGCGGGCGACATCGTGCTGATCAACGGCATCGACGAGGTCGGCATCGGCACCACCATCACCGATCTCGAGCATCCGGACGCGCTGCCGCTGCTCCGCGTCGACGAGCCGACGCTGACGATGAACTTCCTCGTCAACGCCTCGCCGCTCGCCGGCCGGGAAGGCAAGTACGTCACCAGCCGCCAGATTCGCGAGCGCCTGGAGCGCGAGACCAAGAGCAACGTCGCGCTGCGCGTCGAGTACCCGACCGACACCGACACCTTCATCGTCCACGGGCGCGGCGAGCTGCACCTGACGATCCTGATCGAGAACATGCGCCGCGAGGGCTACGAGCTCGCCGTGTCGCGGCCGCGCGTGATCTACAAGGACATCGACGGCCAGCGCTGCGAGCCCTACGAAGTGCTCACGGTGGACGTCGAGGACGCGAACCAGGGCGGCGTGATGGAAGAGCTCGGCCGCCGGCGCGGCGAGCTGGTCGACATGCAGCCCGACGGCAAGGGCCGCGTGCGCCTCGACTACCGCATCACGGCGCGGGGCCTGATCGGCTTCCAGGGCGAGTTCATGACCCTCACCCGCGGCACCGGCATCATGAGCCACGTGTTCGACGAGTATGGTCCGCTGAAGGCCGAGCTCGAGGAGCACCGCAATGGCGTGCTCGTGTCGCAGGACGACGGCACGGCGGTGGCCTACGCCCTGTGGAAGCTGCAGGAACGCGGCCGCATGTTCGTCAGCCCCGGCGAGCCGGTGTACGAGGGCATGATCATCGGCATCCACAGCCGCGACAACGACCTGGTGGTGAACCCGATCAAGACCAAGCAGCTCACCAACATCCGCGCCTCCGGCAAGGACGAGGCGATCCTGCTCACGCCGCCGATCGCGCTGACCCTCGAATACGCGGTGGAGTTCATCGGCGACGACGAGCTCGCCGAGATCACGCCGAAGTCGATCCGCCTGCGCAAGCGCTTCCTGAAAGAGCACGAGCGCAAGCGCGAATCCCGCGCCGCCGCTTAAGAAGGGCGAGCTACAGGTTTTCCAGCACTTCCTTCGCCGCGCGCTGGCCGCTGCGCAGCGCGCCCGCAACCGTGCCCGATTCCTCGGCGTCGGTCGCTTCGCCGGCAAAAAACAGAGTTTCCTTCAAGGGCGCGGCGAGCTCTTCCCGCGCCCCCACGCCGCCGACCCTGATGTAGCTATAGCCGATCCGCGACCAGGGGTCGGCCTGCCAGTCCTGCACAAAGGCGCCCATGAGTGGCGGCGGCGGGCCGAACACGCTTTTCACCGAGCGCAGCGCTTCCTGAATCAATGCCGATGAAGACTTGCCAGTCAGGCGCGCCGCCTTCGGCCCGCCCGCCCAGGCGGTGAGCAGCGGCGCACGCATCGGTAGCGGCGTCCAGAACGTCGGAAACGCGGCTTTCGGCGAATGGAAGAACGCCGCGCCCGGCGCCCGTTGCCGCCAGAATTCCTCGTCGAACGCGAGCGCCACGCGCACGACCGGGCCGGCGGCGAGCTTTTGCAGCGCCGCTCGCTTCTCTTTCAATTTGAGTAGCGAAAGCGGCAACGTGAGAATCGCGCGCTTCGCCTTCACCCCATTCGCTGCGACGGCGCCGCGGCGCCAGCGCAGCTCGCGCACCGGGGACTCGAGGCGCAGGCGAGTGCCCTTGCGCAGCACTTTGCCGGTGAGCCAGTCGAGCAAAGCGCCGTAGCCGCCGTGCGGCCGCGGTTGCGCACCGAGCGAGCCCCACTCCTCGATGATCGACCGAGCGCTTACCCGCTTCGGATCGGCGGCGTCGAAACCCTCGACCATCATGCGGGCGAACGTCTTGGTTTTCTTGTCGACCCGACGAGTGGAAAGGAAACGCTCGAACGACATGTCGCGTTCGAGATGAGCCCCCGCAACGGCGCGCTGGGCGTCCGTGAAGGAGTTGATCCGGACCAGGCGCCCGCCGCGGAGGGAGCGCTGCTCGCGATTCGCCATCACCGCAGGGATGCGCGCGCGGTGCAGGAGCGCGTACGTCGCCGCGGCGTCGCCGTGGATGAACTCGGCACCGAGCTCGACCGGGATGTCGAGGCCGGGCATGCGGCGGGTCCAGCAGCGCCCGCCGATGCGGTCGCGTGCCTCGAGGATGACGACCGAGCGGCCAGCACGCGAAAGCACGTCGGCCGCGGCGAGGCCGGCGGCGCCCGCGCCGACGATGAGGACGTCGAAATTCGGGGTCAGGGTAAGAATTCCAGCAACGCGCAGCTCAAGGAATTCTTACCCTGACCCCGAATTTCATTCCGCCTTGACGCCCGCGTCAGCCGCGACCTTGCGCCAGATGCCGATTTCTTTCTTGATCTGGGCGTGGAACTGCTCCGGCGTGCCGCCCGCCGGCGCGACGCCGTCGCTTTGCAGCTGATCGGCGGTCTCCTTGACCTTGAGTGCCTTGCCCGCCTCGGCGTTGATGCGATTGACGATCGCGCGCGGCAGGCCCTTCGGCCCGATCAGGCCGTGCCAGAGGACGACGTCGTAGCCCTTCACCCCGGACTCGCTGACCGTCGGCACGTTGGGCAGCGCCGGGATGCGCTTCGCGGTGGTCACGGCGATGGCGCGCAGCTTGCCCGACTGCACGTGCGGCACGGCGGTCGCGGTGCTGCTGAAGAAGACATCGGTCTGGCCGCCGATCGTGTCGGTCAGCGCCGGCCCGGTGCCCTTGTAGGGGATGTGGTTCATCTTCACGCCGGCCATGCTCTGGAAGAGCTCGGTCGCCATGTGAATCACGCTGCCCTGCCCCGACGAGGCGAAGTTGACCTGGCCCGGCTTCGCCTTCGCCAGCGCGATCAGCTCCTGGGTCGACTTCACCGGCAGCGATGGCCGCACCACGATCAGCAGCGGCCCCTGCGAGAGCTGGATGATCGGCGTGATGTCGTTGACCGGGTCAAAGGTGAATTTGTAGATGCTCGGGTTGACGGTGTAGCTCGAAGCGATCAGCGTCAACGTGTAGCCGTCGGCGGGCGCCTGCATGCCTTGGGTAATGCCAAGCATGCCGCCCGCGCCGGGCTTGTTCTCGACGATCACCTGCTGGCCCAGGCCAACGGTCAGGCGCTGCGCCATGAAGCGGGCGATGAAGTCCGAACCGCCGCCCGGGGCGAACGGCACGACGATCCGGACGGGCTTGGCGGGGTATTGCTGCGCCGGGGAAGCAACGCTGAACGCAACAAGCAGGGAACCAAACAGCCAACGCATGATCATTTCCTTAACGCGAACTTAGGTGATAATCGCGCCCTTCCCGAATCCTAGTCAATGATCAGAATCGAAAATCTGGTGAAGACCTTCGGCGCAAAACGCGCCGTCGACGGCGTTTCGTTCAGCGTCGAGAAGGGCGAGGTGCTCGGCTTCCTCGGCCCGAACGGCGCCGGCAAGTCGACCACCATGCGCATGGTCACCGGCTTCATGCCGCCGACTTCGGGCAAGGTCTCGATCGGCGGCCACGACGTCGCCGAATCGCCCCTGGAAGCGAAGCGCCTGATCGGCTACCTGCCGGAGAACGCGGCGGCGTACCCCGACATGACGGTGAGAGGGTTCCTGGAATTCACCGCCGAACTGAGGGGTTTACAAGGGAATAAGAAGAAACAAGCGGTGGCGCGCGTCGTCGAGCTTTGCTTCCTCGAATCGGTGCTGCGCCAGTCGATCGACACGCTCTCCAAGGGCTACAAGCACCGCACCTGCCTCGCGCAGGCGCTGATCCACGATCCGCAGGTGCTGGTGATGGACGAGCCGACCGACGGCCTCGACCCGAACCAGAAGCACGAAGTGCGCAACCTCATCCGCGAGCTCGGCAAGGACAAGGCGATCGTCTTCTCCACCCACATCCTCGAGGAGGTCGACGCGGCCTGCACGCGCGCGATCATCATCGACCGCGGCCGCATCGTCGCCAACGGCACGCCGGAGGAACTGCGCGCGATGTCGGAACTCGC
>Ga0315912_10006633_pt1 | contig 10318 bp, 8 predicted proteins | sample VfabasoilMG_FD_204469 | JGI IMG/M metagenome (GOLD analysis project Ga0315912, IMG submission 204469) | Garden soil microbial communities collected in Santa Monica, California, United States - V. faba soil | ecosystem: Environmental > Terrestrial > Soil > Garden | place: USA: California... | reverse complement strand
GCTCGATGTCGCCTACGATGAGCGCGAAGTGCCGGCCTTCAACGTGGTCGGGATCCTGCCCGGCGAAGGCGAGGGAGCGAGCAAGGCGATCGTGCTCAGCGCGCACTACGACCACCTGGGCGGCGAAAAACCGTCCGCGGGCGACACGGCCGACAAGATCAACAACGGCGCGGACGACGACGCCTCGGGCTGTTCGGTCGTGCTCGAGCTCGCCGGCGCGCTGGCGAAGACGGGCCACTACAAGCACTCGATCGTCTTCCTGCTCGCGACGGGCGAGGAGATCGGGCTCGTAGGAACGAACTACCAGATCGCGCACCCGTTCGTGCCGCTCGCGGACACGCTGGCGAACCTCAACTTCGAGATGCTCGGCCGCCCCGACCCGCTGGTCGGCGGCGCCGGGAAGATGTGGCTCACCGGCTGGGACGAGACGAACCTCGGCGAGGCGCTCGCGGCGGCTGGGATCCCGATCGAGGTCGACAAGCGCCCCGAGCAGAATTTCTACCGTCGCTCGGACAACTATGCGTACGTGCTCAAGGGCATCGTCGGCCAGACCTTCTCGACCTACAACCTGCACACGGACTACCACACGGTGAAGGACGAGGCCGATACGATCGACTTCGAGCATCTGACCACGTGCGCCAAGACCGGACTGCAGGCGGTCGAATTCGTCGCGAATGGCAAGGTCGTGCCGACCTTCAAGCCCAAGGCGCCGAAGGACAAGGAACAGCCCAAGCGCTAGCCGCATGGCCCGCCGACGTGCCCGGCCCGCGCTGAACGCGCGCAACGCCGATCGTTACGCGCTCTACCAGGAAGCCGTCCAGTCGCCCGAGGACGATTTCGCCTTCCTGCGGCGCATCTACCGCCGCCACACGGGGCGCGAGGCGCTGCACCTGCGCGAGGACTTCTGCGGCACGGCGCTGCTCTCCGCGACCTGGGTACAGCGCTCGAAGCAGCACACGGCCGAGGGCTTCGACCTCGATCCCACGCCGCTCGCCTGGGGCCGCAAGCACAACCTCGCTCCGATCGGCAAGGCGGCCGAACGCGTGACGCTGCAGCGCAAGGACGTGCGCTCGCCCGGCCTGCGCAAGGCCGACCTGCGCCTGGCGCAGAACTTCTCCTACTACGTCTTCCAGAGGCGCGCCGACCTCGTGGGCTATTTCCGGGCCGCCCGCGCGAGCCTCGCCAAAGGCGGGATGTTCGCGGTCGACGTCTACGGCGGCACCGACGCCGTAGCCGAGGTCAAGGAGTACAAGAGCCTCAAGCGCGGCGCGCGCTACATCTGGGAGCAGAACTGCTACTACCCGGGCACGGGCGAGTACCTGTGCTTCATCCACTTCCGCTTCCGCGACGGCTCGAAGCTCGAGCGCTGTTTCCGCTACGAGTGGAGGTACTGGTCGATCGTCGAGGTGCGCGATGCGCTGCACGACGCGGGCTTCCGGCACGTCGACTCGTACTTCGAGCAGACCGACCGGCCCGACGGCGAGGGCAACGGCGTCTTCAAGCTCGATCAGCGCGGGAAATCCGGACGCGACTGCATCGGCCTGGTCGCGTACCTCGTCGCGCGCGGCTGAGGCACGCTACTTCGGCTGCGCCTCGAGTTTCGCGCGGTCGAGCGCCGCGACCACGTTTCCGCCCGCGACCGAGATCTCCCAGGGGGTCTCGAGCACGACCTGCATGCCCTTGGGGAACTCGGCCGTCGCTACGTGCGCGCCCGAAGGCAGCGCATCGACCGCGCGGCTGTCCTTCTCGTCGTCCTGGATCTGCAACAGCAGGATCGGCTGCTCGCCCTTGTCGCCGTTGGCCATCGCGCGCAGGTGCTCGGCGCAGTGCGTGCAGCCTTGGCGCCAGAGCACGAGCTTGCCGTCGCTGGGCAGCTTCTCCGCCGGAATCCACTTGGTCAGCTCTTCGAGGTCGTAGACGCTCTTGCCAACCCAGTGCTCGGGGTGCAGTTCGAGCCAGTCAGGGTGCTTCACGAGAGGCGGAACCTCTGCCTTGGTCCCGTTCGACGGCGGCGGGGGCGGCGGGCTCTCGCTCTGCCGCTGATAGATCCAGAAGGCGGGCGCGCCGAACGCGAGCACGACGAGCGCGAACACGAGCCCGATGCCGGCGCCGCGCCAGCGCAGCGCGATCCAGGGCTTGCTCACGAGGAGCAAGAGCAGCAGCGCGCTGTCCACGCTCATCATCAGCTTCGGCGAGACCTTCAAGCCGCCACCGAAGCAGCCACAGGACTCGGCACCCGCCGCGATCTGCGTCGTCAGCACGAAATCGAAGAAGACGAAGAGCGCGACCATCGCGGGCCAGGCCTGCCGCGGGCGCAGGAAACACAGCGAAACGAGCGCGAACTCGATGCCGATCACGAGCGTGTAGGTCCAGGTCAACGAGAGCGGCGTGTAGTTCCGGATCACATCCGGCAGCAGCACGGGCGAGCCCCAGACGAGCTTCGCGAATGCGCCTGCCGCGAGCCAGATCGCGCACAGCCAGAGGGCCAGGCGCGCGAGGGGAGCGTCCTTCGTCGTCGTGTCGTTCATCGTGGGGGAGATTGTATGGGCCCGGTCTACGCGGATCCCCCTTACTCGTGAGCGGTCCTTCAGAAGATCGAGATGCAGCTGCCGTCATCTGCGCGGGCGCAGGGCTGTGGGCAGCGCTGCTCGCGGCCGAAGACCCGCCGCAGCTCGGGCCGCAACGGGCCCGCGACGCGCAGGCCGGGCCCGGGCGCGCATCCGAGGTCGCGCAGCCAGCGTTCCCAGAGCTCCGCGCGCGCGCCGCCGCGCTGGTGGATCCCGTCCCAGCCGATCGCCGCGCGCGGGATGCGCTCGAGCCGCGCGCCGCGCGCGCGCGCGATCTCGACCATGCGTGTGTCGAGCTCGCGCGCTTCGCCGAGCACGCGCTCGCGCTCGAGCGGCCGGCCGCGAAAGACGAGGATCCGCACGGCGTGGAAGAAGAGCGGCGAGAGCGCCTCCAGGCTCTCGAGCGGCAGCGCGGTCAGCGTGACGCGGCCTTCCAGGCGCGCGAGCACCTCGTCGACCCAGCCCGCGATGACGTTCGCGCTCGCGCCGTAGGCGAGGTCGTTGCCGACGTCGGTGACCAGCGCGCGCACGGGTGCGCGGTCGCGTGCGAGCTCGGGCCAGAGCCCGCACTCGAGGATCGGCGGCAGCTCGCGCGCGAAGTAGCGGCTCCAGCTGCCGTAGGATCGGCCGTGGCCGGCCGCGACGAGGAGCTCGGCCGGCGGGCTGAGCGTGCGCAGGACGCGCGGCAACGCCATCCAGGCGTTGCTCGCGCCGATCACGACCAGACGCGGGCGAGCTTCTGCCACAGCCAATCCTCGCGGCCCCACACGGGATCCCAGATGCTCCAGTAGACGCCGCGCTCGAGCTCGACGAGGCTGCGCGAGCCGAGCGCGCCGCGCAAGAGCTCGAGCTCCTCCTCGAAGGCGTTGTGTCCGGCGTAGACGCGCGCGCGGCCGCTGCGGCGGCTGACCGCGACGCCCGCGCGGCCGCGTGCTCCGCGCCGGAAGCAGCGCGCACCCCGGCGCTGCAGCGCACGCGCATCGGCCGCGCTGCAGAAGCCGCTCGCGAAGGCGCGCTGCTCGCAGCCGTCGACGCCGCGCAGTGTCCCGGGCTGCGAGGCCAGCGTCAGGAAGCCGGCGCGGTTGAGCCGCGCGAGCGCGGGCGCGAGGGCCGCGCTCTCGGCATCGAGACACGAGGCACCCCAGCCGGGGAAAAAGCGTTCGCGGCCTTCCACGAAGCGCGCTCCGAGCTCGCACAGGTCCGCGAAGCTCCGCGCGCGCTTCCAATTCGATCGGCCCACCCCGCGATTCTAGGGACTTGCGCCGCCCGACGCGCGTCTGGCATCGTCCCGCAATGTCGCCGAAGTCCCGGGCTCGTTGGGCACTGCTGGCGGCCGCGGCGCTGTTCTCGACCGGCGGCTCTGCGATCAAGGGCACCAGCTTCTCCGGCTTCGAGCTCGCGGGCCTGCGCTCGGCGATCGCGGTGCTGGCCTTCCTGGTCTTCCTGCCGAAGACGCGCGCGCGCCCGCACCCGCGCGAACTGCTGGTCGCGCTGGCCTACGCGGCGACGCTGACGGCCTTCGTGCTGGCCAACAAGCTCACGACCTCGGCCAACACGATCTTCCTGCAGTCGACCGCGCCGCTGTACGTGCTGCTGCTCGCGCCGCTGCTCCTGCGCGAGCGCATCCGCGCGCGCGACCTCGGTCTGCTCCTCGCGATCGCGGGCGGGATCGTGCTGCTCTTCCTGGACGAGCAGGCGCCGCAGGCGAGCGCCAGCGATCCCGCGCTCGGGAACAAGCTGGCGCTGCTCTCGGGCTTCACCTGGGCGCTGACGATGATCGGGCTGCGCTGGCTCGCGCGCGGCGACGAGGGCTCGAGCGCGCTGGGCGCGGCACTCTGGGGCAACGTCTTCGCGGCGCTCGCCTGCCTGGGCGTCGCCGCCCTGCGCGGCGAGCTGACGCTCGGCAGCGCGGACGCGACGAGTTGGATCCTGGTCGGCTTCCTGGGCGTGTTCCAGATCGGCCTCGCCTACGCGCTGGTCTCCTCGGCCGTGCGGCACCTCGAAGCCTTCGAAGTCTCGCTGCTGCTCTTGCTCGAGCCCGTGCTCAACCCGCTCTGGACCTTCCTCTTCCAGGGCGAGCGGCCCGGTCTGTACACGAACCTCGGCGGCGCGCTGATCCTCGGGGCGGCGCTGGCGCGCTCGTTCTCCGAGGCGCGCAAGGCCTGAGTGGCGTATCCTGAGCTCGAACGGGAGGCACCCATGCAAGCTGCTTCGCAAGCACGATTCGTCTGGCACGACCTGATGACCGCGGACGTCGAGGGCGCGCGCAAGTTCTACGGCGAGCTCTTCGGCTGGAAGTTCGTCGGCGCGAAGGATCCCAAGGACCCGTACCTGCACCTGGAGTCGCGCGGCGTGATGTTCGGGGGGATGGTGACGCTCTCGCAGGCGGGGATCCCGCCGCACTGGATCGCCTACGTGTCGGTCCCCGACGTCGACGAGTGTGCGCTGCGCGCGGTGCGCTTCGGCGGAACGCTGGCCGTGCCGCCCTGCGACATCCCGGGCGTCGGCCGCTTCGCGGTGCTGGTCGATCCGACCGGCGCGCACATCTCCCCGTTCCGCTCGCTCGAGCCGCTGGGCCCGGAGCGCGAAGTCGAGCCGCAGGACCGGCGCTTCTGCTGGGACGAGCTGCTCTCGAGCGACTCGGCGCGCTCGGCGGCCTTCTACAGCGAGGTCTTCGGCTGGCAGGTGCAGGAGGTCCCGATGGGGCCGCAAGGGACCTACCACCTCTTCAAGCGCGGCGCGCTCGACGCCGCGGGCATGATGCAGATGCCCCCGGATGCCGCAGCGCCCTCGCACTGGCTGGCCTACGTCGCAGTCCCGGACGTCGACGAATCCGCGCGCGCGATCCGCGAGCTCGGCGGCAAGTTGTGGGTCGAGCCGCGCGACATTCCCGGCATCGGGCGCTTCGCCGTGGCCGCGGATCCGCAGGGCGCGGGCTTCGCCATCTTCCGGCGCCTGACCAACGCCGCCTGAGCGCGCCCGCATGCACGATCTGATCGTCACCTGGTTCGAGTGGGTTCGCGACTGGGGCTACCTCGGCGTCCTGCTCCTGATGGCGATGGAGTCCTCGATCCTGCCCGTGCCGAGCGAGCTCGTGATCCCGCCCGCGGCCTACTGGGCGGTGCAGGGCACGCACGGAATGAGCCTCGTGGGTGTCGTGCTGATCGGGACGCTCGGCTCCTGGATCGGGGCGGCGATCATGTACTGGCTCTCGCGCGCGCTGGGCCGGCCGCTGGTGCTGAAGTACGGCCGCTACGTGCGCATCACGCCCGAGAAGCTCGAGCGCGCGGAGCGCTTCCTGGAGCGCTACGAGAAGGGCGGCATCTTCTTCGCGCGCCTGCTGCCGGTCGTGCGGCACCTGATCGGGATCCCGGCCGGGATCGTGCGCATGCCGTTCGTCTCCTACAGCGGGATGACGATCCTCGGCTCGGGCATCTGGTGCGCCGTCTTGGCCTGGTTCGGTCAGAAGGTGCTCGGCGCGGATCCCCAGCTGATGCAAGACCCCGCGGCGATGAGCCGCGCGATCAAGGGCAACATGCTCTGGATCGTGGCCGGGATCGTCGTGCTGGCGATCCTGTACTTCGGAATGTTGCGGCTGACGCAGAAGCGCGCCGCCTGAGCCTCAGTTGCTCTTGATGCGCATGTTGTAGAACGAGCGGTAGACGAAGATCGAGGAGATCAGGAAGCAGCCCAGAGCCAGGCCGTGCACCAGGCTCGCGTTGTCCTTCATCGCCACCGCCAGCTCGACCGCCAGCAGGCCGAAGAGCGTCGTGAACTTGATCACCGGGTTCATCGCCACCGAGCTGGTGTCCTTGAACGGGTCGCCGACCGTGTCGCCCACGACCGAGGCCGCGTGCAGCGGCGTGTTCTTGGCGCGCAGCTCGGTCTCGACGACCTTCTTGGCGTTGTCCCAGGCGCCGCCGGCGTTGGCCATGAAGATCGCCTGGAAGAGCCCGAAGAGCGCGATCGCGATCAGGTAGCCGATGAAGAAGAACGGGTCGGCGAAGGCGAAGGCCAGCGTCGAGAAGAAGATCACCAGGAAGATGTTGAACATCCCCTTCTGCGCGTAGACCGTGCAGATCTCGACCACCTTCTTCGAGTCCTCCGTCGAGGCCTTCTTGGCGCCGTCGAGCTTCATGTTCTTCTTGATGAACTCCACCGCGCGGTAGGCGCCGGTGGCGACGGCCTGCGTCGAGGCGCCGGTGAACCAGTAGATCACCGCGCCACCCATGATCATGCCCAGCAGGAAGCCCGGGTTGAGCAGCGAGAGCTTCTCGAGCACTTCGCTCGCCCCGTACTGCGTCTTGAGCGACATGATCGTGGCGAAGATCATCGTCGTCGCGCCGACCACCGCCGTGCCGATCAGCACCGGCTTGGCCGTGGCCTTGAAGGTGTTGCCCGCGCCGTCGTTCTCCTCGAGGTACTCCTTGGCCTTCTCGAAGTTGACCGCGAAGCCGAAGTCCTTCTGCAGCTCGGCCTTGACGTTCGGGACCTCCTCGATCAGCGAGAGCTCGTAGACCGACTGCGCGTTGTCCGTCACCGGACCGTAGCTGTCGACCGCGATCGTGACCGGTCCCATGCCCAGGAAGCCGAAGGCCACGAGACCGAAGGCGAAGATCGGCGCGTAGGTGATCATCTCGCCCGGGATGCCCAGCGAGAGGTACCACGCGGCGCCCATCAGGGCCGTGAAGACGACACCCATCCAGTAGGCGCTGAAGTTGCCCGCGGTCAGGCCGGCGAGCACGTTGAGCGAGGCGCCGCCCTCCTTGGAGGCCTCGACGCACTCGCGCACGTGGCCGGACTTGGTCGAGGTGAAGACCTTGACCATCTCCGGGATGATCGCACCCGCGAGCGTGCCGCAGGTGATGATCGCGGAGAGCTTCCACCACAGCGAGGCGTCGCCGCCGAGCGTGGGGATCAAGAGGTAGCTGGCGGCGAACGTGATGCCGATCGAGACGAACGAGGTCAGCCAGACCAGGAAGGTCAGCGGGGCCTCGAAATCGAAGTGGGCGGCGTTGCCGTAGCGCGCCTTCGAGATCTGCTCATTGACCAGGTACGAGATGCCCGAGGCGACGATCATCATCACGCGCATGGCGAAGAGCCAGACGATCAGCTGGGCCTGCACGTCGCCCGTCGCGGGCACCGCCAGGAGGATGAAGCTGATCAGCGCCACGCCGGTCACGCCGTAGGTCTCGAAGCCGTCGGCCGTGGGGCCGACCGAGTCGCCGGCGTTGTCGCCGGTGCAGTCGGCGATCACGCCCGGGTTGCGCGCATCGTCCTCCTTGATGTTGAAGACGATCTTCATCAGGTCGGAGCCGATGTCCGCGATCTTGGTGAAGATGCCGCCCGCGATGCGCAGCGCCGAGGCGCCCAGCGACTCGCCGATGGCGAAGCCCAGGAAGCACTTGTAGGCCAGATCGCTGGGGATGAAGAGCAGCACGACCAGCATCAGCAGGAGTTCGATCGAGATCAGCAGCATCCCGATCGACATGCCCGCCTTGAGCGGGATCTGGTACACCGGGTAGGGCTTGCCCTTGAGCGCGGCGAAGGCCGTGCGCGAGTTGGCGAAGGTGTTGATGCGGATGCCGAAGGCCGCGACCAGCACGCTGCCGGCGATGCCGACGAGCGAGAAGCCGATGATCAGCGCCAGCTCGGTCGCGGGCTTGTGGTGCACCAGCCCGAAGTAGGCCAGCATGATCGCGCCGATGAAGACCTCGAGGACGATGATGAACTTGATCTGCGTCAGCAGGTAGGTCTTGCAGGTGGCGTAGATCAGCTCGGAGATCTCGAGCATCGCCTTGTGCACCGGCAGGTCGCGCAGCTGCTTGTAGATCACCAGCCCGAAGACGATCCCCAGCAGGCAGACCCCGATCCCGTAGAGCAGCAGCGTGTGGCCGTCGATGCCCAGGAAGGTGGCCTTGGAGAGGTCGGGGAGCGCGAGGTCGAACTCGCTCTTCGTGTGCTCCTGGACGGCGGCCAGGGGGGCGAGGGCGTTCGTGGCGAGCGCCAAAGTGGACGAGAACATCGTGGCGGAGTCTCCGTCAGTCGAGGGGGGGCCTGCCGGGGGGCGGCCCCCCGGAAACGAGGCCGAAGGTTGTACCGGCCGGAAGGCTCAAAGCCAAGCCTGGAGCCCCCTGGAGGGGCTTTCCAGGGCCACAGGGGGCCATGCCGGGCTCCCGGGAAGCGTCGGCGCTAGCGCGTCCGGCGGTGGCTCAGGGACGCTTGTTGGAGCGCAGCTCCTTGTACTTGAAGCCCGTGACCTTGATCTCGCAGTCCTCGTCGAGCGCGAAGCCGATGCCGCCGAAGCGCTGTCGGGTTGGGCCGATCTGGTTCTCAGAGGGGTCCATGTCCGTGTTCGGGAAGCTGAACGTCCACGTGCTGCCGATGACGCGCGCCAGCATCGTGTAGCTCTGGCCGGGCTTGAACTGGTTGTCCCTCCCGACCGTGTTGACCCCGAAGTAATCGGAGCTGTCCATGCGTTGGTAGACGCGGAAGTAGATCTTGAAGTTGCCCTTCACGGGCGTGAACTCGATCTGGGCGACGAAGTCCTTGAGCTGCCGGGTGTCGGCGGCGGAGAACGTGCCGATGCGGCCGCTGCCGGCCTTGGCGCCGACGGCGTGCAGCTGGCCATCCTTGATCTGGAAGCCGACCAGGTCCGGGCTGTGCAGCCACTCCTTCTCGTCGGCCAGTGCGTCCTTCCAGGGCTCGCCATCGATGGCCGCCTGGTTGAAGGCGGCCTGCGCGACCGCGTCGGAATCGGTCAGCAGCGTCTTGTAGAGGTCCTGGTACCACTTCTTCTTGTCGGCGTCCTTCGTGTTGCGCAGCGTGTTGTCGAGCGCGAAGCGGGTCTCGATCTCGGCCGTCGTGTAGGCCGTCAGCGCCTCGCGCGTCTGGCCCTTGGCCTTGGCGTCGGCCATGAGCTTCGTCAGGTACGCTCGGTCGAGCTTCTCGCTCCCTTCGGCCAGGCGCTTCTTGTAGTCGTCGTCCATGATGGCCGACTTGTCGTTCAAGTCCTTCGCCGTGCGGCGGGCCGACTTGATCGTGTCCAGCGGCTGCGTCTCGGCGCTGTCGGCGGTCTTCACCAGCGCCTCGAGGCGCCCGTCCATGTCCCGGCGATCGGCCGCATTGTCGATCGTGCGCTGGGCGCCGCTCATGCGATGAGCGATCGCGCCTTCGATGCGCGAGTGAGGCCAGAGCGCCTTGCTCTCGGGCTTGTTGGAGATGTCGAGGATCTTGTGGGCATCCGCCTCCTTCTGCGGATCGAGGGCCTCCACCTGCGCCAGGAGGTCGTCGAGGGACTTCTCGTAGGCAGCCTCCGCGGCGCGGTCGTTCGCCTTCTTGATCAGCGTGTTGCCCAAGAATCCGGCCGCAGCGAGGAACAAGACGCCGCAGACGATCCAGACGTACGTCATCGTCTTGCTCTCGCGCTGCTTGAGCAGCTGGACCTCGCGCTTGATGTCGGGCGAGAGTTCCGTGTGGGGGTGCGGCGCGGCGTGCTTCTCGCCGATCCGTCTGGCCCCCGCGGGTCTGGCGGCGCCGGCCGCGGCTGCGGCCACGGGACGTGCCTTCGCGGCAGGAGCGGGCGCAGGCGCCGGCGCCGGGGCGGGGGCCGCCGCAGGGCGCGCGGCCGCTGCAGCCGGCTTGGGCGTCGCCGCGGCCGCTGCGGCCGGCCTGGGCGTCGCCGCGGCCTTCGCGGCGGCCTCGGCCTCGGCCTTGCGCTGAGCCAGCAGGCGCTCCTTCATGCTCGGGGC
>Ga0315912_10006632_pt1 | contig 10319 bp, 13 predicted proteins | sample VfabasoilMG_FD_204469 | JGI IMG/M metagenome (GOLD analysis project Ga0315912, IMG submission 204469) | Garden soil microbial communities collected in Santa Monica, California, United States - V. faba soil | ecosystem: Environmental > Terrestrial > Soil > Garden | place: USA: California... | reverse complement strand
CGCTAGGTCTATCAATAGCAAATTAGCATTCGGAAAATTGCTTTTAATGCAACCACCAATTACAGATAAGCCATGCGTTTCCCCCAACGATGGATATTTTTCTGAATAGAGCCCAACTAAAAGAACCTTAGGAATCCTTAGATTTTTCATTAGCTATTTTCCTTCATAAACTTTAAGAAGCTTTTGCAAAAGTCTTTGTCGTTCCTTATTTAGAAAATCTGTCCTTTCAGGAGTGTTGTCGGATGAGTCGAGCTTAGTTTGTTTCAGTATATCCAATTGTTCCAAACTCGGCTTATCTCTCCAGCCTCTGCTCATATAAAACAAAGAAAGTGTGCGCAAATCCCACCAACGAAGTCTTAATTCTCGAATACTCGACTGTTTCAAACGGTCAAATATGGCATTCCTCGTGCGAATCCAATCCCTCTCCTGCGTATCCTTATATATTCCTATTTCGCCATCTACATCCCCAAAATAAACCAACTGAACTGATCGATTTTCTATATCGGCTTCCGAATTTGGAATCAATATGCTTAGATAATCTATCTCTATCTTTTCATCTCCATAGAGGATCGCACCCAATGCGGCTATTCTTCTTAGGAGTGAACTTGGCTCATTCTGATAAGCAAATCGAAAAATCTCTGGAAAATAAGAAGCAGGAATTCTTCCTAGATAATATATTATCTGTTCACGAATCCGTGTATCCAGCTCATTTTTGCTAAAGTCTTCTTTTTCAAGTTGAGGAATAGGTAGCTGCCCTTTAATTCCAAGCAATACTTCGTTCTTGTGCGGATGATCAGGAAGTAATAGATCAACATAGAGAGACTCCAAGTTATTGACAATTATGTCTATCTCCCGTGAATCCATTAGCTGAACCGCTCCTCTAACAAAAAGGTTTATTTCGTAATTGTAGATTATGTTCAATGTTTCAAATAAATTCCTTCCCCCGTCTTTAAATGTAGACAGAATTTTTTCGGCAACGAGAAACTCACCAATTGTCTCGTGCCAAAATCGCACAATCTTGTTAGTGGTAATTCCAAATTCACTTTTAAATATTAGTAATGCTGTAAACGAAGTGTCGGCCAGAAGAGCCACTAATTGATCCTTATTTCCCTTCACTATATTCAACAAATCATAGTTTGCCCCCTTGTCAGCATACAAATTAAGAGCCAAGTCTTGATGAAGCTTCATAACATATTCTGGTGCTAAGGTAGCTGTACCACGATGATGTTCACGTGCCATCCAATTTGAATAAAAAGCCAAATATAGCGTGTAAGAATTGATAAAATTCGCGCGGGCCAAGCTATTGGTACCTGAAAGAAGATATAGTAGAAGCGTTACTTCAAATGGATTCTTTAGATACGTATCAATCTCAGGAAATGCCAATCTTATATTTAGGTACCTGTCATCTAGTTCCAATTGGCCAGTCTTCTGAGCATATTTGCTTACAAAAATACGAGTATCTTTATCTTGATCCCAGTTAACTATTTCCAGAAACTCTGTAAACAAAGAGTTCCACGTCGAATATTTTCTTAGAAGCTCCAAAAAGAATTCTTTGCGACACCCTAACCAAACTGTACCTATATTTTCTACCCAGTATAATAAGAACTTCATGACAATCGGAATGTTTTCATCTGAAAGTTCATCTAAGCCATCGACAAATAGCTTAATCTTCTCAACCTGCACATTTCCAATCTTCAATCCTTTATATGCTAAAAATTTATCAATATGTTCTTGCCCAGATGATTGAACTACTTCAAAAATTTCTCCTGCCGTAGTAAGAATGGGAATCAAACGACTAGACCCCAACAGTCCCTGATCAAGCATTCGCAATACCATTACCCTAAGTATCGTCGACTTACCAATGCCTGGAGGGCCAATAATAGCGATGTTTGTTTGCCAATTATAACTAGAAACCCAATGCATTAAAGGCTGGGGGGATGATGGATGTTTTAGAAGATTTATGCGAGGTTCAATAAAAAGATCGGGCCATAAAAAATCCAAGCTTGGCCCACCTTCTCGAATCCAAGGAAGCGATGGCAGATTGAGTACTTGCCTTTTTTGATTTTCTAGAAATCTATGAAGCGCAATTTCCCCTGGACTTTCTTTAAGCTCATTGATCAGCTTTTTAAGCTGAGATGCAAACTTCATCGGATCCCGAAAATCGATATATTTAAGACGGGCTAAGTCAGGCGGAATCTCACAATCTTCCAGCAAGAGGGGTATTATCTTTCTGTTACGAGCAGCGGGATCGAAGAAAATCGCTGTATCGGCTTCAAATATGCACCATTCAGAGTTGACCCACTCTGGAGTCATGATAAATATGATGAATCTACTCTTTTTCAAACCATTTCTAATGGCCGTTGGGATAGATTCCCCCGTCTTAATCGAGAATTCATCGAAAAACACCTTGAAATAATTTCCCTCATATTTTCTGCGCTGTAATTTCTTTACTAAGTTACTTACCCACTCTTTCCTTTTACTATTGTAACTAATAAAGATATCATATGTCATAATGCCACTCGCCCTTCATCAATATGCTCTCTACTCAAATAGCATGGTAAATACTTCTACACAAATTAGTATCTTTACTGTTTCATAAGGAACCGCAATTTCCTCACACAATCTTCAACATGGAAAACAATATGAGTGAAGGCGGCGGCAATTTGTCTCGTGCAGCTAGAGCACGAATTTCAGCTTTAGGTACCCATTTTAGAATCACTAAATCACTTCCTGGCACAACTTCGCCATCCTTCACGCTAGCCAAAAACATATGAAATATATAGTGAATCGGCTCGCCATATGAGTCTGTCGTAAAATCCTCATAAGGAAGCAACTTATCCAAAATATTTATATCTAAACCTGTTTCCTCTAAGATTTCGCGTCTCAATGCTGTTTCCAATGTTTCATGGTTTTCAATCCCACCACCAGGTATATGCCACTGATTGGGATAGGGGCCTCGATTTTTGGCTTTTTGCCCCAATAAGATGCAGTTATCTTTTTCTATCACAGCACCAACGACAACGCGTAATTTCACGGAAAAATCCTTTTGACAAAAAAGTGATAAATTAGTATACCTGCCATTTAAGGCAACGTCAACGACGGAATGACACTAGTCGCACAACATTTATTTTGTGACATATATTCCAGGGGGAACATCTTGAGATGCAGACATAATTTTCTACTCCCAGAGTAGAGCAAAAACGCCCTTTATCCCATAGCAACCACAGAGCGGGTATTGTTTGATCATACGAAAAATCGGCAAAATGCAATGACTTGAACATTCAGAATCAGTCAGGCACAATCTAACATGCCTATGACGACTCCCGAACAAAGTCAGTTGCCCACGGATATAGACGGAGTTGTCACAGTGGCACAAGAGACCCTACTTCGAGACGGTGATCATCCCCTCACCATAATTGTTCAAGGCACCCAAAGACAAGCCAGCAGCAAACTACCAGATGTACCAGAAACGCATAAAGATAAACTCGAATATATGTGGGCGCTAGGTCAAATCGCCGCGCAAACCGGCCAATTTGGAAAATTACAGCACATATTTCTTGTATCAAAAGCTTGGTTATGGGAGGAAAGTGAGACAATGCATGTAGTCTTCCAGACTACACAAGATTCACAAAGCAAGGAAATCCTTTATGCCTCTGGCGTAGACTTCGTGGAACATCTTAAACACTTGGTTTTGCTAGAGATAGTGCGGAACCCAGACGGTCAAATCTTCAGTTATGGAAATTTGTTAGATAACCCAGCTTTCGGGCTGCCACTCGCGACACCACTGGAAGATGCCTTTGTTAGCGGGTTTCATGCCGCTTCCGTAACTCCCCCACTGTAACTTCCAAGAACACTTCTTGCTCGATCAGCCACAAAATGACTACTTCGTCCGGTACAAGTTCAGGATGATAGGCAATAGCTTGTATCAACAAATCAGAGAGCGGAACTTTGTTGAAGCCCAATATAGATACATGATCTTCAAGCCATTTAGGTTCGTAAAATGGGCAGCCATAAACCAGATAACTCCCAGGCTGGTTCGGATGTTCTTCGGCTTTATATTCGCCTCGTAAAATCTCTAGATAGCGCGGAACGTCAAAATCGTAAAAAAACTGGATAGTCTCCCTTACAGACATCGTAATTCTCGCATTACAACTATCTACTTGTCGTGCCGTGTTGTAAAGTATGCCAAACCAATAAAGAACAACAATCCGGCAGCGACAGACAACCCTATGGTAATGAGCCGTTCATCATAAATCATAATTTCATCACCCCCTTCACAATTTGGTTAGCGACTATGTAGGCTCCGCCACAACCACAGATTCCAAAAAGTAATAACCCCCACCGAATCGGATTTGCCCCTGGCACAAATTGTCCAATCACCAACCCTACGAACAACAGGTTCCCCCAATCCATTATCTTTTCGGCAAATAACTCCCTCCACTGATTTTTCCTTCCTCTTGGCATACGAGCGTAGAATAGCACGATAAACAGGCAAAAGCAATTTTCTTCTCAACGAGATAATTCACGGATATAATTTGACCGGCAACGCTAGGGTGCCCCCCTCACCCTGGTGTTGCCATTTAATTTCCATAATTGCTTGTATAATGTGAGTCCATCCTGTTCCAAGGAATTCATGCACCTAAACAATTCAATCATTTCAAGCTTCTGACATCTCATGTCTGGCGGCGAGAAAGGGAAAGACAACCAGCCCAAGCTGGACGAGTTGATCCCACTTAGCAAGGCTGCCGAAATCAGCGGGCTGTCCCCCGATCACCTACGAAGGATAGTAAGAGAGGGTGAATTATGGGGAACCAGAATTGGCCGAAATTGGGTCACTACAGAGAAGGCAGTCAGAGAATACTTAGCCCGCGACCGTAAACCAGGGCCCAAATCACACAAGGCTCCAGGCAAGAATAAATAAATCACAATTATACCCGATAACGGGTATAATTATTTTGCTTTACTTCCACATTCGCTTTCTGTGTAAAGCACCTCCCCTTTTATTGCTTTCGTCCACAGCGGCCGCTCCTTGATTTCGAAAGGAGAGTGTGCCATGGGCGGCGGATCTGGTTAAAAGCGCAAAGTGACGGGTTCCGCGGAACTCGTCACTTTATTTTTGGAGTAAAATATGAAAATTGAATTGGGGGGAAAGGTTTCCCAAAACAAACGCTACCCCCATCTCCAACCTATTTCAACCAGTTTCTTCAAGGAGGCAAACATGACTTCTGGCATACAAGTTGATGCATGGGGTGCATTCGTACCCGAACAAGGCAAGATCATTGACAAACTTCGCAAAGGCGTTATCAGAGAGGTTGAGAAACGCGGACTAGCCAACCTCGAGATAAGCTCCGGTGAGATGGCAATTTCGGATAGTATCATAGGAGGGCTTATTGGGGAAAAGCGGGAATATACCTTCTTCCAACAAGAATTGGGCATGTCTGCTAATGCGACCCTAGCGTTACGTATTGCCCTGCGCGGAGCAGAAGACCTGGAAATATCTTGGCGGTTGCTGGAGAGTAATTCAGCTCAGAGTTTGTTTCTTGGCTTATCTCAAACTACTTTAGTGTGGCTTGGGGCAATGATCGCATTCTGGGGATTAATCTTTATTCCACTTGGTGTCGGGGCCTGCATGATTCCTATTGGATTATTCATGTTGGGTACAGGTCTAGGATGGTGGAGAGGCACAGCCAACAAAAGTCGATTGACAGCCGATCAAATGTTGGATGCTCGCGTCCTTGCCCAAACTGTAGACTATTGCCTGATGAAACAGCTGGAGAAACTCGGGGTCTCTGCCAATGAACTCAAGATCCTCCAAGCTGCTCAGATGGAAGGGATTGGCAATCTCGGAACCAAATAGTCAGTAGATTTAAGAGGCAGGATTGTATAAAGCCTGCCTCTCGCTTTATTACATATCTACCAGTCCCAACGAAGGATGTAGTGTTCGTATAAGCGCGGCTTATGGATTTCCCAAGTGAGTTGCCATCTTCCATCGGGTAGTTGGTTGATCGAATCATTTTCCAGGGTCTTTGTCCTCTGGATATTATTCTCCACCAGACGAATATTGTGTGGCGGCCGCTCCTTGGGAAAAATGATCTGCACCTTCATGTATCGGGTTCGGCTACTGATATCCGTTTCCCAAAACCCATCTGGTTTCAGAAAGCCGTTCTTGATCTTCCATTGAATGTGGAATTCATCCTCGTCTCCCCTATTCTTAACCTCTCGTAACGAGAGTAGGATATAGGTTTTGTATCCCGCCTTGTACCGATCCACCGGGATTCCAGGCTTGGCGTGATAATCCTGAAAGTGTTCGCCATCACCCCAGCCGTAATCCTGATAAGCAATAATATTGTTCTGCAAATAACGGACTTTCTTTCGTTTTCTAAAAACTGCCTTTTTACCTTCCCGATCCTGAAGTTCAAGGGTGGACTCATATTCCAGCACTTCATACATCCCCTCATCTGCCAATCCCCGAAGGATCTTTCGCCCCAATTTCCAAGCCTCTGTAATCACTTCAATCCACGGGAGTCCTAATAGGGTTGCCACTAACTTAACCATGGTGCTGACCGCTTTATCCCCATTATTACTCTTCATGGCGTGGCCACAAAACGATGTGGTCTCCTATCGTATCGAGTATCCTGCCTTGCGGCAACAGCACCTGTTCACCAGACCTAAATCCCAGATCAAACGGCTGGCAAATCCCCAGCAGTTCGTCGCAGGACTCCATTTCCAGACGGGTCAGTAGAGTTGCGATCATAAAAAAACCCATCGTGTCGCTCCAAGGTTCCGGCTTGAAACCACAGATCAGATCGACCTTTTCTGATTCGGCTTCATCTACATCTTTGATGGCGACTACTTCAACGATACATCTATCCCATTTCACAAGATGACCAGCCAATTGATCAAACTTCTCACGCTCGCCTTCCCAGAAGATTTCCCCGCTCATATATCGAGCATAGCATTTGGGAACCATAAACACCAACTCTGTTTAGAATCCCTGAGTGACTTTCATTTGTTACGGAGTAAATTTTCATCCACGTCGAGTTCGATAATTTCTTGAACGGGTTCTCCCAAAAAGATACCTTGTTGAGCCAGAATCTCTGGCGGAATATTCATCAATATATCAGCATAGTCAACGCCAGATTCATTTCGAGCTTCTTTTTCGATATAGACTTTCCCCTCCTCTGTCTCCAACCATACTTGTTTTGCTGATTCGATATGACCATCGATTTGCTCACTCGCCAGATAAGATGTTACACAAAATCCCAGCAGTTCACCGTTTTGAGCCTTGAAGAGCAAAAAGTAGTTTTCTAGTTGATCTGGGATCATTTCTTGTGGCAATTCTGGTTGCATAGTTATTCTCTCCCTCTGTGCATTTTCGCTAATTCATCAAGTGACTTAGGCTCAAAGTGCAAATCGCGTTCGACGGGCAATCCCAAGGGTCCTCTGACTTCCTCAAGTTCTGATAATGCAAAGTATCCCAGTTCTACCTCAAAGCCAGAGACCAGACCAAAGAAGATGTCCTCGCCATCGAATTCACTGCCATACCATGTCCAATCACTGTCCGGCGTGAAATACTTTACCAACGCAAGAGCGGCCAGACCAATTTCCTCGCTGGCATAGAGAGGCGGCAATTTATCCCGGATTTCTTTAGGAAGCAGTTCATGTCCTCTGGATATTTCCCCACTAAGAGCAACCATAAATCTATGGTAGCAAATTTATCAAAATTGATCCAGAGCCAGCCACAACCAGACGGGAGCAGACCTATCCTGCTACCGACCCAGCCGCCTTTGACGGGACAGGTCACCAAAGGCAACACCCTCCATTTGCCAGCAGGATTGCGCCTGACTGACCCTGGATGCGTCTGCCTCAGATTGCATATAACCTGAAGCACAATACAAAGTGGAGAGAAGTTGGGAGCGGGTACGCCAGATGGCATATGCCATCAAGCCGGTGATTTCATCTCTCGCAAGATATTTGAAGATTCTGTACAGGCGGGGTTCGGCATCCATTCCCTTGTTGAGCAAGTCCGCTTGTGACAGACAATCTTCGATACAATTCATGGGAATCTGGCATCTACGGTTTTTCATTCCCATCCCCTTTCTGCATTTTCCCGTATAACTCAAGCGCATCGCCAATGATCTTCCACATCGGCAAGGGATGTCCTGTATCCAGTCTAAACCGGCTCTGCGCCTCCTGAACAATGGACAAGGCACTCATGGTCATCTCCAAGGTCATACGCACACGTCGTTCAACTGTTGGGGGAATTTTTTTAGGGATTACAGGTTTTTGTTCTTGATCTGATTTCGGCGGCTGAAACAGGGATTTCTTCCCCACCACCTCTGGTTCGCCGAGTCCAATGGCCTTGGAAGGATTCATAGATGCAGTTCCTCAAGTAGCTGCTGATAGGCAATCGCTCCCTTACTACTTGGAGCTACTTCGAAAATGCTTTGTGCCCGTCCAATGGCTTTTTGCAAATCGTTGTTCTTGGGAACGGTGGTTTGAAGAAGCAAACCCGGGTATTGTTTATTGACACGGTCTTGCGTGTCTTTCGTGATCGAGTATGGATCGGCGAGGGTCAGCAAGATGCCAGTTACGTTCGGCTCCTTTGCCTTGAGCAGGACTTCATTACGTACAAGGGCAACATTCTCGAACATTCTGGCAATCGCATCCAGTTCCAATTTCCCCGGTGCCACCATGACAACCACCTCATGCGCGGCTGCCAATGCATTGATCGCCAATGGATCAAGTCCCTTCCCTGTGTCGATGAGGACTACGTCAAAGGAATTCTCTGGCAAGTCATCCAACAGGCTGCGCAAGCGTGTTGGCCGTTGTGAGAGTTTGAGGGCGGCATCTGCCAGGTCGGAGTTCGAGGGGATCACATAGAGATTCTCATAGCGCGGAGCTTTCAAGATAACCTGCTCAATGGTGTAATGCCCGGTCAGCAGGGCGTGCGTCGTGGGAGGGATATACCCCTGCCCTGCTTCCGGCGCTCGCTGGGTTAGCAAAGCATAAGTAACATCGGCTTGCGGGTCCATGTCGATGACCAGCGTTTTCTTTCCCTGCCTTGCCAGCCCAACAGCCAGATTTGCCACCGTCGTGGTCTTGCCCACTCCTCCCTTGTCGTTTGTGAATACAATTCTTCTCATATCCCCTTTATGCGTTTATGCAATTATGTTTTTGTGTATCTGTGTAACTATATGTTTATGTAGTTATGCTTTTATGACTTTGTGAGTCTATGTGATTTTGCAATTATGTATTTATGGGTTTATGCGATTGTGCAGTTATGCAATCACATCTTTGTGTTTTGATGTTCTCATGCATGGATGATGATTGTCAAGCGGGACGGAATCCCTGCCTGCGGAACACCTCCATTGGGAGGTGTTCCGCGCATTCTCTCGTCAGAATATCTCGATCTGACTAAAAGGCTGTTCAACGAAAGAACGATCTCGTTCGATAGATTGACCGAAGCGTCCTCTGCAAATAGCTAGCTCATCCAGCGAGAAAAAGCCCCATTCATCGTTCCACTCGCAACAGTTAGATGCGTATCCGAAAAACTGGCGAGTTTCAGGATCATATGATGTCATATACCAGGTTCCTGCTCCGCTTGGATTGAAGAATTTGGCGACCACGACGGGGTCTTCGATCTCGACTTGCGAACCGATTTGTGCAAATCTTTTCTCAAGTTGTTTGGTTAGTAATTTCATTATTTCTCACCCCCTTTCTGCATTTCAAACAATTATTTATGTTGGGTGCTTATGCACCCATACTTGTCACTAAGAACGCCCACCGCTGGCGTCAAGGAGGAACCCGAGCTTGCGAGTGGGCAAATCCTTGATGCAATCAAAAGCGGTGGGCGTGATAAATGTTTCTGCAACTTAGTCGAGAAAAACCAAAGGAACCGAATCTTTACGATCCGCACGTCTCCAAATAGGGGAGTGAAGCAGGGTTTCCGGTGTAATCTTGTCGAAAGTGGTGAAGTAGAAGAGTCCATTGACCTTGGCATGTTGAGCCTGGCTGAGCATGTTAGCAAGCCTGCGTTCACCGGTGGTAACGACCAGCCAGCGACCGCTTCGATGGCCAAAGCGTTTTTCGTACGCATCACTCTTTAGATATGCCATACCGGGCAGGATTTTCTCCCGAAAGAAGCGGGGATTATCTTCTGTACTGCGGTCAATTTCCAGAAGATAGCGGATGCGATGTTCACCTGTACTGAGCATGAAGAATCCATCTGGGCGGATATGTCGTTTCATCTTCTTATCTTGATATGAGTAGGTGACTTTATCCGGGTAAGACCAGAATTCGCTTTCGGGAATCCAGGT
>Ga0315912_10006631_pt1 | contig 10320 bp, 5 predicted proteins | sample VfabasoilMG_FD_204469 | JGI IMG/M metagenome (GOLD analysis project Ga0315912, IMG submission 204469) | Garden soil microbial communities collected in Santa Monica, California, United States - V. faba soil | ecosystem: Environmental > Terrestrial > Soil > Garden | place: USA: California... | reverse complement strand
GACGCCCCATTCGCTGCGCGAAGTGGCGCTGTCATTGGAAAGCGTCGGCGACATGGCCAATCAGCAGCAGGCCTGGGAACAGGCGCAGGCCGCCTACCGCGAAAGTCTGGCACTGCTACGGCAATTGGTTGCTTCGGCCGCAGATCGACACGGATCCGCCATGCGCCGCGCGCTCGAAGAGTTGGCCCGTTGTCTGGTCAAGGTGGTGAGTCTGCCCGACACTGCAGCGCCAGAACTGGTGGATGAAGCCATCGACGCGTACGAGCAGCTGTGTGCGCTCGCGCCACAAGAGCCGCGCTATTGGGAATGGCTGGCGGAGCTGCGCAGCGTGTTTGAAGTTGCGGCCTGATGGTCGCGTCCTCGCCGCTCGAAGGCCTTACCAGGCAGGCACATTGCCGCCTTGTGGTGCCGTGGAGGCCACACCGTTGGCTGGTGAATTCCCGGCCTGCCGGCCCGGGGCTTGTCCGACCGCGGATGACGAATTACCCGCGCTGGGCCCCGTGTAGTTCTGCGCACCCGAGTTGGACTGCGAATTCCCAGCGGGTCCCCCGACGTTGAATGGACTGCTGATGGATCCAGCCGCGTTGCCCACCGCACCAGGTGCTGCGTTGCCAGGGGCGCCCGGAATGCCGTTTGCCAGTCCAGCGAGCCCTTCGGCGACGGCCGCAGCGCCGGCGAGTGCTCCGCTGGCGATATCACCGAGCGTGCCAGCCGTGGAGTTGGCCACCGTGCTGCCGGAATTCAGTGCGGCGACGATCGCGTCGGCGATGACGACTGACAGAAAATCGAACGCGCCGACCAGTGGATCGACAGCCGGTGGAGCTGCGTTGTTGGGGCGACCGCCACCGCGGTTGCCAGCGCCACGATTCGCACCACTGGTGCTCCCCGATTGCCGCTGGCGCAGGGCACGGAAAATGACTGGGCCGGACGGCCGCCGCCGGCCGGTAATAACGACGTCGTCGTCTGCGCCGCCATGCGAACCCTGGCTCGTGTCGTGTTGCAATCCGGAAGGGTCCCAGAAGTTGATCGGGTCGTTGTGGACATAGGCGTAGAGATTCAGTCCGTCGTCATAGAGCGTCGGGTCGCTTTGCACGAAGCGCGCGAGGTTCGGTGAATAGAATCGCGCGCGATGCAGATTGAGTCCGACCTCTGGAATCCACAGTTGGCCGGTGTATTGAAAGCGCCCGACATCGCCCGGGCCGGGCTCGCCGAACGGTCCATAGGACTGCTTCGCAACGCCGGCACCCCCGGCATCGGTCACGCCGACGACGGACGACAGCCGATCTTGGAGCAACCAGCGCTTGTCGCCCAGGCCGCTGCCCTCGTACCACACGACGGGCTCATCGAGTGCTGCGCCGGGGACGTAGCGGCGCATACCGCCAGCCCCATCGTACTCGCCGATCAAATTGACGCCGTCATAGAGGAACGACGTGGCGGCGTTGCGCGTAACGCGGCTCATGCGTCCGATGGGGTCGTAGTCCAGCGTCACGCCATTGGAGCTGGCAACCAGGCGATTGCTCGCATCGAAGCTGAAGTTCGCCCGACCATCCGCCGTGAGATTGCCGCGTGAGTCGTAGTCGAGCGTGGCGGCACCGAGGCTGACCAGCTGGTTCAAGCCGTTCACGCCGGCAGCGACGGTCCCGGCAGCGGGTGGCGTCCACTCGTATGCATCGTTCGAGAGAGATTGCGTGAGCACCTGGCCGAACGCGTTGTGAGTCAGCCCAACGGCCAAGTCATCCGCTGCACCAGGCAAGTCGTGCACGATGCTGGACAGGTTCGTCGCCGCGTCATAGGCATAGTTCGTGGTTACGCCATTGCCACGCAGCGTCTGAGCGCGGCGCCCCAAGTCGTCGTAGACGAACCTCGCGAGCGCACCTGCGCCGCCCGTCGCGCCGAGTTCGCGCACGGCGATGACGTTGCCGAGCAGATCGTAGTCAAAGTTCACGAAGAATCCGTCGGGCCACGTCAGCTGGGTACGACGACCCGCCAGATCGTATTGCGACCACACGGTGCCGAGCGCGCTGGTTTCGCTGGTGCGGCGGTCCAGCGCATCGTAGGCGAACGTCAACGTCGTGCTCGTTGCCACTTGCGTGAGGCGATCCAGATTGTCATAGGCGTACGTGGTCGTCGCCGCGGGTGTCGCAATGACAGATGCTGTCAGGCGGCCCAAGGCGTCGAACGTCGCGGTGGCCATGCTCCCATCGCGCAGTCGGCGTGCCACCACTCGCGAATCCGCGTCATAGCTGAACTGCAAATAGTCGTTCGCGCTGGGGCCGTCGCCCGCCGCTGCAGGAAACGCGATCTTCGCCAGGCGATCGAAGCCATCGTACTCATAGGCAGTCACGTTGCCGCCCGGGTCTCTCACCGTGGCTTGCCGACCGTTCGGCGTGTACGTCCAGGTGGCCTCTTCGATGGTAGTCGGCGTGCCGTAGCCAGAGACCACCTGCAGGCGTTGGTTGGCGGCGTCGTAGATATGACGCGAGATACGATCCTGGCCATCGGCGCCGAGCGTGCAGGCCGACGCTGGCAAGGCGATCGATGCTGCGCGTCTGGCAACGCAGTCGAGTCGGTTGGCATCGTCGTAGCTGTACTGTGTAACTCGCTGCGGCGCGCCCTCGGTCGAGGCAATCACCGCAACCAGGCGCCCGATGGCATCGTAGCCGATGGAAAATTGCAGCAAGGATGCGAACCCAGGCCAGTCCGCGTCGGTTTGACCGGCCACCGTACCGCGCTCCGCGAGCGTCACTCGGCCACCGGCATCGTAGCTGTAGCGCAGCGCACGGTGCGCAGGTGCGCCAGTGCTGGCCGGCGCCACTTGCCCGATGAGCTGGCGCGCTCGATCGTAGCGAAATCGCTCGGTGTCGGCGCTGCCTGGTAGTGGTCCGTCGATAGCCACCAGGTTCCCGACACGGTCGTAGGTGCGGGTCAGCTGGGCCCACAAGGTGCCGTTGCCCGACCCGCTAGCCTCCGCTGTCAGCAGCAAGTTGTTCGCAACGCCTGCTGCGCCGTAGTCCAGCGCGGTCCTGATCTCCTCCGCCGTGCCAGAGCACGAGGTGTTGCTGGCGCACTGCGAGGTTCCGGTGAGCATTTGGATCGGGACCGGTGACTGCACGATTGCGCCCGCGCCATTCTTGTAGAACGCGTACTTTGGTGCGTAGGTGTAGCGCTGCTGCGGGCGCACTGCGCCGGCCACGGGGGCCGGCCGCGTGATCGACAGCAACCCGCCATGCGTTGGATCGTACGTGTAGTCGGTCTGATTGCCGCCGGCATCGACAACGGCAGTGGGTAAATTGCAGGTCGCGCGTGTGCAGTTGCTGGAGGGATACGTCGCCGTGATCGTTTGCGAGGCCAGCTCGGAACCTGGCTTGGGAGTCGCGATGCGCTGGAGGGTATTGCCGCGCGCATCGTACGCGTACATTTCGTAGTTGCCCTCCGGGTGCGTCACTCTGATCACGCGGCTGCTGCCGGACTCGTAGAGATAGCTCGTGGTGTGGCCGAGCGGATCCGTGTCCGACAGGATCAGGGAACTGCTCGGTGCCGAGGTGTAGACGCGGGCGTGACCCAGGGGATCGGTCACGGTCGTGGTTCGCAGGGCCCCCGTGTCGACGTAGGCGTACGTCGAGCGTGCCGGGCCGTTGGCAACTGACACTACGCGACGCGAGGTGTCATAGGCGAAAGACCTGGCTGCTGACGCCGGTGTTTGCACGTTGACCAGCAATCCGGACGCGAACGCATATTGGCTGGTGCGGCCGAGCGCATCGACGACGCTGGTCACCTCACCCGAAGTCGTGAACGTCACGTTCGGCCAGGTTTGTCCAAGGCCGGTGCAGGGCGTGGCGAGCGGATCGCAGTAGTCGATGGCCTGGTTGATGGCGGTAACCCTTGCCAGAACGCGCCCGCCCACGCTCGGATTGTTGTCCTGGTAGTCGAACTTGAGCTGGTAGCCGCGATTGGTGTTCACCGAGCGCAAGCGCTTCGTGTATGCATCGATCGAATCGTAGGTGAAGGTGATGGTTTCGCCGTTCGGGTAAGCAATGGAAGTGATGCGAGCGCGATTGGCCTGTGTCGGGTACGTGCCGGCGAGTGAATTGGCATAGACGGCGATGGCCCCATCCCTGAGCTGCAGCTGATATCCGGAGCTGGTCTGCACCAGTGATTCCCCCGTTCGCTGCTGGTTGATGAAGGCGAGCGGCGCGACCTGTCCGCGGTCGAGACGATCCGGAGTGCTCGGTTGGAAAACGCGGAAGGTGATGGCGCGACCGAAGATCGTCGCTCTGTACCAAGGCAGGCCGCTGGCGTAGGTGCCAGAGTTCACGGAGCCGTCCATGTTGTCGCGCCACCCTGCAGACGTGTCGTAGTAGCGGTAGTAGGCCAACCCTGCGTCGCGGGGGCCGATCGACAGTGGCGCGACCGTGACGTTGAGTGCACCGGTCGAAAGATTCACACCCTGCGCGTCAATTGGAACACTATCTTCCGGCGGCGGCACACCGTCGGCGATCGCGGCTCCACCGAGAACGTACGACAGCAGCAGAGTCCCCCCGAGCCGCTCGAGCCAGGTACCCGAGGCGCTCGCAGACCGTTTCCCAGGTTGCCGTTCGATCACGATGGTCTCCCTCGATCGCGTTCGCGGTGAGCGTCGGACACTACGAAGGTCACTGTGACATTGCAACCGCGCGAAGGGCGTTGCTATGCTGGGTCCGCGCATCTTTGCAATGCACAAGGATCGCATGCCAAGGATCCAACGGGAGTAGCGCATGACACCAGGTCATCGACGATCGCCGAGCGTGTCGCAGCTCGGACCTGCGGTCGTGCTAGCTGCTGCGATGCTCATCATCTCGCTACCTGCGCAGAGCGTTCCGAGCGTCACTTACACGTATGACCAGAGCGGTCGCTTGAAGACCGCCACTTATAAGAACGGAACGACGATCATCTATTCGTACGACAAGGCGGGAAATCGCACTGCAGTCGTGGTCACCAAGGACCATTGACTACCGCAGATTGTGAGACGTTCGATCGAGATTGCCGCTGGCAATGTGCTGTGCTTGCGACCGTATCCCATCGATGCCCTCGGCCCGAGGGCTGGACCTCAGACCGCTTGATCAGCGAGATAACGCAGCAGAATACGCGCACCGGCGCGATTGGTAGCGCACGGTACATCGTGCACGTCGCAGGCGCGGACCAGCGCGTTGATGTCGGGTTCGTGGGGCTGGGGTGTCATCGGGTCGCGCAGGAACACCACGGTATCGACTTGGCCCACCGCCAGGCGCGCACCGATCTGCAGGTCACCGCCAAGAGGGCCGCTCAGCAGGCATTCGACGTCGAGCCCAAGCTCGTCATGCAGAATTTTGCCGGTGGTACCGGTGGCCATCAGGCTGTGCTTGTGCAGCAGCGGGACGAACTCACGCAGGGTTTCGACCATAGTGGCTTTCATGCGGTCATGGGCGATCAGGGCGATGTTCATGACGGTCAGTGTTACCTGTAGAAATCACTCGGCCCCAGTGGGGTCAGGGAGGATCCGCGTGCCGGGAATCCACATTGCCAGCGCATGCTTTTGGAAATTCCTCGAGCGGCTCCACCTTGCAAACACGGGCGCGTACTGATCGTCCTCATCGAGACCTATGGCGATGTCGATGCCAATGGCGTACGGCAGCGCGATGAAGCTCTGCTCGGAGAGCGCAATGTAGTTGATCCCGTTGTACTTGGGTATCGCGTTGCAGGCAAACTCGGAATCTCCGCTGCGTTTCAATGTCAGTATCTGCTACCGCGGTTTGCCACCACCGCGTCTTGTCACGACTGGGAGAACCCATGAGACGTTGGATGTGCTGGGTGATGATGTCGATGCTGCTGTGCCTGTCTGCCGGCGCCCGTTCGCAAGACAGCGAGGTCCAAGAGGCTCGCCAGCTGCACGAGCAGGCCGTTGCGTTGTACAAGAGCAGCAACGACCAGCAAGCGCTGCCACTCGCGAAGCGCGCCTTGGAAATCCGGGAGAGAGTGCTGGGCAGTGAGCATCTCGATACTGCGGCATCGATGCGCAACCTGGCGCAGCTCTATCGAGTCACCAATGACTATTCCCGGGCGGAAGAGCTCTGCAAACGCGTGCTGGAGATCCGCGAGAGGCTCGCCGGGCCGCAGCACCTCGATACTGCGGAGTCCCTCCAGGATCTTGCGAATATCTATTACACGACCGGTGCCTACGCAAGCGCCGAGCCGCTGTATCAGCGAGCCCTTGCGATTCGAGCGACCGTCCTGGGCCCGGAGCATCCGAGCGTCGCCGAATCGCTCCGCGGGGTCACTCGCGCGTTTCGGCAACTGGGCCGGTACGCGCAAGCTGAGCCGCTGGCAAGGCGTGCGGTTGCCATCGACGAGAAGGTATTCGGCACGGAGCACCCCAACACTGCCAATTCGCTCCTGCAGCTTGGCAACCTGCAGGTATCGATGGGCGCTTATGCAAGCGCCGAGGCGAGCTTTCAACGCGCGCTCGCAATCCAAGAAAAAGTCAGGGGCCCGGAGCACCCTGATACGGCTGATCCGTTGATGGGGTTGGCGGTGGTCTACGACGCCACCGGAGCCCATAGGCAGGCCGTGACGCTGCTGCTGCGCGCCCTCGCCATCCGCGAGAAAGTCGCCGGCTCCGAGGATATGAAGACCGCCGGTGTCCTCAACAACCTGGCCATGGCCTACGCGCAAGCCGGCGACTCCGCGAGTGCCGAAACGTATTTTCAGCGCGCTGTGCTGGTGGGTGAAAAAGCAGGTGGTCCCGAGCATCCGCAGGTTGTCGACTCGCTCAACAACATGGCCCTTGTGTACGCCCAGCTAGGTCAGCTGGCGAAGGCCGAGCCGCTGTATCAGCGCACACTCGCGATCACCGTGAAGCAGTACGGCGAGGAAGATCGCAGGACGGCAGCCATGCTGCACAACCTGGCGAAGCTATACCGAGTCTCGGGTGCCTATTCGAAGAGCGAGTCTTTGCATCTGCGAGCGCTGGCGATCTACGAGAAGATTCTCGGCCCGGAGCATCCGTTCGTTGCCAATGTGCTGTTCAGTCTGGGCACGTTGTACTGGACCGCGGGCAAGCTTGGGAAGGCGCTGCCGCGATTTCAGCAGGCGCGCCAAATCGGAGCCAAGAACAGCGAACGATTCCTGGCGTCAGGCTCCGAGTCGCGCACCCAGGCCTATCTCGACGAGTCTGCGGCGGAAGTGTTCAAAAACGTGTCCTTCGCCATATCCGTGGGGGGCCGCGATGCAGCGGTGCTCGGGCTGACCAGCGTGTTGCAATACAAGGGCCGTGCGCTGGACGCCGCCTCCGACAGCGCAGCCCGCCTGCGGCAAAGTGTCCGCAGCGAGGATCGCGCGGTGTTCGAGCAGCTCTCGCAAGTGGCTGCAGAGCTCTCCATGCTGACGTATCAAGGTTCCGGCAACCTCTCACTGCAAGCCCTCCGCCAACGTATCGGCGAGCTGTCCATGCGGCAGGAAGCACTTGAAGCACAGCTCGCCAGCAGTAGCAGTAGATTCCGCCAGCAGGTGATGCCCACGACGTTCGAAGCGGTGCGGCGTGCCTTGCCGGCAGACGCGGTGCTGGTCGAGTGGTTCAGGTACCGACCCTTTGATCCCACGGCCAAGTCCACTGCAGAGGAGTTCGGAGCACCGCGCTACGCCGCCTATGTGCTGGGACGCTCGGGTGATCCACTGGCCATCGACCTCGGCGCCGCTGCGGATATCGATGCTCTGGTCAGTGAGTTTCGTGCGGCGGCTGGGAAATCATCGAACAGCGAGGTGCCGCAGCGTTCGGCGGCGTTGTCACGGAAAATCCTCGAGCCTCTGCGGGTGCACATCGGCCGCGCACGCCACCTGCTGCTGTCCCCTGACGCGGCATTGAATCTCGTACCCATGGCTGCACTGTTGGACGAACGTGGTCGGTATCTGGTCGAGCGCTACGAAATCAGCTATCTCACCAGTGGCCGGGACCTGTTGCGCATCGCGAACCGCGAGGCTGTATCGAGCAGCAATGCCGTCGTGATGGCCGACCCGGACTATGGCCCGCGGTTGCGGATCGCACAAACCGAGGGACCCATGGGGACAGGCCAAGAGCGATCCGAGGAGCTGGATCGCGGCGGGCTGAGCTTTCGCTCATTGCCCGGGACGGCCCTGGAAGCGGCGGCCATCAATCAGCTGCTGCAACCCGAGAGTGCGCGTCTGCTGACTGGCGAGCAAGCCAGCGAGACCAATCTGAAACGTGTGCACGGTCCGCGAATCCTGCATCTGGCCACGCATGGGTTCTTCTTGACGGATCAGGAGCTGCGTGCGGCGGGATCACGGTCGACAGCGGCCACAGGGGGTTTCCTCACGGAGAATCCATTGCTGCGCTCAGGACTGGCGCTCGCTGGCGCCAACCAGCGGCGTTCTGGGTTCAGTGACGACGGCATACTGACCGCGCTGGAAGCCTCACGACTGGATTTGCAGGGCACGGAACTGGTGGTGTTGTCGGCGTGCGAGACAGGTGTCGGCGAGATCAATGCGGGTGTTGGCGTCACTGGTCTGCGGCGAGGATTGCTGCTCGCTGGCGCACAAGCGCAGATCTCCTCACTGTGGAAAGTCGCTGACCTGCCGACGCAGGAGTTGATGGTCAGCTTTTACCAACATCTGGTGAAAGGTGCTGGTCCCGCAGCCGCCTTGCGGCGGGCACAGCGAGAGATGTTGGAGCGGCCGGCGCGCACGCACCCCTACTACTGGGCCGGATTCGTGCCGATTGGCGACTGGGCTCCTCTTGCTTCACTGTAAAGCGCCGCATCGTCGGAGACTCAAACGAAAGAGGGGACATCCGCATGGATGTCCCCTCTCGATCAATCCGCTCTTCGCAATCTAGTCAGCCGGTCTTGCCGGTCCTATTGGAACTGTCCTGCATACACCGCCGAGCTGTAGCTCACCGACACGCGCTGCGGGTTGGCGAACTGCACCGGTACCTGCATGGACTGGCCCGGCGCCAGCGAATCCACTTGCATGGTGATGAATGGCGACTGGTCCCGCTTGCCCGTGGCGTTGAGCAGTTTCACCGTGCTCGGCAGCGAATCGAAGTACATCTGCATCGGGCCGCTCAACGTCGTGGTTCCCGTGTTGGTGAGGGTCACGGTACCCGTGAACGCACCTGTTGCGCGATTCAGGATCAACCCGGTCCTCATGATGCCCAGCTGTGCAGTGACTTCTGGCGGGGCATTGTTGGTTTCCACCGCCCGCTGGATCGTGGCACGCAACAGCGACAGGAAGTCATAGCCACCGCTGATGCGCTCCACTTCATCGACCGTGGTGATGTAGGTCTGCCACGGCACGTTGCGAATGCCAGGATCGTTCGGCATGTTGACCGCGATGATTTGCAGGTCGGCAGGTGAGCGAATGTCGTCCAACGAGCTCATGCTCTGCGGCAGGATGACTGCAATCTTGAAGGTGCTGGTCGGGATCACGATCTTGCCTTCGTTCTTCACCGTACCCTTGTTACCTGCGGGACCTGCAATCACGAACACGCGCTTGTTCTCGTTGCGCACGAAAGCGCGCAGGTCGTTCTCGAGCACTGCCCACGGTCCCTGATTCAGATCCGCAGCCTGCGGCACGATGTTGGTGAAGTAGAACGTGTTGGCATTGTCGAGGCTGGCACTGGTACGGTCGGCCGAGGGCGTCATGTGCCCGCGATCGATGCCGAAGCCCGCTGCGGTACCCGCGCCGGTGTAGTCCTGCGTGGTAATGCGCGGGAACGCGGCCGGCAGTTGCGGATCGGGGCTGAAGCAGTCGCAGCGATCCTCGGGGCCGAAGGTGGTTAGATTGATTTCGTGGCTGACCCAGTTCGGCGTGCTCTTCAGGGCGTTGTACGAGGTGACGAACTGCGAGTAGCGCACGATGAAGTCGTCGCTCGGGTCGGCGTCCATCGGCTCACCAAATTGCACGTTGCCGGCGTAGCTGGCCGTGGCGCTCGCCACGCCGATGCGCGTCGGGAGCGTCGTGGTGCCGGTGGTGCCATCGGCCGCCGTGGCGCGCAGGATCGCCATGCCCGGTGCCAGCGCAGTGAACACGCCGAACTGGTCGATCGTCGCAATCGACGGGGTGTCCGAGCTGAAGGTGAAGGTGGTCGGAATGTTCGCGGTGTTGCTGGCGTTGCGCTCAGCCGCGAAGATCTGGTCCTGGAACCCGACGGGCAGTGGCGCATCACCGACCAGACGGCCCGAGAAGTTGATGCGATTGCCGCCGCCACCACCACCACCGACGTTGTTGCAGGCGCCGAACGTATTGTTGGCCTGCGACCAGGTGTTGCCGGCGTCGCGCTGCAGCGAGATG
>Ga0315912_10006630_pt1 | contig 10320 bp, 7 predicted proteins | sample VfabasoilMG_FD_204469 | JGI IMG/M metagenome (GOLD analysis project Ga0315912, IMG submission 204469) | Garden soil microbial communities collected in Santa Monica, California, United States - V. faba soil | ecosystem: Environmental > Terrestrial > Soil > Garden | place: USA: California... | reverse complement strand
CGAGGCAGAGTCCGCGCAAGGCGATGAAGGTGTCGCGACCCCAATCGCCGAACCACGGGTAGCCCGCCAAAAGCGTCCGGCCGCCGCCGCGGTTCACGACGTACGCGTTGCCCGCGAGCTCGAGCGGGCCAGGAAACGCCGCGCGCCGGCGCCGCTCCGTGAAACGAAGGGCTTGGACGAGCTCGAACACCTCGCGCCGCTCGAGCGCGAACCGCCCCGGCAAGTCCGCCGCGAGCACCCACAAGGCCTCGCCCGCCGCGAGGTCGAACGTGAGCACGCCCGGCATCGCCAGGTCTTCCTCGGCAGCGAGCCCGCGTGCGGCTTCCTCGGCGTAGAAGAAGCGCCGGTACCAGTCGGGCGCGTGACGGTACGAGCCGTTGGCGAGCGAGAGCACCGCCGGCACGCCGGGATAGGGTGCGAAGCGGAGCGCGTTCTCGCAGGCTTGCGGTGCGAACGCGAAGCCGCCATTTTCGTGCTGCGTGGAGTGAAAGTCGCGCCCGGAGAAGAGCGGCCTCAGCTCGAGCCGCGCGCCGGGCAGCGGACGGGCCAGGCGAAACGCGACGACCACCGCCGGCTCGCCGTGCGGCACGAAGACCTCGACCAGCACGACGCCGAGGCGCGTGACGAGACGCCACGTCGGCCAGGGATCGAGCGCGAACTCGACGCTCTCCACGTCGCCCCGCGCCGTGAAGCCGCCCGCGTAAGCCTGCGGCCAGAGCTCGAGCGAGCCTCCTGCCGTCTCGAGCCGAGCGACGAAGCCCTGCACGAGCGTGCGCCGATCGGCGGGTGGCCGTGCCGCTACGAGCAGGAGCGCATGGTAGCGGCGGGTGCGAAGCCCCGCGGTCGTTCCGCTCGCGAACCCGCCGAGGCCGTCCGCTTCGAGCCACTCGTTGTCGGCGCGCGCGGCCGCGGTGCGTCGCAGAAGGCCGCTCATGGCCGCGAGGGTAGTGCTCCTCCCGCCGCGCGGCCACCACTGGCCGCCAGCGGTGTTTGAGCCCCTACGGCACGCGCGTCGGTGCTGGCACACGAGCTGCACGGCCCGTGCGGCATGCTGATGTTGCGTGAACGCACCTTGATCGGCGAGCTCGAGCGGCTGAGCGATACGGAGCTACTCGCCGTCGTGCTCGGCACGGGCAGCGCGGGTGAGCCCGTCACCGCGCTGGCGGCGAGCCTGCTCGACGCGGCGGGCGGGCTCGAAGGTCTCACCCGACTCTCGCCGCAAGGGATGGCAGAGCGCCGCGGGCTCGGGCCAGCCAAGGCGGCGCGCATCACCGCCGCGCTCGAGCTCGGTCGTCGCGCCACGCTCGCCCGCCTCACCCTCCGTCCGACCGTGCTCGCTTCGCTCGACGACGTCGCTCGCTGGGCGCGGCCGCGCCTCGGCGGCCTGGATCACGAGGAGGTGTGGCTGCTCGGCCTCGACGGCCGCAATGCCCTCAAGTCGGCGCGGCGCATCGCCCTGGGCGGCCAGCACGGCTGCGCCCTGGGTACGCGCGACGTGCTCGGCCCGGCGCTGCGCGACGCCGTGAGCGGCATCGTGCTCGTGCACAACCACCCGAGCGGCGACCCGCGCCCGAGCGTCGAGGACGTGGGCATGACGCGCGAGCTCGCCCGCGCTTGCCGCATCGTCGGCGTCCCGCTGCTCGACCACGTCGTCGTGGCGCGGGGCGGCGCCGCCTCGCTGCTCGAAGCGGGTGCGCTCGACCTTACCTGACGCCGCCTTCGTCGACGCTGTCGCAACCGAACAGGAGCTCGACCTTGCCTGCCGGATCGTTCTGCGCGAGGAAGCAGGTGTTCGAGCAGAGGACGATGCTGCCGTCGGCGTCGAACTGCCAGCCGTCCTCGCAACCCGCCGCATCGTTGCGCCCGATGAGCTGCTCCTCTGAGCCGTCGCCGGGCGTGTAGACCACGTTGATCTGGTTGCGGTTGACGGTCTCGCCGTCCCGGCCCTGCGCGGGCACGTCGAAGGTGCACGACGTGATGAGGCCGAGGATGCGCGCGAGGGCGGCGTTGAGAGCGCTCGCGAAGTCGGCGTTCTGCGAGAGGTCGATGTGGCAGAAATCGGGACCGTTGATCGAGCAACCCGAGGGCGCGGTCGCACCCATCGCGGCGGCCTGTGACAACCAGGGCCGGACATCCATGCCGTTCACGCTTTCGCTGCCCGGGGAGCCGATCAGGAACGAGCGCACACCATCCTGCCGTGCGGCCAGCACCTCCGCCACGATGGGATCGGTCGGCGCCGGTGTGTCGGGCAGTCCGCCACCCTGACAGTTCTTCCCCAGCGTGGGTGCGCCGTCCGTGATGAGCAGCATGAAGCGGTTACCGGTGAGGCGCGATGCCTGCATGCCATTCACGAGCGCGTAGTCGTAAGCGTCGTGCGTCGGCGTCGAGCCCTGCGGGCTCGTGTTGGTGAGCGAGGTCGCGATGGTCGCGCGCTGCGCCGAGCCGGGGTCGCCGAGCAGGGCGATCGGGATCATCGCGTTGGTGTTCACGCACTGATCGACGGGGCGCTCGACATCGCTGCCGCTCGTGTTCATGTTCGGGTAGAAGAGGACTCCGACGGCGGCCGACGCGGGCATGCCGTCGAGCGTCTGCGCCAGGGCGTCGCGCGTGATCTCCCACTTGGTGCCACCGGTTTGGGCGCGATTCGGCCGGTCTCGCATCGACGCGCTGTTGTCGACGACGAGCATCAGCACGACGGGCAAAACCTCGGGCTCGTGCGTCCAGCCGTTGCAGGCATTGGCGCGCAGATCGGCCGCGGTCTGCCCGGTCCCCGTGCCGTTGGCGCTGCCGCCGCTGGCCGCGCTGCCGCCGTTGGCGCTACCGCCGCTCGCGTTGGTCGAGCCGCCGGTGCCGCCCGTGACGGCGATCATCGAGGTCCCGCCACTGCCCGTGGCTCCGGTGCCACCCGAAGCGCGGCCCTTCTTGTCGTCCGTCGAGCCACAGGCCAGCGCCAGGGCGGCCAGTGAAATCAGCACGCGTGCCTTCATGGTGTTTTCTCCGGGAACCCGCGCCAAGCTGCGCCTCTACCTGGTGAGGTAACGGGCGAAGCGTGAACCAGGCATGAAAGCGTACTCCGCCTCCACATCGGGCGCCAGGTGCGACACCTGCACACCCATTTCAATCACGTGTAGAATCGTTCCGATCAGAAAGTCCCCGGCTTCCCGCGATCTGGCGCTACACTCACGATCACGCTCCGTCCGCGCGACGCCCGTCCACTTTCTGGCTCCGCGATCGCGACCGCGCGAAGTCGCGCGGCACCGGCAAGAGTAGAGAACATGCGAACCCTCCGAGCCCTATCGACGTTGATGGTTTTTGCCTCACTCGCGGCGGCGAGCAGCGCCGCGTGCTCGGGCAAGACCGACAAAAAGGGCCTGGATCGCGGGGCCGGCGGCACGAGCGGCAGCGGCGGCAGCACGATGGTCGCCGTCACGGGCGGCTCCGCGGGCCTCGCCGGCTCCGCCGCAACCGGCGGCGCGAATGCGGGCGGAATGGATTCAGGCACGGCTGCTGCGGCCGGCGACAACGGAATTCCCGAGTGTGGGGAGCTAGCGGGGCTCGGGAAATGCGGCGGCACGCACCTCGAAGCCGAGTTCCGCACGGTGAACATGCTGCTCGTGATCGATAAGTCGGGCAGCATGGACTACGAGCCCGAAGGCTTCGACCAGAAGAAATGGCCCGCCATGAAGAGCGCCGTCGCGACCGCGCTCGGCAAGGTCGAGGCACAGATGAACTTCGGGCTCATCTTGTACCCGTATTCCGAGTCGCAACCGATCCCTCTCGACTACTGTGAGGACATCGGCAACTGCTGCGCCCTCTCGACGGTCGGCGCCGGAGTCGTGGTCGGGGTCCAACCGGGTCAGGTGAGCGTGGATCAGATCAACGCGGCACTCGCCCAGACGGAGCCCGGCGGTGGCACGCCGACCGCCACGGCGCTCGCCGCGGCGCTCGAGTATTTCACCGTCGGCGAGGGCGCTCTGCTCGCAGGCGACAACTACGTGCTGCTCGCGACCGACGGCGGCCCGAACTGCAACGACCAGCTGCTCTGTACCGAGGATCGCTGCACGACGAATCTCGACGGCCAGTGCGACTCCGGCAACTGCTGCGCCGACGCCAAGGGGCACATGCGTTGCCTCGACGACGACTCCGTCACCACCCAGCTCCAGGCGTTGAAAGACGCCGGCATCTCGACGTTCGTGGTCGGGATCCCGGGCACCGAGGTGTACTCCGACTACCTCGATGGCTTCGCCCTGACGGGGGGCGTTCCCGCGACGGGCGGCGAGCACGACTACTACGCCGTGTCCGCCAACGCAGGCGTGGAGGGGCTCACGAGCGTCTTCGAGTCGATCACGACGCAACTCCTGCGCTCCTGCGAAATCGCGCTGCCGGAGATGCCCCCGAAGCTCGATCTCGTGAACGTCGCCATCGACTGCACGGTCCTCCCCGGCAATGACGACCCCGACCAATCGGGCTGGGGCTTCGACCAGATGCCGGACCCCACCTCGGTCATCGTGCACGGGCCCCTGTGCGACGCGATCCAGAAGAACGGCGCCGAGCGCGTCGACGTGGTCTTCGGCTGCCCCACCGTTCGCTAACCCCGTTACAGGTACCGCATGCGCTTCTCACGATCCTTCCTGCCCCTCGCCGCCTTGGTCGGCGCGGGCGCGATCCTCGGCCCCGGCTGCAGCTCGAAGAGCACCGGGGAAGGGCTCGCCGACGGCGGCACCAGCGCGGTGGGCAACGGCAAGGGCGGCACCGGCAAGGGTGGCACGTCGGGCAGCGCGAACGGCACCGGCAGCGGCGGCACGTCGGGCAGTGCGAACGGCACGGGCAGCGGCGGCACGTCGGGCAAGGGCGGCACGACCGGCGCGACGGGCGGCACGGGCAACGGCGTCGCGACGGGCGGAACGGTCACGACAGGCGGCACCGGCAACTCGCCGGCCAGCGGGGGCACGGGCGCCTACCCGACCGACGCCTGCGAAGGCCTGGGCTTCGACGCGGCAGGGCAAGCGGGCAGCGCCGAGCAGGCGTGTAGCGGCGTCTCGAGCGAGGCCGAGCCGGTCGCCATCGACCTCTACATCATGATGGACCGCTCGGTCTCGATGGGAAGCATCATCCCGGGCACGGACAAGACGCGCTGGGAAGCGCTGCAGGAAGCCGTGCAGGCCTTCGTCGAGACCGGCGCGAACGGCGACATCCGCGCGGGCATCGGCTTCTTCGGCGTCACCGGCGGCAACGACGACGCCATCGACTGCAACCAGGCGAACTACTCGACGCCCGAGGTCGAAATCGGACCGCTCGCCGAGGTGGGGCCGGATCTGGTCGCGGCGATGGCCGACATGGTGCCGGGGGGCCTCACACCCGAGGGCCCCGCTCTGTCCGGTGCGCTCGAGCACGCTGCTGCCTGGGCGAAAGACAACCCCGGGCGCGTCACGGCGGTCGTGCTCGTGAGCGACGGCTACCCGACGCAATGCACGCCCACGACGGCTTCCGGCCTCGCCGACATCGCGGAGCGCGCTCACCTGAGCGAGCCTTACGTGCGAACGTACGTGATCGGCCTCGCCGCCGAGTTCAATCTCGATGGCGTGGCCCTGGCCGGCGGCACGCACAAGTCGTTCATCGTCGACGACGGTGACGTTGCCGCCTCCTTCACGAGTGTGCTCGGCAACGTGGCGAACACGAAGCTCGCCTGCGAATACGCGCTCCCGCCCTCGAACGACCCCACGCAGAAGCTCGATTTCGCGAAGGTGCAGGTGACGTACACCACGGCAGGCGACGAGACGGAGGAGATCCCTTCCGTACCGAGCATCCAGGGCTGCGCCCAGTCCGCGAACGGCGGCTGGTACTACGACAACCCCGCGGACCCGACCAGCATCATGGTGTGTCCTTGCACCTGCGCGCGCTTCGACGCGGGGCGGGTCGACGTGCGGGTCGGGTGCAAGCCGCGGGTGGGAGTACGCTGATGCGGTGGCGCGTGGCTCGAGCAGAACTCCAGGTATCAGGTGAGGCATGAAACGGATTGAAGGACTCCTCGGCTTGTCGGTGCTCGTCTTCGGCGTGGGTCAGCTCGCGGCGGGTTGCGGCGGCAGCTCCGACGACGACGACTCGGGAACCGGCGGCGCCAAGGCCGGCCAGGCGGGCAGCGGTCGCGGCGGACGCAGCCAGGCGGGCTCCGCGAACGGTGGCCGCGGGGCGCGTGGCGGAACGAGCAGCGGCACGGGCGGCACCGTGATCGTCGACGACTGCAAGGACCTCGCGAGCCCGCCCGCGAACGGGCAGTCTTGCTCGCTGGCCGATGGAACGTACTGCGAGGGCGAGACCGGCCCCTGCTTCTGCGAGGGCGACAATCGAGACTTGCGCTGGAACTGCTTCGACGACGGCCAGCCGCACGGCGGCGCGACGGGCGTCGGCGGAAGCTCCGGCAGCGGCGGCGCGGGACAGGCGGGGCGCTCGAACCAGGGCGGCCAAGGCGGCAGCACGGGCGGCTCGTCGAGCGGCGAGCCCGGGCAAGGCGGCAACGACGCCGGTGCACCCGCGGCCGGAGGCACGAGCGGCGCGAGCGGGCAGGGAAACGCGGGCGATCCGGGACAATCCGGCGCCGCCGGCAGCTGATACACGCGGCTATCCGGCGCGACGCATCCTGGCTATTCTCGAGCGCTGGATGACGACGCCCGAGATCCAGTTCGCCGCGCTGACGGACGTGGGGCGACAGCGTGAGCACAACGAGGACAACTTCCTCGTCGACAAGAAGCTCGGGCTGTTCGTCGTATGTGACGGCATGGGGGGTCACGCCGCGGGCGAGGTCGCGAGCGCCCTCACCGTCCGCACCCTGCACGAGGAGATCAAGCGGGAGGCGGACCTGCTCACCGACTACCTGGGCGGCGGCTCCGGCGGCGCGCGCGTCAGCAAGCGGGACATCCTGAACATGCTCGAGTTCGCGGTGAATCGCGCCTCGAGCCGCGTGCACGGCGAGGCTGCCAAGGACACCAACAAGCGCGGCATGGGCACGACGCTCGTCGCCCTCTTGGTCATCGGCAACACCGCCTTCATGATCTACGTCGGCGACAGCCGCATCTACTTGCTCCGCGACGGCGTGCTCGAGCAGCTGACCGAAGACCACACGGTTCGCAACGAGCTGATCAAGAAGAAGAAGATGACGCGCGAGCAGGTCGAGCAGATCGCGCAGAAGAACGCCATCACACGGGCCGTGGGCGTCTACGAGCACGTCGAGCCCGACACCCTGGTGCTCGATTTGATCCAGGGCGACCGCTTCCTGCTCTGCTCCGACGGCCTGTGCGGCTATTTCGAGGAAGACCTCGAGACGCTCGGGCGTCACCTCGCGAACCCGAACGCCGACGCCGCCGCCAAGAAGCTGATCGACGCTGCCAACGAGCAGGGCGGCAAGGACAACATCACGTCCGTCATCGTCACGGTCGGCGACGTGGCGGCGCGCGACACGACCCGCGCCAAGCAGCTCCAGCTCAAGCGCGAGACGTTGGCGAAGATGCCGCTTTTCCGCCCACTGAACGACCGCGAGATCCTGCGCGTGCTGCAGGTGACTGACGTGGCCACGTTCAAGAACGGCGAGCACGTGATGACCGAGGGCGAGACGGGCGAAGAGCTCTTCATCGTGCTGAGCGGCACGGTGCGGGTCACGCGCAACGGCGCCGACCTCGCCACGCTCAAGACCGGTGATCACGTGGGAGAGATGGCCCTCGTGCGAAGCCAGCCGCGCTCCGCCACGGTCATCAGCAACGGCGATAGCGAGCTGATGGTGATCCGGCGGACGGAGTTCTTCGAGATCCTGCGCAAGGAGCACCAGCTGGCGGTGAAGCTGCTCTGGCAGTTCCTGGGCGTCGTCGCGGATCGCCTGGCCGACACGAGCCGCGAGCTCGGTGCGGCCAAAGAGGAGCTCGCCGCCGAAGACATCTCGGGGGAGATCTTCGAGGACGAGGACGAGGGCGATCGCAAGACCCTGATCCGGCCGGAACCGACCTAGGATGCGCGACCAGGGGCGCGCGGCGCTGCTGCTGCTCGGCGCCGGGCTCGGGGCCGCGGTCGGCTGCCGGCGCGAGGAGCGCCCCCGACCCGCCGTGACCACCGCGAGCGCGAGCGCACGAGCGAGCGGGTCGCCGCGGCCGGGCGCCGTGCCGAAGCCCCCGCCCGTGGTGCACGGATGCCGGGTCCTCGGCGTGAAGGGCCAGGCGCCGCCCGCGGGAACGCCGGGCGTCGGCACGCTGCTGCATGCGGACGCGTGGCTCGACCTCGCCGGGGGCGTGGAGCTGCAGCTCAAGCACAGCGAAACCACGCGCGAGCTCAGCCTGCTCGGCCCGGGTCGCTTCCTCGCCTGTGCGGACGGCGCCGAAGCCGTGTTGGTCGCGCGTGGGGTGGTGTTGACGACGCCCGGCCCCGGCTCGCGAGCGGGTGCCGAGGTCGAGCTCGGGACGCCGTTCGGAGTCGTGCACTACGCGGACGCAGCCTTGCGCCTCGAGGTGCGCGAGAGCGGGCTCGCGCTCGAGGTGAAGCAAGGTGCGGCCGCGGTCGGTGCGACCGAGAAGGCCGACGACGCCCCCCGAGGTCCCGAGCCCGGGCTCGTGCGTGGCCCGAAGGGCAAGCTCAGCCTGACGGGCCAGGTCGACGGCGCGGAGCTCGTTTCTCGCTGCACCGACGCTCGCCAGGCCATCGCGACGAAAACCGCTGCGCCCGCGCCGAGCGCCGGCCCGGAGCGGGGCGCTTGGGCAGTCGGCTTGCTCAAGGCACGCCAAGCGGCGAGGCTCATCTGCTCGCGGGCGCGAGCCGCTGCCGGTCGGGAGGGCGATGCTGTGCGAGTCCGGCTCGACGACCAGCTGGACGGCTCGATGCGGCTTCCGAACGCGGAAACGGATGCCGGAAAGTGATGTTTCGTTGACAGTTTCTGCCGTGCGCCGCTAGCGTCCGCACGACGGGCTAGTCCATGGGCTTCCGAACGTTGACCTGCCGGGCACCCCTGCCGCGCGCTGCCTGGATGGCCGCGCTAGGTGGCGTTCTCGCGAGCCTCATTGCCCCCGGAGCCCGGGCGGACGAGCCGCGCAAGGTGACGGAGCCCTCGGTCATGCGCGAGCCGACCGAGATCGTGCAGATCGCGGACGCCTTCGACGACGACGACATCTTCGACCTGCACCTGTCGCTCGGCTACCAGCACACCTGGAAAAACGCGAAGATCTACCGCGAGACGGCCGCGGCGCAGATCTCGACGGGCGGGTTTACGCCGTCGAACATGAACGTCGCCAGCTACGAACAGGACACTGCACGCCTGCTCACGCGCGCCGACATCGGTGTTTACAAGGACATCGCCATCGTCATCCGCATGCCGGTCATCCTCTCGGACGACCGGAACCTGAAGGAGAACGGCGGCGGGTTGCAGAGCAACACGCTGATCGGCGCCCCGGGCGAGCAGCTCTTCATGCTGCCGTTCAAGTCGCCCACGCGCAGCGGCATCGAGTACCTGGCGCTCGGCATGGACTTTGGCCTGATGAATCAGGCGAGAAATCCGAACAAGCCTACCTGGAACATCGGCGGGGAAGTCCGGCTCAACGTGTCGGAGCCGATGCACGCGTGCAACGCCGAGCCCAAGGACCTGAACCAGAATCCGGACGACCCTCAGGTGAAGTGCGCCTACCCGCACGACATCAACCGCGACGGCACGGCGGGCCAGTTCTCCACCTCCGACACGGGCGTACCGGGCACGTCGATCAAGCTCGACGAGGGGGCGAGTGGTTCGCGAAGCCCCGGGGTCAGCCGCGGCACCACGGGCTTGGCCTTCCACACCTACCTCTCCCGCCGCGTCAAATACATCGAGCCGTACGGCGGCTTCGACGTGCTGTTCGAGTTCCCCGGCGCCGACAGCGACTACCACCAGACGGATCTCAAAGGCTCGCTCGTGAACCATCCGCCGCTGCGCGGGACCATGACGATGGGCATCGCGGTCATGCCGTGGGAGATCCGCAATGCGTTCCAGCGCTTGACGATCGACGCACGCTTTTCCGGCACGTACGTCTCCGAGGGGCGCGACTACAGCGAGCTCTTCGACGCCCTCGGGTCGAGCGACGCGCCGTCGCTGCGCTACCCGCAATTCTCCGAGTACATGGCCAACCCGATCGCGACGGCCCAGAACACCTACCCGTCGGTCGTCGATCCGAACTCGCAGAAGGTCTACTTCACCGGCCTCACGGACGTGCAGCAGCACGGCGAGTACACTTTCACGATCTCGACGACGTACCAGGCCGGCGAGTACGTGAAGTTCAACGTGGGCGGGGCCTACACCCTGTACCAGGGCCACTTCAT
>Ga0315912_10006629_pt1 | contig 10321 bp, 5 predicted proteins | sample VfabasoilMG_FD_204469 | JGI IMG/M metagenome (GOLD analysis project Ga0315912, IMG submission 204469) | Garden soil microbial communities collected in Santa Monica, California, United States - V. faba soil | ecosystem: Environmental > Terrestrial > Soil > Garden | place: USA: California... | reverse complement strand
GCGCCCGCCGCGGCCGCACGATGATCGCCCCTCTCCACGAGCTTCAGTACGACGACCTCGTGAGGCGCGCGCTCCTCGAGGACCTCGGGGGCGCGGGCGACGTCACGACCGACGCCATCGTTCCGGCGGGCCTTCCTGCGGAAGGCACGATCGTGGCCCGAGCGGCGGCCCGCATCGCCGGCCTTCCCGCCGCCCTTCACGCCTTTCGCCTGCTCGACCCGGCCAGCCAGGCCCGCGTCGTCGTCGGCGACGGCGAGGATGCGACGGCCGGACAGACCCTCGCCTACGTCCGGGGGAGCGCGCGGGCGATCCTCTCCGCCGAGCGCGTCGCCTTGAACCTCCTCGGCCGCCTGTGCGGCATCGCCACGGCCACGCGGGACGTGGTGGCCCGCCTCGAGGGGCTGCCCACTCGCGTCGTGTGCACGCGCAAGACCACGCCTGGGCTGCGCCTCCTCGAGAAGCACGCGGTCCGCGCGGGTGGGGGCTTCAACCACCGCTTCGGCCTCGACGACGCCGTCCTCGTGAAGGACAACCACATCGCCGTCGCCGGAGGCGTGAAGGCGGCGGTCGACGCGGTCCGTGCCTCCGCCGGCCACATGCTGAAGGTCGAGGTGGAGGTCGACACGCTCGACCAGCTTCGCGAGGCCCTCGACCTCCGCGTCGACGTCGTCCTGCTCGACAACATGTCGCTGGAGACGTTGCGGGCCGCGGTGGCCCTGTGCCGCGGTCGAGCCCTGACCGAGGCCTCGGGCGGCATCACCCCGGACACGGCGCGCGCGGTGGCCGAAACGGGCGTCGACATGATCTCGCTCGGGTTCCTGACCCACAGCGTCCGGAACCTCGACGTGAGCCTGGAGGTCGCGCAAGCGCCGCCGTCGCTTTGAGGGAACGCCGGGCCCGGGATAGTGTTCGGAAGTTTCCCGGAGGCCCCGTTCCCATGTCCCTCGCATCCGCCCGTCCTCTCGTCGTCACCCTAGCCTTGGCCCTAGCCTTGGCCCTGGCCTTGGCCGCGCCCGCATCCGCGCCCGCCCAGACGCCGCCCATGACCCCCGACATCGGGAGCAAGTTCACGCCCCCGACGGCGGGGCACGACTACGAACGGCGCACGGTGATGATCCCGGCCCGCGACGGGGTGAAGCTCTATACCGTGATCATCGTCCCGAAGGGGGCGAAGAACGCTCCCATCCTGCTGACGCGGACGCCCTACAACGCGAAGAAGCGCCTCGAGCGCAACACCAGCCCGAGCAAGCTCGCCACCGTGCCCGAGGGCGACGAGGTGTTCGTGGCCGACGGCTACATCCGCGTCTTCCAGGACGTCCGGGGCAAGTACGGCTCGGAGGGCGACTACGTGATGACGCGCCCGCTGCGCGGGCCCCTGAACGCGACGAAGGTGGACCACGCGACCGACGCGTGGGACACGATCGACTGGCTCGTGAAGAACGTGCCCGAGTCGAACGGGCGCGTGGGCATGATCGGATCGTCCTACGAAGGCTTCACCGTGGTGATGGCCCTCTTCGAGCCGCACCCCGCGCTGAAGGTCGCGGCCCCGGAGAGCCCCATGATCGACGGCTGGATGGGCGACGACTGGTTCCACTACGGCGCCTTCCGGCAGGTGAACTTCGACTATTTCATGGGCCAGACCACGGTGAAGGGCGAGGGCGACAGCGTGCCCCGCGGCGCCTACGACGACTACGAGCGCTTCCGTGAGGCGGGCTCGGCCGGCGACTACGCGAAGGCCACCGGCCTCGACCAGCTTCCCTGGTGGAAGAAGCTCGTGGAGCACGCGGCCTACGACTCCTTCTGGCAGGAGCAAGCACTCGACCGTCTGCTCGCGCGCCGCCCGCTCGGGGTCCCCACGATGTGGGTGCAGGGTCTGTGGGACCAGGAAGACATGTGGGGCGCCATCCAGACCTTCCTCGCCCTGGAGCCGAAGGACACGGCCAACGACAAGAACTTCCTGGTCATGGGCCCCTGGCGCCACAGCGGCGTCAACTACGAGGGCTCGACGCTGGGCCCGCTGAAGTTCGAGGGCGACACCGCGCTCCAGTTCCGTCGCGACGTGCTGAAGCCGTTCTTCGACCAGTACCTGAAGGACGCCGCCCCCAAGGCCGCGACCCCGCCCGTCTTCATCTACAACACCGGCGAAAACCACTGGGACCGGCTGAAGGCCTGGCCTCTCGCGTGCGAGTCGGGGTGCGCACAGGCGATGCGGCCGCTGTACCTGCAGGCCGACATGGGCCTCACCTTCGCGGCTCCGGGCGGGCAAGCCCTCGCGTACGACGAGTACGTGTCCGACCCGAGGAAGCCCGTGCCCTACCAGCCGCGGCCCGTCCGCTTCCCCGATTCCACGGCTTGGCGACGCTGGCTCGTGAACGACCAGCGGCACGTGGCCGACCGCCCCGACGTCCTCAGCTACGTGACGCCCGTGCTCACCGCGCCCCTGCGGATCAGCGGCGCTCCCGTCGCGAACCTCATGGCCTCGACGAGCGGGACCGACGCCGACTGGGTGGTGAAGCTCATCGACGTCTACCCGGACGAGGTGCCCTCGCAGGCGGAGATGGGGGGCTACCAGCTCATGATCGCGGCCGACATCTTCCGCGGCCGCTATCGCGAGTCGTTCGAGCGGCCGACGCCGATCCCCGCGGACACGGTGCAGCGCTACCGCTTCCGCCTGCCCACCGCGAACCACGTCTTCCGCCCCGGCCACCGGGTGATGGTGCAGATCCAGTCCACCTGGTTCCCCCTCTACGACCGGAACCCCCAGACCTTCGTGGACAACGTGTTCCTGGCCAAGCCCGGGGACTACAAGAAGGCGACGATGCGCGTGTACCGGTCGGGGGCGGAGGCGAGCTTCGTGAGCCTGCCCGTCGTGGAGGGGACGGCGGCCGAGGCCGCGGCGTACGAGCGGCCGCGCTAGCTCCGGCGCGCCAACCATCGAGCCCTCTTCCGCGTCCAACGGAGCGCGGCGTCACGTCGTGTCGGGCGTATCCTTGGCTATCCGGAGGAGCGACAGATGAATCAGCACAAGGCCCGGGGATTCCTGGCCACCCTCGTCTTCTTCGGCCTCGCCGGCGGGGCGGCGCAGGCCCTCGCGGGCGAGATCCGCGGCCGCGTGATCTCCGAGGACAAAGCCGTCGCCGGGGCGACGGTGGCGGCCCTGCCCTTCGAGTCGCCCTTCGAGGAGGCGCGTCGGGAAGCGCGCCGGGGCCCCGCGCCCGCGCCGCTCGCCACGGCTACCACGAAAGCCGATGGGAGCTACGTCCTGGCCGTCCCCGCGCCGACGGCACCCACGACCGGGGCCATGGTGCGCCTCCAGGTCACGGCGAAGGGCCTGCGGTCGACCCTCCTCGATGCGGTGTACGACGCGGCGGAGACCGCGGAGGCGGGCGATGCCATCCTCGGAAAATCGGGAGCGCTCGCGGGCAAGGTCGTGGACCGCCAGGGTGGCCCAGTGGTGGGCGCCTCGGTGACGTTGGCCTCCTCGGCCTTCCCCTTCAACTTCTCGGGCGCGTCCGGGATCGTGCCCGCAGCCACGACCACGGGCGCGGACGGTACCTTCCGCTTCGCCGAGGCGGGCACGAACGGCAACCGCGTGCGCGTGGAAGCCCCGGGCTTCGCCTTCGCCGAGGCGAGCGGCCTCGTGGCGGGGGCGGTGCGCCGGCCGCTGACGCTGGCCCTCGGGCGGACGATCTCCGGCACCGTCGTGGGCGAGGGCCGGAAGCCGGCGGCGGGCGCGCTCGTGCGCTTCGAGACGGGCAACGGCTCCTCGCGCTGGTTCGAGGCGCGCGGCGACGGCAGCTTCCTGGTCGAGGGCGTTCCACCCGAAGGCGGAACGATCGTCGCCGACGCGGGGGACAAGGGGCGCGGGACCGTGGTGCTGGAAGCGGGTGTGGGCAAGGCGACCGTCGTCCTGAGTCCCACCGCGTCGATCGGCGGTCGCGTCGTCGATTCCCGCTCGGGCGCGCCGATTCCCCGCGTGCGCGTCGTGGCGCGGGGTGAGGGCGCATTGTTCTTCGCGCGGTCCGGCCCCGACGGCCGCTACGAGATCAAGGGCCTTCCCGTGAACGCGTACCAGCTCGGCGCCGACGATCCCGCCTACGTTTCCTGGAGCCGCGAGAACGTGCAGGTGAAGAGTGCTTTGCGGGAGGACCAGGACGTGATCCTCACCCGGGCGGCGAGCCTCGTGGGCCGGGTGGTCGACGAGAACGGCGCGCCCGTCGAGGGAGCCACGGGCATGCTGACGCCGAGCGGCGAGACGGGCCCGCGGGCGTTCTTCCGCCGCGTGGGCTTTCCGGGTATGGGGTCGGCCTTCCGGACCGGCGCCGACGGGTCCTTCAAGGCCACGCGCCTCGGCCCGGGGACGAACCAGACGCTCACGGTGCGCCATCGCGACCACGAGACGCGCACGATCGGCGGCGTGAGCCTGTCGGGGTCGGCCCCCACGCGCGTGAACGTGGTCTTGCGGCGCGGCCAGACGATCCGCGGTTTGGTGAAGGACGACCGCGGCCAGCCGGTGGCGGGGGCCGACGTCTCGTTGCAGCGTGAGTTCCGCATGGAGTCCCGCCGCGGCATGACGTCGATGTCGTTCGTCACCGGCGACTTCGGGCGTCCCCCCCAGCAGACGGGCGTGGACGGCCGCTTCGAGGTCAAGGGCCTCGCCTCGGGCGACTACACGCTGCAGGTCTCCAAGCGGGGATACACCCGCGAGCGGATCGACCCCGTGAAGGTCGCGGAGGATCGCGTGCTCGAGCCCTTCGAGGTGGTGCTGCGGACGGGGGCCACGATCTCGGGCTTCCTGCGCGACAAGGCCGGCAACGGGGCGCCTGGCCAGCGGGTGGGGGCGCGTCCAGCGGGATCGGCCGGCCGCAACATGCCGGGGCCGATGGGTGGCCCCATGACCGAGGAGCCCACGGGACCGGACGGGGCGTTCGTCATCGAAGGGGTAGTCCCCGGCGAGACCTACGAGCTCCAGGTCTTCGGCGAGACCGGCCTCGGCGCGCGCAAGTCCGGCGTGACCGCGCCCGCGGAAGGAGTCGAGCTGCTGGCCAGCGGCAAAGGGGCGGTGCGCGGGGCCGTGCGCGACGCGGAGAGCGGCCGCCCCCTGCGCGACTTCACCGTGAGCTACCGGCCTTCCCAGCAGGGCGGGGGCATGCAAGTCCGGTTCGGGTTCGGGGGCCCACGGCGCGGTATGGGCCAGCCGGTTCCCTTCCACACCGACGACGGCGGCTTCCTGGTCGACGAAGTCCCCCCGGGGAAGTGGGACGTCGAGGTCGCGGCGGAGGGCTACCAGTCGGGCCGCGCCAACGGGATCACCGTGGACGAGGGGGCGGTGGCCGAGGGCGTGGAGGTGAGGCTGTCACGGGGGAGCGTGCTCTCCGGCCGGGTGAGCGAGGCGCGCTCCGGGCAGCCGGTCCGCGACGCCTCCATCCGCGCCCAGATCGCGGGCGGGAACGCGCCGCCCATGCGGTTCGGTCCCATGGAGGGCGACGGCCGCCAGGCCTCGAGCGACGCGGACGGACGCTTCGAGCTTCCGGGGTTGGCGCCGGGAACGTACACCGTCACCGCGACCCACTCGGACTGGACGGAGACGAGTCAGAGCGTCGAGGTGAAGGAGGCCGCGGCCACCGTCGACATCAAGATGACCGCGGGGGCCGCGATCGCGGGCTCGGTCACGGGGGCGAGTCAGCGGCCGGTAGCGGGCGCCACCGTGTCCGTCTCCGCCGCCGGCGCGGGGGGCCCCTTCGGGGCCGAAGAGCAATCCACGATCAGCGACGCCGGCGGCCGGTTCCGGTTCGAGCGCCTTGGACCGGGGCGTTACAGCGTGATCGCGTCGTTGCGCACAGAGAGCAGCAGCCCCGCCGAGGTCGTCGTGCAGGCGGGGGACGGGGACAAGTCGGTGAGCCTCTCCCTCCGCGCGGGCGCCACCCTCCGGGGCACGGTAAGCGGCCTCCCGGAGGCCCAGAGGGGGAACGTCAGCATCTCGGCGAGCGGGCCCGAGGAGTACTTCGCCAACACCCGCACGTCGTCGGCCGGCACCTTCGAGCTGAGCGGGGTCCCGACGGGGCCGATCATGCTGCGCGCCAACGCCGGTGACTTCATGACCAGCTCGCGGGGCGCGTCCGCCCAGGTGGTGGTGGCCGAGGGCCAGGCGGAGGTGACCGCCGACATCGTGTTCGAGGACGGTTTCCGGCTGGACGGCCACGTGACGCGCGCCGGCAAGCCCGTGGCCGAGGCCATGGTGAACGCGTCCCCGGAGGGAGGCTCCGGTGGCCGCGGCGCCATGGGCCGCACCGACGGCGCGGGGGCCTTCGCCCTCGAAGGGCTCGCCGCCGGCTCCTACTTCGTGACGGCCTTCTCGCCGAGCGGGGGGGCGTCGATCCGCAAGAAGGTCGAGGTCGCCGGCGACACGAACGTCGAGCTCGAAGCCCCGCCCGCGCGCCTCACGGGAACGGTGGTGGAGCAGGGCACGGGCCGTCCCCTGGGGGAAGCGGAGGTACGGCTCGAGATCCAGGAGACGCCGGGAGGGCGGGGCCCCATGGCGATGATGAACGCGCAGTCCACGGACAGCGCGGGTCGTTTCCTGTTCGAGGACCTCGAGCCGAGCGCCTACCGGATCAGCGTGACGAAGCCCGCTTTCCAGACGGAGCTTCGACAGGTGAACGCCGGCGACGAGGCCGACCTCGTCGTGGAGATGAAGCGCGGCGAAGGGATCGGGATCGTGGCCCGGGACGGCATCTACCAGGTGCCGCTCCGCAGCCTCTTCGTCGGCATCGCCGACGGCCAGGGAGCGAACGCCTTCGCGGGAAGCGTCGCCCTCGACAGCGACGGGCAGGGCGAGATCCCGTCGCTGCGCCCGGGCTCGTACCAGCTTCGCGCCACCGCGCAGGGCTACGCCCCCGCGGGGCCGGTCCCCATCACCGTGCCCTCCTCCACGGTGTCGCTCGTCCTCACGCCGGGAGGCACGCTCGAGATCCAGGCCGGGCCGGAGACCATGGCCGCGGCGAACCCGGCCGGGCGGATCCTCCTGGCCTCGGGGGCGCCCTACGTCCCGGGCCCCTTCGGCGGGCAGGGCCCGCAGGCCGGGCTGATCCGATTCACGAGCCCCATCCGGCGCATCGAGAACATCGGCCCCGGCAGCTACGTCTTCGCCGTGGAGAACGGTCCCCGAAAGCCCTTCGAGATCCGCGAAGGGGGCACCGCCACCGTCGTCTTCCCCTAGACGCGGCGGTGTCCGCGTCCTACTGGAACGGCGTCCCGAACGCCTTGAACGAGACCCCGAACGACGCCGTCCAACGCCCGAAGCTCGCTTCCCGCAGCGGCGGCGGCCCCGACTCCGAAGGCGGCCGGACGGGCTGCGGGATCTCCTCCGAGCCCCAGGCGTAGCCGAGGCCGAAGGCGCAGGTGGCCCGGCCGATGGGGAACGTGAAGCCGCCGGTGACGTCGATGAGGTCCCAGGCGGCGAGCGTGTCCCGCAGCGGCACGTGGGCCGACGCGTTGTGCGCGGCCCCGGCATAGAGCACGACGCGAGAGGAGAGGCGCTGCTCGAGGCCGGCGCCGAAGTTGACGATCGACTTCGCCTCGCCGCGGAAGGTGAGGTCGATGGTTTCCGGCGAGCCGGCGATGGGGGCGGGGTCGGGGGACAGGATCTCGTAGGGATCGACCGAGGAGAACCACTCGACGGTGGTGTGCACGGCAGTGCGCTTGCCCCGCCAAGTGGCGCCGCCCGCCACCGACCAGGGCGCCTTGTACGTCGCGTCCAGGTCCTTCTGCACGCTCGCGGACAGGAGGGGGTCGGCGATGCCGGTGGCGGAGGCGTTGAAGACCACGCGCCCCGCGTCCCACAGAGCGAACCCGGGAGTAGTGACGGTCAGGCCCAGCTCCCAGGACCCGGGTCGCCAGGCCACGCCGAACTTGGCCAGCGCGCGCAGGTGGTCGTACTCGTTCTCGATCGCCACGAAAAGGTCTCGCGTGGCCCCGCCCTGGATCTCCTCGTACTGCAAGGCTCGGCGGCTTCGCTGCTGGCGCATGGAGAAGAAAGGCGACACGCCGACGGAAACGGTGTCGGAGAGGCGGTGCGACCACGTTCCTCCGACCCAGTACTCGACGAGGCGCTGCCGCAGCCGGCCGAACCCGGCCTGGGCGTCGGCCGTTCCGGCGGCGATGTTCACGTCGTTGACCCCGACGTCCCAGTCGGAGTCGTGACGGGACAAGAACGCGAAGGCGAAGCGGTTGTCGCCCTCGCGCGGCCCCACCTGGCCCGCCACGATCGAGGGCACGATGTCGAACACGAGCTGGTCGGCGTCGAGGCCCTCGCCGGCGATGCCGGGGATGGTCAGGTTGGCGAGCTCGACGGAGGTGATGCCCACCACGAAGCGGGGCTTTTCGAGGAGGGCGAGCGCCCCCGGGTTGTAGAAGACGGCCGAGAGGTCGCTGACGCCTCCCACGAGCGTGCCCTCGGTGAGCTGGCCGATGGGCCCGTAGCCGTAGGTCCAGTAGTGAGCGTCCTGGGCGAGGGCGGGCGCATGCCTCAGGGTGCCCACCAACACGACGAGCGCGGCCGTCCGCCAGCGGTTCATCGAGCCTCCACGGGAAGGGCCGAATCTTACCCCGCCCGGAGGACCGCTCTAGCCCGGCGCGCCGATCAGGATGGGCCCGAGGGCGACCCACGCGCCGTCGGGCTCGCGCACGACGCGGTAGGGCCGGCGCAACGACCGCGACGCGCTCCAGGTTTGCGTTACCGTGACCCAGGCCTCGTCGTCCTTGATCCACTCGATGGGGCCGGCCGTGACCAGGATCGCGCGCGATCCCGAGGCGATCTCCACCGCGTGCGACGCGCGCACCTCGCACTCGGCCCCGCGGCGGATGCCCGGCCCGAGGCGGAGCCGGTCGAGGAACGCCTTGGGCACGCTCTGCGGCGCTCCGCCGGGATCGATGGAGAGGCAGAGGGACACGCCGGCCTTGCGCGTCTCGTCGTCGAGCAGCTCCGTCTTCTGCTGGCGGAACACGGCTTCGTAGAGTTGATCCTCGACGCGCACCGCTCCCTCCGCGGTGGCCGCCGCCACGAGCAAGCCGGCTGCGAAGCAAAGCGTCACGAGAGGGCCGGCCCCAGGAACGGCCATACGATCCAGGCGACACCCACCGCCGCGGTGACGAGGCCGGCCGCGCACAGCGCCGGCCGAAGGAGGGCGGGCCCCCGCCCGAGCTGTGCGCCTCCCGTGCCGACGAGCCACGCGAACGCGGCCATCCCCAGCACGGTGCCGGCGGCGAAGGCCACGAGGTACGTGGCGGAGGCCAGCGCCCCGGGAAGGGCCAGGGCGGGAAGAACGCCGAGCAGGTGCGCGGTCCCGGCGATGCCGTGCAGCGATCCGGCGAAGAACGCGGTGTGGCCGTGACTGGCGGTGGCCTCGTGGGTGGCCGGGTCGTGGGGGGCGGGCTTCGCGTGCAGGTGGAGGTGCGCGTGGGACGCGCCGTCGTGCGCGTGGGTGTGGGTGTGGAGGGTCATCCGCAGCGCCCGTCGCACGCCAAGCGCGCCGATGCCGACGAGGAGGACGCCCACCAAGCGCTCGCCCCAGGTCTCGACGAGGGCGAGGTCGAGGCGCTCCTTCAAGAGGACGGCCACGGCGCCGATGGCCAGCACCCCGAAGCTGTGCCCGACGCCCCACCGGGCGCCCAGTCGCCAGGCCTGCCGGCCGCGGCTCAGGGAGAGAGGCAGCAGCGCGGCCAGGTGGTCCACCCCGGTGAAGACGTGGACGGCCCCGGCGAGGACTCCGGAGCTCGAGACGAGAAGGGCGATTCCGATGTCCATCAGCGCACCCAAGCTTTGCAGACGTGTGGAGAGAAACGCAAGGCTGGTGGCACCGACCCCATGCTAGGATCGCACCCTCCTTCGGGGGTGTTCGTCCCCGGCCCAAGAGAAACACGTGCGAGTAACCCCGCCGGCCCTGGGCTGGCTGTTGGCGACGATCGCGTCACCCTTTCCCCCGTCAGCGGCAGGCCAGTCGTCCATCGAGCTCGTGTCCCGCGCGGCCACGCCGCCCGCCACGGGCGGCGGGAGCAGCGTCCTCAGCACCGAATCGCGGCGGCGCGTCCTCAGCGACAACGGCCGTCATGTCGTCTTCATGAGCACCGCGGCCAACCTGGTGCCCAGCCAGGTCGACGGGAATCAAAGCAACGACGTATTCCTGGGAGACACGAGCACGGGCGAGGTCGTGCTCGTCAGCCGGCAGGCCGGGTCCGCGGTTCGAACCGGCGAGTTCGAGGCCGTCAACCCATCCGTCAGCGGCGACGGCCGATTCGTGGTGTTCGATACCCGTTCCCCCGG
>Ga0315912_10006628_pt1 | contig 10322 bp, 8 predicted proteins | sample VfabasoilMG_FD_204469 | JGI IMG/M metagenome (GOLD analysis project Ga0315912, IMG submission 204469) | Garden soil microbial communities collected in Santa Monica, California, United States - V. faba soil | ecosystem: Environmental > Terrestrial > Soil > Garden | place: USA: California... | reverse complement strand
GGGACGGGCGCCGGAATCCTGCACCGCCTTGCGCATCCTGTCGGTCTGCGCCCGCAGGTAGTCGGCGAGCCCCTGCGGTGTCGAAGTGCTGGGCTCGGCACCGAGCGCGGTAAACCGCTCCCGGAACTCCGGCGCCTGCAATGCCTTCCCGATCTCGGCATTGAGCTTGCCTATGACATCCGCCGGCGTCTTCGCGGGCGCGAAGAGGCTGTACCAGCCGATGAACTCATAGCCCGGCACCGTTTCCGCAATCGCGGGGATGTCGGGCACGAGCGCCGTGCGCTTCGCGCTGGTGACGCCCAGCGCTCTCAGCCTGCCCGACTTGATGGTGGGCAGCACGGCGGGAATCACGGAGATCAGCATTTGCACCTGTCCCGCCACCGCATCGACCATCGCCGGCGTGATGCCCTTGTACGGGACGTGCAGCATGTCGGTGCCCGTCATGCTCTTGAATATTTCGGCGGACAGGTGCGGTGGCGAGCCCGAGCCGCCCGACCCATAGCGCAACGCGCCCGGCTTCGACTTCGCCAGCGCCACCAATTCCCTGACCGAGGTTGCCGCAACGGCGGGATGCACTGCGAGTATGAATGGCGTGGAAGCCACCAGGGTGATCGGCGCGAAGTCCCGGATCAGGTTGAAGGGAAGCTTCTCGTACATCACGGACACGATGACCGCCTGCGATGTCACGATCACCAGGGTATGGCCGTCGGGCGCGGCCTTGGAGGCGATCTCGGTGCCCACGATGCCGGTCGCGGCGGGGCGCGGATCCACGATCACCTGTTGGCCCCACGCCTCGGTGAGCTTCCCCCCGATCAGGCGGCCGACGATGTCAGGGCCCGATCCGGGCGAACTCAATGCGATGATGCGGATCGGCCTCGCCGGGTATTGCTGCGCAGCAAGCGCTGACGCGGGAACAAAGGCATTTACGCAAAGGACGCAAAGAAAAAACAAAGGACGCAAAGGAGGAACGGCACGAAAAACCGAGCGATAGCCCGCATTCGACTCTTTATCCATTTCTTCCTGATTTTCCTTCGTGTCCTTTGCGTCCTTCGCGGTTAATGCTTCGGACCTTCAGCGCTTCAGGCCGCGGCGACCGGTGTCCTTCGCGCGATAGAGACCGCCGTCCGCGGCGGTCATGTAGAGGCTCGTCAGGCCGGCATCGCCGAAAGCGATCCGCATCGGCATGTCGGCCGGCGCGGAATGCGATTCCAATATGGTCCCGGACGGGGAGATGACGTAGATCGTGGGGCCGACGCCGGCCTTTTTCCAGCCCGCGCACGCGATGATGTTGCCATCGGAGTCGAGGCACATGCCCTCGATGCCGCGTTCGACCACCACGAAATCGATCATCACCTTGACGTGCCCCAGTTCGCCGTCGGGCTTGACCGGATAGGAGCACAGCCGCTGCAGGTTGCCGCGTTCCGCATCACCGTCCGCGACGTACAGCGTCTTCTCGTCCGGGGACAACAGGATGGCGCGCGGTCCGGAGGTGTCGTGGGTGACGCGTACGAGCCTCCAGCCGTCGTTGGCCGGCTCCAGACGCAGCACCGAGGCATGGTCCATCATTGGGTACACCGGCGGCCCGTACGGCACCTGCGCGTTGTAGGCATCGGCAAACCACACGCGCCCCTTGCTGTCCGCAATGACGTCGGTCGGCTGGTTGTGGTGCTTGCCATCGAGCAGGTCGGGCATCGACCCGGTCGACCCGTCCTTGCGGAAATGCACCACGCGCCGGCCACCCTCCTGCGCGCCGTACACCGTGCCATCCTTCGCCATCGCCAGGCCATTGGTGCGCCCGGAATAGTTGCGGAAGAGATCCGCTTTCCCGGTCGCCGGGTCGTAACGCAGGATGCGCTCTTCGGCCACCGCGCTGAAGAGCATGCCGCTGCCGTCCCACGCCAATCCGCCGGTGCGCCCCTTGCAAGGCCCGGCTACGAGTTCGAAATTCCATGCCATGATACTTTCCTCCGTTACCGCCCGGGAACACCGGGGATATTCAGCCGCGTGCGCACCACGGAACCGATGTTGGTGATGTAAAGCGACTTCCAGTCGTCGTCGCCCCAGGCGAAATTGGTCGGATGATGGCCCGGCGTCCTGATCCGCGCCAGCACCTTGCCCGACGGGTCATGCACGTAGATGCCGCCTGGCCCGGTGCAATAGACATTGCCTTCGACATCGCACTTCATGCCGTCCGGCACGCCGCGCTCCGGTCCGCCGTACTGGTAAAAGAGCCGCCCCTTGCCGACGCTGCCGTCCGGCTTCGCGTCGTAAACGCGGATCAGCCGCTCGCGGCTGTCATTGATGTAAAGCAGTTTTTCGTCCGGCGAGAAGCACAGCCCGTTCGGATAGACGAACTCGTCGGTGACGAGCGTCATCTGCTTGCCATCCGGCGAGATCCGGAACACGGGCTGCTTGTCGTTGTAGCGCTGCAGGTCATCACCGACCATGCCGACATTGAGCAGTCCGCCCACCGGATCGGTGAACCAGATCGCCCCGTCCTTGCTCACGATGATGTCGTTCGGGCTGGAGAGCTTCTTGCCCTGCCACCGCTCGGCGAGCACCGTGCGTGAGCCGTCTTTCTCGATGCGGAATACCGTGCGCCCGCCCCAGCCGGCCACCACCACCCGGTACTCGAGATCGAGCGCCAGGCCATCCGCCTTGACCGACGGCATCATCACCGCCTCCAGTCCGCTCTTCGGCTTCCATTTCCAGATCACGTCGCCGATGATGTCGGTGAAATACAACTGCTTGTCGCGGTTGTCCCATACCGGGCCCTCGCCAAATATGATGTCGCGCGCGATGATGTCGAGCGGCGGATTCTTCCCGACGATGCGCTCCGCCCCGGGAGCCAGCATATCGAGCTCGATCTTCAGGTCATCCAGCGATCCATGCATGAGTCTTCACTCCTTTCAAGTTCCTGACCGTGGCGCGAGAGCGCGCTGCGGCGCCGGGAGCGCCATGTTACCGCGCCCGGCGCTATGTTTCGAAAGAATCTTTATCTATCGGTTGATAACATCGGGTTATGGTCGATCGGTGGCAGGCGCAGGACGTGCCCGGCATTGCCGCCCGCCGTCCCGCTCAGCGCGGCGCACCCTTGCGGCCGATTTTCTGCGCGCGGTAGAGATGGCCGCCGCCCGTGGTGAGGTAAAGGCTGTCCCGCCCCGCGTCGCCGAACTCGCAACGCATCGGCCAGTCCGCCGGCGCCGGCTGCTTCTCGACCACCCTGCCATCGGGCGAGAACACGTAGATCGCCGGGCCCGGCCCGTTCTTCTTCCATCCGCCGCAGGCGACGATGTTGCCGTCGCTGTCGAGGCACATGCCTTGGATGCCGCGCTCGCCCGCGCCGAATGCATGCAGCACGCTACCCTGACCGACCCTGCCGTCGCCGTCGAGCGGGTAGGCTCGCAGCGTGCAGGCGTCGTCGCGCTCGACGTCGCCGTCCGCGACATACAGCGTCCTTTCGTCAACGGAGAGCCGCACCGAACGTGGGCCCCTGGTGTCGGAAGTCACGCGATTGAGCCGCCACGCGCCCCGCTCGTCCCGTTCCAGCCGCAGCACCGACGCGTGATCGGGAAACGGATACACCGGCGGGCCGTACGGCGCCTGCGCGTTCCAGGTATCGGCGATCCACACGCGGCCCTGCGTATCGACCGCCACGTCGGTCGGCTGGTTGTGATGCTGGCCGTCGAGGAGATCGTTGGTTGGGGCGGTCGAGCCGTTGTTGAGAAAATGGATGACGCGCCGGCCGCCCTCCTGCGCGCCGAACACCGAACCGTCGGCCGCGATCGCGATGCCGTTGGTGCGCCCGGTGTACTTGCGGAACGTGCCGGTCTTGCCGCTCGCCGGATCGAAACGCTCGATGCGCTCCTCCAGCACCGCTGAAAACAGCATCGCCTTTCCGTCCCACGCCAGACCGCCGGTTCTGCCCCTGTAGGGGCCGGCGACGAGATCGAATGCCCAGGCCATCCCGGTCTCCCGTGCTATTTCAAAGAAGGCACGCCGGCGATGTTGAGCCGCGTGCGCGTCACCGATCCGACCATGGTGATGTAGAGGGTCTTCCAGTCATCGTCGCCGAAGGCGAAGTTGGTCGCGTGCCCCCTGAGCTTCAATCGGCACAGCACCCTCCCGTCGGGGCGGTGTACCCAGATGCCCCCGGGGCCGGTGCAATAAAGATTGCCTTCCACGTCGCACTTCATGCCATCCGGATTGCCGCGTTCGGGATGCGCGTACTGGAAAAACAGCCGCCACGGACCGAGCGTGCCGTCGGGCTTCACGTCGTAGACCCGGATCAGGCGCTCGCGGCTGCAGTTGACGTAGAGCAGTTTCTCGTCCGGCGAGAAGCACAGGCCGTTGGGATAGACGGAATCCGCCGTCATGAGGCTCATCCTGCCGTCCGGCGCGATGCGGAAGACCCCGGCGATGTCGAGGTAGCGCTGCAGGTCGTCCTGCACCATGCCGACGTTGAAGAGGCCGCCGGAAGGATCGGTGAAGTAGATCGAGCCGTCGGCGCGCGTGACGATGTCGTTGGGACTGTTGAGTTTCTTGCCCTCCCACTGCGACGCGAGTGTCTGCAGCGAGCCGCCCTGCTCGATCCGGAACACGGTGCGCCCGCCCCAACCCGCTACCACCAGCCGGCCCTCGAGATCTAAGCACATGCCGTTCGCCTTGGCGCTGGGCTTGAGGATCGCCTCGCCGCCGCTGCCCGGTTTCCATTTCCAGATGGTGTCGCCGCAGATGTCGGTGAAAAAGAGTTGCCGGTTGCGCGGGTCCCACACCGGGCCCTCGCCGAAGAGTATGTCCGGCGCCACCGTCTCCCACGAAGGATGGGGATCGATGATATGCCCGGCGCCCGCGGCGGCGACGTTGTCCACCTCGATCTGCGGTCCACCGGCTTGTCCGTGTGCTTCGCTCATGGCTTCATGCCCCCGTCCAGGTCTTCTGCGAAAAGGCGCGATGATCGGTGACGGTGTCGATCACCACCGGCCGGTTCATGGCCAGTGCCTTCTCCAGCGCCGGCGCCATCTCGACGGGTCTTTCGACACGCAGGCCGACGCAGCCGAGCGACTCCGCCACCCTGGTGAAATCGACCTTGGAGAAGCCCCACATCTCGCGCCCGCGCTCGTCGGGGTCGCCGCCATAGGCCTTGTCGAAATGAGGGATCTCCTGGTTCAGCGCCCCGTTGTTGTTCGCCACCACCACCAGGTTGATGCCGTAGCGCGCCGCAGTCTCGAGTTCCGCGAGGTGGTAGTAAAACCCGCCGTCGCCGGTAAAGCACACCACCGGCGTGTCAGGCAGCGCGCATTTCACGCCGAGCGCGCCGGGAAAACCCCAGCCCAGCGATCCCGCGCAGCGGATGAGGCGCTGACCAGGCCGCGTGAAATCCACCATGGCGCCCGACCAGATGCCCGAATGCCCGGTGTCGCACACCAGCACCGCGCGCTCCGGCAGCACGCGTGAAATCTCGCGGCACACGCGCTCGGGCCGCATCGGCACCGCGTCGGAATCGACGTGGGCGGCAACCGATCTACGCCACTCCTCGACAAAGCCGCGCACCTGGGCCATCCACGGCGCGCGCTGTGCCGCCCCCGCCGTGCCCGCGGCATCCACCATCTGCCGTAACACCGTCTTCGCGTCGCCGACCAGGCCACATTTCGTCGGATAGTTGCGGCCGATCGCGCGCGCATCGATGTCGAGGTGAACCACCGGCTTGCCGGGACGCGGCACCTGCCAGCGCGTGGTCACCTGCCCGCCGGTGTGGCTGCCGATGTAGAACACCAGGTCGGATTCGCCCACGGCGCGGTTGGCGCAGGCTCGCGAGTAGGTGCCGGTGACGCCCACCGCCAGTGGATGCGTGTCGAGTATCGCGCCCTTGGCGTTGAGCGAAGTTGCGACCGGAATTTGCAGCTTCTCGGCGAGCGCTACCACTTCCGCCTGCGCGCCGGACCACGCCACACCGCCGCCGGCGACGATCACCGGGCGTTCGGCCGCGTCGAGCACGCGCAGCGCCTCGATCACCTGCGCCGGATCGGCTGCGGGGCGCAGCGGCGGCACCTGTTTGAAGCGCTCCTCGACGATCAGTTCGAGATCGGCCTCGGTCATCACCGATTCCGCATGATGGCCGCCGATGCGCAGGTGCACCGGACCCGGCGCGCCGAGCGTCGCCTCGCGGAACGCGGTGCGCAGCATGTCGGGCAGGCGCGCGATATGATCGACGTGCGCATTGAACTTCGTGGTGGGCTCGAATTGCGTGAAATCCTCGAGTTCCTGGTAGGCGTGGCGGTAGCGCGCCATCGGAGCCGGCCCGCCCGTCAAAGCGATGACCGGCGAGCACGCGAGATACGCATCCTTCAATCCCGCAGCAAGATTGGAGCCACCGACGTGCTGCGCCATGCACACTCCGGGCCGACCGCTCGCGCGCGCATAGCCGTCGGCCATGTAGGCGGCGGCCTTCTCGCCGTGCGTCATCACGCGCCGGATGCCCATGCCCTCCATCGAAGTGAGCGTCTCCAGCAGCATCTGCGGCACGAAAAAGACGTGCGTGACCCCGTACGCGCGCAATGCCTCCGCGACGAAACGGGGCCCCGTGGTTTTCGGCATCGAATGATCTCCCCCGGACCGGAATGGCGTCGATCCGCGCCGCCTTGAAGTTGGGATTCTGCGCGGCGCGGGCCACGCGAGCCTTGGATGTTAACAGCCGCGCAGTCGTTGCTTCAACCGCTTGCACGCGCAGCGGCGAATCCGCTCACATCGTGGACAAGCCTTCAGTCCACGCGCAGCCCGGTTTGCTTCGCTACTTTCGACCAGGTGTCGTGTTCGAACTTGAGATGCTCGGCGAACTGCGCGGGCGTGCTGCCGACGGCCTCCGTGCCATCTGCCGCAAGCCGCGTGGCGACGTCGGGATGCTGGAGCGCCTTGACGACCTCGCCGTGCAGCCGGTCGACGATCGGCTTGGGCGTGCCGCGAGGCGCCAGCAGGCCGTGCCACTGCGTGACTTTGTACCCCGGCACGCCGGCCTCTATCATGGTTGGGATTTCGGGCGCCATTTTCGCGCGTTTTTCGCTTGCGATCGCGAGGGCCCGCAACCGGCCGGCGCGCACGTGGCCGTACACCGATGCGACGCTCAGCAGGCTCATGTGCAGCTGGCCCGACAGCATGTCCGGTAAGGCCGCGCCCACGCCCTTGTAGGGTACGTGCACCAGCGGCGCGCCGGTGATGATCGCGAACCACTCGGTCGCGAGATGCGCGAGCGACGCATTGCCGGTCGATGCGTAGTTCAGCTTCGACGGCGAAGCTTTCGCATGCGCGACCAGTTCCTTCACGGACTTCGCAGGCAGTCCCGGTGTCACCGTCAGCATGTACGGTCCCGCCGCGACCTGCGACACCGGCGCGAAATCGCGGAACAGATCGTAGCGCGTCTTGTTGACCGCGCCATACACGACGAGGCTCGCGCTCAACTGGATCAAGGTGTAGCCGTCGGGCGCCGCCTGTGCGGTGAGTTCCGCGGCGATGCTGCCGCTCGCGCCGGCGCGGTTATCCACCACCACGCTCTGACCGAGACCGTCCCCGAGCTTGGGACCCACCAGGCGCGCAACGAAGTCCAGGCCACCGCCGGCCCCGGATGCCACGATGACGCGAATGGGCTTGTTCGGATAGGCCTGCGCAGCAATGCCCTGGGAAGGCGCCGCCATCAGTCCCAGGGCCATCCATGCCACGCCGACAGGCGTTCTTGCCGTCATGTGTGCTCTCCTCGTTTGTATGGCCATCGGCCGCGGGCGCCGCTCATTCGGGGCGCGCGCCCGATTCCCGGATGAGCTGCCGGCTGAATTCGATTTGCGCCGGCAGGTACGACGCGAACTGCTGCGGCGTCGAGCCGATCACTTCGGCCCCCATGCCCACCAGCCGCTCGCGGAGGTCCGAGCCCTGCAGCGCTCTCATCACCTCCGCGTTGAGGCGGTTGACGATGTCGCCCGAAAGGCGAGCAGGCGCTACCAGCCCGTACCAGCCTATGACTTCGTAGCCCGGCAGCGTGTCGGCGACCGTCGGCAGTTCCGGCGCGAGCGGCGTGCGCTTGAGGCTGGTGACGCCCAGCCCCCTCAGCTTGCCGCGCTTCACCGTGTCAAGCACCGCGGGCACCACCGCGAAGGTGAGCTGGATGTGTCCGGCCACCGTGTCGGTGACCGCCTGGGAACCCTGCTTGAACGGCACGTGCACCATGTCCACGCCAGTCATGCTCTTGAACCTCTGCGCGGCCAGACCGGCCGGCGAGCCCGCGCCCGACGATCCATGATGCAACTGTCCCGGCCGCGCCTTCGCAAAAGCGATCAGGCCCCTGACCGACGTCGCCGGGACGGACGGATGCACCACCAGCACGAATGGCGTCGAAGCCATCAATACGACAGGGGCGAAGTCCTTGACGGGATCGTACGGCAGCTTCTCGTAGAGCGCTGAGCCGATCGCGAAGTTCGAGGTCACGATCATCAGCGTGTACCCGTCAGGCGGCGCCTTCGCCACGAATTCGGCGGCAATGCGCCCGCCGGCGCCGGGGCGCGCATCGACCAGTATCGGCTGGCCCCACGCGTCCATCAGCTTCTGTCCCACGAGCCGCGCGACGATGTCGGGTCCCGAGCCTGCTCCCGTCACCACGATGCGTATGGGTTTCACGGGATAGTTCTGCGCGTGCGCCACCGGCACGGCGCCCAACGTAAGCGCCGCGCTCGCCGCCAATCCACAACGTGCGATTTTCATTCCGCAATTACTCGGTGCGCAAGCGAGCGTCCTTGATCAGTTTGCCCATTCGCGTCATTTCGGATGCCACCGCGGCCGCAAGCTCGCCCGGGGAACTGGCGACGACCTCCACGCCGGCGTTGAAGAATCGCTCGGTGGACTCTGAGGACTTCGCGGATTGCACGAGTCCCGAGTGCAGTCGCTTGACGACGGCCGCCGGCGTTCTGGCAGGCGCAAACATCGCGTACATGACGACCGATTCATAGCCGGGCAGGCCCGATTCCGCCACCGTGGGCAGACCGGGCGCCAGCGCGGAGGGCTGCACGCTGGTGACCCCCAGGGCCCGCAAGCGGCCCGCCCTGACGTGCGGCAAACCGGCCGCCGTGGTGGGAAACATCATGTGCACCTGGCCACTCACCAGATCGTTGACGGCAGGCCCGGCGCCCTTGTACGGTATGCGCACGATATTGATGCCCGCCATGGCTTTGAACAATTCCGCCGCGAGATGATTGGAGGCGCCGGTCGCGCCCGTGGCATAGTTGAACTGCCCCGGCTTCGACTTGGCCAAAGCGATCAGCTCCCGGGTTGAATTTGCCGCGACCGAAGGATGCACGACGAGGATATTGACCGACCGCGCCGTGATCGAGATCGGCGCAAAATCCTTCACCGGATCATAAGGCACGTTGTCCTGCAAGAACGGTGTCAGCCACATGACGCTGCCGATCGCCAGCAGCGTATAGCCATCCGCCGGCGCCTTGGCGACGAGTTCCGAAACGATCCCGGCGGGCCGGTTGTCCACTACCAGTTGCTGGCCCAGGCTGCCCGCCAGCCCCTGCGCGATCAACCGCGCCACAAAGTCGTTGCCCGCGCCGGCGGGCGCGGTAACGACGCGTACGGGCTTGGTCGGGTAAGCCTGGCCCGCAGCCACGCCCGTGCCCATAACCATCGTGCCTACGCATACCATCCACGCACGATACCGCAGCTTGGCCATGTCGCCTCCTGTCGGGGACACCCTTCCTGCCACTGCACATGACGATTCGTTCCAAACTGTGCGAGTATAAGACCGAGCGGCAACGCGGTGTGACGGATTACCCCGTTCGAGCCAGCTCGATACCTGCCACGGAGGAATGACTATGCAGACTGCCGCGCTTGCTGTGGGTTTCGCACTGGTCCTGGCATCGATGCCCGGCGTCCACGCGCAGACCTATCCCAACCGCCCCCTGCGCGCCATCGTGCCGATCGCACCGGGCGGCGGAACGGACACCACAGGGCGGCTGGTTCTGACGCGCCTGGGCGAAGTGCTCGGCCAGCAGATCGTGGTCGACAATCGGGCCGGCGGCGGCGGCACCATCGGTGCGATGATCTCGGCCAAAGCATTGCCTGACGGCTATACTTTCCTGTTCGGTTCGATCTCCACCCATGCGGTCAACCCGGCGATGTACAGGAAGCTGCCGTACGACCCTATCAAGGATTTCTCCCCGGTCGCGCGCGTCGGCACCGTGCCCAACGTTCTCGTCGTGCATCCGGCGCTCCCGGCAAAAACGGTGGGGGATCTCATCAAGCACGCCAAGGCCAACCCCGGCAAGATCAATTACGGC
>Ga0315912_10006627_pt1 | contig 10324 bp, 7 predicted proteins | sample VfabasoilMG_FD_204469 | JGI IMG/M metagenome (GOLD analysis project Ga0315912, IMG submission 204469) | Garden soil microbial communities collected in Santa Monica, California, United States - V. faba soil | ecosystem: Environmental > Terrestrial > Soil > Garden | place: USA: California... | reverse complement strand
ACCCTTCCCGAAATGAAAGCGGTTCTCTTTTAACTTTTTGCATTACTTTTCGAATGCGCTGATACCAGCATAATCAGCGCTAAGCAATCAAAGACTTTCAACAATATGCTTTCCTCCACCCAGTTTTTTCACCTCTTGAACAATATCGCCTGATAATAAAGCTGTTACTTTCATTGCATTAGCATCTGCATCTTACAGTAATACGAAAACATGATCTTGCATCGCACTGCTTTTGGCCAAAATGCCTGCAATTGAACCGGAAGCCCACGTCTGTTCTAGCAGGAGAAAAGAAACATTAACAATTAATCATTAACCATTTACCATTTATCATTATCCGATTATCTTGCGCCCGATGGAGAATTTTGTTGTTTCAGCACGGAAATACAGACCGACGGGGTTTGATGAGGTGGTTGGCCAGGAGCATATTACTACCACGCTGAAAAATGCCATCGACAATAATAAACTAGCCCAGGCTCTGCTGTTCTGCGGTCCCCGTGGTGTGGGAAAAACGACGTGTGCCCGAATCGTAGCACGACTTATAAACGGTTTTGAAGAAAAAGCGGAAACGAACTCCCTCAATATTTTTGAACTGGATGCGGCTTCGAATAACTCGGTGGAAGATATCCGGAATCTGATCGACCAGGTACGCTACCCGCCGCAGTTTGGAAAATACAAAGTGTATATCATCGACGAGGTACACATGTTATCCAACTCAGCTTTCAACGCCTTTTTGAAGACGCTGGAAGAACCTCCGTCGTATGCGATTTTTATTTTGGCCACGACAGAAAAACACAAAGTGATTCCCACCATCCTCTCGCGATGCCAGATTTTTGATTTCAACCGGATCCAGATAAGCGATATCGCACATCACCTGAAAAAAATTGCGGTACATGAAGGTATCCCGGCAGAAGATGAAGCGCTTCACCTGATCTCCCAGAAAGCGGATGGTGCCCTTCGCGACGCACTCTCGATCTTCGACCTGATGGTGACGTACTCGTCGGGTAAAGGTGTGACGTTTACGGATACGCTGAAGAATCTCCATATCCTCGATTATGATTATTACTTCCGTGTAGTGGATGCGTTACTGACGGAAAACCATACACAACCGCTACTCTTGTTTGATGAAGTAATCCGCAAGGGATTTGACGGTCAGAATTTTATCGTTGGACTGGCAGAACATTTCCGCAACCTGCTGGTGTCGCAGGATGCCCGGACCACAAACCTGATGGAGGTGCCGGAAGGCGTTAAGAAAAAGTACGCCCAACAAGCGCAGTCCTCCCCACCCTCCCTGTTATTAACCTGGCTGAACCTCGCCAACCAATGTGACATCAACTACAAGGCCAGCAAAAACCAGCGGCTTTCGGTAGAACTGGCGCTGATGAAAATGGCGCATGTCGGGGACGTTATCCAATTAAGTGAAGTGGGTCATCCGGCGGGTGGGTTAAAAAAAAAATTAGTGTAACGGAAGAGAAACCTGCTGACGTTACCCCTGTCCTTGACGTTGCCCCTGTTCTGAATGGTTCGCCTGAAAAAGAGCTTGCAGCCATTCCTGAAATTCCAACTACTCGTACCGAACCGCCAAAGCCGGCTGCCGAACCTAAGCCGGCAACAAAGTCCATGCCGCGGACCACGTTAAAATTAACGGATCTGCTGAATGTCGATAAGAAAAAGCCAGAGGCGGTTGCTGAAGCTGAAAAGAAAGAAGACGTATTGAGTTCTTATACGGAGGAACAACTTCGTTTGGCCTGGGAGGAGTTTGCAGAACAACGTAAGAAGTTTCAGGCAGAATATCAGTTGCTGGCACAGCCTTACATGCTACAGGATAATCGTGTGATCCTGCATCTGCTCAGTCCGGTGCAGGATACGATGCTGAACAACATCAAAAGTGAGCTGACGACGCACCTTCGGGAGAGGTTGAAGAATTCCACCATTCTTGTGGTGGGGGAATTGACGGAGACGGACGATAAGAAGATGATGTATACGTCGCGGGATAAGTTTGAGTTTTTAGTGGAGAGGAATCCCGTGTTAAAGGAATTGAAAGAGAGGTTGGGGTTGGATACGGATTTTTAATCATAGAACGTCTTTGCGAGCTGAAGTGATGGACTAGTGCGCTGGCGCGAAGCAATCCCCAAATTACAAAGTACACAACCTTTATGCACCTCACACGTGAGTGCTTTTCCCATAAGCGCATTTCATCGTGAGGGGATTGCTTCGTCGTTAACAACTCCCCGCGACGACGTGTGCGCAAATTTTCATAAATTTATAGTATGTCGAATGTGCCCGGAGGTTGGAAGTCTATAAGCTACTCCTTTAAGGTGGCAGGAGAAGTAGGAGTCGGCAGCTTCGTGCAATCAATACGCGCGAAAAATACCTGCAAGGTCTGTGCTTACGGTATGGGCGGACAACACGGCGGCATGGTGAATGAATCCGGTGAACGGCTGGAGATCTGCAAAAAAAGTATGCAGGCCCAGCTCACAGACATACAAAGTGAAATCAAGCCCGAATTTTTTGAATCCACCACTATCGCTCAACTGAAGCAAACAAAGGCCCGTGAACTGGAACGGCTGGGGCGTTTAAATTACCCGTTGTACAAAAACAGGAATGAAGCCCACTTTCGTGTAATCGACTGGAACGATGCCCTTCTGAAAATAATAAATACGTTTAGACAAACGGATCCGAACCGGTCCTTCTTTTATGCCTCGGGCAGATCCTCGAATGAAGCGGCATTTGTCCTTCACCTATTTGCGCGCCTCTATGGAACCAATAACGTAAACAACTGCTCCTACTACTGCCACCAGGCTTCCGGTGTAGGATTGACGAATATGCTTGGTTTGGGTACCGCTACCGTTGAACTGGAGGACCTCAAAGCCAGAGATATGATCTTTGTGATCGGCGCAAACCCGTCCTCGAATCATCCCCGTTTCCTCACGGACTTGATGCGTTGCCGGAATCGGGGAGGCAAAGTGGTCGTGATTAATCCCGTGAAGGAACCCGGATTGGTCCGGTTTCGTATCCCAAGCAGCATTCAATCCATGCTGGCCGGTGGAAGTGAACTGGCCTCCACCTACCTGCAACCCCATATCGGCGGTGACATCGCTCTGCTGAAAGGTATCAGCAAGGCAGTATTAGCCAGACAAGCCGAAGACAACAACTTTTTACAACAGCATACCAACGGGTTTGAAAGTTTCAAAAAGGATATTGAAGAAACTCCCTGGGCAACCATCGAAGAAGACTCCGGAATTAAAAGACCTGAAATTGAAGAAGTGGCCCGCTGGTATGCGGAAGCCAAAAATGTAATTTTCACCTGGGCCATGGGTATTACTCATCATGTACACGGTGTAGACAACGTAGAGTGTATAGCCAACCTGGCACTTCTTCGTGGAATGGTGGGTAGACCTCACGCGGGACTCCTTCCCCTTCGCGGACATAGCAATGTGCAGGGTGTCGGATCGATGGGCGTTTCACCCCAATTAAAACAACAGGTATTTGAGGCGCTTCAACAAAAGCTGGGCATCACGTTGCCAATCACACCCGGCTGGGATACGATGTCATGTGTGCGGGCAGCCAGCGAAGGGAAAGTCGATCTTGCCTTTATCCTCGGCGGAAACCTATATGCTTCCAACCCGGACCAACACTTTGCCGAGAAGGCACTGGATATGATTCCTTTCAAGATATTTCTGAATACCACCTTAAACCACGGACACCTGTCTGGCAGCAGCGGAGAGGTGATCATCCTACCCGTCGCTGCTCGGGATGAAGAAAGGCAATCTACAACACAGGAGTCGATGTTTAACTTCGTACGACTCAGCGATGGAGGAATCGTCCGGCTAAAAAATGTTCGTTCCGAAACCGAAGTAATCACGGATATCGCTATCGGCGTATTGGAGGAACAAAAACTAAGTTTTAAAAAATTCAAAGATCACCAGAACATCCGCGCCGCTATTGCTGACATCATTCCTGGATTTGAAAAATTAAAGTCGCTGGAAAAAACGAAGGAAGAGTTTCAGATAGCAGGAAGAACCTTGCATGAACCGGTATTCAAAACCACTGATGGTAAGGCAACGCTAAAAGTCGTTCAAATTCCTATCCACTATCCCAATTCAAAAAGTAACCATGAGTTCCGGCTTATGTCGGTGCGCAGTGAAGGACAGTTTAATTCCATTGTCTACGAGGATGAGGACACGTGGCGCGGACAGCAGGAGCGTTGGGTGGTACTCATGAATCCGGAGGATATGTTGGTTTTAGGATTTCAAGAGAATGAACTGGTCACCTTAAAAAGTACGACCGGCGTTATGCGGTCTGTGAAGGTCCGTCCTTTCGATATTAAGCGTGGCAATGTGCTGGGCTACTATCCGGAAACCAATGTACTGACCTCGACGGAAACGGATAAGCGTAGTTTAACGCCTTCTTTCAAGAATACCTTGGTTGAGATTCATAGGAGTTAGGTCGGGTGTTTCCCCACTGGCATCCATTTGATTCTCCATTGTGAACCGAAGCGCGCTGAATGTGTGTTGGCGTGAGGCAATCCCCAGACTATGGAGTCGGCACATTTTAAGTACTACGCAACGAGCGAGGCTCGTGAGTGCCAATTTCATAAGAGCATTTCATTTGGAAGTGCTTTCCTGTCTGCACACAGGCAGGCTTCGGCCGTACTCCTCCCTTTGATCCCAGACTCCTCGCAATGACGTACTAAATCAGAACAAACCGCCTTTGCGTTTTGTGGTGCGGCGGCGCGTTGTTGTGGTGCCAAACAAGACTCCGAAAACACCCCGCACTAACTCCCGCCCTACTTGTTTCGCTACGGGCGAAGAAATCACTTCTTCAAACGTGGACTTTTCTTTCCGGGTAGACCTGGAAGGTTCCTTTTCCCCCTTCTCCTCCTTCTCCTCCTCGGCGTCGTCTGCCTGCTGCTTCATTTTTATGTTCAGCATCTCAAAAGCACTCTGCGGATCGACTGCGTCTTTGTATTTTTTGTAATAGTCAGAGGCATCGAGAATTTGCTGGTATTCACTTTCGCTAACCGGTCCCATCACGGAGGCCGGTGGCGCCAGGTGCGTGACCACGGTTTCTGTTGGAATTCCTTTTTCGTTCAGTACGGTAATAAAAGCTTGTCCCGTTCCCAGCTGTGTAAACTGCTGCTCCATGTCATAAAATTCGGACTTAGGAAAAGTCTTGATAGTTTCCTTCAATGCCTTTACATCATTAGGCGTAAAAGCACGGATCACGTGGTGCACGCGGTTGCCGAGTTGTGACAACACCGACGCAGGAACATCCTGGGTGAGCTGCGTGCAAAAGAATACGCCTACACCTTTGGAGCGTATCAGGCGGATAACCTGATCAACCTGGTCCAGAAATGCTTTGGGCGCATCCTTAAACAACAAGTGCGCCTCGTCCAGAAAAAAGATCAGCTTGGGCTTGTCAATGTCGCCGGCCTCGGGAAGTTGCTGGTAAATTTCCGCCAGCAGTGACAACATAAACGTGGAAAAAATCGCCGGTTGATTTTGTATATCCGCCACGTTGAGGATGCTGATTACACCGCGACCGTCCACCTTTTCAAAAAGGTCGTCGATATCAAAAGATTTTTCCCCAAAAATATTATTAACACCCTGCTGCTCGAGGGATACAATCTTTCGTAAGATGGTGGCTGTGGTCGCCGAAGAGATCTTGCCGTAGTCACCCTTTATTTCGGTTGCTCCTGGCCCTTCCGTTAGGTAGTTCAGAACCTTCTTCAGGTCATTAAAATCCACAATGGGCAGATTTTTGTCGTCCGCATACTTGAACAGAATGTTCAGCACGCCAGTCTGCGTATCATTTAGTTCAAGAATTTTGCTCAGCAACGCGGGACCGAACTCCGTTACCGTAGCCCGCATCTGGGACCCTAGTTTTCCGCTTAACGAATACAATTCCACGGGGAAGCTACTGGGTGAGTGGGTGATCCCCAATGCCGCGGCACGCTCCTTGATTTTGTCGTTCGTCGTTCCTTCTTTCGCCAGGCCGGAAAGATCTCCCTTCATGTCGGGCATAAACACGGGCACGCCGGCCGCAGACAGCTGTTCAGCCATCAGCTGCAGGGTTCTCGTTTTTCCAGATCCTGTCGCACCTGTCACCAGTCCATGACGGTTCATCATACGCAGCGGCAGATTCACTTTCGCATCAGCAATAATTTCACCTCCAAAAATCCCGGCGCCGAGATAAATGGCGGGAAGTGGGGTGGTGTACGACTTATTAATTGATGCGACAAACTTCTCTTTTGACATGGCCCTGGCTTTTAATGCAAGTTAAAACTATCACACGACGAAAAAAGGCCTGATAACTCAGGCCTCGTATTCTATGTCTCAGAACGATTTATTTTGGTTCTTCATAATTCTGGAAGGAATAGGCAAAGCCGAGGTTAAACACCTGACTGATCTGCGCACCGGAATCCTGATCGAAATCGTATAATAGGATTCCACCCAGGCCTACCGTAATAAACCGGTTGACTTTGGCATTTATCATAAGATCCAGCCGGTGGTCAATAGTCTTCATCTCCAGGGTTTCATAGTTCATATACATGAGGTAGCGCCACTTCAGGTTAAGGTTTTTCGCTATATCCTTATCAAACTCGGCCTGCATCTGGAACGCCAGCCATTCCCAACGGGTCTCGTCGGGAGGGGTCACGCCATAAGGACTAACCGGATCGACGGAAGGAATAAAGCGTGTTGGATCCTGTACGATGGTAAGACGAGGAGCAAAAGGGGAAAGTCGCAAGCTGAAATACGGCACCGGCTTATATTCCAATCCCCATGCTGAAGTAATAAAAGCAGGAGCCAGAATATCAGAAATTAATATACCCTGCTCTACGCCGTTGGCATCTTTCTCATACTTATATCCTTCTGCAAATTGAGATTGAAAATTCAACGAAGTGAACAGACTCCAGTTCTTAGAGACCTTATATCCGTATTTCGTATCCAGGAAGAACCTGTCGATGGTCTTTCTGTACCCCTGGCCGGAGTTATTGACAAATCCATATAACATGCCGATCTGATTGTCCCAGGAGACTTTATCCTTCGCATAGTTCGCCTGATAATTAAACAGACTGTTCAATCCGATTGAATTGACGCCACCGGCTTTCCAGTTGGAAGAAAATGCGGCCTGATTGATGTTCAGATTAACAACCAATTTTTTCTTCCAGTGCGACAGGGTGTCGGGCTTAACGACCTGTGCCTGAAGTTGGCTGGCAACCAATAAAAGAAGGGTAACGGAAAGCGTTAACGGGGTAAAAGTTTTTTTCATACAGGAGGGTTTTTTGACCAAAAATACCGTCAATAAGCCAAACGATAAAATTCAGATATTGTTCAGCTTGATTTCATCAAGCGCTACTTCAGTCAGTGGCTTGGTAATGAACTTAATAACGTGATTGTTATTGACGATTTTATCGATGTCGCGCTTGTTATCGGAGCTGGACAGGATGATCACTTTGCATTTATTTCTGACAACCTCATTGAATTTCTCAAATTCATAGAGAAATACGAAGCCATCCACAATGGGCATATTGATATCCAGGAAAATGAGACTGGGTAAATTCTCGGCATTGCTCTGATTCTCGCGGAGGTAGTCTAACGCCGCTTTTCCCGAACCCTTAACTTCAACACGTTTGGCGAATTTGGTAATTTCGATAATTCGCTTGCTGATAAAGTTATCCGTGTCATTATCATCAACAAGCATGACCAGGTCAATTGCTCTTATTTCAGTTTGCATCAATAATCAATAATTCAATCTCTTTAGGTTTTTCACACTATTGCAAAAATATCCTTTTTGCAGGGATATCTCGTGCCGACTTGTTAAAATTCGCCGAGAGCGGTAATAAAGTACCTGAAAACGCCGAAAATGTCGTTCTACTTGCGTTTAACTTTCAGCTTCTCGCCGACCGCAAGGGTAAAATCCTTCTTATCGTTCCAGGACATAAGGTCCTGAATCGTAACGTCATACTTGCGGGCGATACTATAAAGCGTGTCCGTCGGCTTCACGGTGTGCTCCAATTCGGCCGGTGGGGCTGATACCGCCTCCACCACAGGAGCCGGTTGAGGTTCTGTAAGCCGGATTACCTGTCCAGGTTTGATAGATTCCTGCAAGCTTAGGTTATTCCAGTTCACCAGATCCATAACCCCTACTTCATACAAACTCGCGATGGCGTATAGGGTCTCTCGGGCCTGGACGGTGTGCTGGGTTTTCTTTTCCCTGACAACGGCCGCTGTATCGGGTGCCTCCGGAGGAACAACGGTAATGGATGGGGTAACTTCCACGTTACTGATCTGGGAAGCCGGTGCCGGTGTATTTTGAACACTGATAGTATCGGCTGACCTGGATTCCGTTGTGTTTACGGAAGAAACCTCAGCGACAACAGGTACTACCATCACCGGTTTCAAGGAAACGGTGGGCTGCGATTGCGTCGGATCCGCCGCCCAGGCAAACGTATCTGAATTGTCTACCTGAACCACTTCTGCCGGCGCCGCCGTTCCCTCGGCATCCCGGGGTTTCGTAGCGGTTAGCCATAAGGTCATACCGGATGAAAGCTCACGATCGGAGGTTATACGGTTATACTTTTTCAGCTTCTTCACCTGAACACCATAATGCTGGCTTACCCGCCAGAGGTTATCTCCTTTGGAAACTTTATGGTAGGATTCACTGGCGCGTACTCTTTTCTTTCCCAACAGGTAATACATTTCTGCGTCTGTACGATCACTGATAGAGATATCATTCCACTTCAGGAAGTCAGACAAATCAACACCGGCGCGACTGGCCAGTTGCGTGGGTGTCTCGCCCGGATTTGCTTTTATTGCGGGAATCCCGTTGACCTTGATTTTGCTTCCCTTGGGTGCCGAAGCGTTGACGCTACCTTTTCCAGCTGCAGATGGGTTTGATGTTGCAGTCGCCACAACCCCGGTGGCAGAGGATGGAAGTTTAACGGGCGTCGCCTGCCCTACTACCGGAATCAAGACCGTGTAGGTACGGTCATCCGGAATCGTTCCCTTCCTGGCCCACTTATTATAGGCTGCCAACTCAGTCTCAGTCACAGCAACTTCCAACGCGATTTCGCTAAGCTGTTTCTTGCTTTTGGTCTCATACGGCAACACCTGTATCTGTCCGGGTCCGTTTACGGCTCCTTCAAACGCAATCTTATGTGCCAGATATTTTTTGATGTACCAGTAGGTGCCGCTGGTAATCTCGACATGCTTTTGTCCACTCTTGGCTTCCTTCTCACTTTTTAAAACACCACCGGCACCCATCTGGTAGGCCTGAAGGGCATAAATCCAGTTATTAAAGTAGAAGTTATTCTTTTTAATGTATTTCGCAGCTGCCCGCGAGGAGGCAACGATGTTCATACGTTCATCAATTTCTTTGTCAACACGCAGCCCCATTTCCAGCGCCGTATAATCCTTAAACTGCCAGAAGCCTACCGCATTGGAAACGGAAACGGCATCGGCGATAAGGGCACTTTCCTGGAGCACGAGGTACTTGAAGTCGTCGGGGACGTTCTCTTCCTGAAACACCTTTTCAATGATGGGAAAGTACGTCTTTGCCCGCTCAACCTTGATGTTATGGTGTCTGGGAGATTGTGTGAGAGCATTGACATCCTTCTGGATTTCACGGCGTGCATCGTCGCGAATACTCAGCGTCATACCAGCGAATTGCATTTTATGCGGAACTTCCGGAGTCTGCGCGGCTACAGTAAAAACTGCAAAAAATAGCGCGAAAAATATTTTCATAAGCTAAAACAGTTCTACAAAGATACCTTTCTTATCATTAAAATCCCATCACGAATCGGAAGAAGTACGTTTTCTACCCGTTGATCGGCCTGTATCTTCCGATTAAACTCAATGATAGCACGCGTATCCTTGTCCGGTTTGTCCTGAATGACTTTGCCACTCCACAACACATTATCGGCAAGGATGATGCCACCTTCCCTGACTTTATCGATCACCAGATCAAAATAGCGGCTGTAGTTTTCCTTGTCTGCGTCAATGAATATCAAGTCAAAGGTGTCATTCAGGGTAGGGATAATGGAGATGGCGTCACCAACTCGGAAATCAATCTGGTCAGCAATTCCCGCATCATTAAAACTACTTCTGACCTTTGTCTCCAATTCTTCATTGATGTCGATGGTTACGAGTTTGCCGCCGGTGGCCAAACCTTCCGCCAGACATAAGGCTGAGTAGCCTGTATAGGTTCCGATTTCCAAAATTCGTTGCGGTCTGATCATGGCGCTAATCATGGAAAGAACACGACCCTGAAGATGGCCCGATAACATACGGGGCATGGATACCTTGGCGTGAGTATCGCGGTT
>Ga0315912_10006626_pt1 | contig 10326 bp, 9 predicted proteins | sample VfabasoilMG_FD_204469 | JGI IMG/M metagenome (GOLD analysis project Ga0315912, IMG submission 204469) | Garden soil microbial communities collected in Santa Monica, California, United States - V. faba soil | ecosystem: Environmental > Terrestrial > Soil > Garden | place: USA: California... | reverse complement strand
AACTCCGAGCCTTCTGACTATGGGCTGGCGATCGTGCCTGGACCGGCGTCGTCAGGTCGAATTTTTGGCCGGGACCGGGTCTCCGCTGGCCCGCTGGAAGTGGCTCCCGATCAGGCCGGTGGCAGCAAGCGAGGCTCGGCAGTTCTTCGAGTGCCTCGGCGACGCGGAGCTTCTCCTGTACCGTGCGCCGCGTGTAGCCAAACAGCCGCTCGATGTATTCGCCGAAACTGCCGAAGCCGAGGTGCACGTGCGCGGCGGAGCGCCGCGCTGCCAATAGCCAGCGACCCTCTTCGGCATCGGCAGCAGCCCGCTCGCGGGCGAGCCGTGATAGCGCTTCGTGCGCGCGCACCCATTCGGAGTCCTTGTCGTCGATCCTCGCAGCGTTGATCCCCACCATGCTGCCGAAGCTATCACGGCGATTTCGCCGCCCCAGAATGCCGCGCTGCGCGCCAATCGGTGGCCCGATCGCGAGCGCGCGCCTTTTCGCCGAGAAACGGCCTCGGAGGGGGCAGCGCGTGACACGGCGGGGCCAACGACGCATGGGGCTCGCTCAACGAGCGTAGCGTGCCGCAGAGCTCGTCCATTAACCGGCCAATTTGCCACTCCGCAGAGCCTCCGCGCTAAATTGGACCGGTTAATGGAGATGTAACCGGCTAATTTCAGCTGCTAACTGGCCATCTCGCCTTCGGCGAGAATGGTGAAATTGGCCGGTTAGATCTCCAGAGAAATCGTTCGACGACAGGGCTTCGCCCAGACCATTTTCGACGAACCAGCGAGGACGGGGTCGCCGGCGGGGACTCTTGGAGGACCGAAGCGCAGCCGCTCGGCTCAGGATGCCCAGCGAGCCGACGTCCCTGCTGGCATCGAGCGCAGCGCGTTCGTCCGGAAAGATGCGGCGGCCTCCGCGACCCGATTCGAAGTCCCCGGCACACGGCTACCGTCCGCCCATTGTGCTCGGCATCGAGGAGAGCCGGCACCCCTGCGAACGAAAGCCAGCAATTCCGCTGGTATGTCTAGTGTCCGAGGACGGAATTGAACCGCCGACACGAGGATTTTCAATCCTCTGCTCTACCGACTGAGCTACTCGGACGAAGGAAGCGTGTACCAGAGGCCGGTGCTGACCAGCCGGCGGTGCTTTTAGCTCGAAGGTTGGTTTTCCGGCAAGCGGGTTTTCGGACACGACCCCCGGATTGGGCCGGGAGGGCTGGGCCGACCCGTCAGCGCTGCCGGAGCCGCTCCAGGCGCTCGGTCACGGCTTTGGCCGAAAGCGTGCCCTTGTAGACGTACAGCGCGCCGCTCGGATGGTCGTCGAGGGCGGCCTCGCTGACGCGCAGGCGCTGGCTCGCGGCGAACAGCAGCTTGTGCCCCAGGCCCGCCTGCACGAGTTCGATCCGCTTCCAGACGGCGTCGCGGCTCCAGTAGCCGAGCACCTCCAGAAAGACGACGCTGCCCTGCCGATGCACAAAGCGCAGATCGGGCACGCACAGGCCCATCCCCGGCAGATTCAGGATCTGATCCGCCGGCTCCGCCCGCCACCCCTCCCGCTCGGGCTCGAAGGCGGCCCGCAGTGCCTCGACTTCCTCCGGCAGGCGCGCGTCCTCGGAGTCCGGTACGTCCGAGCTCCGCTGGGAGAGCGAAAAGGTCAGCGGCGTGCGCGCCTTGCCCCAACGCAACTGCGCCTCGAGCTCGAGTCGGTCGGCCTGGAGCAAGGCGGGCAGCAGGAGTGCCAGCTGCAGGCCGTACTTGGTCACCGACTCGAACAGGCTGAAGGGGCCGTCGATCTCGATGCGGTGGCCCCCCGACTCCAGCGGCTGAATCTGAAATAGGAGGCGGCGAAACTTGAGCTTGCGAAATAGCTCGCGATAGGCGTGTGGAGTCGCGCAGACGACGCTCGCCGTGACCTTGACCGCGCGCAGCAGCACGGCCTGGAGCTGCGCCAGATCGTAGGTTCCAATCAGCGCCTCCCCGCTCGACCCGGGCGCGCGCAAGAGGCGCTGCTCGGACTTCAAGTCGGAGTACAGCGCGCGGGCCAGCTGCTCGGGGTCGAGGCCATGCGCCTCGCCGAGACGCGCCAGCACGCTCACCCGGTCGAAGCGCTCCCCCGCAGGCAGGCTGCGCCGCACGTCGGCCGCGGCGAGAAAGAGCTGACTGCGCAGCTGACGCGGATCGAGAGCGCCTTCGGCCTCGAACTCGCAAGCGTCCTCGATCAGCTTCTGCAGACCCGCGGCGAGCTTCGCCTCGCTCGGCGCGACCTCCACCTCGGCCCAGGCCGCCTCGAGCTCGTGTTGCGTCGCGCCGCATTGGCCGCGGGCGACCTCGAGATACGCCGCGGCCAGCTCCTCGGCGCGCTGGCGTTGTTTGCCGGAGAGCTGTCGCACGACGAGGGTTTGCCCTCGCCGAGTCGCCCGCACCAGATCCGCCGTCAACATCGCATGCTCCGAGCTCAGCGATAGGCGTCGTGGTCGCGCCGTCGTTCGCTGGTGAAGGTTTCCGCGGTGCCCTTGGACACCAGCTCGTACAAGCGTGCGTGCTTGCCTTCGCGCCGGCGCAGAATGCGACCCAGGCGCTGCACGTGCTCGCGCACCGACGCGCTGCCGCTGAGCACCACCGCCACGTTGGCTTCGGGCACGTCGACCCCTTCGTTGAGCACCTTGGAGGTGACGATGACGCCGTATTTCCGGGTCGAGAACCGCTCCAGGATCTCGCTGCGCTCGGAGACCTTGGTCTGATGGGTGATCACGGGTACCAGAAAGCGCCGTGAAATCTCATAGGCCGTGGCATTGTCCTGAGTGAACACCAGCATCAGGTCGTCGCGGTGGGTTTCAATCAGGAGCTCCAGGTAATCGAGCTTCGCGGGCGCCGCGAGCGCGAGCTCACGCTGGCGGCGATACGCCTGCATGGCGCTGCGCCCGGCAGCCCCTCGTGACGAGCGCCGGACGAAGTCGAGCCAGCCCTGCGGGCCATTCATGCGGATGCCCTGGCTGCGCAAAAACCCGAGGTACACGGCGCGCTGGGCTTCGTACTCGGTCCGCTCGGCCGGGCTCAGGCTGATGGTGATCTGCTCCGTCTCATACTCCGACAGATATTCGCCCGAGAGATCGAGGATCTCCTTGCGGTACACGACGGGACCGACCAGCTCCCGGAGCAAGGCTTCGCGGCCATCCGCGCGCTCGAGCGTCGCCGTCAATCCGAGCCGAAATGGCGCCAGGCATTGCCGCGCTGCAAACGCGTACCCCTCCGCGGGCAAGTGATGGCACTCGTCGAACACCACGAGGCCGAAGCGAGCCCCCAGATTTTCCATGTGCAGATAGGCGGAATCGTAGGTGGTGACCGTGAGCGCATGCACGGAGTACTCGCCGCCACCGACCACGCCCACCTCCACGCCGAAGCTGGCGCGCAGCAGATCGTACCACTGTTGCACCAGCGCCAGCGTGGGCGCCACGACCAGCGCACTGCGGCGATACTGGTCGATGGCCAGTACCGCCACATGGCTCTTGCCCGCACCCGTGGGCAAGACCACCAGGCCGCGGCCCTGAGCTTGCCGGAGCGCGGCGAGGGCTTCGGTCTGAAAGGGCCTGGCCGCCCGCTGCACGCGCAGGCCGAAGTCGAGCTCCAGGTACGCGCGCGCCTGGTCGTCGTAGGCGAGCCCGAGTTGGCGCAGTGCCAACACCAGCGGGGCGTAGCAAGAGGCCGCGACGCGAAAGCAGGCGCTGCGCGGATCCCAGGCGCACTCGCCCGGCAGCCCCCCGAGATCGCTCCCCGTGCCCCGGAGCTCGAGCGTGCCCCCCACGAAATGCAACGACGCCACGCTCATCTCTCTCAATACAGGAGCGCGGCCGAGCCGCCGCTGGGCTCACCACCGAGCAGCTCGATCGGCAGATGCCACTCGATCTCCCCGATGTACGTGCCGCGACGCTCGCGCAGGCGCACGCGCGTGGCCGAACAGTTGCCGAAGCGCAGCATCACCACGCGGGGCACAGGCTGACAGATCAGCTCCTTGGCGAGCTGAAACAACAGGCCTCCGTGGGAGACGACGAGCACGCGGTGCTCGTGGCCTCGGTGGCGCTCGATCAGACCGGCCACGAAGCGCTGTACGCGGACCTGCACCTCTTCGTAGCCTTCGCCACCAAACTCGGAGTAGTCGCCGAGCGCTTCTATGCCGCGGGTGTAGAAGCTGGCGTGCTGACTGCGCAACTCGACGCTGGTCTTGCCTTGCATCTCGCCGACGTGGAGCTCTTCGAGATCGCGATCTTCGATCAGAGCCGGCCCGCCCTCGGCCAGCAGGATACGCGCCGTGTCGCGAGCGCGCTGCAACGGCGAGCAATACGCTGCGTGCCAGGTCATGCCTCGCCCACGAAACCAGGCGCCAAGTTGCGCGGCCTGGCGCTCGCCCAGGTCGCTCAGCAGAGCATCGTGCCGCCCCTGCAGGATGCCGTCTCGATTGGCCGTGCTCTGGCCGTGCCGAACCAGGGTGAGCTCCACGCTAGCGTGCCCCGGCGAGGCGCCCTTCTTCCAATTCGGGAGCGCTCACACTGCCCAGACACTGGACGGCAGCGTCCGTCTGAATGCAGCGCGCTGCGACCAGCGTCGTGCCCCCCAGCCACGCCGCCCCGGCGCGCAGTCCGCGCCGCACGCTCTCGACCGAGCACCCTTCATCGCAGTGCGCGGAAAGATCGGCGAGCCGGCGCTGCCCCACCTGTTGAAAATCGATCTCCCGGACGCTCTCCGGATCACGCGGAGCGCTGCGCACGCTGCCGGGAGCCGCCCAGAAGTCGAGCTCGATGCGCCAGGCCTGCAATGCCGAACCGAGCCCCGGCGCTCCGGGAGCCACGGCGGCCTGTGGATCGACGTTGAGCGCCAGCGGCGGGGCCTCGGGCGGCGTGAACGCCTTGGGATCGGGCGGTCCGTAGACGACCGCGTCGCAAAAGTGACGGCTCACTCGCGAGCGAGCGCCGGAGCCCGTCCGCCGCTCGTGACACTCGGGCACGGTGAGAAAGCTACCGCCCGCTTCGGCCGCGGCTTGCCGCAAAGCGGCTTGCAGGAGCGACGGCGAGCAGCTGAGATCACTGAGCAGCACGCTGTCGAGCGCCTCCGCCGGATCGCCCGGGTGGCACTCCACGCTCAGCTTGCCCAGACGCTTCAGGCCGCTGGGTGCCCGCTCTGCCGAGGCAATTTGTGCCGCGCTCACCACGCCCGCTTGCCGGCTACCCGCATAACGCACGCCGCTCGCCGAGCACCCGCATAGGCCGACAGCTCCCCACACGACACCGGCGACCCAGTTGCAGCGCATCGTAGCTAGACTTTCAGGCAACGGGCGCCGGCGCAAGCCCCGCTTGCCCCGGCGCTAGCTCTCCCCGCGCTTGAGGCCGCGCCCGTGGGTGACTTTGCCCGGAGCCGCCACGGCTCGCTGGATGGCCCCCGCGCCGAAACGTTCGGTGATGGCATCCAGGGTCGGCCCCAAAGGTCGCCGTGAACTCGGGGCCATCCGGGAGAACTCAGCGGGCCGGCCTCGCGCAGCGGCAGGGTCAAACAGCCCGAGCTGTTGCGCCGGCTCCGCGCCGGTCGCGGCCAGCGCCGAAACGGAGACTCCGAGCAGCCGGATCGGCACGGCGAGCGCCGCTGCGGCCCACAACTCCCGCGCCACGGCGGCGATCTGCTCGGCGTCATCGGTCGGCTCGGCCAGCGTCCGCGAGCGGGTCAGGAGCGGATAGTGCGGTCCGCGCTCCGACGCACGCGCCGGGTCGGCGTGGGCCAGCTTGATTTTCACGCTCACGGTGCGCCCTCGGTAGCCGGCGCGCCGCAAGCGCCGCGCCACGGCATCGGCATGTACTCGCAAGACTTCCACGATCCGCGGCTCACTGGAGACGTCGCTCTCGAACGTGTTCTCTTCCCCGATCGATTTGGGGGCGCGATCGGCGTCTACCTCGCGTTGATCCTCGCCCCGCGCCAGGGCCTGCAGCTCGCGAGCCCGCCGCCCGAGCAGCACAGAGAGCGCGTCCGTGTCGTAGCGCACCAGCTCTCCCAGGGTAGTGATGCCCGCCGTGCGCAGTCTCCGTTCGAGCACCGGACCGACTCCCCACAGCACGCCGATGTCGAGCGGATCGAGCAACCCGCGCACGGCCGCTTCGGGCACGACGTGGAGGCCGTCGGGCTTGCCCAGATTGCAGGCGATCTTCGCCACGAGCTTGCTCGGCGCCACGCCGACCGAGACGCGCAGCTCGGTCTCGGCCCAGACGCGCCGCTTGAGCTCCCGCGCCAGCGACGGCGCGTCACCGAACAAGTGCACCGAGCCGCTGACGTCCAGGAACGCCTCGTCCAACGCCAGCGGCTCGACCAGAGGAGTAAAGTCCAGAAAAAGCGCCTGGATCTGCCGCGACACGGCCGCGTAGCGCGGCATGTTGCTCGGCAAGAACACCCCGTCCGGACACAGTTGCCGAGCCCGAAAACCGGGCATGGCAGAGCGCACGCCGAAGCGTCGCGCCTCGTACGAGGCGGCGGCCACGACCCCGCGCGGCGACGTGGCGCCGACAATCACCGGCCGCCCGCGCAGCGAAGGATCGTCGCGCTGCTCGACGGAGGCGTAGAACGCGTCCATGTCGGCATGCACGATGCAGCGGGGAGCACGGGGGGCGAGCATCGCCCCAGTATAGTTCAACGCGAGCGAACGAACTCGATAGCCTGCCGCAGATCCGCCACCGCCACCGGTTTGAACAAGAGCGGGGCCTGCAGGCGGTCCAGGAAACGTTGGGTTTTTTCGTTGGGCTGGCCGCCGGTGCAGAAGACTACGCGCGGCATCATCTGGGGGCGGAGCTCGAACAGCTCCGAGAAAAACGCCGGGCCATCCAGCTTGGGCATGCCAATGTCGCAGATGATGGCGTCGACGCGCTCGCCCGCGAGCACGATGCCCAGCGCCTCGGTGCCGTCTCGCGCCGTCAGCACCTCGTGATCCGAGGACAGCACCCGGCGGAACGCCCGCAGCACCGTCGGGTCGTCGTCGACGACCAACACTCGAATCGGCGCCACGTCGACCTGAGTGACCGGGCCTTCCTCATCCTCGGCCGGCTCGAGGGGCAGCGCAGATGTCGGCGGCAAGGTCTGGCCGCGCTCCACCGAAGGCGGTGCGGAGGAGAGCGACGCGATTTCGGGCGGGCTGGATGGGCTGCGCCCCGTCAGCTGACGAGCCAGCTGCTCGCAGTCCGCGAGCGCGCTCCAGGCGAGTTCGAGCGTGTGCTCGTGACTCTGCGCAAATAGCGCCATCTCGATCAGCGCTTCCTCCGCGCGCAGCGAGCGCAGGGCGCCGACGCTCTCGATCACCGCCGCCACATCGCGAAAACGTTGCCGCAAGCGCGCCAGGTGCGTCGTGAGGTCGGCGACCCAGACGGGGGGCGGAACGCTCGTGAGCGTGCTCGGTGCGAACGGAGGAGAGGACGGCACGGCGCTCGTGCGCCAGGGTTCGCGCGCAGTGTTCGGCACGTCGCGTCGCGATCCGGGGGCCGTCGGCAGCCAGGGCGCCCCCGGCAGATCGGAGGTGGGCACGCCATCCGGAGCCGTACGGCCCTGTGCCGGCTCACCCGGCGCTCGGCGCCAAGGTCCGCCCTCCGGAGGATTCTCCTTCACCGACTACCCAACGGCCATCTCGCTGGCGGCTTCACCACATCGGAACAAATGTGGACATGGGGCGCCTTGCGTTTCCAGCACGCTTCCAGGGCTGCGGTGAGGTTCCGTCAAACCCGCCAAGGCCGATGGGCCAATGCAGTCGCCCCGTAGGCCCCGCTGCTAAAGCTGCAGCAGCGTTTCGCCGCTCCTATCGGGAGACCGGCCCGTGCGCGGGGCCGCTGCCTCCTGCTCCCACGAGAGAAGACCACGCCATGGCATTTCGGCGAATGACGCTGGGGCGCGCCGTCCCACCTCAGCTCTCGGAAGAGCAAGCGTCGGTGCTGGCTTGTCTGCAAGCCGGGCTCGAAGAGGCGGCCGCCTGCGAGTCGACGGGGCTGGACCCAGAACGCTTTGCGCTGGTGGTCAGGGATCTGCAGGACCTGAGCTTGCTCGACGAGCCGGAGGGCGAGCTGCCCGTCGGCATCGAACCCTGGTCGGGAGAGTCCATGCCGGAGGGCACCGCATCGAGCCACGACTTGCATGCACCCGACTCCGAGCGCGATCCAGGCTCGATCTCCTCGATGCCGCCCCGGCACAGTCGCCCGCCAGCGGTGGACGAGGTCAATTTCCGGCGCGTCTACGAGACTCGCTTCCGCAGCCTCGAAGTGGGCCAGCGGCAAGATGCGGCCTCCCATGTCTCGGGCGCCGAGCTGTTCGCCCTGTGTCTCGACCCGGCGCCGGAGGTGATCGCGGCCCTGCTGGACAACGCGCACTTTGGGCTCGACCACGCTCGCGTCGTTGCGCTCCATCACAAGACGCCCGCCGGACTCGAGATCCTGGCGCGCCGCGCACAGCTCTTGCGAGATGCTCACGTGCAACGCCGGCTGCTGCAGAACCTGCAGACTCCGGAGAATGTCCTGGATCGCATCCTGCGCATGAAGCGCCTGCTCGATATCTATCGCCTGGGCATCGATCGGGACTTGCCCGAAAGAAACCGTACCCGCGTACGCACGCGCCTGCGCCCTGCCTTCATGCATGCCGAGCCCGAGGAACGCGCGACCTTGATCATCAAGACCGAAGGGCGCTGCCTGATTGGTTTGTCGGGCTGCACGTTCGACGGTCGGACGACGCAGATCCTGTGCAATCAGTCCTTCCTCTCCACGCTCTTCATTCAAAACCTCGCGCGCTTTCCTGCCACGCCCGCCGCACTGGTCCAGAAGCTCTTGCGCTCGCCCATGGTCCAACGCCAACCGCAACTGCGCACCCTGCTGCAGCGGCACCCGAGCTCGGGCAGCGACGGCAAGCGCTGAGGGGTTATTTTTGCCCAAGTCCGCACGGGGCATTAGGGTCAGCCCTCGGGAGACGTATGACTGACATGCGAAAGATTGTGCTTCGTGTCGCCGCGCTCGGAATTCTGAGCGCTTCGCTCATCGTTGCCTGTAGCAAGAGCGACGAGCAGCCCCCGCCCGCTCAGCCCGGGCAGTATCAGCAGGGCTATCCCCCAGGGGCAGCTCCCGCTCAGCAGCCCTACCCTCCACAGCAGCCGGGCTACCCTGCACAACCGCAACCGGGCTACCCGGCGCAGCAACCGGGCTACCCGGCGCAGCCGCAGCCAGCGCCCGCGGCAGTCCCCGCTCCGGCACCGGGCGCAACGTCGCAGCCCTCGGCGGTGGCCTTCCCGTGTCAGTCCGACGTGCAGTGCCTCTCCCACCGCTGCAACCTCCAGGTGGGCAAGTGCGCCTGGCCGTGCCAAACGAACGACGACTGCAACCCCGGCTTTCAGTGTGTTTCGCCGGCCTGCGTCCCGGTGCTTCCCGCCCAGTGAGCCGCCGCGCGGCCGCCCTTGCTGCGCGGCCCTGACTTCGCGCTCTTCCGCTGGATCCGGCCGCTTTCCGCGGCAGGGAAAAATCGCGCGTGCATTCCGCAGCAGGGCTGGGCAAATAGTCGAGCATCGTGGAGCGGATCTCGGAACAGGACTATCAGGCCGTCGCATTCCCGGAGCTCTCGGCGCTGGTCGTGGCGCTGGACGAGCATCCAGATGGGCTCTTCGCCGAACTCGAGGGCGACGTGATCACGATCGAGTTCGAGGATCGCGCCCGTTACGTGATCAATAGCCACCTGGCGGCACGCCAGATCTGGCTGGCTGCGGAGCGCAACGCCTGGCACTTCGACTACATCGAAGAGCGCGCCCAGTGGTTGGACAGCAAGACTCGAGCGGTCGAGCTCTGGAGCAAGATCGAGGAGCTCTTGACCCACAAGCTCGAGCGCCCGATCGCGCTGCGGCGTCCGACGCGCCACTGACGGGTCCGCGCCGAGGCCTGCTGCCCCGCCGGCGCAGCTACGCGCGCAGGATACCCAGGCTGGCCAGCAACTCTGGAGCCGCCCGAGGGACAAACAGATCGCCGATCAAGGCCACGCCATCGGCGCCAGCCGCCAGGAGCGCGGCGGCCTGGTGCCGCGTCACCCCACCCAGCGCGTAGAGCCAGCAGTTGCCCAGGGTGGGCGCTCGCTCTCGACGGGCTTCGAGCGCGCAGGCCAGCCCAGCCAGACCAAGCGCCGGGCGTCCCTTGCGGGGCGCGAGGATGGGCGACAGCAGCAGCGCGTCGGCGCTCGCGCTCGACAGCTGTTCTGGTGCGTGGCACGCAGCGGAGATCAGCCAATCTTGCCCGATGGCCGCCGCGAAGGCGCGCGCGTCGTGCACGGCGACGCTGGCTTCGGAAAGGTGGACGC
>Ga0315912_10006625_pt1 | contig 10328 bp, 7 predicted proteins | sample VfabasoilMG_FD_204469 | JGI IMG/M metagenome (GOLD analysis project Ga0315912, IMG submission 204469) | Garden soil microbial communities collected in Santa Monica, California, United States - V. faba soil | ecosystem: Environmental > Terrestrial > Soil > Garden | place: USA: California... | reverse complement strand
ATCGATCAACAGATCGTACTCGGTTACCGCAAATTTCTTGTTGAACTTGCCGTAGCGCTCCAGCAATTTGTACACATCCATCGGGCTGGTGAAGCCCGTACCAAAGTGCCCTTGAAAGCCGATGCCGTCGAAGGGGGCGTTCTGATCCGCTAGGATTTGGATCATCTTTTCATAATGATCGCGGTGAGCCGTGGTCCCGCCTCCGCCGCTCAGGATCGCGAAGTCATTGATGTAGAGGTGCGCGTTGGGCTCGACGTCACGCGCAATTCTGAACCAATCTGCCATCACTTCGTAGCCGAGAATGTCCATCAGATCATGATTGGTGAAGGGCTCATTGAGCACGTCCCAATCGATGACCTTGCCCTTCATGGCGCCAGCCACCTCGCGAATGTGAGCTTCTACCTCTTTTTTCAGGAGCGCTGGGTTCTTTTCATGCAACTTGAGCTTGGCCGGGAGATTCTGCCAGCCGGGCCAAACCAGCACGTGACCACGGAGCGCTAGGCCGTGTTGGTGGAGCCACTTGGTGGCATCCAAGGCGCGCTCGATGGTGTAGGCTTTACCCCAGTCACCCGCGAGCGGTTGCCATTTGAGATCGTTTTCGAGTGTGACGGTGTTGAAGTACTTGGTGAGGACTTCGTGAAACTTGGGCTCGGTCTTGCCCAGGAGGAGGTCGGCCGGCGCGGCCGTGCCAAAGCGAAAGGAATGTCGCTTGAGGGTGACCTTGACCTGCGCACCCGGTACCGGAGCCCCAGCGGCATTGCGCACCGCCACTTGGAGGTTCTCCTTACGGTATTCATCGATGCGCGCCTGTGCCTCGGCTCGCCACGGTGCATCAGGCTCAATCCCAGGGTAGGAGCGCTTGGTCTTGGGCAGATCGGCCAGGACGAGCTCCTTTTTGAAATTCTCGACCTTGATCCCACCCAGGTCGACGGTCTGCTTGTCGTAGCCCATGCGGAAGGCAAACTGGGCTTCGCCCGGGCGGTACGTGCCGTCGGCGATGAACGGAATGTAAATGCGTTGCCACTCTGCACTGGCGCGGGCGGGGTAGGTGACCGACTTGGTCCACGGATCCGAGGAGAGCTCGAACACCGCTTCGGTCTTGCCTTCACCGCTTTCGTCCGCCACCCACTCGGTGCGGAAGTACACCGTGGCGAGCATCACATCGCCGTCCTCCACGGTGGTTTCATTGCTGGCGCGCAGTTGCACATCCCACTCGTTTTTGGACGGCTTGACCACCTTGGCCCGAATGAACTCTGTAAAAGGCTGATCCGTCGCCGGCATGTACTTCGCCTCGATGCGGTCGGTCGCGCCCTGCGCCATGAACGCGCGCATGCCTTTGCCCCCCAGCACGTCCTCGCCTTGCACCTTCCCCCAACGCCCAGTGGGCGGGAGCTTGTCGGGCGGAAGCGCCCCGGTACCGGTAGGCTTGGTCTCCACGACAGCTTGAGGGGTTGGCTCAGCAGCGCGTGGCTCGCGCTTGATGCACGCCGAGAGAACCAATGAAGCGAGAAGCGGGGCAGTCAGCGCTGCGCCAAGGCGGGTCGCACGGATCGTCATAATCACGTACCACGTAGCGGGACTTGTCGCGCTTTTCTAGACCGAAACAGGCCGAGTCTAGACCGAATTGTGCCGAGCCGCCGGCCCCGTGAGATCGTCTCACTGAGACGCGGCTCGGCACACACACACTGCTAGCCCCCTCGTGACCGCCGTCTCACTGGTAAAGGCGCTTGGTCTCTTTTTCGAATTGACCGAGGAGCGCTTTGTAAGCGCCCACATGCGCGGGGTTGGGCGTGACGGCGTCCGAGGTGGCGATGATGTAGGGGCTGGCCACCTGTCCAATGGGGAGACCTGGCTCTTTTTCGCGGCGGGTCACCCACAGCGCTTGGAGCGCCCCACCGAGCGCGGCCGATTCAGGCTCGCTGAGCGCGACCACGGGTGCGTTGAGCAGGTCCGCCAAAATCTGGCGCCACAGCCGATTCTTGGAGCCGCCACCCACGACCGAAACTGCACTCACGGTGAGACCCAAGCGTTTCATTTTTTCGATGCCGGACGCAAGACCGAGCGATGTGCCCTCGATGGCGGCGCGATACAGGTGCCCTGGTTTGAGCAAACCCGGCCGCACACCCAACAGTGTACCGGTCGCGTGGGGTAAGTTGGGGACGCGTTCTCCGTTCAGATAGGGCAGGAACAACAGGCCATCACAACCGGGCTTGACCTGCTCTGCTAAGGCACTGATGTCGTCGTGAGAAAGACCAAAGCTGGTGCGGACTTCTTCGGTCACCAGCGTGACGTTCATGGTGCACAAGAGCGGCATCCAAGCGCCGGTAGAATCACAGAACGCCGCGATGTCCCCGTCGGGATCCACCACGGGGGCCGAGGCGTAGGAAAACGCCGTGCCCGAAGTGCCGAGGCTGATGACCGTCGAGCCCTGTTGGGTGGCGCCACTGCCGATGGCGCTCATCATGTTGTCACCGCCGCCGGGGGAGACCAGCAAGCCCTCTGGCAGGCCAAACAGTTTGGCCCCGGTGGCGCTGACGCGCGCGATGTGGTCCGCGGGAACCAAGTCGGGGAAGAAGCTGGGAGCGCGCTCATCAATCCATTTGAGCAAGGCCCGATCGATGCTGCGGGTGTGAGGGTCGAACGCGCCGCTGCCGGAGGCGTCCCCGGCTTCCATGAATTTCTGCCCGGTGAGCAGGAAATTGATGTAGTCGTGGGGCAAAAGGACTGTCTTGACCTGAGCAAAGTTCTGCGGCTCGTTCTTCTTGAGCCACAGCAGCTTGGGCACGGTAAACCCGCTGGGTACGCTGCGTCCGGACTGCTTGGTGATGGCGGCCGCTTCTTCCGCGGTGGTGGTGTCACACCACAGCTTGGCTGGGCGAACGACCTGATCGTTTCCGTCCAGCACCACCATGCCGTGCTGTTGGCCAGAAACACCAATGCCTGCGAGCTTGGTTTTGTCCACGCCGGACAGCAATTGGGCGATGACACTGACGACCGCGTCACGCCAGGTGTGGGGGTGCTGCTCCGCGGCGCCGGCTGGCAAGCCCGGAATCAAGTCATAACTGGAGCCGGCACGGGCGATGATGCTTTTGTTAGGGGGCAAACTTGCGTCGAGCAGTATGCCCTTGGTGCTTTGTGTCCCCACGTCCAACCCGATGTACAAATTTGCCTGTGTTGTCATAATTAATTCGCCCGTTTTTGCTGCTTGGCTCGGCCTGTCTTACTAGGCTGATTGGTTTCGGGCCATAACCTGGCCACCGCAGCGGGTCCATTGGCCCTGTGTGTCATTTTTGGCGGAATTTCGCCCCGCACCTGATTTACCGGGAGACGAACCGGAAGAGCATCTCGTGCCGATACAGCTGGCCCGGCTTCAAAGTGCCTTGTTCGGCAAAGGCGGGGATGTTGGCAAAGTTGGGGACCGCTTGGCTTTCCAAACACAGCCCTGCGTGCTGCTGGAGCGTCTGGGGCGTTCCCCGTCGTCCGTCCAAGTAATTGCCGCTGTAGAACTGCAGAGCGGGCTGATTGGTGGACAGCTCGAGGGTGCGGCCGCTGTCAGGTTCCACCAGGCGCGCCACCAAGGGAGCCTGATCGACGGCCGGGTCGTGCTCCGCCTTCGTCGTGACTGGAAGCAGGTACTGCTCAGGCGCCACCAGCAAGTAGTTGTGATCGTAACCAATCGGGCAGCCCGGAATTTGGGGCAGCTCTGTGCCGACGCGACGTGGCGCACGCAGATCGAGCGGCGTCCCATCCACGCTCTTGGGCGTTCCGGAGATCAAATCAGGCGTGAACTGATCAGCGAAAACGGACAGTTCATGGTTGAGGATGTCACCGTGGCCAGCGAGGTTGAAATACGAGTGATGCGCCAAATTGATCAGTGTGAGCCGATCGGTCGTGGCGGTCATCACGACGTGCAGCGTATCGTGGCGCAGCAAATAGCTCACGGAGGCCACAACGCGTCCCGGATAACCGGCGTCATTGTCGGGGGATTCCAGGTCGAAGCGCACACCGGTGCCCTCGGTCTCGTAGAGCTGCCCTACCTTCCACACCTTGCGAAACCAACCCTGGGCGCCGCCATGAAGATGGTGCGGAGGATCGTTGGTTTCCAACTGATAACGTTCCCCCCCCAATTCAAACCGCCCATGAGCGATGCGGTTTGCCACCCGGCCCACAGTGGCCCCGATAAAGAACGGATCCGTTCGATACTCATCCAAGGTCTCGTAGCCCAGCACAATGTTGACCGGATCCTGGTCGTCACGCGGCCACCACAGGCGATGGATGGCTGCTCCCAAGTTGCACGTTTCGACGACGAAACCGCTGGGTGACTCCAAGCGCACGCGCACGACGGGAGTTGGCTGAGTGGGATCGAGTTCAGTGATGGTGGGGCGAGAGGAAATGGCCATGATGCAGTGAGCGCGCAGGGTGATGATGAGGGGAAAGGTCGTTTGCGCGCGGCGTTATCGAAGGCTAGAAGGAACCAGAGCGCAAGGCGCACTTGCTTGATGAACGTCGAATCTTCTTGGTCTAAGGCCCGTTTCCGCTCAGAGAGAGCGTTTCTCAAGACCCATGCGCAGAGCAGGGTCGGCCGCTTGATGTTGCCCGTCGTGGCCGCAGTGCTCGGCGCCAGTTGCATCGGCTATCACGACGTCCCGGATCCCGTGGAGCCCCAGTTGCCGCGCGTCGAGATCCATCTCGACCAAAAGTTTCAAACCATGTCGGGCTTTGGGGCGTCCAGCGCCTGGACTGCACCCAACATGAGCGCGGAGATGGCCGACTTCTTCTTTTCGGAAGACAAAGGCATCGGGCTATCGCTCCTGCGCGTGCAGATCAAGCCGTGGGGGGAGACCACAGAGCTCGGCACGGTCGACCTTGCCGTGGAGCGTGGAGTGGCTGTGTGGGGCGCCCCCTGGTCCCCTCCACCAGAGTGGAAGGACAACAACAGCACGGTGGATGGCGGCTACCTGTTGCCCGAGCACTACCAAGACTGGGCAGATCGCTTGGCCGACTTTGCGGCCCAGATGGACGCGCGTGGTACGCCCGTCTTCGCCATCTCCGCGCAGAATGAACCGGATTATGTTGCGCGCTGGGACACTTGCGAGTGGGAGCCGGACGACTTTGCTGATTTCATTTTTGACAACCTGGCCCCCGCGCTCGAAGAGCGCGACCTCAGCACCAAAATCCTCGCGCCAGAGTCGCAAAATTGGGGCAGGCTGGCCGAGTTTGCGGACCCCATATTGGACCGCGATGAAGCAGCCGAACACATCTACGCTCTGGCGGCTCACGGCTACGACCATTCGCCCAGCGACTATACACGCGGTCGAGAAGCGGGCTTTCAGATCTGGCAGACAGAAGTGAGTGACCCCGAGGATGCACCGGGCGACAGAAGCATCAACTCCGGTCTGCGTGTGGCCAGTGAAATGTTTGACGACATCAGCGTGGCTCAGGTCAGCGCCTGGCACTACTGGTGGCTGCTTCCTTCGGGCGAGGCCGATGAGTCCCACGAGTCCAACGGCGCGCTGTTCAATGGTGAGTATAGCCCCACGTTTCGCGCCTACGCGATGGGACAATTCTCCAAGTTCGTTCGGCCCGGCTTCCAGCGCGTTGGCGCTTCGGAGCCCGCGCGAAAGAAGGTGAGAACCTTGGCGTTTTCGAGCGAAAAGGCCGAGCGCCTGGTGATTGTGGCGCTCAATGAAGGGGAAGACGCGCTGACCGTGGACGTGGCGCTGCCCGACGGGCTGCGCGCAACGCAAGCGCAGTTGTGGTTGACCGATGCGGAGCATCAGTTAGAGCAACTGACTCCGATCGACGTGCAGGCTGAGCCGGTGAGCGATCCGGGCGCACAAGATCCGATCACCGGGCCTTATTTCACTGTCGAACTCCGACCGAGGAGTATCGCTACGTTCGTGCTCGACGAGCCGGGTGAAGACCAGGGAACGGGCGGTAATCAAGGGGCCTCGGGCGATGGAGATGGGGACGACTCGCCTGGCGACGGCGATGGCGATGAGCCAATCGCTGGCGGCGGTCCGGGTGGGGGAGACAGCGGCCTAGGTGGTGCGCGATGAGCATTTCCTCATGGGGAGCGCGCACAAATCCCACGCATTTTGCGTCTAATTGGTTGGTTTTCGCACCAAAGTGACGTGTTTGCGTGCGAGTTCGCGCAGCGGGTCGGACCCTTTTTGCGTCAGCATCCGTTCGTCGGCGAGCGCGCCGCCCAAGCCGAGCAAGCTGGCGCCGGCTTGGAAGTAGGCCGTGACATTGTCGAGTTGCACGCCGCCCGAGGGCATGAAGGCAACGTGTGGAAACGGCGCCGCTAAGGCACGCAAGTAGCTTGGCCCGCCCAACGCGGAGCAGGGGAAGATCTTCACCACGTCTGCGCCGTCGGCCCGAGCTCGGATCACTTCTGTGGGGGAGAGCGCGCCCTGCACCGCGACCGCGTGAGCGGCGTGGGCAACTTCGACCAGGCCGGCGACGAGTCCGGGGCTGACCAAGAACTGTGCGCCTGCGGCCAAACAGTCGAGCGCCTCAGCCCGTGAGGTCACCGTGCCTGCGCCTACGATGGCCGTGTTGCCCAGCTCGGCCCGCAGTTGAGCGATGACCTGCGTGGCTTGTGGGACCGTGAGCGTGATCTCCAAACACATGAGCCCACCTTCGTGGAGGGCGCGAGCCAGAGCAAGCGCGAGCCCGGGGGATGAAGCGCGGATCACCGGGACGAGCGGGACGGTCTTCATGCGTTCGAACATGGCTGTGTGTGAAGGCGGGGATTGAATCATCGCGCCATCTCCAGGCTGGTGCGGTCGACCAGCGTTTCCAGCTCGGCCAGGCGGATCATGCTGTTGTCACCCGGTGTGCTCATCACCAAAGCACCATGGGCAATTCCGTAGTCCAGCGCAGTTTCGCAGCTTAAGCCTTCCAGGAGCGCGAACAAGAACCCGCTCGCGAAGCCATCGCCTCCTCCCACACGGTCGAAGATCGAAAACGGCTGGGGAGCGCGGTAGTGGAGCCCTTGGGGGCTCAAGCACGCACCACCAAAACTGTGGCGACAATGGTCGTGGACGATGCGTAAGCTCGTCGCGATGTAACTGAGTTCGGGATGCGCGCTCTTGAACTCCAGGAGCGCACGCTCCACCACGGCGCGGTCGGCATGGGCCTCCGGCTCGAGTGTCATCACCCCAAAACAGACATCAGCGTGGCGGAGGAGCTCTGCGCTGAGCTTGTTGGCAGCGGGGCGTCCACCACGGCTGTGCCACAGCGAGTCGCGGTAGTTGAGATCAAAGCTCACCAGGCTGCCGCTGGCCTTGGCCTCACGCATGGCCAAGGCGGCGACGCTGGCGGTGTGGTCCGAAAGGCCCGCAAACACTCCGCCGGTGTGAAACAGCCGCGTCCTCTTGACGTGCAGCAGCTCATCCCAAGCAAAGTCGGCTGGGCGTGCCGCGCGGGTCGGGGTGTGCGCGCGGTCACTCATCCCGCGCGGAGGCCGCACACCAAAGCCACGTTCGACGAAATTCAGGCCGTTGCGCAGGCCAGACGGACCTTCTTCAGTTTGCCAGCGGATACCTGAGAGATCGAGCCCGGAGCCGCGCATCAGGGTCTCCACCAAGCGACCGACCGGATTGTCGACCAGCCACGTCAAACACAGGGCGCGCTTTGCAAAACACGAGGCGAAGGCTCGGGCGACGTTGTATTCCGCACCGCCTTCCCACACCTGGAAGGAACGGGCCTGCTCGATTCGAGTGTCTCCCGGGTCGAAACGCAACAGGACCTCACCCAGGGAGATGATATCCCACACGCAGCTCCGCACAGCTTGCCCTTGCATCACGTCAAGCAAAGCGCGTCGGCCCGGCAATGACAATCGGCGCGTGGAACCGTTATCGGACGAGCTTTTTGGCCCTCAGTTGCAAAAATGTGACTCTGCTTGCATAAACACGGCCGCGCTCGACATGAGCGGGGGTGGCATGAAGACCGCTTGGATTTCAATCGTGCTTGCGGGTGCTTCCCGGCCGAGTCATCTGTAGTTGTCTCAGCTTTCATCGAGGAGTTTATTCAAAATGATTTTGTCCAGCATTCTTACTTCGCGAGCTCGCGCTCTTTTGGTCATTGGAGGCGTTGGGTTGGCTTTGTCTCAGGCCTGTGTGAGCAATGAGCCTGCCGGCGACGGCGACGGTGACACCACGGGTTCTGGTGGCGCGAGCACGGGCTCTGGTGGTCAGGACAGCACGACCGGCTCCGGTGGAGACCAAACGGCAGATGACGCCTGCAGCAACGGTGAGAATTACGCCAATCACGTGGAGGAGCAGCTGACAGAGATGTGCCTCACGAAGTCGCTGCCCAACTGCAACATCACGGACTTCGAGGAAGCCACGTACGACGCATCCAACGGTAATTGGGGCGACGACATGAGTTTGACCGGCGAAACGTTCGAGTACGACGATGGTCAGGAGGGGACCGTGGCATCGCATGAGGTGGTGGGCGGCGCCATGACCATCACCAACACCCTCAACGGTGACGGTTATGCGGGCGTGGGCCTCTCGTTTGGCCCGTGCTTGGACGCTACTGACTTTGAGGGCATTCAGATCACCGTAGGTGGCACCTTGGCCGAGGGTGGCGTGTTCGATCTCCAACTGCAGACCGACGAGAACTACCCCGAAGGCGTGCAGGATGATCTGGGTACCTGCGTTCCTGCGGACCCTGATTCACCCTGGGACAGCTGTGTCAACAACGCGTTCCGCATTCAGGGCTTCACCCCGGACAGCACGCTCACCTACTACATCCCGTGGGCGGAGTTCGTCGGCGGAAACCCCAACGACCTCGATCCGCGTCAGCTGCGTGGCTTGCAGATGCAGTTTGGTTGCGACGTCGAGTTGGCGCCCTGCGAGTCAAACGTCCAGATCTCAGACGTGCGCTTCTACCGCACGCATGACCCCTACCTGGGTCCGGAAGTGCCCGCGGGCGGCGCCTCTGGCCTCTAAGGTCACGCGTCGGCAAGACACACGACAGAAAACCCCCGAGGCCCATGCGGCGGCGGGGGTTTTGCTTTGGGTGCGGGCGCGCGGCGAAGCGGGCCTGCGTGCGGGGTCAACGCTCAGGGTTTCTGCACGTCAAACAAGGCAAAATACGCGGGTTTGGGCTGATCCAGATCGTTGAACAATAAGGGGTAGTTGTTGCGCCCTTGCACGGGCATGAAATCGAGCCAGGTGCGATCATCGGTGAGACCCCACAAGGTCACGCTGGTGATGTGCTCTGCGTTCTTCACGAACACCTCGAAGATCTCCTTGTAGCGGGTGGCCTGGGCCTGGGCCAAGGCGTCGTCGAATGGCCGCTCGGCTTCCCATACCTTCTTGTCCCAGTCATCTTGGGGATACACCGAGATGTCGAGCTCGCTGATCTTGACCTTGAACCCCGCCTTGACGAAGTCATCGATCATGGTTTGGATCTCGGCGGGGCTAGGCCAGGTCATGTTCCAGTGCGCTTGCTCTCCAATGCCATCGATGCGCACACCCTTGGCGCGCAGTTCTTTGGCCATCTTGAGCGTCTTTTCCCGCTTGTCCGCCTTGGCCAGGTTGTAGTCGTTGTAGTAAAGGTCAATGGTTTTGCCCGAGGCTTTCACCGCCGCTGCGGCGTACTTGAAGGCATCGGCGATGTACTGTTCCTTCATCGCGGCAAACATGGAGGACCCTTCATCCCCTTCGCGGTACATCTTGTCCGCCTTGTCGGAGATGGCCTCGTTGACGACGTCCCAGTTGTCGGTCACGTCCGCGTAGCGAGCGACGACGGTGTCGATGTGGGCCTTGAGTTTTTTGGAGACGTCGGCGGGCGTTCCTTGCACGAGCCAAGGCGGGGTTTCTTGGTGCCACACCAGGGCGTGTCCAGTCATGACCATGTTGTTCTGGCGTGCAAAGTTGGCAAGCTCATCAGCCGGCTCGTAGTTGTACTTGTCCTCGGCGGGGTGAATGCGCGCACACTTCATGGCGTTTTCCGCGGTCATGCGGTTGAAGGTGCTGGGGATGAGCTTGGCCCAGTCGCTCAAGTAGTGGGGTTCCATGGCCACCCCAAACGTAAACTGTTCGGCAAAATAGGCAGCCAAACTCTTGTCCATCGCAGCAGCGGGACCGGTGCGTTTGACGGGCTTGTACTTGGCCGTCGGTGGGGGGGCGGCTGGGTCGGCCTGGAGCGCGGCGGCCTCCGATTGGTTGGCTGGGGACGCGGTCGACTTGGGCACACAGCCGCTGATCGCGGTCGCTAGGACAAACAGCGCGAGGCTGGAGTGGATGCGTGATGCTTTCATCCGCTAGTTATAGGCGGGCAGTGGTCGTGATCAACTCCGCGCTCCGCAC
>Ga0315912_10006624_pt1 | contig 10330 bp, 11 predicted proteins | sample VfabasoilMG_FD_204469 | JGI IMG/M metagenome (GOLD analysis project Ga0315912, IMG submission 204469) | Garden soil microbial communities collected in Santa Monica, California, United States - V. faba soil | ecosystem: Environmental > Terrestrial > Soil > Garden | place: USA: California... | reverse complement strand
GACAAAAAATTCGGGATAATTCAGGATGCCGATTTCGGCGAGCTGCCGCGCGACGGCGGTGAGCGTACTGCCTTTCCTCAAGTCGAACTGCAGCGGCGTGCGAGGCGGCACGACCGCAGCGTAGAGATAATAGGCGACGCTGCCGCAAGCGAGCACCGCGGCAAGCGTGAGGAGGCTGGCGGCGAGGGCCGCACGCCTTCTAATCGTCGGACTCATCGAGCCATCGCCGAACGCGTTCAGTCAAGGTGCCGGGGCCCCAGGTCGCCGCGCCGAATCGCCGCACTTGCCAGGCGCCGATCAAACTGTTGACCAGCATCACTTCGCGCGCAGACGTTAACTCATCGAGACTGACGCAACGCACGCGGCAATTTACCCCGTTCCGGCGCGCGCCTTCCATCACGCGATCGCGGGTCACGCCCGCTACGCCGCAGCCGCTGAGATCGGGTGTTACCAGTTCGGCGCCATCCGTCATGAATATATTGGTCATGGTTCCGCTGATCACGTTGCCGCTGCAGTCCTGCAGAAGGCCCTCGGCGATCTCAGCGTCATTCCACTCGGCTCTTGCGAGGACGTTTTCCAGGCGGTTGAGATGCTTGATGCCCGCCAATGCAGGCTGCCACGCAAGGCGCAGCGCGCAGGCTCGCACGGTAACTCCGTCATTCACCCATGCCGCAGGATATTGCGGCAGCATCGACGACGAGACGATCCGATGCGGCGCCACTTGTGAGGGATGGGCGTAACCTCGCCGCCCGCTGCCGCGTGTCACAATGATCTTCACCGCGCATTCCGGCTGGCCGCGCGCAACCTCGGCAACCTCCTCCCGCAGCAAGGGCTCCTGCGGGCAGGGGATGTGCAGCGCCCGCAGATCGGATGCCAGTTTGTCGAATTGCCTTCGCCACGCGAGCAATCGCCCACCGTGCACGGCGAGCGTGCGAAAGGCGCCGTCGCCGTAGGCGAGCCCGCGATCGTCGGCCGTCACGCTCGTGGCGGCAGTGCCGTTGACGAGGATCATGCGTCGCGAATGGCGGCCGACAGGTGCTGCTCCCCGCGAGAATTCGGGGGGGAGGTCCGGCGCACCTCTAAACTCTGCGGAACACCAGGCTGCCGTTGGTGCCGCCGAATCCGAAAGAATTGGAGACCGCAACATCGATCTTCATCCGACGCGCGGCATTCGGCACATAATCCAGATCGCATTGCGGATCCGGGTTGATAAGGTTGATGGTCGGCGGCGCAACGCCGTCGCGCACCGCCAGAGCGCAGAACACTGCTTCGACCCCGCCAGCTGCGCCGAGCAGATGGCCCGTCATCGACTTGGTCGAACTGACGGCGATCTTCGACGCAGAATCGCCGAAACAGCGTTTGACCGCCACGGTTTCGGCAACGTCTCCCAATGGTGTCGATGTGCCGTGCGCATTGATGTAGTGCACGTCCTCCCGGTTGACGCCAGCGTTGCGCAGCGCGTTCGTCATGCAGCGCACTGCGCCCTCCCCGTCCTCGCACGGCGCCGTCATATGGTGGGCGTCGGCGCTCATGCCGTAGCCGGCGAGCTCACAGTAAATCTTCGCGCCTCGCGTCTTGGCGTGCTCATACTCCTCCAGCACCACCACCCCTGCTCCTTCGCCAAGGACGAAGCCGTCGCGATCGCGATCCCACGGCCGGCTTGCGGTGGTGGGGTCGTCATTGCGGACGGACAGCGCGCGCGCGGCGCAGAATCCGCCGACGCCGAGCGGCGATACCGTGGCTTCCGCGCCCCCGGCGATCATGACGTCGGCGTCGCCGTATTCGATCAGCCGGCCCGATTCGCCGATGCAGTGAGTCGCCGTCGTGCAGGCGGTGACAATGGCGAGGTTCGGCCCCTTGAATCCGTACATGATCGAGAGATTGCCCGACACCATGTTGATGATAGTGCCGGGAACGAAGAACGGCGAGATCCGACGCGGTCCGCTCTTTTGCAGTTCGGCGTGGGTGTCCTCGATCATCGGCAACCCGCCGATGCCGGAACCAATGTTGACCCCGATGCGTTCGGCATTTTGCGGCGTGGCCTCGACCCCGGCATCCTTGATCGCTTCGATTGCGGCCGCAAGCCCGAAATGTATGAAAGTATCCATCCGGCGCGCCTCCTTCGCCGAAAGATACTTCGCGACGTCGAACCCTCTAACCTCGCCCGCGATTTGCGAACTGAAAGCCGATGGATCAAAACGGGAAATGCGGCTGATGCCTGATTTGCCTTCGGTGATGCTGCCCCAGGCTTCGGGCACGCCAATGCCGACGGGCGAGACGATTCCGAGGCCGGTGACGACGACTCTGCGTTTGGACAAACTGGCTCCGGCGCGGATCCGGGATCAGGACTTGACGTGGGCCTTGATGTAATCGACCGCCTGCTGCACCGTGGTGATTTTCTCCGCATCCTCATCCGGAATCTCGGTCTCGAATTCCTCCTCCAGCGCCATGACGAGTTCCACGGTATCGAGAGAGTCCGCCCCGAGATCATTGACGAAGGACGACACGTTCTTGACATCGGCCTCGTTGACCCCCAACTGCTCTGCGACAATCTTCTTGACGCGGGCTTCGATCGTATCCATCAATGTTTCCTCTCCTAGTTTGGCAGGCCGACGCCAATCACCGCAGCGGCGGCTGCAATGATGCCTGCGCGCGGCATCGGGTGCGTATATTACCAGATTTGGAAATCCACATTTACCCGAAAACTAAGAACAATCATGCGGGAACGCGACTCGAATTCGAATATGCAATGGCGATTTGAGTTCGCCCTTAGTCCATGTGCATGCCGCCATTTACATGCAGCGTGCTGCCCGTAATGTAGGAGGCCCCGGGCGAGGCCAGGAACGCCACGGCGGCCGCGACATCCTGCGCCGTCCCGAGGCGTCCCAGCGGGATGTGATCGACCAGCGTGCCGCGTTGCTCGGCGCTCAGTGCGCGCGTCATATCCGTATCGATGAATCCGGGGGCGACGCAATTCACGGTAATGTTGCGTGCCCCGACCTCCCGCGCAAGCGATTTTGAGAATCCGATGATGCCGGCCTTGGAGGCGGCATAGTTGGTCTGTCCCGCGTTCCCCATGACGCCGACGACCGACGTGATGCTGATGATCCGGCCGAATCGCGCCTTTATCATCGGGCGCAGAACGAGTTTCGAAAGGCGATAGACCGAACGCAGATTGGTCGACATGATGTCATCCCATTCCTCGTCCTTCATGCGCAGCAGCAGATTGTCCCGGGTGACGCCGGCATTGTTGACGAGGATTGCGGCGTCTCCGAATTTCTCTTGCATCATCGCGAGCACCGTATCGACCTGTTGCGCGTCGTTCACGTTCATTGTCAGGCCGGTGCCCGAGCTGCCTTGGGCCGCAAGCCTGCCTGCGATCCGCGCCGCGTTCTCCATGCTGGTCGCGGTGCCTACGACCACCGCCCCGTGCCGGCCGAGTTCCAGAGCAATGGCCTCGCCTATGCCGCGCGAAGCGCCCGTTACCAGGGCGACTTTTCCGTCGAGGATCATGGTTTCAGCAGCGCCAGGGTTTGCCGCATCGACGCTGCATCCGCCACGGCGCAGCCCTGCACGCCGTCGACGATCCGCTTGGTGAGTCCGGCCAGCACTCTGCCCGGACCGCACTCGGCGAGGTGCGAGATGCCCGCTGCTGCCATATACCGGATCACTTCTACCCAGCGCACCGGGTTGCACGCCTGACGAGCGAGCGCGTCTCTGATGCGGCGCGCCTCGTGTTCCACCGCGACGTCCACATTGCTCACTACGGGGATGAGCGGCGGTGCGACCGGCAGCGCTGCAAGCCGCTGGGAAAGTCGCTCGGCTGCAGGCTCGAGTAGGCTCGAATGAAACGGCGCGCTCACGGGTAGCATCACCACGCGTTTGGCTCCCCGCATTTTCGCCACCTGCGTTGCGCGCTCGACGGCCCCTTTATGGCCGGCAATCACGACCTGGCTGGGGGCGTTGAAGTTCACCGCCTCGACCACCTCGCCTTGCGCAGCCTCCGCACACGCAGCGCGCGCTGCATCGTCGTCGAGGCCGAGTATTGCCGCCATCGCGCCGCTGCCGAGCGGCACCGCCTCCTGCATGGCCTGAGCCCGGAACCGCACCAGCGGAACCGCTTCCTGGAACGCGATCGCCCCGGCCACAACCAGCGCTGTGTACTCACCCAGACTATGCCCCGCGACGATCACGGGTTCGGCGCCGCCAGCATCACGCCAAGCGCGGTAAACCGCGTAGCCCGCAGTGAGCATCACCGGCTGGGTGTTGACGGTGGCGTTCAACTCCTCCGCGGGCCCTTCTGCGACCAGCTTCCAGAGATCCTGCCCAAGCGTCTCGGACGCTTCCCCGAATGTGTCACGCACGGCGCGTATGTCCGCAAACGACGCCATCATGCCGACCGACTGCGAGCCCTGCCCTGGAAACACCATGCCGAACTTCATGCGCGTCCATTCACCATCTGATCAACGCCGAACCCCAGGTAAATCCGCCACCCACCCCCTCCAGCAGCACGTGCTGCCCGGGGCGTATTCGCCCGTCACGCACCGCTTCGTCGAGCGCAAGCGGAATCGATGCGGCAGAGGTATTGGCGTGGCGTTCGACCGTGGTCACGACTTTTTCCATGCTTAAACCGAGTTTTCTGGCGGTCGCCTGGATGATGCGGATGTTGGCCTGGTGCGGAATCAGCCAGTCGATGCAGGACTTGTCGAGGCGATTGGCCGCCAGAGCTTCCTCAGCCACCTCACCCAGCACGCGGACGGCAAACCTGAACACCGCATTGCCCTCCATCCGGAGCAGCGGCCTTCCACTTACCTGGCCACCGGACACCGTTCCGGGAACCGACAACAAATCCGCGTGGCTGCCATCGGCATGCAGGTGCGACGACAGGATGCCCGGCGACGAGTCGGCACGCAGCACGACCGCGCCCGCGCCATCCCCGAACAGCACGCAGGTCGCGCGATCGTTCCAATCGAGTATGCGCGAATAGACCTCGGTGCCGACTACCAGCGCACTTGAATACTGCCCGGATCGGATGAACTGATCTGCAGTCGCGAGGCCATAGACGAAGCCGCTGCAAACCGCCTGCACGTCGAATGCCGGACAACCCTTGACGCCAAGCTTTGCCTGCAGGATGCAGGCGGTGCTAGGAAAGACCATATCCGGCGTGGTCGTTGCCACGATGATGATGCCGATATCCGCGGCGGCCATGCCCGCCGACTCGATGGCTTTGCGGCTCGCTGCAAGCGCGAGGTCGCTCGAATTCTGGCCATCGGCCGCGATATGCCGTTGACGGATACCGGTGCGCGTGACCACCCATTCGTCGCTGGTATCCACCCGAACCGCGAGTTCCTGGTTGGTAAGCACCTTCTCCGGCAAGTAGCTGCCGGTGCCGACGACGCGGGAATAGATGCTCACGCGGCGCCCTTGTGCAATGAAGCCATGCGTTCGCTGATGTGCGCAAGCACCGCGCCGCGGGCTTCGCCCGCTGCGCGCCGGATGGCGAATCCAAAGGCGAACGCATCGGCCGAGCCATGACTCTTGATCACGACGCCGCGCAACCCCAGCAGCGTCGCGCCGTTGTAGCGGCGGTGATCCATGCGGCGTTTCAACGCGCTGAGCACCGGCCACGCCACGATCGCCGCGGCGCGGCGCAGCAGGTTGCGGCTGAACTCCGCGCGCAATTCGCTTGCGAACATCTGGGCGACGCCCTCCGAGGCCTTGAGCGCGACATTGCCGACGAAACCGTCGCACACCACGACATCGGTCGTTCCCCGATAGATGTCATCACCTTCGACGTTTCCGTAAAAATTGAGACCGCTCGCCCGCAGCAGTTCCGCGGCCTGCTTGACCACCTCGTTGCCCTTGATGTCTTCCTCGCCGATGTTGAGCAGACCCACGCTCGGGCGCTCCCTCTTTTCCAGCGAAGTGACGAGTTCCGAGCCCATGATCCCGAACTGGCGCAGATGCTCAGCGGTGCAATCGACGTTCGCCCCCAAGTCGAGCATACAGCACTGGCCCTTCAGCGTGGGCAGAAAGCTCGCGATCGCAGGCCGGTCGATGCCGGGCAAGGTCTTAAGAACGAAGCGCGAGATGGCCATCAGCGCGCCGGTATTGCCAGCGCTCACGCAGGCGTTCGCTTCGCCGTCCTTCACCAAGTCCACGGCGAGGCGCATCGACGAATCCCGCCTGCCGCGCAACGCGGTCGCCGGCGGATCATCCATCGCCACGATTCCGGGTGCATGGTGGATGCGCAACCGGCCACCGGGCGCCGCCCCGGCCCGCCGCAAGGCGCCTTCCAATGTCTCCCGGGAGCCCACAAGGATCAGCGCAATATCCGGATCGCCGTTCAATGCCTCAAGGGCAGCCGGGATCGTGATCTCCGCGCCGCGATCGCCCCCCATGCAATCAATGGCGACGGTCGTGCCCATGGATTGCCCCCTCGTGCGCGTTTCGCCGACCCGGCATCAGCTGAAAAACCCTGCAGCGGATGGCGCGCAGCCGAGGCGGACTACTCCCCCTTGGTCTTGATGACCTTCTTGCCCCGGTAGTACCCGTTCGGGCTGATGTGATGCCGCAAATGCACTTCGCCGGTCGTGGGCTCCACCGCCAGCGGCGGATTGCTCAAGTGATCATGCGACCGATGCATGCCGCGCTTCGAAGGTGACTTCTTGTTCTGCTGTACTGCCATGTCCCAACTCCTCTGCTTCTATTCATGTCTTATTTCTTCAACGTAGCCAAACGGGCGAACGCTGACACGCTGTCCTCACCCCGCATCATCTCCAGGCGCGTACGGCATGCTCCATCGGGATGGCGGGGTGAAAGCGGCAGACCGAGCAGAATTTCCTCCTCGATCAGCGCCCTCACATCCATCTCTGCCTCTGCCATGATGCAGTCAGGGGCATTCGGCTCGTCTGCCTCGGCAGGCAGCGCTTCGTTCTCACCCACCAGCAATAACGTGTTCACCATGCGCAGGGGATACTCAAGCAGCCCCAGACAACGCTGACACTGCAGGTGCAGCATGCCATTGATTTCGAGACGCAAGGTTGGCCGTCTCTGCCGATCGCGACCGCCCTTCAACCGAAAATCTATCGTACTGTCCACATCGAACAGGCAGTCCCGCAACCGCGCGAGTTCAGCCGACGCAAGGGATCCCCGTAGTTCCTTGTCTGCTCCGGCAAATTCCAGACCATCGATCATAGTCCGAGCAGACATAAGGCGCGCATGATAGTATTTTTGCGCCCCAGTGTCAAAGAAAAACGGCTGAAAACGTAAGTCCGGCAGGCACTTAGGCGTATTTCTCCGACTCGGGTACGCATCGCATCCGGTATCGCCTTGACCACTGCTCCGATTATTCTCGCATCCGCCTCAGCCTATCGGCGGGCACTGCTCGCACGGCTGGGGCTACCGTTCACGGTATGCAGGCCCGATATCGATGAGGGCGCGCTGCCCGGGGAAACCGCGGCACATGTCGCCTTACGGCTCGCCGAGGCCAAGGCGCATGCCGTAGCCGCATCGTCCGCTGGCCTCATAATCGGCTCCGATCAGGTTGCCGAACTGAATGGCGCACACCTCGGCAAGCCCGGCAATCACGCCAATGCGGTGGCACAGCTGCGTGCCATGCGTGGCCAGGAGGTAACGTTCCATACCGCGGTCTGCCTGTACAACACTGGCTCCCGCGCCCTGCAGTTGGCGAACGTGCCCACCGTGGTAACGCTCCGCGAGTTGAGTGATGCGCAGATCGAGCATTATCTCTGCGTTGAGCAGCCCTATGACTGCGCCGGAAGCGCGCGCGTCGAATGTCTGGGCATCGCCTTGGCCAAACGGATCGTGGCCGACGATCCCACCGCGCTTGTCGGTCTACCGCTGATCGCTCTCGTTTCCATGCTGCAAGCCGAAGGCATCACCGTCATCTAAACGCTGACCGCGCCGCGCAGGCTCTCAGATCATGTCCAGCACCGGCACGCTCTACCTCATTCCCTCCGCGCTCGGAGCCGACGGCGTCCAAGCCAGCCTGCCACCGGCTGTACACGCCATCCTGGCGAAGCTCACGACGTTCATCGCCGAGAACCCGCGTACCGCTCGCGCTTTTCTCAAAGCCACGGGGTATCCACATCCGCTACAGGCGATCGAGATCAAGGTGCTCGACGAACACACACCGTCCCGGGAGATCGCAGCACTGCTTCAGCCGCTGCTGAATGGAACCGACTGCGGGCTATTGTCGGAAGCCGGCTGCCCTGCGGTAGCCGATCCGGGTGCCGCTCTGGTTCGCCGCGCGCACGACCACCACGTACGCGTAATCCCCCTGGTCGGGCCATCCTCGATCCTCCTCGCACTGATGGCCTCGGGGCTGGAAGGGCAGCGCTTCACCTTTCACGGCTACCTGCCTGTGGAGGCGGGGCAGCGGCGCAGGACGCTCGTGGAATTGGAACGTGACTCCAGGCGCACGCATCGGACGCAGATCTTCATCGAGACGCCCTATCGCAATGCCCAGTTGCTCCAGGCGATTTTCGATGTCTGCCACGGCGGCACACTGCTGTGCCTTGCGACCGACCTGACTCAGCAATCCGAATCCATCCACACGCAATGCATTGCGGCGTGGAAAGCGCATGCTGCGCCGAACATTAACCGCCGCCCGACGGTATTTCTGCTCCACTGCGATACATGACTGGCCGCTGCAATCCGTGCCGCAGGGCGTATTTGCCCAATCGAGAGGGGGCGTCCCCGGGTTCAGAAGCGGTAGAACGCCGTGAAGTCCAGCTTGACGTGCCCCTGCGGCGTGCCGGTCGTCGTGCCCACGCCATTCAGAACGCTCGCGAGCGAGGCGGTCAAATCGAAATTTCGCTGCCAATTCCATTTCAGGCCGACACCGATGCTCGATACGCTCTCGGATAAATTGGCGCCAGCCGGCGCGGGCGCCACGTACTTGACATGACCATAATCGAGAAACGCGAATGGGGCCAAACCGGCATGAAGATTGGGAGCCTGCAATTCGACGGTGAAGCTATGACCCCGATCAGCAGTGATCTCGCGGTCGCGCAGGCCGCGTACCGAGCCGGGGCCACCCAACCCGAACTGCTCGCCCGGAATCAGGGGTTCGCTCGCATGCTGACCGCGAAAGCGGCCCAATAGATTCCAGCCACGCGCGAAAGCGTAGTTGGCGTCGATGCCATAGCGGTAGGCGTTCCAGTTCGGGCTGGCGCCGGCGCGGGCTGCGTTGTAATCGAAGTCGTCGTCCGCGCGGCTTCCACCCAGGTTGTGCGCGTATTCAATAAATCCGCCGATTCCGTTCTCTCGCTCCTCGTGGCGCGCCGTATAGCGCAGAGACAGCGGGCGGCTGCTCACGACGCTGGAAGGCAACGGCTGCCCCAGGAATCCCACGTCGCTCTTGAAATACCGGTCATCGAGGGCGAGCGCGAGGTCCTGGCTCACCAGCCCGAACTTGGGCAGCGCGTATGTGCCGCGCAGCCCCCAGAATTGACCGCGCCCGGTCACATCAAAGTTCTGCCCCCCCACACCCACGCTCCCGGTATCGACGTCGGAATAGGTCCAGTATGCATTGAGCGTGGCATGGTAGCCGTAGAGCGGCAACCAGTAGAAGGCCCCGAACTGCTTCACGCGATCGAGATGATCGGGCGAGGTCGTGTACGCCACCGTCGCCGCATGATCGCGATCGAACAGGTTGCTTTGCTGATGGCCGATCGTGAGCCGTGTATAGCCGGTATTCTGGTTGATCGTATTGTCGTGATCGCGCGTGTGGCCGTTGAGCCCGATGAACGTCTGCATCGCCGGCACATCGCGCACCCGAACCTCGGCGTCGAGGTGGTCGCGCTTCCCGCTTTCCTTGATCTGGATCGACAACCGTTTGGACGGATGCTCGTTGGCGAGCGTCAATTGCCGGGATAGCTCGCCGACGTCGGGGGATTGCCCGGGCTGGAGCTCAGGAAGCGCGCGCAGGATATTCTCGCGCGCAAAATACTGGTTGCCGGTCACGGTGACCTGCGCCAGGCTGAAGCGCAGCACCCGCAGCCTGAGTTCACCTGCGGCCGGTCGCTGCGCAGGCACGATGACACGGTGGAAGGAGTAGCCCTTGTCCCGCATCGCCTCCTCGAGGGCACGGGCGGCTGCCTCGATCGTGTCCAGGCTCTTGTGCGTGCCGAGATGACGCGAGAGGATGGCGTCGGTCTCCTGGGCGGACAGCGGATTAAGGTCGCCTTCCACCACGAAGCGCTTGACCTCCAGCAGCACCGCGCCTGTCTCCTGGGGTGTCTGGGCAGGCGCGCTGGCCGCGGCGACGGCGATCAGGGCCGCAGCGACAAACTGGCCCTTGCAC
>Ga0315912_10006623_pt1 | contig 10331 bp, 1 predicted proteins | sample VfabasoilMG_FD_204469 | JGI IMG/M metagenome (GOLD analysis project Ga0315912, IMG submission 204469) | Garden soil microbial communities collected in Santa Monica, California, United States - V. faba soil | ecosystem: Environmental > Terrestrial > Soil > Garden | place: USA: California... | reverse complement strand
AGGGGGCGGTGGTGGGCGTCGGCCTCAGCGCGGGGTGCGCGTCGGGTCCGCGGAAAGTCAGTGCGCATTCGCGCCCGTACTGCAAACGGAGTGCCGTACAACGCAACCCGTTTGTCAGTACGAGGGGTGAGCGTTTCCCTCACCGGGCGTTCAGCTGTGTGTACCTGGGGATGCTCGTAGCTGGGAGCGAATGACGGAGCGCCACCTGACTTTTGACAAATGGGTATTTCTATCACCCTAGGGTTGTGATATTGAGCCAAGTTACGTCGATGATTTTGGATCGGCCTATCGAGTAGTCGCCGGGCACGGGGGAGGGGCTCCAAGGGAAAGGGGGGCCATCGCACTTCGAGCACGCAACTCGCTCGCGCGGCTGTCCGAACGGAGTGCCCATGAACGTGCGTACGACTCGGCTTGCCCTGGTTCCCTGGCTCGTCCTGTTTGCGGCCTGCAGCGGCGACCGCGTGAACGAAGAGCTCGGATTCGTTCAGGAAGCGCTGACAACCACCGAGCGAATCCTGGGCTTCGAGGGGACGATCTCGGGCGCCGCCGGCTCAGACTGGCGGCCCGTCACGGGCACGGCGTCCTCCACCACGACGCATAGCGAGGGAACGCGCGCCATCTCCCTCGGCAGTAACTGGAACCCCTCGGCGGTGAGCGCGCCTCTCTCAGCCCTCGGAACTCTCTCCGGTGCGCCCAGCGTGGATGTTCTGCTCCCCACGGGGTACCAGCCCCAAGCAAGTTACTACGGTCAGGTCGCGCTCTTCGTGACCTGCGGCACTACGGTCGTCAACCAGTACGTTGGCCCGGTCGCGCTGAGCGGCCCGACTGGATCGTTCCGCCATTACACGTTTGCGGCGCTGGCCCCGAACGTGGCGACGGCACTCTCCAGCATGAACGGCTGCACCGTCACCGTGCAGCTCAATCTCTCCAATGCCGGCACCTTGCCGGTGTTCGTCGACAAGCTGTCGTTCGGGCAAGGCGCGGGCAGTAGTGGCGGTACAGGAGGGACCGCGGGGACCGGCGGTGCGGGCGGGAAGGCGGGTGCAGCAGGCGCCGGCGCGGGTGGCAAGGCGGGGGCTGGTGCAGGTGGTGCCGGGGCTGGCGTGGGCGGCAAGGCGGGCGGCGCGGGTGCGGGAGCCGGTGGCAAGGCGGGCGCGGGTGGAGCTGGAGCTGGTGCCGGTGGCGCTGGCGCTGGCGCTGGAGCCAGCGGCGCTGGTGCCGGCGGCAAGGCGGGTGGCGCTGGTGTCGGCGGTGCCGGGACGGGAGCGGGCGGCGCTGGTGCTGGCGGAGCTGGCGCTGGTGGAGCTGGCGCTGGTGGAGCTGGCGCTGGTGGAGCCGGGGCGGGAGCGGGTGGCGCGGGTCAAGGCGGCGCTGGCGGGAGCGGCGGGGGCATCGAGTTCTTCATCGATCTCCCCGTGCACGTAGCGCGGCCGGACGTAGCGCTTGGCACCAGCGGCGGCGCGCTCAGCCTTGCCGATGGAGTGCGCGTCCTCGGGAGCCCGAGCGGGTTCTCGTCCGTCTCGAGCGTGAAAACGACCGCGCAGGCATCGCTCGGTGTGGCTACCGAGGTGCAAAGCCTTTGGTCGCAGGGCAACGACGCTCTCGCCAACAACGCCATCGTGCACGGCAACCTCATCACCGAGGGTGTCGTGATCCCGCAGCAGGGCGCGGTCGTCCTCGGCACGAAGACGGAGCACGGCGTGCTCTACCCGATTCAGCACCTCAGCTGGACGATCCCGTTCCCGACGCCGAACCAGGGGCCAGTGAACCTGGAGCCTACGCAGATCCGCACCATCTTTCCGGGAGCCTATTCGGGAAGCATGGTCAAGACGAACGCGCGCCTGATCCTTGCCGGGTCGGGTCGCTACACGTTCGGTGGCGCGCTCGACCTCGAGCCCAGCAGCACACTCGAGGTGGACAACACCGCAGGGCCCGTTCACATCTACGCGAGCGGTGGATTCATCTTCCGCGGCGCGATTGCTCCGCGCGATCCTACCAAGAACAACATCCTCATCGGTATTGCCGGCACCGGCGCCATCCCGATCGACAGCTCCTTCAACGGGATCCTGGTCGCTCCGTACGGCGCCGTGACGCTGGGGACCGTCACGGCCGGCCACTTCGGCGCCGTGTACGCGAAGAGCATTCTCGCGTCGCCGCACACCGATTTTCATCATCGCCCGTTCACACGAAGCGACATGTGCGACCCGAGCGCGCCGTGCGACGGGTTGTGTCAGTGCGATCCGGGGGGAGCGTGTGATGACAATGGGGATTGCCCAGTGGATGTTGCATGCGCTTCCGGGGAGTGTGGGGGGCCTGACGGACCATGCAGTGCCGACAGCCAGTGCGCGCCGGGGCTCGCCTGTCAGAGCGGCCGATGCTCGTCATGCCCAACGAACTGTGCGACCCACGCCTGCGGAACGAGCAACGGGTGCGGTGGGACGTGTGCCTGCGGCACCAAGGTGCCCGGCGAGCAATGCTTCATCGACCTCGATTGCTCGAACGGAGTCCATTGTTCGTCGGGGGTCTGTGGGGGCGAGGGCGCTTCGTGTCCACCGCCTTGCGCACCTGGGCTGACCTGCGATTCCGGCGTGTGCGCTTGCGAGCCCAGCTGTGACGGAAAGGATTGTGGGGACGACGACGGCTGCGGGGGCACTTGTCGGTGCGGCACGGGGACTGACGGGTGTACGGTCCCCGCCGACTGTGAGGAAGGCCTTACTTGTCAGGCTGGTACCTGTGTGGATCTCGATTGCCTGCTGAACCCTGTCCTCTTCGGTTGCGGATTTCCCGGAGCCCGATGCGGATCGCGGTGCACACCACACCCCGTGTGCACCAGCAACGCAGACTGTGACTCAGGAGACATTTGTCCCCCAGCGAACGGGTGGCGCTACGCGGTGCCGGGCTATCGGGTTTGCGAGAAACCCGACTGTTCGACGTCCGCCGCTGAGCTTGGCTGTGGTGGGCCGATGTCCGAATGCGGCGTTTGCGAAGACTGTCTGCCCCAGTGCGCGGGGAAGCAGTGCGGTGATGCCTCCCTGGCTGACGGCTGCGGGGGATTCTGCATTGGGGTTTGCGGTCCGGGGAAAGCGGGTTGCCAGCGTGATTCGGACTGCGGCGGAGGCTACCTCTGTCGCGAGGAGCGGTGCGTCCCGGCAGATCCGTGCGGCAGCCCCAACCTCGCTCCACCCGCATGTGGACCCGGCAATACGCAGTGCGGGACGTGCCCGATAAAGATCCGATCCACGCACGATGACATCGCCTGTGGCTTTGATCCCGGCACCGGGACCAGCATGGGCGGTTGCCCGACTGGAGAATTCTGCAACGCCGCGGGGCATTGCGCGAAGCTCGAACAGACGCCGCCGATTTCGGTCAGCAATTCGGATGGCACGACGCGCGACGTGATTCCGGAGGATCCTCCAGTGGCGATTGGGATCGGGGCAACCCCGGCGACCTTCTCGGTGTCCGACCTGGGAAGCGCCATGTACTCCATTCCGATCGTTGTGCCTCCGGGCCGTTCGATTCAGCCAGCTCTGTCGCTGCGCTACGCGAGTAGCAGCGCCAACGGGGCGCTCGGGGTGGGGTGGAGCGTGGATGGCTTGTCGGCCATTTCACGCTGCCAAAAGACGTACGCCCAGGACAAGTACACTGCGTCAGTCACCGCCCACGGTTCGGACTCTTTCTGCATTGACGGGCAGAGGATGGTCCGCCCAGCGCCAGCGAGTGAGGACCCAGAGGACGCCTACTACACGGCAGTCGACAGCTTCACGAAGATCGTCCCTGTGAGAACCCGGTCGGACGGCGTACCGGACTCGTTTCGTGCCTACGCCAAGGACGGGAGAATCCTGACCTTCGGCGGGACGGATACCTCGCGGGCGGCTCTCAGCGCCTACGAAGCGGACGGAGAGGTGTTCCCAATTTGGGGAACCTGGGCCCTCAGTCGCGTGGAGGACAGGAGCGGCAACTTCATGCGAATCGCCTACCGCTCGCAGATGCGCACGGACCCGGTCACGGGCCTCGACACCACGGCCGAGATGGTGCCCGCAGCAATCACCTATACGGGATTTGGAGACATCGACGGAGATAGGGAGGTCGTCTTCAACTACCTCGATCAACGAGACGACGCTCTGTCGGGTTGGCGCCCGGGCGGCGGCGCGTTCGGTCGGACACTCCTGCTCGACCATATCGACGTGCGCGCCCAGAACGTTCTCACGCGGCGCTACAAGCTCAGCTATGAGCTCATGAACCGGTCGAACCGGCTCTCACTGCTCCAGGAGTGCGTTGGCCCGAACGAGGAAGCCTGTCGCTTGCCGACCTCGTTCACGTACGACGAGCAGGTGGGCTTTGAGCAGCGCTCACTACCGGGAGTCGCTTCGTCGGATACGTACTACGAACCTGGACCCGCCGGTGGCGTTGGCAAGACCGACCCGGACGCGAACTACAACACGATTCCGTACGGGCTCATTCAGCACGACAAGGGCATCGACAGGCTCTCCACCGCTAGCTGGAATACCTACGCGACTGCGGCGAGCCCCTGGTACGGCGTGGCGGGGTTTGCCGCGGCCTTCATTCCGAGCGTCGGTCCATACGCTTCCCTGATGATCAACCTTGCGTCCCTGGGCGCGGGGAGCAGCTTCACCGACTACCAGCGATTCGACGTGCATACGGACATTGCATTTTGTCCTGATCCGCAGACCACGGACTGCGGATTCAATGCCTTTTCGAAGTTGACGTTGAGCCTCTGGAACCTGAGAACGCTGTGTCCGAATGGACAGGCTCCGACCAGCCACATGTTGGCAAGCGACCCACTTACCGGTGAGTCTGAGAAGGTCTACGATGCTTGCCCGCAGAAGACGCCGTCAGGCCGCACTCTCCAATGTGATAATAGGGGACACTGTTCCCAGTCACCGACCGGGAGCGTCCAGCAACAAGTGGTCTCACCGCCAAACGTCTGGTTCCCTGACGTCAACGGCGACGGCGTCCAGGACAAGCTGTTCTGTTCGGGGGATGGCAAGCGATTGCGGTGGAAGCTGGCGCGGCCGCTCGAAGGCGATGCTTCCGTCCCGACCTCCGCAAGCGACAACGATTTCGACGACTCGATCGAGCAATTCGCCACCACCTGCCAGGCGACGTGCAACGATGTCACGAGCCCCACCTGCTCCGGGGGTCGCCAATTCTCCACGGTCTTCGACGTCAACGGCGACGGCACGAGCGACCTCGTGGTCTACGACGGCTCGTCGCTAGGCAAGGGTTGGGCCGTGCTGCTGTTTGACAAGAACGGCGACGCTTCGTGGAACGAAGAGCTCATGGAGGGAGTGAACATCCTCGCCAACCATCGCTACTTCGTGACGGTCCTCGACGCCAATGGTGACGGCCTCAAGGACATGCTCGGGCTTCCTGATCTGAGCGTGGATGCCGGCAGGCAGCCGTTGATGGAATGGAATACTGGAAACGGCTTCAGGGAGGAGGTGCTCGCGGCCGAGGCGTCGACCCCAACGCAACGAGACCCCTTGGCGAATTGGCTCTTTCCTCCACCCTTGCGGACGGGCCTTGGCGAGGCACCTGCCTACCCCGCGTTCGTGATGGACTTCGATCACGACGGGGTGGAGGAGCTGATCGAACCGATCTCCGAGCACACTGGTTCCTGGCGCATTAGGCGCGTCGTCAACGGCAGACTGGTCGGGGAGGATCTCCCGAATCTCAGTGCCCGTCCCGGGACCATCGGCGACTTCGATGGCGACGGCGCCCTGGACATCCTGGCATTCACGCCCCCTGTGGACATTCCCGGAGGGAACACCGCCGACTCCATGGTGTTCTACCGGGGCAAGGGACGGCAGAACGGCCTCCTCAAGCGAGTCGTGGACGGTGCCGGGCACATCATCGATATTGAGTACGGCGGCCGGATAGGTGCGGGACTTTCGGGCACCGAGTGCAAATGGCCTCAGCGGTGCCCCGGCTCCGTGCAGCACGAGCTCGTCTCCAAGCACACGGAGTCGCATCTCCTGTCTGGCCAGACGCTCTTCGATCGCTCTGTCTCCTACGGGTACGGGAAGTTTCTCGCAGATATGGCGGGATACGGACCGCTTGGTTTCGACAGTCGGTCGATCGTCGAACGGACGGACCCGAACGAGTTGGAATCTCAAATTCAGCATCGGACTCGCGAGACATTCTTGGAATACGTCTCTCCGGCTCTCGACACCCCGGAGGTCCCCTACGTTCGACCCATCGCCGGGCAACTTAGGAAGCGAACCGTGGTCATGCCCCTTCCCGTCGCGTCCGAAATCGAGATCGAGGCAGGTCAGCAGCAGGTCGAAACCGTGCTCGACTGGCAAGTCGGAACATCGCGCGCGGCACTGTCGTTCCCCTACCTCGCGAGCGCCGTCACCACCACGTCGTTGCGGGTTGGACTGGAACAGCAAGTCCAGACCCGCGTGACGCAGCAGAACACGCCGCCGGATCCGTTCGGTAACGTCGAGACGATGACGACCGAAGCAGTGGACCTAGACCCGAGCGATCCGACGGGGGCGACTGCCGTGCCCGGGTCGCGGACGTTCACTACCGTAACGCGGGAAGTGAATCCAACGTCAGGGGACATCGACGATTGGCTGATCGGTCGACCCATCAACGAGACCGTCGTCGACATGCCGCGGTGCACGTCGCAAGAAGACTGTGAGGCGAAGACACAGGTTCGCTATAGCGAGGCGGATTACTACGACGGTACCACGCTGCTCCACACTACGACGCGCGAACCCACCAAGCCCTCACTTCGGCGACACGTCGAGTTGGTTCGTGACCCGCAGGGGAACCTACGCCAATCCGTCATCAGGGACGCTCTCGGTCACATTCGCGAGGGCGCTGTCGACTTCGACGAGCGTGGCATGTTCCCGATCAGCAGCACCCGGGTCGGTGAAGGGACGAGCCAAACCACGCTAGTGCGATACGACGACCGCTTCGGGACAGTGACGTCCACGGCCGATCCGAACGGGATCGACTCCACGGCCTCCTATGATGAGCTCGGAATCATCCGGCTCTACCGCGGACCCGAGGGCTCCAAGTCCCTCGACTATTCTTTCGAGGGTCCGTTCAGCGTTCCGTATCTCGGCGGTGGCGTCCAGATCCCCAGTTACTACCAGGTGACGGAGAGCGTCGGCGGCGGAGAGGTGACGACGCAAAACTACGACCATTTCGGTCAGCTCGTGCGCAGGAAGACGTCCGGTCTCTTGGAGCAGGATGTGTTCGAGGAGTTTACCTATGACAGCCGTCATCGCCTCGTGACTGCATGGCGCCCTCACGCCGACGGCGACTCGTCACAGGGGTTCATAGAGTCGATGTATGACGAGTCGGATCGCCTTACCGATCAGATCTATCCCGGTGATCGGACCTATCACTACGACTACGCGCTGGTGAGCAACTTGGACCCCGCCCGGGTCGCCTGGCTAGGTGGTGTTAGCGGCATCTACGGGCCGCTCGTCGTCCAGGCCACGACGGACCCAGAGCTGAACGTGACGGTCGTGATTTCCAACCGCGAAGGGAAGCCCGCACTGGTCCGGGACGCCATGCAGATCCGCGACGGACTCTATAGTGGGACCGCGTACCAGTATGGAGCCTTCGGCGAGCTCAGCCTCATCGACAACCGGGACGAGACGTTCATCAGCTTCGAGCGCGATCCCTATGGCCGCGCCCTCCAGACGGTCGATCTCTCGCGCGGCGGAGCCGAGCTCACGGCCTACAATGGGCTCGGCGAGGTCTTGAGCACGGACGACAACGCCGGTCGCCATCGCGAGGTCCACTACGATGACTTCGGTCGCGTCCACAGCATCAACGACCACGGCCTCTCGACGTTCTTCACCTACGATGGTGATGGTCCGAACGAAATCGGCCGGCTCATCGAAACGGAGAGCACCACGGGGCAGCGGGTCACGTACGCGTACGAGGAACCCCAGGGCGACGTGAACCGGGGCCTCCTGGTTGGGGTGACCCAGCGCCTGCGGATGCAAGGCGTCGGCGTCGGCAGCAACGCCGTTCATGTTCTAGAAACCGAGTACCACTACGACGAACACTCGCGTCTCGACCTGATCAAATATCCCAAGCGATCGTCAGGGGCCCGCCTCGAGGTCGCCTACGCGTTCGACGACTTCGGTCACCCGAAGATGGTCAGCAACCCGAGCAAGACCGTGGTCTACTGGGAGCTCACGGCGGCGGATCAAGGGTACCGCGTCGGCGAAGAACGGCTGGGTCAAGCGCAGTGCGGGTCAGACCCCGGGACGAAGACCACCCGAACGTACAATGCCGACACCGGTTTTCCCGAAGGCATTTTGACCCGCTGCGACGACGAGATCCTGCAGAACTTCGTCTACGCTCATGACAAGGCCGGGAACCTAACGGCACGCACTGACCACCTGAAGAGTCCGGGTCCGGAGATCTTCGGCTATGACCCAGCGAGGCGTCTCACGACTGTCGACGGCGTCGAAACCTTCGCATACGACCCGTCTCATCAAGGTCGGTTGGACAGTCAGCTCGGCGTGGGCTCCTACGGCTACGACGACGCCGGCCACAATTGGATCGAGAGTGCAGGTGGTCACGTCTATCACCACGACCCCGTCGGCAACATCGATGTGCGGACCGGGCCCTCGGTGCCGGGCAACAGCCAGACCATCGAGTACACCCCCTTTGACCTTCCGGAGCGCATCACACCCGCCTCGGGGGACGAAACGCGGTTCTACTACGATGCCTCAGGCAGCCGAGCGATCAAGCAGACGGGACACAGCGAGGCGCTATTCTATGCGGGCGATCTCTACCAACGGAGGGATTCCTCCGACGACGCCGTCCTCCATCGCAACATGATCTATGCTGGTGGACGCGCCGTGGCACAGGTGACCCAGCTCGAGCATCCGGACGGAACGGAGGAGGACCCCACGCTCCGGTTCCTCTACGCGGACGTCCTCGGCTCGATCCAAACCGTCACCGACGCGACCGCCACCGTACTCGGTGTCCGCGACTACAGCCCCTTCGGCGTCAACCGCAACCCCGCCGCCAACGACGGCGTCGCCTACGGCTTCACGGGCCAAGAAGAAGAACCCGATCTGGGTCTCATCAACATGCACGGCCGCATGTACGATCCCGTCCTCGGCCAATTCACGACGGCAGATCCCCACGTGCAGTTCCCTGCGGGCACGGGGCTCAATCGGTTCGCGTACGTGGGCAACTCGCCGCTGAATTTCACCGACCCGTCGGGGTTCGATCTGAGCGATCACCCCCAGAACGTGCTTGTGGCCGGGATCAGTGTTGGGTCAACGGCCGGGGCGTTCGCGTATGGGGCCCTGACAATGGGCTCCGAAGCGGCGTCGGCGGGCGCAGTAGCCTTCTCGGGAAGCACCGCCATCGTTGGCAACGCGGCCGGAGCGGCCGCTAAGGCGGCGTCAGCCGCGGGCGTTGGTGCCGTGGCCGCCCCTGCAGCAGCAATGGCGAGCCTGCCCTCGCTCGTGAACGCGATTTCGGCGCCGAGCACGACGATGGTGAATTCCGCGCCGGCCGCCCCGTCGATCCAAACCCGCGCCCCGATGAGCGACTCCGCGATGACGCCCGCGACGAGGGTGTCGTCGACGGTGGGGACGTCACCGACGGTGGAGCCGGCGCCGCAGCAAGCGGGTAACTATACGTTTACCTCTCGACGATACGCTTCGCCTTGTGAGTTTGGTGGCGGTTTTCAAGGCGACTGTCGTTCTGGCGCGAGTCCGGCTGGGACAGCTCGAATTGGTGCATCAGTTCAAATAGACTTTACCAAGCACACCGTGTCGGCACCGCGTGTAAGCGGGAAGGCAAGTGCCGGCATGTCAGGGCTGGGTGAGGCGCTTCAGCTGCTCCAAGGAGGAGCGGCAAGAAGCGGTCCGAAGAGCGCGAGCGCAACATCCCAATGGAGTGGGCCGAACGTCGTGACGACCAATTTGACTTATTCGGGGAACAATGGGCTGGTCCCAGGTTCCCCAAGCATCGACACACGAGTGGAAGTCACGTTGGAACGCTCGCCGGGCATGCTTCAAGCGTACGGAGTGGTGTATGGGGATCAATTTCCGAATGCTGAGCTCTATTTGACTGACGGTTCGGGACAGTCCCGCGTGCTCGGTAACTTTGCTACTTCGGGGGGGCCGAATGGGCCGTTCTACATGTTGTTCGGCCAACACCTTGACCGTCCGTTCTACAGATTCTTTGCCGATGTGTCCGTTGATTCCGCTGGGAACTTCGTTCCGTGAAACGGCAACACGCAATCCTGCTGGTGCTGGGAGCGCTGGGATGCGAGCCCACCAACACATATCTCATCGATAGCGGATTTTCTGGAC
>Ga0315912_10006621_pt1 | contig 10332 bp, 9 predicted proteins | sample VfabasoilMG_FD_204469 | JGI IMG/M metagenome (GOLD analysis project Ga0315912, IMG submission 204469) | Garden soil microbial communities collected in Santa Monica, California, United States - V. faba soil | ecosystem: Environmental > Terrestrial > Soil > Garden | place: USA: California... | reverse complement strand
TCCGGTGGTGGAGACTGCCGCGGAAGATACGCTGCACATTCGCACCGCCATCATCGATCTCTTCGTCAATGCGCCGGACACCAGCGATCCGGGCATTACGCGCACCTACACGACGAGCTCGGGCTCGATGACGCTGGTGCTCGAGGCGCGCGACGGACCGACCGGTGCGCTGCTGGCGCGTGTCGTCGACGGCCGCGCGGACGACACACCCGGCGGGCAATTCCAGTGGACCACGAAGGCCACGAATACCAACGCCGCGCGAATGATCCTGCAGGACTGGGCGCGCAAGTTGCGCCAGTCGCTCGACCGGCTCAACGGCAAGGAAAAATAAGCGGGCTCAAGGCTTCGGTTTGTCGAACCAGGTGTGCTGCCATCCGATGCCGTAGGTGGTGAAGTCGCTGCCGAAGCGTGCGCTGGCGCCCTTGCTTGCGTTGAACTTGATCGAATGACTCTTTCCGATCGGTAACGAGAGCGTGAGGCCTACGCGGGTATTTTCCTTCCGATCTCCCGCAGGAACGCCATTCGCAATGGTTTCACCATCGAAGTAATGGGTAGCGTCGACCGCCAACCAGAGTTGTCGGCGAATCGTGTAACTCACGTGCGCCTGTATCGTCGGCATCGGATCCTGCTCGCGATGCACGTTGCCGAAGAAGTCCGGGTTGGCGCTGAACAACCAGACGCCGGCAAACACGTCGAACATCCAGGGCCCGTGCGGAATCGTGAGTCCGATCTCCGGCTTGAACGCCCAGCGATTGGTGCCGATGTTGACGAGCTTGTCGGGATCGTACTGACCGGTCGGCGCCGAGATGCTGAGACTGGCGCCCAGCGTGGTTCTCGGCGTGCGTTGCATGAACTCCTTCGGGGTCATTGCTTCGCCACCGATGAGATTCACGGCCAGCCTCAGCTTGACGTCTCCCAGGCCCGAGCGCGAAACGGACCGCGCCTGTTCGAACACTTCGCCCGAGACGTCACCCCAGACGTAGGGCACCGCGAGCACGGCACTCGCCTGATGCCCGAAGACTCCGAACGTGCGGCCGTACCCGGCCACACTCGCGTTGAGCTTCGCGTTCACATCCTGGATGGGCGCCGATGGGTCGGTGAGCACGTCGCCCTCCGAGCGAGCGAACGCCAGCAGCGAAAAGTTCACGCCGACGGGGCTTGGGCTGTACGCGCGCGGCTCGAGTTCCTGCGCGACGCTTGCGCCGGCGAACAGGAGACCTGCGGCGAACACCGCCGGGCGTACCGTGCTCATCCCCCTTCTCCAGCGTCCTGTGACGCCATATGAAGACCCGCGGTTATTGCTTCGGGAAAATCGCGTTCCAGTCGTCCTTCATGCTGACGACCGGCCAGTTCTTTTGTTTTGCGGCGTCCAGCGCCTTGTCGAGCTTGCCGATATGCGAATCGCGATCGTACGCCCACTCGCGCGTCGCGTCGGTGTGATGAATCAGCATGGCGAGCCGCGGACCTTTGCCTGCGGCAGTCCATTCAAGCATCTGCAGGTCCCCGTCGGAGTTGCCGAACGCGGCAATCGGGCGGCGACCGATGAATTTCTGGATGCCGACCACCTTGCCGTCCTTGTCGTTGACGAAGTCGACAGCCGGTAGTTTGAGCAGCTCGGGCACGTCCCCGCGCATCTGGTATTTCAGGCGCCCGGAACTTCCGACGACCTGTTCGGGCGGAATGCCGTATGCGTCCTCGGCAAAGGCGCGGATGAATTCGACGCCGCCGCCAGAGACGATGAACGTCTTGAAGCCGTTGGCACGCAGGTAGTTGAGCAGCTCGATCATCGGTTGATAAACCAGGCTGATGTAGGGGCGCTTGAAACGGGCATCACGTTTCGTGCGAACCCAGTCGCGCGCAATACGCTCGAACGCTTCCGTGGTCATGCCGGCATGCGTCGAGGTGATGGCGTCCATCACGTCCTGCTCGCCGCGCGCGAGCGCGCGCTGGACGTCGCCCTCCAGCAATGAGGCGAATGGCTCCTGCGTCTTCCATTCGGGGTGCCCCGCCGAGAGGAGCTTGATGCGATCGATCGCGAACTCGAACTGGAAGTAGATGGGCTGCTCGGCCCAGAGCGTGCCGTCGTTGTCGAAGGTGGCGATGCGATGCGATATCGGCACGAAATCCGGCGTGCCCGGCTTCGTGACCTTGGAGACGAAGGCCACGATGGCCTTCTTCGACGCCGTGTCGTTCCACGACGGCAATGGATCCTGGGCCGCCGCGGGTAGCGCCATGAAGGCGACGATAGCCACGAGGCTCATCGCAAACGGTCGGGCGAATCGGCGGCTGAATTTCATGTTGGATCCTCGCGAGAGAGTGAGTCGACATCCAACTGCCGGCGTCCGCCGCCGCGGACACCGGCCACAGGATCAGTGAGCCTTGACCGGGTAGTTCATGAACATGTCGAGGATGACTCCGTCGATGGTCGCCTGCGGATTCTTCATCATCGTGTCGGTGATCTTGCCTTCCGCAACGCCTTCCCAGACGAGCTGCTTCTTGGCCGCATCCACGACGTCGATGTTCGCGGTGCCCTGCTTGTAACGCACGGTCGACACATCGGTGCCGCCGTACATGGGGCCGGCGGCATACAACCCGCCGCGATAGCCGTAGTAACCGTAGCCGTAGCTCATCGACGGCGTGCTGCGGATGTCGACCTGCTCTTTCGCATTCGTATTGAAGTTGATGAGCAGTTCAGGCGACTCTTCAGTATAGGTATAGCCGCGTGAATTCATCTCGCGCGTGATGGCGGTCTTGAAGTAGGTGGTGATCGGCGTGGAGTAACCGCCGCGATTCGTGCCCGGCTCGGCCACGAAACCCCACGTCTTGTAGCTGGCCAGGTTGACGTTCGGATCGGACTGCGATCGCGTGTTGATCTTCGGTGTGGTGCAGCTTGCGAGCAGGCTCGCTGCAACAACCATGGAACCCACGAGTGCAACACTCAGGCGCGGCATTTTCATGTTCAAAACTCCGAGGCTAGTGCCCTTATTTACCGAGACGCCGGACAGGGCCGGTATCGGACCTTGGTCCCATCATGCACAACACAGGCGAAGCAGGAACGGCACGAGATCCTCGCGCCGTCCCGTGCCTCGCCATGCGATCAATAGCGGAACACGATTCCGAGCCGGAAGCGATCGAAATCGGGCGAGCCTTCGTCGGCGTCGTACCAATGCTTCTCATAGCCAAGGCGCATCGAGTAGCCCGGCGACAAATCCCAGCGAACCCCGAGACCCACGTCGTAGGTGAATGCATCGGTGCTGTGCGTGCTCTGGAACGTGTCGCAGATGTAGCCCCACCACGGATCCCACCAGCAGCCGGTCTGCGGCGGCGCGTCGGGAATGTTGGTGTCGATGAAGCTCCAGCCAATGCCGGCGCTCACGTAAGGCGTGATCGGCCCGTCGATGAAATTGAAATTGGCCCTGGCAAACGGCGTGAAGGCTTCCATCTCGGTGTCCACCGAGATCTCGGTGCCGGGATTGATGCCCGGGAAGTTCGCCACGTAGTCGATCGTGCTCCAGTCGAGACCGAACTGGAACTCGATCTTTGAATTCATGCGATATCCCGCGTACAGCGAAAGACCGATGTCGTCGTCGAATGCCACGTCGGTCGTGTCGAGATCGACATCCTTACTGGTCTGGTAGGTGACGTCGGCACCAAATTCCCAGCCGGTATCACGCGACTGCGCGGCGGCAACACCGGACAACGCACAACAACTCAGCGCCCACAAACAAACAGCACCTGCTTTCATCACACTCACTCCTTTGAAAAAAACATTCTCTTGCCGCCTGCCACAAGACAGGTGCGGCGACGCCAGGCAATCGGCGTCGGAAAAGCGCCCTCGCCGTTGGCGGTCGCCACATCCCGGGCGGAAGTCCCAGGCGAAACGGGGAGGGATACCCGCCTGGAATTGCCCGCGTTGACGTGACGACCGCAACGGAACCCGGGTAATCGACAAACAAGCTTCAGCGTCTAACTATTGAGCGGGGCGCGACTGATTAGTTCCCGCGAGATGCGCGATTTGCATCGACGCGTTCTGGCGTCAACGCACGTGCGCGCGATCGGGCGCCGCCAACGCGGCGCCCGTCGCGACCAACACGGAGCAGATCGACTATCTACTATCGACTATCGACCCGCGAATCAGGACTCGCGGCGAACCCGCAGGAACGTCAGCATGCCGGCGAAGGCCAGCAGCAACGCACCGAGGCCCGCGAACATCGGCAGCGAGCTCGCGGTGTGCGGCATCTCGGCGGTGTTCTCCGCAACCATCGGCGCGGCGGGTTCGATCGGCGTGAGCTCGAGCGGCGCTTCCTCGGCCGGCGCCAGAGCGATCACCGGATCGGAAACCTTCACGTAAGCCGTGAGTTCCTGGCCAACGGCGAGGTTGCGCACGCTGGTCGGCTTGCCGTCGATGGCCACTCGGAACTCGGGGCGCGTGGCGATCTTGCGCGTGTCGCTCTTGGTGCCATCGGCGAGCTTGAACTTCATGTACACGGCATTGTTGCCGGTGCGCACGAGGTCACCCTTCACCACCGCGTATTGCTGGCCTTCCTTCTCGATGACCTCGGAACAGACGAGGCGGATGTTGGGGAACCGCTCGAGAACCGCGGGGCCAAACTGCGCGTCTGCACAGGTGGCGGCCAGCGCCGGGGTGGCAGCGCCGCCGAGCAGTACGGTGGCACCGATGAATGACAGGTAAGTGGAACGCTTCATGATCTCTCTCCGTTTGTTAGGTATCGCTCGACCATTGATATTTACCGGCAACGATGAATCTCTGGGGCGCGTTGCCGATGTAGTAAAACGGGTAACAGGTAACCAGCGTGATCGAAGGTAGTTCGGTGTCGACGAGCAGCCGCTTGTCCGACGCGTCGACGATGTCGATCGACGTGACGCGATAGCGATGCACCTTGACGCGCGTGCGGACTTCGATGAGGTCGCCGATCTTGATGTCCTTCAGCGGGCGGAAGAATCCGTCGCGATGGCCGGCGATTCCGACATTGCCGCCCTGGTCGGGAGTGCCCATGCCCGCGACCAGGCCGGCGCCGCGATTGAGACTGATTTCATCGTCCTGCCCGAACACCGGCACTTCGAGCTTCAACGAACTCACCGTGAGCACCGCGACCGGAGTACCCGGCGCCAGCTTTGCCTTCTCGTAGTCGCGCACACGCCCGGCCGCCCACAGACTCTGGTCAGGCGGAGCGAGGGCGGCGGCGAAGTCCTCGAGAGCGCGGGAACTGCCAATCGCGCTGTCGGCCTGTGCGATCGCAAACAGCGAACACAGCAAAGCGCCTACGACGTAGGCCGTGGCCTCGGACCAGCGCAACAGGCGCGCGAAACCACGCGTGTCGTCGCCGCGACGATTCGAGATGTGATTCACGCCACGACTATGAAAAGCAGCGCCTGCCTTGTGTATGGGACCTTGGTCCGATCCTTGTGGAGGCTCGAACGACGTGCGAGGCGGGCATACTGCTGGCGGCGCAGCAGGGAAATAATGTCCGTACGCACCCTACATTCCACTGGATCCGGGACGGCGATTTCGCGGCCGATACACGATGACGGACGCGACGGATTGTTAGGTACTCCGGCAGCGGCGCACGGTCTCGGCGGCCTCGCGCTGGCGGCCGGCTATTATGCAACCGCCCTGCTCGGCGAGGCTCTCGGTTTTCCGAATGCGCCGGTCTCCGCGCTGTGGCTGCCCAATGCACTGGTGATGGGCGCGCTCCTGATCGCGCCGCGCCGGTACTGGTGGTTCTATCTGCTCGCCGTCCTGCCGGCGCACCTGGTTGCACAGCTGCCCCTGCCGGAGGTCGCGCTCGCCCGGGTGCTGATCCAGTACGTACTCAACTGCGGTACGGCGCTCATAGGCGCATTCTCACTCGCGTATTTCGAACCCGGCGTTCATCGCTTCGACCGCATGATGCCCGCCTGGCGGCTGGTGTTCTTCGGCGGCCTGGTTGCACCCTTTGCCACCAGCCTTCTCATGGCCGCGGCATTCCTGACCGCCGACGTCGATCGCAACTTCTGGCTCACGACCGTGGCACGGGCGCTCACCAATACGTTTGCGATCCTCACGGTGGTGCCACTCATGGTGCACATCGCCGGGCGGCTCAGCGAAAGGAATCAGGTCGTCGACGTTACGCGCCTGGCCGAAGGAATTGCGCTGACTGCCTGTCTCGCAGCCGCCAGCGTGGCCGCGCTGCTCGCCCCGCCGTTCGAATCGGTGGCTGCCGCTGCGATGTTGTGCCTGCCCCTGCCGATGCTGCTGTGGGCCGCGGCGCGCTTCGGGGTAGTTGGAAGCTCCGCCGCCGTACTGCTCTTCGGGATCTTCGCGGTGTGCGGCGCCCTGACGGGCGCGGGTCCCTTCACTTCGCAGGCGGATACACACAACGCGCTGTCAGTCATTCTCTTCCTGGTCGTCACGTGCATTCCGCTGTTGCTGCTCGGCGCGGCACTCGATGAACGTCGCTCCCTCGAGAGCGCACGCGCGGCCAGCGACGCGTTGCACGGCGCGGTGCTGGCGTCGATCCAGGACCAGATCGTCATCCTCGACAGCTCTGGCCGGATCGTCGACGCCAATGAGTCCTGGCGCCTGCTGGCGGAGCGCGTCCCCGCGGCACCGTTCGTCAAGCTCAAGGTCGGCGAGCATTTCCTCCGGCATTGCACCGAGCTCGGTTCCCAGGGCGACTCGCTCGCTACCCGCCTCGGACACTGTGCCAATGAGGTCATCGGCGGCGGCGCCCTGCACCACCGGATCGAATACGCCGCGCATGGCTCTCGTGGAATCACCTGGTTCGAGGTCTCCATCGAACCCCTGCGTCGTCCCGGCGGCGGCGCCGTGCTCGTATGGACCGACGTCACGTACCGCAAGCAGGCGGAAGCCAAAGAGCGCGCGCAACAGCAGCAGCTCGTGCACCTGGGCCGCGCCGCGGTGCTCGGCGAACTCTCGGGTGCTTTCGCGCACGAACTGAGCCAGCCATTGACGTCGATCCTGGGCAACGCCGAAGCCGCGTTGCAATTGCTCAGCAAGCCCGACGCCGACCTGCGCGAAATCCGCACGATGGTAGGCGACATCGTCGCGGACGATGTGCGCGCAGCTGAAGTAATCCAGCGACTGCGCGCGATGCTCACGCGCGGAGAAATCTCGCGCGAGCCGGTCGATCTCGCCAACGTCATCAAGGACGTCCTCGATCTCGCGCGCATCGATCTCTCTACGCGGCACGTGACCGTCAACGTGGCGTTCGATCCGTATCTGCCCCTGGTGCTGGGAGATCGCATCCAGCTTCAGCAGGTCGTTCTGAACCTGGTCGTGAACGCCTGCGAAGCCATGGCGACGATCGGCGCACATGAGCGCAGGATCTCGATTTCAGCGCACTTCGACGCCAGCAGTTGTGAGGTGATGTGCGCGATTCGCGATCGCGGCGCCGGCATTGCGAGCGAAGATCTCGATCGCATCTTCCAGCCCTTCGTTACGACGAAGGTTCAAGGCCTCGGCATGGGTCTCGCGATTTGTCGTTCTATCATCGAAGCGCATGGTGGTCGGCTGTGGGCCGAGAACAATGCGGATGGCGGTGCGACTTTCAATTTCACCGCGAGGATGGGGTCATAGGACGTTGGTCCACTATCGACTCCGACACGCGACACGCCAAATAAATGCATGGCGAATCGCCTGCCGCTTATCGCTGTTGTCGACGACGAAGAATCCGTGCGCCTTGCGCTCGCGCGCATGTTGCGCGCGTCGTCGTTCGAGGTGACGACATTCCGATGCGGTGAAGATTTTCTCGATTCGCTGAAAACCGTCATGCCCGACTGCGTCGTGCTGGATTTCCAGATGCCCGGGCTGACCGGACGTGATGTCCAGCGTGCATTGTCGACGCAGAAACTGCCCCTCCCCATCATCATCGTGACCGCGCACGACCAACCTTCGCTGCGTGAAAAGGTGCTCGCGGATGGTGCAGTGGCGTATTTCACGAAGCCGCTGCGCCGCGACACGCTGATCGCGGCCGTGGATCAGGCCACCAAACGCGCCCCTTAAGACGACCTACTAGCGCGCCCCGCTATGGGACGTTGGTCCTATCAACCTGATTCGATTTCCAGATAGGGGTGTCCAATCTGAAGTTACCGATTCATAATCCACCGGCATCATAAAAGCGGTTCTAATCGCGATGCATTCCGGGCTGAGGGGCTCGCGGATCGGGAGACGAAATGGAAGCGGTACCCACGATTTTTGTGCTCGACGACGACGAATCATTCGTGCGGGCACTCGATAGACTTCTTCGCGCCGAAGGCTTTGAAACGCGCACCTGGACCTCGGCAAAGACCTTCCTTTCGGAACACGACGCGTCCGCGCCTGGCTGCCTGGTGACCGACCTCATCATGCCGGAGATGAGCGGCCTGGAACTGCAGCGCCAGTTGTTAGTCCAGGGTTGCGTACGCCCCATCGTGTTCATCACCGGCCGCGGCGACATGAATACCGCCGTCGAGGGAATGCGTGCGGGCGCGGTGAGCTTCCTGCCCAAGCCCGTATCCCGTGGCGCACTGGTCTCGGCGCTGCGTGAAGCCCTTGCCAAAGACGCGAGCACCCGGGTGGTCTATGCCGAAAGGCAGCGCGTCCGTGACCTCCTTGGCTCCCTGACACCGCGAGAGCGGCAGGTCCTCGAACTCGTGGCGCGCGGCCTCCTGAACAAGCAGATCGCCGGCGAGCTGGGAACGGCGGAAAAAACCATCAAGGTTCATCGCGGCCGCCTGATGCACAAGATGCAGGTGAAGTCCGCTGCCGCGCTGGTTCAGTTGCTGAGTCACAGCGAGTTCTCAAAGACCCAGCCACAGAAGACACTGACGCCCGCGACCGTGATGTTCGCATGACATAAGGTGGAGCTTCCGCGGCGCCTGGCCCGGACCCACACCGTGGACGGCGAAAATCGTCCGCCCGGACGACCCGGAAGGCGAACCGTATGCCTTGGCGCGGCGTTGCAGCGAAACATCGCGGCTCATAGCATCTCCACTGCCGACGGCAACCAGGGCTCACTCATGCGCAATCCCACGACTAACTACATCCCGTACGCGATCGCGGCACTCCTGTTGGCTGCCTGCGGCAGTCCCGAGCCGACTCCCCCTCCCGCCGAACCTGCTGCGAGCAGCACGCCCGAAGCCAGCCCGCCGCCAACTCCCGCAGTAGCAGGCACCTGGGTCGGGGACCTCGATGGCATGACCGAGCGCCGCGTCGTGCGCATGCTCGTGGTCTACAACAAGACCAACTATTTCCTCGACAACGCGCAGCAGCGCGGCGCCACTTACGACATGGGAATCGAACTCGAGAAGTGGCTCAACCGCGGCAACAAGGATCGGGCTCGCCCGATTCGAGTGGCTTTCATCCCGACCAGCCGTGCTCGCCTGCTGACGGATCTCAATGAAGGCCGCGGTGACATCGCCGCAGCGGGGCTCTCGATCACGCCCGAACGCCAGACGCTCGTGAATTTTTCCGCACCGTTCGCCGATGACGTCAACCAGGTGGTGGTGACTTCAGCGGACGCCGCGATACCTGCAACGGTCGAAGATCTTTCGGGCCGCAGTGTATTCGTGCGCCCCTCGAGCGCCTACCACTCGAGCCTCGTCGCGCTGAACGAGCGACTCCAGGCGCAAGGCAAGCCTCCGGTGAAGATCGTCGCGGCCGACGAAAACCTCGAAGACGAAGACATCCTCGAGATGATGAATGCCGGGCTCATCGACACCACCGTGGTCGACAGCTACATGGCGAACTTCTGGCGGCAGATCTTTACCAACCTGCGCCCGCACCCGGAGCTCGTGGTCAGCAGTGGCAACCAGATCGCTTGGGCAATCCGCAAGGATTCACCAAAGCTGAAAGAAACCCTCGACGGGTTCGTGGCGAAGAACAAGATGGGCACGGCCATCGGCAACATGGTGCTGCGCCGCTACCTGCAGAACACCAAGTGGGCGAAGAACGCGACGTCAGCTGCTGAAATGAAGCGCTTCGATGAGCTCTCGAAGTTCTTCAAGAAATACGCCGCCCAGTACAAGTTCGAGTGGCTGCTGCTCGTGGCGCAGGGCTACCAGGAATCAGGCCTCGACCAGAGCACCCGCAGCCCAGTCGGTGCGATCGGCGTCATGCAGGTCATGCCGACGACGGCCGGGGATCGCAACGTCAACATCAAGGACATCCACCTCGTGGAGCCCAACATCCACGCGGGCGCGAAATACATGCGCTTCCTGGTCGACCAGTACTTCGACGAACCCGGCATCGACAACGTGAACCGCCACCTGTTTGCGTTCGCGGCCTACAACGGTGGCCCGAACCGCATCGCACGTCTTCGGCGCGAAGCG
>Ga0315912_10006620_pt1 | contig 10335 bp, 9 predicted proteins | sample VfabasoilMG_FD_204469 | JGI IMG/M metagenome (GOLD analysis project Ga0315912, IMG submission 204469) | Garden soil microbial communities collected in Santa Monica, California, United States - V. faba soil | ecosystem: Environmental > Terrestrial > Soil > Garden | place: USA: California... | reverse complement strand
CAGCATGAGCAGATGGGCCTCGCTGATCCGGTTTCCCACGCCGGCCTGCTGGATGCATTTGGCTTGCCCGCCAAGCTGCGCGCCGCCACCGCCGCCGCCTGGAAGGAATGGCGCGAAGCCAACACCACTCTCGCCGCCGCGCGGGAAGCCATCGCCGCCGCCCAGCGCGACGAGGAATGGCTGCGCCACGCCGTGGACGAGCTTTCCGCCCTGGCACCGGAGGAAGGTGAGGAAGACCGCCTCGCCGCCGAACGCACCGCCCTGCAACAGGGCGAACGCCGCGCCGAGGCGATCGCCCAGGCGCTGTCCGAACTGACCCCGCGCGATCGCCGCAACGCCGGCCCCGCCGCTGCGCTGCGTGCCGCCAGCCGCGCCCTGCAACGCCTGACCCCGACCGCCGCCCAAGGGGACGGGGAGAGTATCCACCCCGCCGGACCCGCCATGGCCGCGCTGGAACGTGCCGAGGAGGCCCTGGCGGACGCCGAGACCATGCTCAGCCGCCTGGCCCAGGAGGCGGAGGCAGATCCTCGCCGCCTGGAGCAGGCCGAGGAACGCCTGTTCTCGCTCCGCGCAGCCGCTCGCAAGCACTCCATCGCGGTGGTCGAACTGCCCGGACTGCTGGACTCGCTCCGCGCACGACTCGCGGCGCTGGATACCGGTACGGCGGAAATTACCGCCCTGGAATCCCGCGCCGCCGCCGCGCGCAAGGCATTCACAGAATCCGCCGCCGCCCTCTCCACCGCCCGTGCCACAGCCGCCGCGAAGCTGGAAAAAGCCGTCGCCAAGGAACTGCCGCCGCTGCGCCTGGACAAGGCGCGCTTCGCCGTTTCCCTGCAACCCGTCCCCGAAGCCGAATGGGGGCCCGGCGGCACGGACGCGGTGCGCTTCCTCATCGCCACCAACCCTGGGCAGGAACCGGGACCGCTGGCGAAAATAGCCTCCGGCGGCGAACTCTCCCGCCTCATGCTGGCGCTGAAGGTCGTTCTCTCCGCCGGGTCCCCGGTTCCCACGTTGGTGTTCGACGAAGTGGACTCCGGCATTGGCGGCGCCACGGCGGCTGCGGTCGGTGACCGTCTCGCCCGCGTCGCGTCCGGTGTGCAGGTCCTCGTCGTCACCCACTCCCCGCAGGTCGCCGCGCGCGGCGCCGCGCATTTCCGCGTCGCCAAGGCCGCCATCAAGGGCCGCGCCGCCACGGACGTGACGGAGCTTGATACCGAGGAACGCCGCGAGGAAATCGCCCGCATGCTGGCCGGCGAAACCATCACCCCGGCCGCCCGCGCCGCCGCGGAGGAACTGCTGGGAGCACGCGCATGAGCGGCACCAAGGTAGAGGAGCTCACGGAAGGTCAAGCCGCCGAGGAACTCGCCCGTCTCGCGACCGAGATCGCGAAGCACGACGACGCCTATCACCGCCAGGATGCGCCGCTGATCACGGACGCGGAATACGACGCACTTCGCCGCCGCAACACCGAAATCGAAGCCCGCTTCCCCGAACTTATCCGCGCGGACTCCCCCACGCACCGCGTCGGCGGCGCGCCGGAAACCGGCTTCGCCAAGATCCGCCACCGCATGCCCATGCTGTCGCTGGACAACGTCTTCAGCGCCGAGGAGTTCGAGGAGTTCCGCGCCCGCATCCGCCGCTTTCTCGGCTTGGCGGACGACCACGCGCTGGCCTTCGTCGGCGAACCCAAGATCGACGGCCTGTCAATTTCCCTAACCTACGAGAACGGCGCCTTCACCCGCGGCGCCACGCGCGGTGACGGCACGGAAGGGGAAGACGTCACAACCAACCTCAATACCATTGCCGCCGTACCCAAGAAGCTGAAGGGCAAGTCCCCCGCCCTGATGGAAATCCGCGGCGAAATCTTCATGTCCAAAGCGGATTTCCTGGCCATGAACGAAACTCAGGAAGAAGCCGGCCAGAAGGTCTTCGCCAACCCGCGCAACGCCGCCGCCGGCAGCCTGCGCCAGTTGGACGCCACCATCACCGCCTCCCGCCCGCTCTCCTTCTTCGCCTACTCGCTCGGCGATACCAGCGAAGCGGTAGCGGATACGCACTGGCACTTCCTGGAACGCCTCCGCCACTGGGGCTTTATCGTTAACCCGCTGTCGGAACATCTGGCGGATGCCGATGCCGCCGCCGCCTTCCAGGCCCGCATCGGCACCGAACGCGCCGGCCTCGCCTACGACATCGACGGCGTGGTGTACAAGCTGGACGACATCGCCCTGCAACGCCGCCTCGGCTATGTCGGCCGCGCCCCGCGCTGGGCCATCGCCTGGAAATTCCCCGCCGAGCAGGCCACCACCACGTTGAACGAAATCCGCATCCAGGTCGGCCGCACCGGCGCGCTGACCCCCGTGGCGGAACTCGAGCCCATCAATGTCGGCGGCGTCCTCGTCTCCCGCGCCACCTTGCACAACGAGGACGAGATCGCGCGCAAGGATGTCAGGCCAGGTGACACGGTCATCGTCCAGCGCGCGGGCGACGTGATCCCGCAAATCGTCGGCGTCATCGAAACCCCCGGCCGCACCCGCGCCGCCCCGTTCCGGCCACCGGAAACCTGCCCCGCCTGCGGCAGCCACGCCATCCGCCCGCCGGGTGAGGCCGTGCGCCGCTGCACCGGCGGTCTCATCTGCCCCGCCCAGCGCGTTGAGCGTCTCATCCACTTCGTCTCCCGCCTGGCATTCGACATCGACGGCCTCGGCGGAAAGACCATCCAGGAATTCTACGACGAAGGCTGGCTGCACGGCCCCGCGGACCTGTTCAAGCTGCCGGACCGCGAAGCCGAGATCGCAAAGCGCGAAGGCTGGGGCGAGCTCTCCGCCCGAAACCTCTCCCGCGCCATCACCGCCCGTCGCACGATCCCGCTGGAACGCTTCATCTACGCGCTCGGCATCCGCCGCATCGGGGAAGCCAATGCCCGGCTACTGGCCCGCCACTACCACTCCTTTGCCAACTGGCGAGCGCAGATGCTCGCCGCCCGCACCATCGGCTCGGATGAACGCCTGGAACTCGGCTCCATCCTCGGCATCGGCCCCTCCATCGCCACGGAACTCACCGATTTCTTCGATGAGGAACGCAACCTCGCGGCGCTCGATGAACTCGCCGCCGAACTCACTATCGAGGACGCCGCCATCCCCGCCGGCGGCGACACCCCGCTCGCCGGCAAGACCGTCGTCTTCACCGGCACGCTGGAAACCATGACCCGCCCGGAAGCCAAGGCCCGCGCGGAGACCCTCGGCGCGAAGGTTACGGACAGCGTCTCCAAGAAAACGGACCTCGTCGTCGTCGGCGCCGATGCCGGCTCCAAGGCCCGCAAGGCCGCCGAACTCGGCATCACCACCATCACCGAGCAGGAATGGCGGGAGATGGCCGGGATGTAGCGGCCCGGCCCGCGCTCAGAATGTTACCCAGTATCCCACCATCGGGCCAAAGCCCGTCGTATTCCGCCCACCGATACGCAAATGGTTCACTCCCGCCCTCACCTTGAACCCGTTCGACAGGTCATATGTCACGGACCAGTTCACCTGGTCGTCCGTTGCGCTCTCCACCCCGGAACTCACCCGCACGCCGCCAGTCATGTGCACCTCCCACGGCCCCTGGCTCAGGCTGATCCCGCCCAGAACGTAGTCCCGCGTCAGCCCGGCATTGCCGCCGAAATTGCTGACATGCGCGTATTCCACATACGGCATCAGCCCGATGCGCGGCGTGATAGGGATACCATTCCCCGTCGGGTCGATCTTCACGGAAGCGGAGAAACCCTGCTCCGTCCGCCCCCGGCATGTCCGTCGCCTCCTGGGTGTAGGACAAATGGTATTGCAGACCGGGCAGTTCTGGAATCCGTTCGCCCGTCACCGCCAGGGTGAAGCTGTTCAGGTTGGTGTTGCGGTTGCGCTCCAGCTTCATGTCGGCGTTGATGGAAAACCAGTTTTGGTAGTTACCGTATAATTTCAATTCAGAGTCATTCGCAATTTCGGCCCGCATGCGCCTGTCGGAAGGCCGGTCGAAATCCCCGATCAACCTGCTGCCAAACTCTCCGCCAAACACGAGGTCGCTCACCGGCTGTTCGGCCCCGGCCGGCCCCGTGAGCCCCGCCGCCAAAGCGCCGGCGGCCATCTTCCTGGCGGCCTACTTCACGGTGTGCCTCATTGGCCTGCCGCTTCAACCGCCTTCTGCGCCATGGCGCGGTAATCGGCCACGGAGACAGGCGGCGTCCCCGGCGGCATCAGCGGTGCTACAACCCCGCGCATCGCCTCCATTGCCGGGCGGAATCGGGCGAGCAACGCCGGATCGGTCGGCGTAGCGTTCTGCAACCGGCGCAGCTCCGCGGCGACCCACAACACGAACCCGCGACTGTCGTGGTATTCTACCACGTTGCGGATCCGCCCACGTTCCACTGCCTCGCCATATTCGCCCGCCGCTACGTCCAGCACATTGGCGCACACCCGCACCATCTGCGGCACGGACGCGCGCAACGATGCGTCCACGCTGTCCCGCGCTCGCGCGATGGTGCTGAACACCACCTGGAACTGCGCGGCGGTCGCCGCCGTCTCGGGAGCGGACGTCGCCATCGTCTCGAGCTTCAGCAACTCCGCCTCGAACGGCGGAATGCCGCGCTTCTTCAGCTCTGGGGCGATGTCGTCGTACAGCTCCCGCACCGGGTGCCCGAAATGCGGCAGCGCCAGCGGCTGGCGCTTCGCCTGCAGCAACTCGTGGCCGATCTGTAAATGTCCCTCCATCAGCGCCAGGCGGGTCAGGAACCCCATGTCATCGGCGGTGGAGGCCGCTATCGCGGCGGGCAAAGGGAAGGGGAGGGGGAGCAGCGGTACGGCCGCAACCGGGAAGGCAAGCGTGGCGGCAAGGGCAATGCGGGCGCGTCTCATGGCGGGTCCCTAATAATGAGAATGACTCGCAATTGCACTTCAAGCGTGATTGTGTCAAGCCATTCCTGACCCACCCACCGCCAGGAATGGCCCCTCAATGTCCGACATTTACGGCACCGACAGCCTGTTCCTGCCCCTTCCCTGGCTAACATGGCTGGCCAATAACGAGGTGCGCCTGATGCTCTACAGCTGGCGGGAACTGTATGGCGTCATCCGCGCCCTGCACCTGCTGGGCCTCGGTGGCTTCTACGGCGCTTCTGTGTTGCTGGCCCTGCGCGCCTTCGGCTGGGCGCCATCCATCCCGCGCGGAGACACGTGCGTGCCGCGCCGGATCATGTACCTGTCCTTCGCCCTCACCGTCCTCACCGGCATCCTGTTGTTCCTGAGGGACCCGATCGGTGTCGGTTTGCACAGCATGTTCCTGCCCAAGCTGCTGCTGGTCGTGCTCGGCTTTGCCCTCGCCAACGCCATGCGCCTGATACAGGCACTTCCGGCCAGGCGCCTGAACGCCGCCGCGCTTCTAGTGATCTGGACCGCGACGGTTGCCTGTTCCACCTGGAACCACGTGGAACGCCCCGTCGCCATCGGCGCCATGTTGCGCGCGACGACCTCAGTGCCGCGCTGACCCTACAACGCCAGGGCCCCCGCCGCAGGCGTCCGAAGCGGGGAGGGGTTGTCGGCCACGCCAGCATCCAGCGCGTCCAGCAACGCCGGCAGGTCAGTCGCCGCCGCCATGGCTTCCCCCAATTCATCGGCCAGACGGAACCCGGCGTCGTCGGCGCGCAGCAACATCCGCTGCCACGGATGCCGCGTTACCGCCGGCTCCAGCAACAGCACCGCCCCATCGGCATCGCTGCGCAGCGGCTGCCAGTGCATTGCACGGTCCCCGCACCAGCGAGTCAGCAGCCGCAGCTCGGTGGCATCCAGCATCGTCCGGGTCCCTCGGAAAAGGTGAACGACTCGGCGCGACGACTCGATATCTGGTAGCCGCTGCACGCCCGTCGCCACGACATATGCCAATCCAACCCCGAATGAGCGGTTAATCTCCATCGAGTCGCCGGTGGATTTTCACTCTTTCAAAGGCGCGCACGCCCCCGCCAGCCATTCCAGCGTCGCGTCCGGCAGCTTCGGCCCCACCTCTGCCAACACCCGCGCGTGGTAGGCGTCCAGCCACGCCCGCTCCGCCGGGTCGAGCAACGCCGCATCGATCAGTGCCCGGTCGAACGGCGCCAGGGTCAGGGTCTCGAACCGCAGGAACGGCTTCAGCGCCCCAGGCAACTCCGCCCTCTGAACAAGAAGAAGATTTTCCAGTCGGATGCCATATGCCCCCGGCAGGTAGTACCCGGGCTCATTGGACAGGATCATCCCCGCCCCGATCGCCACCGGCTTCGCCGCGCGGGAGATGCTAACCGGCCCCTCGTGCACGGACAGGAAGCTGCCAACGCCGTGCCCGGTGCCATGGTCGTAGTCCAGCCCCACCTGCCACAGCGCCCGGCGCGCCAGCGCATCGATATGCGCCCCCGCCACCCCTTGCGGAAACACCAGTGTGGCGATGCCGATATGCCCCTTCAGCACCCGCGTCACCCGCGCCCGCACATCGTCCGGCGCCGGCCCCGGCCCGGTCCACACCGTCCGGGTGATGTCCGTCGTGCCGTCCGGGTACTGCGCCCCGGAATCGATCAGGTACACCTCGTTGGGCCGGATCGCCCGGTTGCTCTCGTCGCTCACCCGGTAATGGATGATTGCCCCGTTCTCCCCCGCGCCGGAAATCGCCGGGAAGCTCTCGCCCCGGAACCCCTCCACCTCCTGGCGCAACGCCAGCAGCCTGGCGGCAGCGGACATTTCCGTCTCCGTCCCGCACGGTCCCTGTTGATGCAGGAAGTGCAGAAACCGACAGACAGCCACCGCGTCCCGCGCATGCGCCGCCCGCGCGCCGTCCTGCTCCACAACGTTCTTGCAGGCCTTCGGCAACGAGCATGGGTCCGTCCCCGCCATCACCTTGGCCCCGGCTGCCCGCAGCGCCTGCGCGAACCATACGGGCGATCCTGCCGGGTCCACCCGCACCACCTGACCGCCCATTCCCCCCAGCGCCGGACCCAGCGCCGCGCGCGGTGCTACCGTCACGCCATTGCCCAACCATTCCCGGGTTTCCGGGGAAAGCTTCGCCGGGTCCATGAACAAATCCACGCCCGCATCCGCCTTCGCCACGGCGAAGCCCAGCGCGAAGGGCGTGAACTCCACGTCGCCGCCCCGGATATTCAGCAGCCAGTTCACGGAAGCCGGGTCGGTAATCACCGCCGCATCCTGTCCCGCCGCGCGCAACGCCGTGGCAATCTCCTCCCGCTTCTCCAGTGCGCTCTTCCCCGCGTACTGCAGCCCATGTGGCACTGCAGGGGCGGCGGGCGCCGCCGGCCGCTCCGGCCAAACCTGGTCCAGCGGGTTCTCGCTCACCGCCACCATGTCCAGCCCGGCCTCGGTGTAGCGCGCCAGTCCTTCTTCCCCGATCAGCAGCGGGTCGTAGCCGATCCGCGCCCCGCTTTTTTCCCTTGGCCGCGCATGCTCCGCGATCCACGCCGGCGGCGGCTCGTCGATGATATGCCGACGCTCCCATACCGACGCATCCGTCTGCAACGCCAGCTGCGTCACATACCGCCCGTCGGTGAACACGGCGGCGCGGTCCATCAGCACCACCGCCAACCCGGCCGATCCTGTGAACCCGGTCAGGAACTTCAGCCGCTCGGCGCTCGGCGGCACGTATTCGCCCAGGTGCTCATCGGCCCGCGGGACGATGAACCCGTCCAGATTCTGTTTTGCCAGCGCAGCCCGCAGATCGGAAAGCCGATGAGCGTGCGGAGACCTGATATCAGCCATGCGGCACCTGCCTTCACCCTTTGAGCGAGATCAACAAATTGACCATCAGCATGGCCGATCTTATGCGCGCTGCACATTGCCGGCATCCCGACTTTTCTGATGAACCGCCGGCCTGATCGTCCCATGTTGCATTGCAACATTCGTGTGCATCCACTGCTGGAGAAACCGCCAATGTCCGATGTTCCCCCCATCCTGATCATGACCCCGACCGCCCTGGTGTGGGTACCAGGCGTGCCGGACGACGGCAGGCCGCGGCGCGGCCTGATGCGGGAAACGCTGGAATACTTCGCGAAATGGGCCGGCGGTCGTCTGCGCGCGATCGGGTCCCACCTGCCTGGCCCGGTTCTTGCTCCGCTCCCGGTGCCGGTCCGGCGCGCTGCGCCGGGCCGATAGGCGCGTCTGAACCGCCATAAATGCATAACAATTCCTTAATCATGCTTTAGATGCATATCAGTCGAAGACAATCAGCGCTTATCCACATAACCTCGGAAGATTATGTTGCGCTGCGAAAGGCCGAGAGCACCCCGCCATGAGGACGAGGCGCCCGATCCGGCCAATCAAAGGAATGATCATCATGAACTTCCATCTTGCCCAGATCGCTTCCCTTCCGTTCCACGTCGATGCGCTGCGCGGCCGTGATGCCGCCCACCATGGCGGGCTCGGGATCGAGGTCGACACCAACCGCCCGGTGGCGGTTCGCGCGCTGGGCCGGCACCTCCTGGCCCTTGTTGCCCGCGTTGCCGAAAGCCGCCGGGTGGCGCACGACAAGGCCGAGCTGGCTCAGTTCAGCGACTACGAACTCTCGGATATCGGCCTGAACCGTGGCGACATCGGCCGCGTGAACGACCCGGACTTCGCGTCCGAATACGCCGCGTCCCGCGCGACCACGCAAAGCCTCAAGTGGCTCTGACGCTTCCCCTCCCCCAGCGAGGAGCCACTGACGAAGGGCGGGCCTTCTAGGCCCGCCCGTTCTTTTTCCACAGCACCAGCGTCGCCCAACGTTCCTCGCGCAGCACGCGCTCCAGCGCCAACCCGTGCCGGCGATGTGCCGCCAGCACCATGTTGATCTGCGTCGCCAGCAGCCCTGCCAGGATCACCCGCCCCCCCGGCGCTAGGTGCACGGCGAGGTCCCGCGCCATGGCACACAGCGGCCGAGCCAGGATATTCGCCAGCACCAGGTCATAGGGGCCGGACCCGCGCACTGCCGGGTCCTGCCAACCATTCGCCAGCTTCACCCGCACCAGCCGGTCCACCATGTTCAGCGCCGCGTTCTCCGCCGTCACGCGCACGGACCACGGCTCGATATCGGTCGCCAGCACCCTCCGGTGCATCAGCTTCACCGCCGCGATCGCCAGGATGCCGGACCCCGTCCCCATGTCCAGGATTCGCCGTGGCCGGAACCGCGCTGCCCATTCCAGCGCCCGCAAACATCCCCGCGTCGAGCCATGCTCGCCGGACCCGAACGCGACGCCGGCATCCAGCGTCAACGTGATCCGCCCCGGCACCGCCGGCGCGTCGATATGCGTCCCGCGCACCGCGAAGCAACGGCCGACATATTGTTCCGGAAAATTCGCCTTGGTCCGCGCCAACCAGCCTCCGGCCTCTGTCGCCACCCGCTGCAAGGGCGCGCTCACCCCGGTCAGCGCGGAGGCCAGCAACAGCGCGGTCGCCAGTTCCTCCTCCGCCGCCCCCACCTGCTTCACGCCCTCGATGCGCCACATATCGGTCGCCTCGTCGCGGAAGAACCCCACCGTCGCGCAGGCGGAATTCAGCGCCGCCTCGAAAAACTCCACCGCCACTTCGGGCACGTCGACGAACACTGTCTCCAGCGCGACGGTATGCTTCATGCTCATGTTCGGTCAGGCCAGTTCCACGTAGGTGTCGATCACGGATTTCTCGCCCGCTTTGTCGAACGAAATGTCGAGCTTGTCATCCGATACCGCCGTGACGGTGCCGTAGCCGAATTTCTGGTGAAACACCCGCGCCCCCACCGGCACCGCGGATTGCCGCGCCGGCCGCGCCTTCTGCTCCCACGCGCCAGGCTGCTGCACCCGCCGGGCTGTCACCGGAAACGCGCCCGCGAACACCGGCGCCGCGTTCAGCCGCGCCTGCTTTGCCAGCGCCGCGCTGCCCGCGTGCTCGATATCCGCCTCCGGCAATTCGTCTATGAAGCGGCTGGGGATGGAACTCTGCCACCCGGCATACATCCGCCGGTTCGCCGCATGCGAAATCACCGCCCGCCGCCGCGCCCGCGTCAGCCCCACGTATGCCAGCCGCCGCTCCTCCTCCAACCCCTTCTGCCCCCCTTCGTCCATGGCGCGCTGGTGCGGGAACAGCCCCTCCTCCCAACCCGGCAGGAACACGTTGTCGAACTCCAGCCCCTTCGCGCCATGCAGGGTCATCAGGGACACGCGCTCGCCTGCCGCGTTCTCCTCGTTCTCCATCACCAGCGCGACGTGTTCCAGGAACCCCAGCAACGTCTCGTAATCCGCCAGCGCGCGCACGAATTCCTTCAAATTCTCCAGCCGCCCCGGCGCCTCGGCCGACTTGTCCGCTTGCCACATCGCCGTGTAGCCGGACT
>Ga0315912_10006619_pt1 | contig 10338 bp, 9 predicted proteins | sample VfabasoilMG_FD_204469 | JGI IMG/M metagenome (GOLD analysis project Ga0315912, IMG submission 204469) | Garden soil microbial communities collected in Santa Monica, California, United States - V. faba soil | ecosystem: Environmental > Terrestrial > Soil > Garden | place: USA: California... | reverse complement strand
ACTTTCTTGCGCTTGGCGACTTCCGACACCGCGAGCGCCACGCCGCTCGACCACGGCCCGATCATGAAGCGCGCGCCTTCGCCGTCGATCGCCTCCTCGGCGCGCCGGGTGGAGGTGCCGGCCTGCGTGGCGCCGTCGCGCGTCACGTACTTCACCGGGCGGCCCAGGATCTTCATGTCGCGCTCTTCGAGCGCCATGCGCATGCCGCGGTCGTTGAGCGGGCCGACGTCGGCGAACGCGCCGGTCTGGTCCCAGAGCCCGAGAATCACCACTTCCTTCTGCTGCGCGCGGATGATGGCGGGAAATCCCAGTCCCGCGGCCGCGGCCCCGGCTTTCAGAATGTCTCTGCGTTTCATGGCGTCTCCCTCGTGGAAGAGCGCAGCCTACTCCAAACACTTCGCCGGCGGTCGAAGTGTTCCGATAGACGTTCGCGTATCCGCGGAAGACAATCACGCAATGCAGCATCGACGAATCGCGACCACCGCCGCCATGCTGGCCGATCCGGGTCGCGCCGCCATGGTGCTCGCGCTGATGGATGGGCGATCCCGCAGTGCAAAGAAACTTGCCCTGGATGCGGGCGTTACGCCGCAGACCGCGACCGCGCACCTGAAGAAGCTGGTGGCCGCGAACATCCTGCTCTGGCAGGGCAGCGGCCGGGAAAAGCACTTTCGCATCGCCGGGCATGAGGTCGCGCAGGCGGTGGAAGCCCTTTCCGAGCTGGGCGGCGGCACGCTCACGCCGGCCGCGCGCGAGATTCGCTTCGCACGCTGCTGCTACGACCACCTCGCCGGGCAGCTGGGCGTGTGCGTCACGGAGCGCCTTCTGCAGCCGGGCAATGCCGTCCTCGCCAATCTTGGCATCGACCTGCAAGGGTTGGAGAACTCGCGCCGTCCGCTTTTCCGCTGCTGCACCGACTGGACCGAGCGCCGGCCGCACATCGCGGGTGCACTGGGCGCGGCATTGCTGCACCAATACAAGGAGCGGCGTTGGCTCGTGCCGGTGCACGAGTCGAGGAAGCTCGAGGTCACGCCGCTCGGAAAAGCGATGTTCGTGAAAGCGATCGGCGTCGAGGCGGCGCTGTTCGGAAGCTAGGGAAGGTCCGAAGAAGTCGTCCCCGCGAAGGCGGGGACCCAGTTTAAAAAAAGAAAAAAACTAACAGGATCCGCCTCCCCGCCTTCGCGGGGACGACGATTCTGTCTTTTTCCGAGTTTCCCTAGTGCGGCGCCAGCCGGCCGCGGATCAGCCAGACCCGGCTGCGCTCCTTTTCCCTGAAGCTGCTGTTCACGATCGCGATCTCGCCGTCGCGGCCGACGGCGAGCTTGCGCATGAGCAGGCCTTGCGAGCTGCCATTCCATCCGCCATCCGCACTCTCCGGAACCAGGACCGGTGCGGTAAAGGTGCGACCCGCGTCGGTCGAAACGGCGAGCGCGAGTCCGCGGGCGAGGTGTGGATGCTGAGCGAAGCGCTCCCAGAGCACGTAGAGGTTGCCTTTGGCATCAATGGCGAGCGCGGGGAAGCCGGCGTCGCGGTCGGAGATATTCCGCGGCCGCTCGAAGCTGCGGCCCTGGTCTGCGGAGCGCGAGTACACGATGCGCTTGCCGTCGGCGTAGACGATGTGCAGCGTGCCGCGCGCGTCGACGGCGAGCTTTGGCGCGTCCGAATAAGCTTTGCTGCGGTCCACAATCACGGGCGCGGCGAAGCTCGTTCCGCCGTCGTCGGAGCGCGCGACTCGAATATCGGCGGATGGATCGTCGCCCACCGTCCACGCAAGGTAAACGGTGTTGCCGTGAACCCCGAGGGCCGGCGCGCGCGCCGGCTTCGCGTCCCGCAGCCGGACCTTTTCGGAAAAGCTCTTGCCGCCGTCGAGCGAGCGCCGCAGCCACAGCGCGCCCTCGTACTCGGTCCAGGCGGCGTACACCGTTCCGTCGGCGCTCAGCGCCAAATCGAGGCTACCGTTATGCCAGCGGTCCTTGTCGATGCGGCCTTTGCCGTCGCCCGCGACCGAGGCGGAAAGATTGAGCGGCGTGGAAAACATCGCGCCGCCATCCTGCGAACGCGCAAACAGAATGTCGCCGCCATGCGAGCCGCCGGAGAAAATGATCTCCTGCCAGAGCACGTGGATGATTCCGTCCGCGCCGATGGCCACGCGCGGTAGCCAGGAGAAGGTCTCTGGACTGCGCGAAACGTTGACCGCTTCGCCCTGTTTCCCGAAGTAGACATCCTTCGTCACCTGATCCACCCACGCGAACGCGACCCGGCCCCGTGCGTCGATCGCGACCGTGGGATCGTCGACGTAACGGTAATGCGATTCGTTCTGCTGCCACGGCCCGCGCTCGGCGGGACCGGCCGCGATATCGGTGCTGCCGAGCCACATTAACGACGCGAGAGCAAGCGTTGCGGCATCCATGCTAGGTTGCCTTCATGAAGTTGCGACAACTGATGGCGTCGGCGGTTCTCTTGTCGATAACTGCCTGGGCGCACGCGTGCCTGTTCGCGACCACCACGCCGCCGGAGGGCTGGTATCAGTGGGCCAGTGGACTGTTCGCAGGGGATGTCACGGCCCTGGCCAAGGATGACCAGAAGCCGGTCGATGTCATCACCGTGCGCGTGGTGGAGACCTTCAAAGGCCCCGACGCCACCAACGGCACCCTCACGGTGCGCGTCCCGAGCCGAAACTGGGCAGCCTGCAAGATCGAAATGCCTGCTACCGGGGCGCGCGTGCTCGTCGCGATGAATGCGAACAACGAGGTGATGCTCGTGCCGCTCTCGGCAAGTTATGCCGAGAAGCTGAGAGCCGTTAAACGATGACGTGCGACGCGGCGCCGTCAGTACTGATGTTGGCGCCGTTGAGGTAGCGCCCGCGCTCCGAAGCGGCGAACACGACGATGTCGGCGATTTCCTCGGGTTCGGCGGGCTTGCCCATCGGCAGGCGCGCGACCATCTGCTTGTACGCCTGCTCTTCGGAAACGTTCGCGCGCTTGGCTTCCGCCTTGAGCCCTTGGGCGACGCGCTCGGTCTTGGTGACGCCGGGATTCAGGCCGACGACACGGACGCCTTTTGACGCGTAGGCGTAAGCGAGGCCGGCGGTAGCGAGCATCAGGGCGGCATTCGCGGCGCCGCCGGCGAGGTGAGTGGGCGAGGCGACCTTGCCGCCGGCGCCGATGACGTTGACCACCACGCCGCGCCCGCGCTTGCCCATCTTCTTGATCAGCGGGTCGATGACGTTGATGTAGGAGAAGTACTTCGCGTCCATGCCGGCGCGCCAGGCGGCCGGCGTGAGGTCGTCGGCGTCGGTGCGCTTCGCGGCGCCGGCCGAATTCACCAGGATGTCGATCGGCCCGAATTCTTTCTCGACGCGCTCGACCATGGAGGCGGCGGCAGCGGCGTCCACCAGATCGGCGGCGATGGTGTAGGCATTGCCGATGGATTTCTTCGCCAGGTCCAGGTTTTCCTGAGAACGCGAGACCAGGGCGACCTTCGCGCCTTCGGCGGCAAACGCCTTGGCGCAGGCGAGGCCGATGCCCTTGCTGCCGCCGGTGATGAGGACTTTCTTGTCCTTGAGACCGAGATCCATTCTTACTCCGCGGTGATTTTGCGAGCCTTGATGACCTTGCCGAAGCGCTGCACTTCGGAGGCGACGAACTTGCCGGCGTCTTCCGGCGTGGTGAGGTAGGCGTCGAAGCCCTGCTGGTTGAATTTCTCCGTCATCTCCTTGGTGGTGAGCGCCGCGCGCAACGCGCCGTTCAGGCGCGTTACGACGTCGCGCGGCGTGCCGGCGGGCGCCAGCAGCGCGAGCCACTGGGTGAACTGGAAGTCCTTCACGCCCGCTTGCTGCATGGTCGGCACTTCGGGCAGCAGCGCGGAGCGTGTGGTGGCGGTGACGGCAAGCGCGCGCAGCGTGCCGGCCTTGACGTGCGGCAGCGCGGCGGACAGCGTGGGGAAGCTCATGTCCACCTGGCCGGCGAGCGTGTCGAGCAGCGCAGGGCCGCCGCCGCGATAGGGCACATGCAGGATGAAGGTGTTGGTGGAGTCCTTGAACATCTCGGCGCAGAGATGGAAGGTGGTGCCGACCCCGGCGGAAGCGTAGTTCAGCTTGCCGGGGTTGGCGCGCGCCATCTTGATCAGCTCTTCGACACTGCTCGCTTTCACCCGGGCCGGAACCACCAGCACGTGCGGCGCGGTGGCCACCATGCCGATCGGCGAGAAGTCCTTGATCGGATCCCAGGATAACTTCTCGAACAGCGCCTGGTTGGTGGCGAGCGGGATGGTGTTCAGGACGATGGTGTAGCCGTCCGGCTTGGCACGCGCCGCGGCTTCCATGCCGATGTTGCCGGAGGCGCCGGTGCGGTTGTCGATCACGATCTTGCCGCCGAGCTCGCGGGCGAGCGGCTCGGAGATGAGCCGCGCCATGATGTCCACGCTTCCGCCGGGCGGGAAGGGCGCGATCATGCGGATCGGCTGGCTCGGATAACCCTGGGCAACGGCCGGTTGCGCCAGAAGCACGGCGATGGCGCACAGCGCTGTTTTAAACATCGTTCGCCTCCTCATGGGCCGCCATCTTAGGGGATTCCTGTTGCGCGAATGAAACAGTTGCTGTTTCGACAATTGAAAATGCGCTGCGAGCGGACGTACAGTAGGCTCAGCGAACACCAATAAACAAAGGGAGTATATGAAACGCAAGCTTCTAGCAGCCGCCATCGCGTCCGCCTGCGCCGCGCCCGCCATGGCCCAGATGCCCGACGGCCTGCAGATCTACGGGCGGGTCAACGTCACCGGCGAGCGCATCACCGTCGACGACAGCAGCAACACGGCGGTACAGCCGAACCAGTCGAATTACGAGCTGGTGGACAACTCGTCGCGCATCGGCCTGCGCTACAAGAAGGAGCTGGTGCCAGGAAATAGCATCCTGTTCCAGATCGAGAGCCGCGTGAACCTGACCGACGGTGGCGACGTCCTGTCCAGCCGCGACAGCTACATCGGCATGGCGGGCGACTCGTGGGGCACGATCCGGCTCGGACGCACCATCGGCCCGGTGTACTACGCGACCTATGATTACATCAGCATGCATAACCACGACACGGGCACGTCGTCGGACGCATTGCTTGCCGGCACCGTGGTGGGTAACGCGGGGTTCATGGATAACACCATCTGGTACACGAGCCCGAAGTTCGGCGGCATCACCATCGACTTCGCCTTCTCGCTGCTCGGCGAGCGCCGCGGGGGGACGACGGGCCCGAACCCCGCCATGGAGCAGCCGCGCCACATCGGCTTGGTCGCCTCGTATGACGCCGGCCCGCTGCATGCCGCGGTGTCGTACGCGAACACGAAGAACGATCGCAACCTCGCGACCGCTCCCGCCATCCAGGCGAGCGACGCCACCGCCTGGACCATCGGCGGCGCGTATGACTTCAAGTTCATGGTGCTTGGAGCGCTGTGGGAAGTGGCCGAGCGCGATGTCCTGGGCGGTAGCGTGGACACCGACTATTGGCGTATTGCCGCCATGTTCCCCTTCGGTCAGCACGAGCTCCATCTGAACTACGGGCTGGTCGACGCCGATGGGAGCACCGGCGCGAAGCAGTGGACGATCGGGTACAACTACAACATCACCAAGCAGACCAAGGTCTACGGCTTCTACACTATGGTCGACAACGACAGTGGCGGCGACTTCGTGATGGGCGGATCGACGAACACGTTCGTGGGTGTCACCGGAGCGAGCTACTCCTCCATCGCCATCGGCGTCCGCCACAACTTCTAGCCAAGTCGGCATTTTCGCCTTCCTCCTCGGGCATAATCGCGCCGAGGAGGAGGTTCGGGCTTGAAGGCGCCGTCGTTTGCCTACGCGAAACCACGCTCGCTGACGGAGGCGTTCGACCTGCTCGAACGCCCGGGCGCGAAGATCCTTGCCGGCGGCCAGAGCCTGATTCCGGCGCTGAACATGCGGCTCTCCTCGCCGGAGCTGCTGGTCGATATCACCGGCCTCAAGGACCTTTCCAAGATCGAAGCGCGCGACGGCGTGGTGCGCATCGGCGCGCTGTGCACGCACACCATGGTCGAGCGGTCGCCGGAGGTGCGAGAGCACCTGCCGCTCATCGCCGATGCGGTCGCGCATATCGCCCACCCGGCGATCCGCAACCGCGGCACGCTGGGCGGCAGCCTCGCGCTCGCCGATCCGAACGCGGAGCTGCCCGCGTGCGCGCTTGCGCTCGATGCGGTGCTGGTCGTCGCCGGGAAGAAGGGCGAGCGGCGCGTTCCGGCCGCCGGGTTCTTCAAGGCGCTGTTCGAGACCGACCTCGGTCCCGGCGAGATCCTGGTCGGCGCCGAGTTTCCGAAGGCGGCGAAATCCGTATTCCTCGAGCTCGCGCGCCGCCAGGGCGACTACGCCATCGTCGGCCTGGCGGGGACCAGCCGTGGCGGCGACAAGCGCATTGCTTTCTTCGGTGTGGCGGCAACGCCGATCCTGATCAAACCGCGATCCCTGGACGAGGCCAAGAAAGCCCTGCCGATGCCTAACGGCGATCTCTACAACTCTCCGGCCACCAAGCGGCACCTCGCCGGCGTCCTTCTCGAGCGCGCATGGACCAGACTCTAGTAGTCACGCTCATGGTAAACGGCACGCAGGTGACGCGCAGCGTCCAGCCGCGCCAGCACCTGGTGGATTTCCTGCGCGATGAGCTCGGGCTGACCGGCTCGCACATCGGCTGCGAGCACGGCGTCTGCGGCGCGTGCACCTTGCGCGTCAACGGTGAAATCGTGCGCGGCTGCCTGATGCTCGCGGTGCAGGCGAACGGCTGCCGCGTGGACACCATCGAGGGCCTCTCCGACAGCAAGGAGCTGGCGAAACTGCAGAAGGCGTTCCACGAGAAGAACGCGCTGCAATGCGGGTTCTGTACGCCGGGCATGCTGATGGCGGCGCAGGACCTGGTGCGCTTGAACCGCAAGCCGACGCGCGAGGAAATCCGCTCGCACATTTCCGGCAATTACTGCCGCTGCACCGGGTACCAGGCGATCGTCGACGCGATAGAGGAAGTCGTCAATGGGTAAAGCCGAGCTTCCGCTCCATACGCCGGGCACAAAGATCGACAGGGGTTACATCGGCGAAAGCGTGCCGCGGCCGAACGCCGCGCGCCTGCTGCAGGGGCGCGGCGCGTTCACCGATGACCTGCGCTTTCCGCGGCTGGCGCACGTGGCTTTTTTCCGCAGCCCCTATGCCCATGCGCTCATCAAGAAACTAGACCTTGAGCCGGCGAGAAGACAACCGGGTGTCATCGGCGTGTTCGACGGCCGCGCGGTCGCCGAGTACTGCACGCCTTGGGTCGCGGTGCTCGCGCACCTGAAGGGCATCAAGTCGCCGGAGCAGCACGCCATCGCGATCGAGCGTGCGTGCTGGCAGGGCGAGGCGGTGGCGGCGGTGGTGGCCGAGTCGCGCACGCAGGCCGAGGACGCGGTGCAGCTGATCGAGGCGGAATGGGAAGAGCTCCCAGTCGTCGTCGACATGGAAGAGTCTTTAAAGAACACAAAAACCATCCATCCCGGCTTCGAGGACAACATCTGCTTCAAGCGCGAGCACGACACCGGCGGCGTCGACGACGCTTTCGCGAAGGCCGATGTGGTGGTCGAGGACACCTTCCACTTCGGCCGCCACACCGGCGTCTGCCTCGAGGGCCGCGCCATCCTCGCCGACTACAACGCCGCCGAGCACTCGCTGACCGTGTACCACGCCACCCAGGCGCCGCACATGATGCAGGACATCTTCTCGCGCCACCTGAACATCCCCGAGGGCAACGTGCGCGTGATCGCGAAGGACGTCGGCGGTTCCTTCGGCATCAAGGTGCACGTCTACGCAGACGAGATGGCCACGGCGGCACTTTCCGTGATGTTGCGCCGGCCGGTGAAATTCGTGGCGGATCGGCTGGAGTCCTTTCTTTCCGACATCCACGCGCGCGAGCATCGCGCAAAGGTGCGCGTTGCATGTACCAAAGCAGGGGAGATACTCGCGTTCGAGCTGGATGACCTGACGGCCATCGGGCCGTATTCGGTCTATCCGCGCACCAGCGGCATCGAGGGCAACCAGGTCGTCAACCTCACCGGCGGGCCATATAGGCACCAGAAGTACAAGGCGCGCATGCACGTGGTGTTCACCAACAAGAACGTCACCTGCCAGTACCGCGCCGTCGGCCACCCGATCGCCGTGGCGCTCACCGAGGGCATCGTCGACCTCGCCGCCCAGAAGCTCGGCATGGATCCGGCTGAATTTAGAAGAATCAATCTAATTGCGGACGACGCCTACCCGTACACGTTTCCGTCGGGCATCAAGTTCGAAAAACTTTCGCACCACAAGGCTTTGGACCTGCTTTTAAAAATCACCAATTACGCCCACCTACGTGCGGAGCAATCGCGTCTGCGGCAACAAAAGATCTACCGCGGCATCGGCCTCGCCGCGATGATCGAGGTGACCAATCCCTCGCCGGCCTTCTACGGCGTCGGCGGCGCGCGCATCTCCGCGCAGGACGGCGCCACCATCCGCCTGGAGCCGACCGGAATGGTGACGGTGATGTGCAGCGTGACCGAGCAGGGGCAGGGGACCGAGGGCATCTTTGCGCAGATCGCGGCGAGTGCGGTTGGCGTCTCGATGGACAAAGTCAAAGTGATTACCGGCGACACAGGGGTCACGCCTTATGGCGGCGGTACCTGGGCCTCGCGCGGCGCCGGCATTGGCGGCGAGGCGGTGCTCCAGGCAGGGCGGGCACTGCGCTCGAACATGCTCGAGGTCGCCGCTCATATACTGAAAGCGGACAAGGCGGAGCTCGATATCGCCGGCAACGCGGTGATCAACAAGCTGACGCAAGAGCGGAAGCTCGAGCTTGCCGAGCTCGGGCGCGTCGCCTACTTCCGCCCGGACACGCTGCCGATGGACTTCCAGTCCGAGCTCACCGTCACCCGCCACTACACCCCGCGGCAATACGGCTTCACCTTCACCAACGGCATCCAGGCCTCGCTCGTCGAGGTCGATCCGGATACCGGGTTCGTCAAGCTGCTCAAGCACTGGTGCGTCGAGGACTCGGGCACGGTAATCAACCCGATGCTGGTGGATGAGCAACTTCGCGGGGGCGTGGTGCAGGGCATCGGTGCCGCACTTTACGAGGAATGCCTCTACAGCCCCGAGGGCCAGCTGCTCAACGGCAACATGGCCGACTACCTGGTGCCGATGTCCGGCGAGATGCCCGACATCGTCTGCGCGCACATAGAGACGCCGACGCTGCAGTCGCAACTGGGCGCCAAGGGCGTCGGCGAGGCAGGCACCGCCGGCGCGCCCGCCGCGATCATGAATGCCATCAACGACGCGCTCGCGCCCCTTAATGCGCGCGTAACACGCATGCCGTTTACTCCCGAGCGGATTCTCCGGGCGCTGAAGAAAGTCTAGGTTGGCACAGGATCCGCGGGTTGCATCCGCCATTTCCCATTGGGCGCCGCGCTTCGTCTCGAACGGGGTGCTGCTGGCCGATTTCGAGGACGTCACCAAATCGCTCGAGCGGTGGGAGGATTGGTGCGCGGCGTGGAGTGCGCGCGCGAAGGTTCACGAAGATCTGGGTCGCAAGTCCCTCAGCGAAGGCTATCGACTGAGTGCTGGCGAACACCTGATTCGCGCGGCGATTTACTACCACTTCGCCAAATTCGTCTTTGTGCAGGACGTGAAGCAGATGCGCGCGGCGCACATGAAGGCGGTGGAGTGCTATCGGGATGGCGTGGCGCATGCGCGGCCGCCGGGGGAGCGAGTCGAAATCGAGTTCGGCGAACAAAAGCTATACGCGGTGCTGAGGAAGCCGAACGTCAGCAACAACCCGGTACTCATCATGGCGCCGGGCCTGGACTCCACCAAGGAGGAGATCCATGCCTACGAGGAGCCGTTCCTCGCGCGCGGCATCGCGGTGCTGGCGATCGACGGTCCGGGGCAGGGCGAGGCGGAGTACGACATTCCGATCTGCGGCGACTACGAGCGCGCCGGCAGCGCGGTGGTCGACTGGATCGAGGGAAGGCCGGACCTGAATGCGCAAAAAATCGGTATCTGGGGCGTAAGCCTCGGCGGCTACTACGCACCGCGGGCCGCGGCTTACGAGAAGCGGATCAAGGCCTGCATCGCCCTTTCGGGCCCCTACGACTGGGACCGGATCTGGGACGGCCTGCCCGAACTTACGCGCGAGACCTTCCGCGTGCGCAGCCATTCGAAAGATGAAACGCAGGCTCGGGCGGTGGCGAAAACGCTTACGATGAAGGAAGCGGCGCCGCGGATCACCTGCCCGATCTTCATCGTCACCGGCAGGCAGGACCGGCTGGTACCCG